>Ga0209640_10001678_pt1 | contig 19008 bp, 30 predicted proteins | sample RifCSP10_1_FD_184018 | JGI IMG/M metagenome (GOLD analysis project Ga0209640, IMG submission 184018) | Soil microbial communities from Rifle, Colorado - Rifle CSP2_sed 10_1 (SPAdes) (version 2) | ecosystem: Environmental > Terrestrial > Deep subsurface > Rock core/Sediment | place: Rifle... | reverse complement strand
TCCGCGCGTCCGGACCTCCTTGGACCGGGGCTTGCAAAACCGTTATTCGCCGGTTCAAATCCGGCCGCCACCTCCAACCTTCCGAACCACGGAGGGTTGCGCGCGACGTTTGCCAGCCGTTGCGGCCGGCGCCGAATCTGCCAAGTATCTGCCAACTTCGTGGGACCTCTTCGGCTCCGACAGACGAAGCATCGCCTCGCGCAAGTCGTCGCACGACAAGTGGGCATACCGCTCGGTCACGTAGGTCGCCCCGTGGCCGAGCAAGCGGGCGATCGCCTGCAGCGTAACCCCTCGCTGAGCCAGGCGAGAGGCGAAGGTCCGGCGCAGGTCGTGGAACCGCAGGTCCCGGATCCTGGCCCTTCGGACGGAAGCCTTGAAGTGGTTCACCGCGTCATGGGTCTGGTAGGGCTTGGCCGTGAGCGGATCGACGAAGAGGTAAGGCGACGCGCCATCGGGCCCCACGAAGGGCGATAACCCGTCCAGCACCTCCTCGAGCTCCTTCAGGAGCGGCACCTCTCGGCGCTTGTGGTTTTTCGACTGGTGGCCGATGAAGATGAGCCCCCGATCGCGATCGATATCCTCCCAGCGCAAGGCCAGGATCTCGCCCTGCCGCAGGCCGGCGAGGGTTGCGACCTTGAGGATCGGACGTAGCCACTCCGGCGCCTGCTCGTGGATCCGCTCCTCCTCCTTTTCGGTCATGACCCTCGTGCGAGTGTTCTCCTCGAAGAGGAGCTTGATTCTTGCACAGGGATTCCGATCCACGAGTTCCCGCCTTAGGGCTTCGTAGAGCGCGGAGCGCAAGAAGGAGATCCGCCGGTTGATCGTCGCCTTCGAGAGGGGCTTCTTCCGGGGGGTCCTGCCGTTGCGGATCAGGTCCTCCATGTACTTCTGGACATCCACCCGACGGATAGACCGAAGGGGCACCTTGCCCATCCGAGGAACGAGGTCGCGTGCGTAGTCCTGGTAGTTCTCGTAGGTGGACTCCCGCTTCGTCGCCTTCACATGGGGCAGGTACTGATCCTCCAAGAATCGCTCAAGGGTGATCGAGATGGCGTCGGAACTCGACACCCCGAGGATCTTGGCCTTGACGTTGTCCGAAAGTCGGGCTCGCAGGAGACCCATCGCTTCCGACTTTGTGGTGGCGTTCGTCGCCTCGCGACAACGTTTTCCGGAGGGATCAAAGTAGTCCAGGAACCAAGTCCCCTTTCCCGAGTCCGGGCCCCGAACCCACCGTAACCGCCCCCGCTGGTCCCTCTCCTGGGCCATGCGGTACACCTTCGCCATGCGTTACCTCCTTTCAAGAACCAAGAAACCGATCATCAGGCGGAGAGTTGATTTGCCTGCCGCTTGAGGTAGCCAAGGAGCCCCGTCAGATCGACCCGTAGCGTACGAGGGCCGACCCGCAGGAGGAACTTTCGGGGCAGCTGTGCCCTCTCGAACTTCTTCCGCAGCGCCGGCCCCGACATCCCGAGGACCTTGCCCGCATCTGCGAGCGTGGGGAAATGTTCCATGCTCAAGGCTTTGGCGCCGCCATCTTCCGAAGTGCGGGCCCCCACCAGGGAGAGCTGGTCGCGTTCGTTCACAACTCCGTCCTTTCTCGCCCGACGACGGGCGTTAATGGTCTCGACTCGAATCTAGGTGAGTTCGGAGAACTGTCAACCGGGCTTCTGAAACCCCGTTCACGCCGCTTTTGAGGGGGACTCCGCCGGCTCTGCGGCGATCCGAGGGGTGGGAGGCGCCGGCTCCAGCCCCGGGGAGGTTCCGCCCATTTCGGTCGCGTCCACGAGGCGCAGGCGGGATTCCCGCAACTTGCTGTCGAGCGCCGCCCCCAGGGCAACCGCCTCCTTCATCGTCAGCTCGACGAGCTCGCGGAACCGCGCCAGACTCCGGATATCCTCGCCCGCGCCCAAGCGACGCCTGAGGTAATGCTCCGCCAGGCCGTGGAGCAGGGAGGACAGCGAGGAGTAGTACTTCTCGTCCTTGTCCCTCTTCGGGCCCCAACGGAGGCACCAACCCCGGGAGTCCGCGAGGATGTGGGGATACTGGTGCCCCACCTTGCCCAGCCGCGCCACTTCACGCCATGCTTCGCCCATGAGATCCTCCGGCAGATGAAATAGGAACCGCCCAAGTTTTCTTGAGCAAACGCCAGCCGTTCTGGAAGGACCGGGAGGGGGTTAAACCCTCCCGGTCCAAACTCGCAACTTCGTGAGGGCGCTACTCCTTTCCCTCGTGGATCAGCTGATCCATCAGACACTCGGCGGGCGCCTTGTCCTTCCGCCACACCGAACCGCTCGAATCATCGAGCGAAGGCTGATAGAGCTGATCGCCTGAGGTGGCGTAGAGATAGCGCACCTGAACCACCCGGTTCACGTCGACTTCCCAGACGTGCTTGAGGGGGACTTTGACGTTCCCCACGGGGAAGACCTTGCCCTGCGCGTCGTAAGCTCCGAGGGCGACGGACTGCCGATCGCCGTTCCAGTCGAGGACGACGAACTCGCCCGAGCGCCAGAACTTGACCTTGACCGCATGGGCCCGGGCCAGGTTCTCCACCTTTCCCGGCAGATACCCGACGCCGTCCAACTTCTTGAAGACGATCCCTTCGGCGTTCCGCTTCTGGAGCATCGCGAGAAGCTCCCGCTTGCTCGCGGGTTTCGCCACGGCGTGGATGGGCTTGACCTTCGACTCGCCGAGAATGTTCGAGAGGACGTGGTAGCGAAGGCCGTAGCCTTCCTTCCGGTAGTCCTTCCCCTCGGCCTCCAGGAGATCGAAGGGAACGTAGGTCGAGCCGACCATCTCGCCGTCCACGACCAGGTTGAAACGACCGAGCGCGTTCGCGATCTCACGCGGGATGGCGCACTCGAGGCCACGGCGATTGGCCGCGACCACCTGGCCCTTCCTCGCGCGGATCATGATGCGCTTGCCGTTCAGCTTCTCCTGGGCGCACCAGTCGCGATCCTCCAGGAATCGCTCGGCGTCTTCGAGGGACGCAGGGGTGAGGAGCATCGGCCGGAGTCCGGTGTCCTTGGTGGTACCCTCGGACTCCGTGTAGGCGGGTGCGTCCTCCCCTTCGTGGTAACCCTTCGCCTTCTTCTCCCGGACGAGCTTTTCCCAGATCTTGAGGGCCTCGTCTCGAGAGACGGGGCTCTTGGTCTTCACCCCGGCTTGGAGGGTCCCGCTTCGCGGACCCCACCAGCAACGGACGGAGAAGCCGGAGCCCTCCGGAGCGACTTCCGCTTTGTACAGCTTGTCGGAGCCGTTCTCGCGGCAGTAGAGGGTTACGCTGTTTTCGGCCATGTTGTTCTCCATGGACTGCTTGGGTGTGAAGGATCGGGAGGGGCTAAAACCCTCCCGATCCAGAATGCCTGTCTACCTACAGGAGCAGGTCCCGGAGCAACTCCGAGAGCACGTCCCGGAGCAGCTCGACCTGGGCGCGATCGCTCAGGCGGATCCCGCGGCGCGTGAAGCCTTCAAACGTCTCGCCGCACACGTACTCGCGGATATCCAGGGTCCTTTCCTTGGGCTTCGCACCGGAGAGAAGCCGCACCCGGTATTTCCCCCCGACGGGCGGGAATTCCCGGAGCACTTCTTCCTTGCGAGCCTGTTTCACCGTCATGGGCTTGTCCTTTCGCTGATTCAGGCGTGAACCCAGCGGACCCGGGGCTTGCGGCAGTACTCGGCCGCTTTGCGAGTCCAGTCCAGGAACGCCTCGGCCCGTTCCTCGGGCGTCATGCCGTACCAGCGGGCCCCGATCGACTCGCCGAAGGCGAACGTCGCTCGGCCCTTGATCGACATGACCGCACCCTCAGGTCCGAGCCGGAGATAGACGGCCTGGTCGTCGCCCAGAAGCGTCGCGAGGTCCCGGAGGACCTCAGACAGCGCTTCTCGGGAACCGACCGCCTCCGGGGGAGAATGCACGAACCGCCTCCTTTCTCGGCTTCTCGATCCCACCGGCGTAGTTGACCGCTCGGAGCGCCCGGCGGATGGCCTCCATCTCGGGCGCCTGAGGACGGACGCCCTCAAGCGCGAGGGCGACCCCGGCCGACGTGAGGAGCCGATTGGCCGTCCGGTAGGCGGCGCGGCGCCGGCTCTCCGCTTCACGAGGGTCTGTCACGTGAGAGAACCTCCTTTCTCCCTTTAGTCACTCGACCAAGGCGAGCGCGCGCTGCCAGGCACGCTCCTTGAGGTCCCGGCCGGACCCGAACATCGAGGACTTCCAGCGCGCCATGCGCTCAGTCGTCCCGACTCCCCGGGTGCCGCGCTCGTGGTCGACGAACTCGGAAACGGCGTTGAGCGCGCCCCAGAGCGTTCCGCGCGCGCCCGGAAGATCGCTTCCCCTCCCGGTCTCGAAGAGCCGGAGGAGCGTCTCCCGGGTCGTGGCGGCCCGAACGGGATCGGCGTCTTTGGGATCGGGAACCAGGTCTTCGAAGTACCGCTCGACCGCGCTACGGGTGAGCTGGCGCGAGGCGAAGTGCCTGGCCTGCTCGCCGAAGGAGTCGTAGTACTTGAGGCTGATCCCGAGGAGCCGCTGGGCCTCGACAACATGATCCTCGATGTTGCCGGTGTGCCGGATCCGGACCGCGTAGGGCCTTCCCTGCGCGAGGGCCGCGAAAAGCATGTTCTCGCAGGCCAACCTCCGCGCCGTGAGAAGCACCCAGAGCGAACTGCCCCGGTAGTGCGGGTTCGTGAGGAGGAGGTACTTCTGGATACGATCCTCTCCCTCGACCCAGACGTCTCCAGGCAGTTTCGCTTCGAGCCAGATCCTTCGGCCGCCATCGAGCGATCCGGCCGATTCGTAGACCGCCTTGCCTTCTCCCACGAGAAGATCCGCGAAGCGGAAGGCGTCCACGTTCTGGATGGGCCGGTACCCCGTGCCGACGACCGAAAGGGCTTCCATTCGGTCCGTCCGGACGAGGGCCCGGGCGCTGGGGATGTTGCGACCGCGAAGGTCGCTCACGGGTTCGAGCGCCACGGACCAGTCGAGACCCGCCGCCTTGATCGCCTCAGCCGCAGTGGCCGGGTGATCGAGCGGGGTTCCCACACGGTTCCATGGACGCATTTCCGTGCGTGCCATCGTTTCGACAGGCATGGGCTTTCCGTTTTGAAAGGACCCGCCCCCGGAACCGGCCGGGGACAGGTCGAGCTTGGAGGTGTGAATCCTTCCAGGGAGCCGGTAACTCTGGAGGAAGGAATGCGGGCTTGGGCTGCTACGCCGCCTTGAGTCGCTTGGGCGAAACGTCGATCGACACGGTGAGGATGCGGGTGCCCGCGAAGGGGCCTCCCAGCATCTCATCGGGATCGCCGCCCGCCTCTTCGGCCAGAGACTGGTTGTCCTCCCAGGACATCCGGGTGTACTCCTCGAAGGCGGTTTTCGCCTCCTCGAAGTCCTGGAAGACTTCCGGCTCCTCGGCAAAGCGCCAGAAGCGCATGCGAAGCAGGATGTAAACGTCGCGCGTGTCGTTCATGGCTCGGGCTCCTTGTGCTAGGCCACGGATTCGATCCGGGCAAAGACCTTCCTCGCCTTCTTCCAGTGGAAGTAGGCGACTCTCGCCGCACGGCGGGCGACGGCCGGACGGCCCTCCCGGAGGAGTTCCTTCGCGGACATGCCCAAATCACGAGCGGCGGAGAGTTCGACCCGGGCGAGCCGGGCGAAGTACTGGAGCCTGCGCCGGCTGAACGGGATCCTCGTCGACCGCAGCCGATCCTCCTTGCTCGGAGTTCCGAAGACCTTGCCCAGAAGGGCAAGGATGTCTCGGCCCGTCCTCGCTAGGAAGTCGCGCAGATCCGACAGGACCCACGTCAGGGCGATGGCGAAACTGAATCGCCAGGGCTTCATGGCTGTTCCCTTTTCTCTCTCAGGGCCAGGCTAGCGCTTGCCCCCCATCCGGGCCTTCGAGGCCGCGGGTTTCGGAGGAGCAGGCGGAGGCTCCGACACGACGGGCTGATCGTCGGCGGGAACCTCCGTGGGGGAAAGATCCCCCTCGGACGTCTCTCCGTCCTTCGATCCGCCGCCCAGGAACTGCGTGGTCTGGGCCTGGACCCGGAGCTTCGAGCGCTTCTGCCCGGTCTCCTTGTCCTCCCAGCGGTCCTGGATCAACTGTCCGGACACGACGACCATGCGGCCCTTCTTCAGGTACTCCGCGGAGATCTCGGCCAGGCGGTTCCAGACGACCACGTCCACGAAGGCCACCTCCTCGACCTTCTCCCCGTCCTTCTTCGTGAATCGACGGTTCGAGGCCAGGGTGAACTCGCAGACGGGCGCCCCCTGGGGCGTGTAGCGGAGCTCCGGGTCGCGCACCAGGCGACCCACGAGCACGACCGAATTGAGATCGCTCATGGCGATCTTCTCCTGATAGAGCATCCCGCGGGCCACGCGGGATGCAAAACAGAGGTCCCCGTGGCCGGGGCTGCAAGGGAAGCCGGCAGTGCCGGCGCGATGCCCTTCTCAGGGCATGGGGTTACTCCTCCGTCGCGTCCTGCCTCGCCTCCTTGCAGAGCGGGCAGGGACAGCGGAGGATCTCGGTCAGGCTGAGCTCCTGGATGAGGATGGGCCCCGAGGGTCCATCCGAAGCCTGATCGCCCTTGCCCACTCCGTGGGCTCGGCAGATCGGGCAGTTCTCCTCATCCGGAGTCCCGACGACCAGGTGGAACATCTTCTTCGGGCCATCGGTTTTCTGCATGCGGGGTTCTCCTTTCCGATGAGCGGCCCTACGCGATCGCTAGCCCTGCCACTTCTCGCAGGCGCCGCGATACGGGCACGTGGGGCACGCGAAGGACGTGTCGTTCGGCACGAACACACCCGACCGGATGGCCCGATCGGTGACCGCCACCTTCTTCGTGAACCGTTTGAAGTCGCGCTCCGTCCGCTCGACGTAGTACCTCTCGACCTTGGGTTCCTTGGTCTTGAGGAGCAGGTCGTAGCGGAAGAAGGCGGGCTTCCGGCCGAGCACGCTCGGCCCGGCCATGAGGTAGGTCGTGGCCTGGTCGTCCTTCGCCAGCTTCTCGGGGGACCACCGGCTTGCCGAGGTCTTCCAGTCGACGATCCCGATGTGACCCGCCGCGTCCTTCACCCACCGATCCACCTCTCCCACGAGGGGCCGAGGCAAGACCTCGCCTTCCTCCGTGAAGAGAGGGATCTCGAACTGACGGGTCAGCTCTACGGGAACTTCGTCCTTGGGCAGGACCTTGAGGTAATGCTCCACAAGATTCTTGCCCTTTTCGAAGAGTCCATCGAGCGTCTCGTCGTGGGTGGAGACGACGGGCAGGTCTCGCCGGGCGTAGGACACCTCAAGCGAGTGCCGCAGGACATCGCAGGCTGCCTGCACATTCGGAGTGCGGCCCTTCGCGAGGTCCAGATCGGTGGTCAGGAGCGCATCGTTGACGGCGATGCCGAAAACGAGCGCCGCGCTCACCCGTTCCTTGGGCAGCCGGTCCACGTAGCGGTACCGGTACTGCAAGGAACAGATGGATGCGTAGGTGTTGATGGCGGAGAAGGAATGGTAGCGGATCCCTTCACCCGCCTCGGAGAGGACACCGTCCGATTGGAGAGCTGAAGTGCGAGCCATGGCGGCTCCTTTCGCTATGGTGTGCGTTCAGGAATCGCGTATAGCGGCGACTCCTCAGGCGACCTTGCCTCGGGGGGCACTGCCCCCGGCGAGGCGGCCGCGCAGGACGCTTTCGACCCTGGCGAACTCAGGAGCGCTGAGCCCGTAGGGGCTCTTCACCTGGCTCTTCACCACCCCGCGACAGACGGCGAGGTACGTACTCCAGTCGGAGACGAGACCGGCCACCTTCGCCTCGTTGAAGAGGGCGTTCACCACTTTCGGATCCGGACGACGGGTCCGGGACACCGTAGCGGAGGAACGCTCCTCCTTCGCGGAAGGCGTGGCTTGGGCCTGCTCTTTCGGGTCGCTCTCGGGCTGCGGAGCCGGCGTGGGCACGGACAAGGGCTTCGCACTGACCGGCGGCTTCTCGGCCTCCCGGGCGCTCTCCATCTCGGAGAACTTGCCCGTGAGGAGATAGCCTTCGATCACCTGCGCGAGGGGCGCGATCCTCTCGACCGCGATCCCCTCCTTCGTGATCGCAATGGCCCGGTCGACCGCGACGGACCTGGCGATCCTGACCCCTTCGTCGCGCTTGAGCGCGAGCTCCTCGGGAGAGAACCTCCGACCTTGGCCCATCCACGAAGCTCCTTTCGGTTTCGCGGGTGGCGTCCAGCCGGGGACCTTCTCACCGATCGCCTTGACGACGTCGATGTAGGGCCTCTCCATGTACGTGTGGAAGAGGACCGTGACCTTGTGACCGAGGTGGGATTCGGTCAGGCGGGGACCTTTCAGGTGCTTCGAGAACCCGAACCAGGTCCCGCCGACGACGACCCCTTTCTCGGTCAGCCGGTCGACGACTCCTTCCTGCTCTTCGAGACTCAATCGAGTCTCCTTAAGAGGGCATGCGCCTCCCCGTTCCCCGGAGGCGTTGATACAAAACCTCCGGGACGGGAGGTGTGGACACATGCGGATGCGCGTGGGAAGAGGGGAGCGCAGGTGGCGTTGGCCTTCCTGCCGCTCCCCGTCCTTGAACCACGCTTCAGGCTGCCGCGTAGAAGCGGACGAACCGCTCCACGCAGGCGACGGGAATATCACGGACGTCGCGGCGTTCCCCGCTCGCACCGAAGTGCCAGACGAGGAGACCGTCCGTCCGGGGGCCGATTCGGCGGAGGAGTTCCGCACGACGAAACTCCACCGACTTTTCGAACTCGGCCCGGTTCCCGGGCTGATCGTTCAGTTTCATCGGCGCCTCCACTTCAGGCCGCGGCGGGGGGATTCGGGTCCGTATCCCAAGGACGCCGGATGAGGAACTCGAGGACCTCGCGGTCGCTCTTGTGCTCATCCCCGCCCTTGAGAAGGACCAGCTTCCGAGGAGAAAGGCGGGTTCGGTCGCCATTCACCCGCTCCTTCGCTTTCTCGAAGGTGATGAGCTTGGCGCCGCAGACCACGTCCCCCTCCAGGAAACCGGCATTCCCTCCCACGACTTTCCAGTGGAAGTCCGATTCGGGCCGAAGCACGAGTTCGTGCGGCCCGTTCCTGAGCTTGAACGTCTCGACCTTGATCACGGTGCCTCCTAGGCTCCCTAAGGAGCGGCTAAAAAAATAGCCGCTCCCCCATCCCGGGAGCGGCCTTGTCAAAACGACTGACGAGGACGCTCCCCCGCGGATGGTTGGTGAGCAGGGGACAGACGTGAACGACTCAGGTGAGACTGCGTGAACCTTCCGGGTTCAGGCCGCCCGCTCGGGGCGGCGGTTGTGCTCCGACATCTCGTCGAGGGCAAGACCGGCGTAGAGGAGCGCCGTCTTCCGACGACGGACCCCATCCGCTTTGTCCAAGGCTTCCCCGATCGCGCTCTCCACGGATTCCAGTCGGAATTCCGGGGACCGCGTGAGGACGGCTTGGAGCTCGGACCTTTCCCTCTCAGCCATGGCCTGGTCGTGGGCGATCCTTCCCAGGGCCTCCTCCACGAGATCGCGGACCAACCCGTCCTCGAGCAGGATGACCTGCCCGGGCGCGAGTTCCAGTCCCGCCTCCTGAAGGAGCGCCGCGGCGTAGGCGCTCGAAACCGGCACAGACTGATCGCCCAGTTTCATCTCGTGCTCCCGGCCGCGTCCGGCTTCCAGGACGAATCCCGAAGGCACGACCCGGCGCGGGTCCAGTCCCGCAAGCGTGGCGGCAAGGGTCAGGCGAAGGCTTCCGACGATCCTTTCGATCGCGGAGGCATCCTTTCCCGACTCTCGCGCGCTCCTTGCATGGGACTTCGCGCACTCGATCTGGGCGGCGAGCTGAGAGAGCTGGCTCTCTCGTTCCATATCGCGTTCCCTTTCAAAAAACGCGTGGCGTATCGACCTGCCTTACCTCGGCAGCGTCTTGGTACGACAAACAAAAGTTTCTTTGGCTGGCGTTTGCCCGGTTTTCAAAGAGCGTGGTCCCATCGGGACCGAGCAAGACGGGGGGACCTGCCTCTCCGCCTGCTTTGCCTCGCGGGCGGCGATCAGGCCGCTTCCGGACGGCGGACGAGCGTCTTCATGCCTCCAACGTGCTTCTGAAAGCCTCCGGCGGGTCTCGCCGGGACGAAGGATCGGTTCTTGGCGGGCGAGGGCGCCGGAGTCGGCCGCACGGGAACGACCGGCATCCGGACCCGGGCGTCGCCGGCGACGAGGCCCGCGATGTGGCCGAGCCGCGTGATGGCGCTCTGCAGCTTGGCCAGGGCGTCCCGGTAGCCCGCGATGCTCCAGTGGCCGCGCGCGAGCGTATGGGGGGCCTTCTCGAGGATGAGGTCGATCGTCCGGATGATGTTGACGAGCCGCCGCGTCTCCTGGTGGCGGCAGAAGACCGTGCGGAGGTCCCGCCAGGTCCAGGCATTCAGGCGCCCGAAGAACGCCGCGAGCTTCTCGGGAACCTCGCCCTGGAAGGGAACGAGCCGGACGGGAAGCTCAGGGCCCTCCGCTGCACTCGGCGCGACGCTCGGGACCGACGGGGTCCGATGGTTCTCGTTCATCTGATCGCCTCCTTTCTCACCGTTCGGCTGTCATGGTTTCGAGCCCGGGGAGCTCCCACCGCCCGCAGGCGGTGGGAAGTCTCCTTGCTCGGCCGTCTCCCCCGCTCGCTCCAGGGGGGCTTTCGCATCCCCCTTGGGGGCCCCGGAGCATCCGGAAGGCGGCGCTTCACCCAGGCGGATCCCCATTCCGAGGCGCGACCGGGAGGGACGGAGACTTCCCTCCAACAAGGCTGCGCCCGAGAATGCCGAGAAACCGCAGGGGTTCCGGGCGCCCGTAGACCCGAGCCAGGAGTCCGATGACGTTGAGGATGCGCGCGGCATCCCTCAAAGTCGTGCAGTAGAACTCCTCCTCCGGCACGAGGCTGCCCTTCAGCTTGATCATGGGCCCTCACTCCTACCCACCCGGCGTCCGGACGCGCCCGTGCCCTTCGGCACGACGCCACAGGCGCGCGGTCCGAGGCAGCCCGGGACTCATGAACCAGTCCCGCTCCGGGGGCGTAACCCGGAGCGCCCGCGACCTCTCCCGGGAGAGCGCTCCTTGGGGAGGCTCCACCCGGGGAGGCCTGGCACCGCGCGGTTCCTCGGCCCGCCGTGGAAGGCGGGCACGGGAACTCCTCTCGACGGGAGAGGACGCGGGCAGGCTGCGTCGAACCGGAGCTCGGGTGGGCCTGGTTAGAGGACCCTCGTGGCTCCAACCGCGCCTATTCCTCAGGCGCGGTTCGTCAAAATGTCAAAGATCAGTCGAAGGATGCGCGAGTACGTCAGGAAGCTTTTCGAGCCTTTTCGGCGAGCGGGACGGGAGCGCCGGCGGCCGTGCCGCGCGGTCCACGGCGCTTGCGACCCCGGCCGTCGGACCAGGCTTTGACCTTCACCCCCGCCACCTCACCGAGGGTCATGCACTTCTCCCGGAGGGCCCGGATCTGGTCCCGGATCCCCCGGTAGGCCGCGTAGAAGGCGCCTTCTTCCACCTGGCCATCCATGACCCGGCGCAGGGCCTTGTCGGGGCTCACTTTCAGGAGGTAGTCGAGCGCGTTCAGGATGAGCACCAGGTCGACCGTCTCCTCATAGCTCGCTCGGACGGCCTTGATCCGGTACCACTCCTTCCGGGGGGTCTCCGCCAGGAGCTTCCGGAGCAGCGCGGAGAGCTCGCCGAGCGGCACCATCAGGTCGCCCGCGGACGCTCCCGGTCGTGCCGTCCCCTTCGGAGACTTGGGGAAGTCGAGTTCGTCGCCCACCGTGATCACCTCCTCTCGATCAGGATTTCGTTTCCGCTTCGCCCCATCGCGAAGGCCAGGACGAAAGCTGAGATGCGAAGGATGTGGCGCCCGACCTGGGCGGGCAGCCGCAGATGGTCGGCCCGGGGATCCAAGCCATGCCGAAGGAGGCACAGACGGACGCATTTCGGGGAGATGGCGAGGTGAGAGCCGTTCACGAGGAGTTCCCCGGCTTTCACCGCGTAGCGTTCGTCCGTCGGTCCGGCCTTCATCACATTTCGCCTCTCTACCCTCCATCGCGGGCGAGACCCCTCGTTCATGGCACCTAAAATTCGCAAACCCGAAAAATCGCCTATTTCCAAATTCCAAACCGATTACCTGCCATGAACTGCCCCTCTCGCCCGCGATGGTGTGTGGAGGGACACGATGAAGACGGCGACGGTCGCACTGCTGGCGCTGCTCGGGACTGCCAGAGGGGGGACGGAGGCAAGGGGGGATGAGGCCGAGGGAAGAGCGCTCTACTTCTTTTTCTCGGAGAAGACCCCCTCCACCCCGGAGGCGGCGAAGGCCGTCGCCGCCTTCATGGCGAAGGCTCAGCCCGACCTCTCGCTCCGACCCGTCCTCCTGGTCGAGGACTGGAACACTTTCCTCAAGGTAAGTGAGGCCTCCCCCCTCTACCTGACCATGCGCGAGCTCGGCAGGTCGACCCCGGTACAAGTCTTTGATGAAGAGGGGCTAAGACTTGCCCAAGCATGGAAGATTACCCGGCTCCCGGCCTTGGCTCTGGTCTCCCGGGGCCGGGCCCATGTCCTGCAGGGTTCGGTGTCGGGCCTGGATGACCTTCTGGGGTGCGCCCGATGAGGAAGCTCGCCCCGGCCCTGGTTCTCGGCCTCGTGCTTGTGTCTCCGCGACTGGGAGCCGCTCAGGAAGTCGCTCCTAACCCCAAAGGGCAGATCGCCAAGGAGGGGCCGGGGCGCTATTTCTCGGCGCCCGTCGACTTCTGGAAGGCGGGGATCAGCCTCAAATCCCCGCCTCAGCTCCTCCCGGCGACGCCGGAGACCGCGCCTACAAGGGTGGCGATTCGGGAGAGCGTCTGGGCCCAGCCCATCCGAACGCCGGATGGGAACTGGATGGTCTATGTTCCGCCGAAGCAGGTCCTCGACTTCCTGGAGACCCCGTCGGAGGAATCCGCGCGAGCCTACCTCGCCTGGAAGGCCGAGCAGACGGAGAAACTCCGCCACGCCATGCTCCTCCTCGCCAAGATGAAGGATGCTTCCGCTTCTCCTTCGCCTCAAGAGGCGCCCGGCGGGAAAGCCGCCGCCAAAGCCGCGCCGCCGGACTTTCCCTTCCGAGTCACCTACTTCAAGAAGCCTTCATGTCCCCACTGCGTCTCGCAAGACGCGATTCTCGCCGAGTGGCTCACGAGGCGAAGCGCGGGAAAGCTGGAGGTCGTTCTGCCTGGCGATCGCCCGGAGCTCTGGAAGACCTACCAGGTGCGAGGAACGCCGACGCTGGTTCTTGAGGCTGAGGCTCGGGGTCGGAAGGAGGTCCTTGTGGGTCTCCAGTCCGATGAAGCTCTCGAGGCGACGCTCGCCAGGCTCGCCCTCCCCCCTCCCATCGAACCCGCGGAAGAACCCAAGAAGGAGCATGCCCGATGAAGAGCGCATACATCTCCCTGGCCCTCGCCTTTGGCCTTGCCCAGCCGGTACTCGCGCAGGGTCTCGTGGACCTCGTGGGAAATAAGGACGCTGGGCGCTCCGGAGGCTCGGGGTCATCAGCGCTTCGGGTGAACGCAGCCGGCGGGCGGCTCGATCTCTCCATCTCCCCGGACGTCCGCGCGCTACTCGGCGAACCGGGAACGAATGCGATCAACCTAGGCGCGAGCGCGCAGTGGAATCCCGTCTGCGGGAAGTTCGACCTCAAGGCCGACTTCAAGGCCCTCCTTGGGAAGGAGGCCCGGGAGGAGTACTTGGAAGGCTTCGTCACGGCCGGGGTGAGCGAGCTTCTGGGGAGCGGCATGGAACTCCTCTGCCAATCCATGCCGACCGCCTGCTCGATCCTCCAGAACAACAACATCGCGGCCAACCTCAAGCTCCTCTACTCGAACGATCTCTGCAGAAGCCTCGAAGAGGCGGTGCTTTCGGGGAGCCGCAAGGGCCGAGCCGAGGCGATACACCGCTGCATGCAGCGTAAACAGTCGGAGGGAAAGACCAAGCAAGAGGCTGAGCGGACCTGCTTGAACGAGAACCCCGAGATCACCGGCTTCGACGGCCGCGTGGTCGGCGAACTCGACCTCAATCGCGAGATCCGGAAGTACGTGTCCTTCACCGACGGCGGGTCGAAACTCCTCGATGACCTGACCCAGGAAAGGCGCCTCGGCACCGGAGCGGTGACGCAGGGCGTTCGCCCAAACGCACTTGCCGAGCGCTACGAGAAGTTGCGGGAACAGTACCTGAAGGCCTGGAACGACGCCGTCCAAAGGGTGAAAGCCGGCGGCACGGGCGGCCCTACCGCCGATGAGTTGGCCGCCCTCGTGCCGGCGGGGGCCCCTCCAGTCACCGGAGTCGAACTCGAACTCCTCTGGCGCCGGGGCGAGGTCGATGTGCAGACCTTCCTCTCGAGCGTCAGTTCGGCGGCTGCGCTCTTGGCCCTAACCCGGGAGGTGAACGAGGTCGAACGGAAGATCGAGGCCTTGAAGACGAGTCCGGCGCTGGAAGGGAACGAAGAGCACGCTCCCTATCTTGAAAACCTGCTGGGGAGGCTTCGAGCCGAGCGGGAGCGGCTGCTCCGGCTCTACGCGGATCAGGAGCGTTTTGCCCAGGTCCTTGCCGCCGGGCATGCTCTCGGCCAGGCAGAAGTCGCCCGTAGCCGCATGGACTCCATGAAACGCGCGCTCCTTCGGGAGTCCTCGATTGAGCAGCGGATCGGGACGAGGGCCTTCGGCACGCCGGATGGGATCTCGGCGTCGGCGCGGCACCAAAAGGCTGCCAGCAGCGCTCGACCCGCGCAGGGTGGCACTTGCGATGGCTGCGGCATGGACTTCTCGATTGGAGGCAGGCCGTGAAGCTGTCACGAATGGGCTGGCTTCTGATGGGTCTACTGGCTCTCGCGCTTCAAGCGTGCGTTGGTCCGGTTACCTCGGAAGAGCGTACAACGCGGGAACCAGTAAGGTGGATACTTGTCGAGCGTCGGTACGGCGATGTCGCGCGCGGGGCCTCGGGCGACGGTACGGTCAATCCGGAGGCACCCGTTCTCGCGTTCCAGCCGCTCTACCCTGAGGATGTCGTCTGGGATGTGGTCGTCGACCCCGCGGAGCACTTCGTCGAACTCATATCCTTCTCGCCCGCCGGAACGGCTGCACCAGGGGAAGTCGTCAGCGCCACAGTGCGGGTTGGGAAGGCAAGAGCCAACCATCGGTACCGACTGTCGGCGCGGCCGTCGCAAATCGGCGTAAAGATTCTGGGCTCGGCTGAAAGCATAGTCATAGGCGAAAGCCTCGTGGTGTTTCGGTTCACAAGTTGCGTAAGCGGTCGTGCAGGAATCGCCGTCGCTGCGGAACGTCTTCCGATGCCTGACGAGTGACGTGCGTCATCGACTCGCCAAAGAGGCGCTAATTAGTGATTAGATGATCGGGATGCACCGAGGCGTCAGAGCGTCGAGTGCGAGGTGCGACAGGTAGCCCGCTGCGAGGCCAGCCGCAAAACCCGCGCAAAGTCTCCAGAACGCTTCGGCGAGGAGGTGAAGCAGTCCTCCGATACCGCCCTCGGGCATGGCAGCACGGACGGTGGCGAAATGATCGGCCCTCTGGCGGCAGTAGTTCTGGAAGATGTCCACCTTGGCGAGGCCCGTGCCCACCATCGCTGCCGCCGAGAAGCTGTGGGCCGTGGAACGGTGCCAGGATGAGGTGGCGGGCTCCAGAATGTCCGGAAGCTTACCTCCGAGATAGCCTCCCAGCGCGCCGCCTGCCGCCTCAAGGAATCGACAGGGCGTCGGCTGGTCCTTCGACGTGAGAACCGCCGCTCCCGTGCCTGCGATCACTCCGACGAGCGTGTGCGTAGGTCCGTTGGCCATGGATCTCTCCTCTAGGACCGGTAATTGGGATAGAGGCCGTTCGCGTACTCCGGCAGCCCGAAGGAAACCGCCTCGGAGGTCGCGGCGGGTTCCCCCTCCAGGAGCGCCAGGTGGGAGGGGTCCAGACCCATGCGACTCAGAACGCCCTTGAATTCCGTGAGGGCGCCGTCCCGAGAGGTGGAACGCAGCACCACAACGACGGTGGTCGAGGGCAGCCTGCCCCAGACCCCGTTCGTGCCCCGGAAGTAGCGGTAGCCGCCGTTCTCGTGAGCCCACTTGTAGACGCGCTCGTAGTCCCGCTCGGCCGCATTCCTTAGGTCGAAGGTCACCATGTACTTCTGCATCGCAGCTCCTTTCATAAAGGCGTACCTGCCCTACCCATGCCGGTCCGGGACCCCGGTTCGAGATAAAAAATCGAAAAAGCATCGCGGAGGGCCCAAAAATCCGGCATTAGTAGTTGGGGAGCGGTCGAGAGGCCGGGAATGGAAAGCCCATCAGATGGCGGTGATGATGCAGTTGCTTCGCCCGAGAAAGTCTCTTCGCATCTAACCTCATTGAGCGCTCAAGACCGGTGGCGGATCGATCAGGTCGCCCGAATTAGGATCGAATCCATCGGAAGGGCTGCCAAAGGGCGGGACTACCAGGATCTCATCCAGGATGCCGCGACCCTGATGCTTGAGGGACGCAGGAAGTGGAAGTACAAGCAAGTGTCGTTCGTAGTCTTCTTCGCGGGCATCATCAAGAGCGTGGCCAGCCACTGGGCGGAGAAGTTCGAACCCAGGGAGGCGGTCTCTGAGTCCCAGCTCGGCAACGGTGGCCAGGATGTCCCGCTCTCCAACCCGCTCGGGGCGAAATCGTCGGACGCTTCGGATGGCCTGGCGGCTGCGGTCAGCGTGGACGAGCGGACGCGCGAACAACTGCTCATCGAGAAAGTGAAGAGCGGACTGGAGGAGGACCCCATCGCCTACTGCATTCTGGACGAACTCCAGAAGTCGCGCGAACCGGCGGAAATACGGGCGGTCTTGGGCATTTCCGGGCCGGACTACGATAAGGCGATGAAGAGGATTCGTTGGGCTGCGCGGGCGATCAGTACGAACGGAGACCAAAATGCCTGATATGCCCACCAAGGACGATTCGAGGCTCCGAGCGTTTTACGATGCACTGGCGGATTCGATCCTTACGGCCTCGGATGGCGACGTCGAGCTAGAGCTGCGCGACCGGGCTTTGAACCCAAGCGACGTGGCTAACAACGTGCAGAGAATTCTGATAGCTGCAGTAAAGCAGTTCAAGCAGCGTAAGCTCTCCGCTTCGCAGTCCATGTACGAGACCGAGGTGGAGCGAATCAGAACGGCTAAGTACTCTCTACCGTCATCCGCTGAAGAAAGACGGGCACTCCTGTGGCGCGTGATTACGGGGGCGCCGTCGATGTCCGGCCTCGTCACGGCGCAGCATAGGGAGTTCAAGGATCTGACGGACTCGGACGTGATTGGACTACTCCAGCAGCTCGGAGACCTTGGTGTCCTGGGCGATTCCGGCGAGGGGCGGACCGGCGGTGAATTACAAAAGCCCTGACGAACTCCTGACGGAACTTGGGATTGATGAGCCTCATGAGATCCAGCTGGAGGCCATCGCTCAGTACTGCGGCGCGACCGTCCTCTACGAGTACTTGGAAGGCTGCGAAGCGCGCATCCTAGGGAACGGGGACAGGGCCATCATCTCCGTTAACAAGAACTCGATGTCCGAGCGCCAGCGCTTCTCGGCGGGTCACGAGTTAGGGCATTGGATGTGCGATCGAGGAAAGATCGCGTTCGCGTGTACCAAGAAGACCATTGCCACCGCTTGGTTCGAGGATAACCCCGAGCGTCGGGCCAATCAATTCGCCGTTGAGCTGCTCTTGCCCGCGAGGATGTTCTGCCCCCGGGTGGAGAATCGAGACGTCACCTTAGAGACGGCCAAGCTGATCTGCGGGGTCTTCAAGACGAGCCTAACGGCCACTGCGATCAGATTGGTGGAGTTGGGTTCCTACCCTGCGCTCGTCGTCTGCTACGACACCAACGGCCGAAAGTGGTATAGGTTGGGTCCGGAGGTACCGAAAGCCTTCAAACCCCGTAAGCAACTTCATAAGAACACGGTCGCCTTTGAACTGCTCCACAAGCCCGAATCTGACGCAGGGCGTCCGGAAGTCGTCGGTGCCGAAGCATGGTTCGACGTGCCGGGCTCAGAGAACTACGAGGTCATCGAAAGCGCGCTGCGGATGTCCGATGGAATGACCCTCTCGGTGGTCTGGTGGAAGAATCAAAAGCAGCTTTCCGACTTCTCGGAAGAGGAACAGCCGACGGAACCGAGGGATTGAGCGCTTCATCCCGCAGAGGTCACGCCATGACCGAGGCCAAGATCTTGTCCAGACGAGTCCCCAGGTCGTCCGAGATTACGACGATATCTTCCTTGAGCCACTCGGACTCGTGCACCGGGATTACCCCCTTGGGAAATGCCAACGCAAGCTTTGGCTTTTGGTGGACATTCCACAGGGACGCGAAGTCGCTGAGATAACCGATGACCTTGTAAAGGCTATCGCGTCCGTACTCGCTATCCGGAAGCGTGCACTTGGCCTCGACGAGAAGGACCGCCGGCATAGTGAAGTCGGGGCACTCGATCCGCACTAGGATGTCCGGTCGTCTGGCGGCACCCGTCAATCCGTTGTACAGATCCAACAGCTTTCCGTAGACGTATGTGCCCTCGTTGAACGTGTCAGGAAATGCCTCGTCAGGCGACCGGTCGAACCACACTTCGGCGGAAATGTCCCGGCCTTCAAACTTGGCAACGGCGCGACCTCCGGGTCGGACTAGACCGTAAGCAACCTTCACCGGCCCTCGATGCTCGAGAAGCCTCTGGACAGCCTCCAACGTCTTGATAAGCACGTACAGCTCGAACAAGTCTTCCGGAGACTTCGGAGCGAGCCATCCACCTTCAAGCACCTTTCGGACGGCTTCCAACTGGCCTCCGAGGACGGCCGCCTCAAACTCGAGCCATAGTTCGCCCAGTCTTCCGTATAACTCGCGCTTGCTTCGTAGTGCCCTAGCGACCATAAGAGCCGAAGCGTCGGGTTGCTCTGGTATGTCGCGGAGGTAGGACGTCTTAAGGACTTCCTTGGCCGCCTGGACTGCTTCGGTCAGCTTCGTCC
>Ga0209640_10001677_pt1 | contig 19014 bp, 13 predicted proteins | sample RifCSP10_1_FD_184018 | JGI IMG/M metagenome (GOLD analysis project Ga0209640, IMG submission 184018) | Soil microbial communities from Rifle, Colorado - Rifle CSP2_sed 10_1 (SPAdes) (version 2) | ecosystem: Environmental > Terrestrial > Deep subsurface > Rock core/Sediment | place: Rifle... | reverse complement strand
ACCCGGATTGACGCGTTGCCGAAACCGATTCAGGCCATCGGCTGGAAGGCGCAGGTCCGGCTGTGCAAACGCTTTCGGCGGCTCACCGCGCGCGGCAAGCATCCGAACGTGGCCGTCACGGCCATCGCGCGTGAACTGATCGCCTTCATGTGGGCGATTGCGAAGGAGGTTGCGGTGACCGCCTAATTAGGTCACCCTGGTCTCGGGTCGGCGTCGAGGTGCAGCCCCGGTTTCCGCGCAACCCTCGACGACGTTAAGAGGCGGCTTCGGCCGACCCTCGTGCCTAGAGCGAGGCAGGCGCGCGACGGATCACAGTACGGTGGTACCCAATCCACGGATATCAGCAGGATCAACCGTCGCTTTTACTGGCTCCGCCTCGACGCTGGCCCGGGTGTGTTCAACGACAGGCACGAAGAAAGAGCGCTTATAGGAAAAACGCCTCAGCCCAGCATCAGGGCGTACTTGACAAGCCGAAGTCATATCAACGCCTGGCATCAGCCGCGGCGCTCACGAGATTCGCAGCGCCGTCGGCTGCATGCCATGTTGTCAAACCGCCAATACCATCTCTCCCAATGCCTACTGCGGCTTTGGGAACAGCAGAGGGAATCCGGTGCTCGCAGTGAATAGGCAGCGGTCGTTATGGCCGCAGGTGAGGACGACTTCGGTCTTGTGATGGGCCCCGTACTTTTCGTTCAGATACTTGTTGAATGCGATGCCACGGGCAAGCCTAGTCGGTCCTTGAGCCATCGCAGGACAAGTGCCATCAAAGCCCGCGATCGGGAAGATGTCGAGACCGCCCAGCAAGTAGGTGACGGACCGAGTGCTGAGACGCCTCTTCAGTTGTTCGCTGGTCCAAGGTGCGGAGTACCCTGTGCGGCTCTGAAGCCCGTACGGCCAGTTATCGAAGGCCCCACAGTTGCGCGCGTCAGCAAAGGGGACGAAAGGATCTGCAGGGGGAGGCAGTGCGTAGCCCGGCGCGGCGGCTGTAGCCGGGTATGCGGCTGCCGTGGGTCGGAGGCCGTCGAAATAGATCATGGCGTCCGCGTTGGCGACCACGTATGTCGTCGATAGACCGAGCTTATCTGGGGCTTCGCTAGCCATCGCGTACCGCAACGCGAACTGGCCGCCACCAGAATGACCAGCGATCACCACGCCCTGTATGCTTGGAAAGACGTCCTTGCGCGCCAGTTTCCGAAGAATCTCGTCAACGAAGTCATAAGACGTCAGCTTCTCGTTGTTGATCGCCGTGCTACCGTTGCGCCAGCTGTCCGCTTGGCGATCCTCGCAGCCCCAGTTCGCTTCGAGAGGTGCCAACGCATCGCCGCACGCAGCCCCAGTGTTGGAGGCAAAACGCGGGACGATAAGAACGGTATCGTTCAGGCCTCCGGCCAGGAACGCGGCCGCCGCCGCAGTGTTGAAAGTCTCGGTGGCGTTTCGTCCTCCACCGTGCACAAGGATAAGCGCGCGCGTAATGCTTCGAGTCGCAACATCCAGCGGATAGGAGCGGTAGACGAGGACGCGCTGCGGTCCGGCACCCAGACCAATCCATTCCGTACAGGCGGATGTCGCCGTCGTACACGGTGCCAGCCCCTGACCCCGCGCATCGTTTGCGACAGTGAAGGAAAGCCCCAGGGCCACCAGGACCGCAGGCATCGGCACCAGCCGCCTTCTCGGACCGGCGTTCAGGCCAGCGATCCTCGACATGATCAACAAAGCCCCACTCCTCATTCTTGAATTTGGTTTCACCATTGCGATGTTGTCGGCCCAACGCGCAAAATGAGCCGCGCGACTCACCGGCAGCATCGCACGGACCACGCGGAGCGTCGGCTCCATTTTGATGTTGGGCTGCTGGTCCGAACGAAGTGTCTCAAAGATTCGGTCTTCTGGCGCCAGAGGCCAATCGGAATGAGCACTCAGCGCACAGCGCTTGCATGCCAAGTCCGCGTCGCCACCGTAGACATCGGGAGCCAAGGCTTCGGAAGGGGCGCCGGGGACTTGCGACTCAGGCAATTCCGCGAGGGTGAAGCGTCAGCGAGACGCGTGAGCAGCTCACTGTCGTTTGCGTTCGGGTTTCAGGTGCGCTTCAAACCAATCGACCGTGCGCTGCAGCGCATCGATCTGGTTCTCTCGCTTGACGAAGCCGTGGCCCTCGGCGGGGTAGTATTTTGCGTCGACCTCCACACCGATGGATTTCAAAGTCGACACGACCTCGGCCGCCTGGCCGCGTGGCACGCGAACGTCGTTCTCGCCCTGCAGGACCAGCAGCGGCGCCTTGGCGTTGCGGATGTAGGTCATCGGCGAGGCGGCGTCATAGACCGCCTTGTCGATGACGGGATCGCCGATCAGCGTGCGCTGGTAGGCCTGCAGCACCGGGCTCGAGGTCTTGTGCATCTCGTACCAGTTGATGATGCCGTATTGGGAAACGGCTGCGGCGAAGACGTCCGGCTTCCGGCCGATGGCCATCAGTGTCATGAACCCGCCATAAGAGCCACCGGTGATGCCAATGCGCTTGACATCGACATAACCGGTGTCGGCGAGGAATTTCGCGCCGGCGACGACGTCGTCGAGATCGCCGCCGCCGAGATCCTTGAAGTTGGCCTTCTGGAACGCCAGGCCATAGCCGGTCGAGCCGCGGAAATTCGGCTTGATCACCATGTAGCCGAGGCTGGCCAGCGCCAGCGCGTTGCGGTCGAAGCTGTCGATGGTCTGGCCGGTGGGGCCGCCATGCGGCATGACGATGCCGGGCGCCGCTCCGTCGCGCTTCAGATTCGGCGGGATCAGCAGTATGGCGCTGATTACTGTGCCGTCCTGGCCGGCGTAGTGAACGATCTTCGATTGCGGCAGTCTGGCGGGATCGATGCTGGCGAGAGCGAAGTGCGTCAGCTGGCGCGGCGCCGCCTTGGGATCGACGATCCAGTAGTCCATCGGCGTCGAGGCCGACTGGTGGGTGACCAGTAGTTTCCGCTCTGGTCCGAAGACACTGAGCCCGTTGACGCCCGGTGGCATCTTCACGGGCGCTGTCTTGCCGGAGGCGATCTCGTAGAGCGAGCCCTCAAGGAGCCCGTCGGTGCTGGTCAAGACCATCAGTACGCCGCCGTCGCGGGAGAAGCGGCCGGTCGACTGCTCCCATGCCGAGTCGCCGACCCAGCGCGTCGAATTGGTCGCGAGGTCGTAGACGGCCGCCCGTGGCGTGCCGCCCTTTTCGTTGGAAGCGAAGGCGACGAGCTTGCCGTCTGGCGAGACGTCGCTGGCAGACGCGAAGGTCTCGCCGCTGGGCGCTGCCACCGGCTGCGGATCGCCGCCCGAGAGCGGCACGCGCCAGACGCTGCCCTTGTTCCGCCCGGCGTCGGCGCGGTTGCCGATCAACGCATCCGGGCCGGCCCAGCCGGCGACCGACCAGCCCCAGTCAGGATCTCCGGCCTGGGTCAGCAGCTTCACCCTATGGTCGGCGAGCGTCATCACCGCGAGGGAGGCGTAGGGCTTGTCCTTGGCGCGCGTGGAGAAGGCGATCTTCGACCCGTCGGGTGAAAAGCGCACGCCGGTTTCGGAAACATCGGGGGTGCCGGTAAGACTCACCGCCTCGCCGCCGGCCAGCGGTACGGCGAAGAGATCCCACATCTCATTGCCGCCAGCATCGCTTTGGAACACCAGCATCTTGCCGTCCGGAGAGATGGCGAGATTGACCTGCCGTTCGTCCGACTGCGTCAGTTGCACCGGCCAGCCGCCGACCGCGTCGACCTTCCAGATATTGCTGCGGCCGGTGAGGTTGGTGGTGAAGGCGACGGTCTTGCCATCCGGCGACCAGACGGCGCCGCTGCCATCGCGGACATAGAAGAGGTCAGCCACCGGGACCGGCCGCGCCGCGGGGTTGGCGGGCGACACGATGGATTTCGGATCGGTCATCCCCTTTGCAGGCGTCGCAATCTGAGCGTCGGCCGCGCCCGCACAAAGCGTCAACGCTGCCATCACACTTGGTAGACGTGTCATCGCAATGCCCTTCCTTTCCGTCGTCTCGCCAAGCCGCTCAGCTGACGAGGATAGCGCAAAATGCCAGCTCCTCGGCGAGGCGTGCCGCAAGATTCGTCGAAACAAGCTCGAATCCGCCGGCCAACCAGCCGCAGCGCTTGTCTGACGAATTGTCTTGTCAGCCCAACGATCTGGCGATGACCAGCGCCGGGAGGGACGCGAGAGCGGCCCGACGCGGCGTCTGGTCCATCGCCTGGTTATGCCTCTGATTCGTCAGGGCGTATCATAGCTCCATGGACCTACAGTTCACGGCCGTGTTTCGCCAGGTGCCCGAAGGGTACATCGGGTTCGTCGAGGAGTTGCCTGGCGCCAACACGCAAGGTGCCACTCTTGAGGAAGCGCGCGCAAATCTCCAAGAAGCGGTCGCATTGGTGTTGGAAGCTAACCGAGAGTTGGCTCAGCAAGCGACCGGCAGAGGACCGGTGATCCGCGAGCCCTTGAAGGTCAGTGCGTGAAACGGCGCGCGCTGGTGCGCCACCTTGAACAGCATGGTGGTCGCTTGCTCCGCGAAGGTGGCAACCACTCCGTTTTCACCAGTCCCTCCGGCCGAACATCGACGGTTCCACGGCACACCGAAATCAACGACGACCTGGCCAAGAAGATCTGCAAGGACCTCGGCATTCCACCACCGTAGCGTCTTGTCACCACAGGCCGATCCGAGTTCCGATCTGAATTCGTCGTTCGTTCAGAGGCATAACGTCTTGCCGATGAGCCGCGGCGCGCACGCGATGGCTCCGGCGCCGTCGGCTCCATCGGCCTGTTCGGCAGACATGCCCGCGCGTAGCGAATCCGGCAGCTGTCAGGCCGCGAGCACTGGTGCCAGATCAGCGCGTGTCGCCGGTGCAAAGCCCAACTCCCGAAGCACCCGATTCAACGCCGCGAGTGAGAATCTTGTTGGCGCCGTGATCTCGACGCCGATCGGCTGCCCGCCACGCGCGAAATCGATGACGAGGCCAGGCTCGACTCGACGCGTGCGGTGACTCTTCTGACCGGACCTCCGAGGCAAATAGTAGTAGGCCGCGAGGACGTGACCGCGCCGAAAGGTGACCTCTAGATATGGCTCTTTCATGATTCCTGCTCTTCGAGCGGGTAGGCCGTCACCACGACGAGCAACTCAAGGCGATCGTCCGGCTCGACGATGACCTCCCACCGTTCGCCTTGGTGCGCGACGTCCACCACCCAGCGCCCCTCCATGATATCCGCGCGATAACCCTTCGCGTGCTCGAGCATCTTCCGAAGCTCGACCTCCCCGAACTGGCGATCGACCATCCGCTTGAACAGATGCGGGCTGAGCTCAAGTTCCCAATCCCACCACGAAGGCCATTTCTTCTTGCGTGCCAGAACACCTCCCAAGAATCAAGATCGGCGCAATCGGTCTGCCGAACCAGTATTGATTGGACCGTCCAACGAACGGCCTTCCAGGCGGCTATACAACCTGCGACTCCGCTACGCCATGGAACCAACCCGTTGACAGCGCGGATGGTAGCACGACCGCACAGGGAGCAAAGCCCGCCTCTGGCCGCGTCATCATCGTTGGGCTGATTGAAGCATTGGCCGCGAGCGTGGCGGCCAATACCCCCCTCTAGATGAGTGCCGGACAGGCGCAAAAAACCACGCGCGATGAAGACCTGATGCGGTACACCCCGGTGCCAACTACCCACCGTCACGCGCGAGGAATGCGGCTAACGGCCGCCTCCCTCTTCGGTCGAACGTGCGGCTATACCCGGTGTGGTGCGGATTGCCAACCGATCCGCCGGGCTCTTCACCCCGAGGACCCCGCGGTCGAGAACGTGCGTGTACACCATCGTCGTGCTCACGTCCTTGTGACCGAGCAATTCCTGCACAGTGCGGATGTCGTACCCGTCTTCTAGAAGATGCGTGGCAAAGCAGTGCCGAAACGTGTGCGGTCCCACACGCTTCGTAATCCCGGACCGCCGGACCGCCGCGGCGATCCCCTTCTGCACGGCAGATTCATGCAAACGGAATCGGGAAGGCGGCCCCCAGCGTGGGTCCCTGCAGATACGCGACGCCGGAAACACGAACTGCCATCCCCAGTCCGTCGCCGCGAGTGGATACTTCCGGTCCAGCGCATCGGGCAGCACCACCCGCCCGAAGCCGCCCTCGAGATCGGCCGCATGGAGCCGTCGCACGTCTGCCAGATGCCTCCGAAGCGGACCGACCGCCGCGCCCGGGAGCAGTGTCGTTCGGTCCTTCTGCCCCTTGCCGCGCCGCAGCGTGATCTGCTGTCGATCGAAGTCGAGGTCCTTGACCCTCAAATCCAGGCACTCCTCCAGGCGCAGGCCAGCGCCATAGAGCAACATGCCGATGATCCACATCGTGCCCTGAACGTGCGACAACACCGCAGCCACTTCGTCACGGCTCAGCACAACGGGAAGACGCAGCGGCTGTTTCGCTCGGACGACGTGTTCGACACGACCGACCGGCATGTGGAGCACGCGCTCGTACAAGAACAGCAGTGCCGCCAGTGCCTGGTTCTGGGTGGATGCACTGACGTGCCGCTTCGTGGCCAGCCATGTCAAGAACGCGGAGATGTCGGGTGCTCCCAACGTCAAGGGGTGCGCCATCTGGTGAAAGCCGATGTATCGGCGAATCCAGGTGACGTAGGCCACTTCCGTCCGCCGGCTGTAATGGCGCGTCCGGATCGCGTCACGTACCTGGTCCAGCAGCTTCGGGGGCGGAGTCGTAGTCGGCGGCGCTTCCATTCGCGAAGATGAGCGAGACCGACAAGACAATGCGATTACGATGCCAAATGGATTTGCTGGGCTTCCGACCCGACTCGGAGCAACGTACGCAGAAATTGATCGGGCGAAACACGTAGGGTGTTTGCCGAATGCCCACACCTCCGTTCGGCCACTCGCCGCCAGGAACCCTGAGTCTAGAGCCGTCCTGATCCCCTGATCCCTGATCCCCTGATCCCTGATCCCCGATCCCTAAGCCCTGAGCCCTGAGCCCACCAAGCCCGCTACAATGCCCCCGTGGCTCCCTGGCTGGCGCACTACGACCACGACGTCCGGCACTCGCTGGCACCCTACCCCGACACCACGCTCCTCGATCACCTGACGAGCCTCGCCCGCGATCACGGGGACAAGCCGGCGCTCCTCTTCAAGGGCACGCGCGTGTCCTACGGCCAACTCGATCGGGAAAGCACTGCGTTCGCCGCGGCGCTCTGGGCTCTGGGTGTGCGCACGGGGGACCGCGTCGCGCTCGTGCTCCCCAACTGCCCGCAGTTCCTCGTCGCCCAGTTCGGCGTCTGGAAAATCGGAGCGATCGTCGTGCCGGTGAACCCCACCTACACCGAACGCGAGATCGAGCAGACGCTCGCGGCCACGCGCACGGAGACCGTCGTCACACTGACGCCGTTCTACGAACGCGTAAAGAGCGTGCAAGGCCGAGCCGGCGTGCGTCGTGTCATCGCAACCTCGATCAAGGACTACCTGCCACCGGCGCTGCGCCTGCTCTTCACGCTGTTCAAGGAGAAGAAGGACGGGCACCGGATCCGCATCGCCGACGGGGACCCCTGGATGAGCGACCTGCTGCGCGCGCACGCGCGAGCACCGAGGCCGGACGTCGCGGTCGGCCCGGATGACCGGGCCGTGATTCTGTCGAGCGGCGGCACAACCGGCACGCCCAAGGGCGTCGTCGGGTTACACCGCCACTACGTCGCCGCCGGGCTGCAGCTGCACGAATGGACCAAGTCCGCCAAGCGCCCGTTCGTCGACGTCGTCATGCTGCCGTTGCCGCTGTTCCACGTGTACGCAAACGTCGGCGTGCAGCCCTTGGCGTTTCTCGGACCGAATCCGCTGTCGCTCGTGCCGAATCCACGCGACATCAAGGACCTCCTGAACACCATCAAGCGCGTGAAACCGGCGGTCTTCAACGGGGTGCCGACGCTCTACACCGCCATCCTCAACCACCCTGATGTCCGCGCGGGCAAGATCGATCTGAGTTCGATCAAACTGTGCTTCTGCGGATCGGCCGCGCTCATGGCGGAAACCAAACGCGCCTTCGAAGAGAAGACCGGCGCCAGGATCGTCGAGGGGTACTCGCTCACCGAGGGCATGATGGCCTGCTGCGTGAACCCGGTGCAGGGGCCCAACAAGATTGGTTCGATCGGCATGCCGCTCCCCGATGTCGTCGTCCGCATCGTTGACTCAGACACCGGCAAGGCGGATATGCCGTCCGGTGAAGTCGGCGAGATGATCCTGCGCGCGCCGCAGTGCATGTCGGAATACTGGAACAACCCGCTTGAAACATCCGAAACGCTGCGCACCGCTGACGACGGCCAGGTGTGGTTGCATACCGGCGATCTCGCCTACATGGACGAGGATGGCTACGTGTTCCTCGTTGATCGCAAGAAGGACATGCTCAAGACCAGCGGCTTCCAGGTCTGGCCGAGGGAGATCGAAGAAGCGATCGCGGCGCACCCTGCCGTGCTCGAAGTCGGCGTGGCCGGCGTTCCGGATACGGTCAAGGGCGAGGTGGCCAGGGCCTGGGTCGTACTCAAACGCGACGCGCGCGCCACCGAGGACGAGATCCGCGCGTACTGTCGCGAGCGGCTGGCGCCCTACAAGGTGCCGGCGCGGGTCGAGTTCCGCTCCGAACTCCCGAAGACCATGGTCGGGAAGGTCCTCCGGCGCGTGCTCGTGGCGGAGGCGGCAACGAAACCGAACCGACCAGAGTCAGCGCGACTCACCTGACGCGCTGGGCCGCTCCCACGGGAAGAATCTCGACGCCGGCACCGGTCAGCGCCTGACGGATGCGCGAAGCCAGCACGGCCGCGCCGGGTGTGTCGCCATGCACGCAGAGGGTGTCAACCTCGAGGACGACACGCGAGCCGTCGATCGCCGTCACGGCACGGTCGCGCACCATCAACAGCGCACGCGCCACTACGACGTCGGGATCCTCGATCACCGCTGACGGCTGGCTACGGGCGACGAGAGCCCCGTCACGCTGATAGGCGCGATCGGCGAATGCCTCACACGCCGTGCGCAGGCCCGCGCGACGCCCCGCCGCGACGAGCTCGGAGCCGGAAAGGCCGAACAAGACGAGCGACCGGTCCACGCTCGCCGTGGCGCGCGCAATGGCGTCCGCCAGCTCGCCATCGCGAGCCGCCATGTTGTACAAGGCCCCGTGCGGCTTCACGTGCTGAAGGCGCACCCCCTGCGCGGCTGCCACCGCGGCCAGTGCTCCGATCTGGTACACGACGAAGTCTTCGACCTCGCGGGCCGTCGCAGCGATCTCGCGTCGCCCGAAACCCACCAGATCGGGGAAGCCGGGGTGTGCCCCAACGGCAACGCCATGCTCACGCGCAAGCGCGACGGTCTCCCGCATGACGGACGGATCCCCGGCGTGGAATCCGCACGCCACGTTCGCCGAACTGAGCGCCGGCATCAGCGCACCGTCATGACCCAGCTGGTAGGCCCCGAAGGATTCGCCGACGTCCGCGTTGAGATCAACACGCATGAAAGAACACAGCCGTGTAATTTCTGCAACATTCCTGACGGCTTCGAGGCGGGCACAGCTGGATTTCTCGAAGGAAATCGTGCGGCACAACCATTGCGATTTCTCGGGAACGTCAGCCTAGCGATTTGCGGCAGGGCGCCGTGAATTCTGGGGGGAGCGAGGCTGGCTTTCAGGATGGGGCGCTCGTTCGGGTGCCCTGTCCTGGCATTTCACGCCTCGCCTAGCTTAGCTAAGCTAGGCGCCGGCGCCTTCGGGATACTCGAGGGCCAGCTTCAGTTCGCGCGCCAGCGAGTCCACGGTCGTGCCTGCCCGCTTCCACACCCCTTCACTCTCGAACCGCAGATTGCCGATACGGCGTCCCCATGGTGCGATCGCGCGCCCGATGGCCCGGAAGTCGCTGCGGTCCGCGTGCTCCTGGTCGAGACGACGCACCACGTCCGGTGCCACACGGATGAACGCGCGTAGCGCCGTCGCGGACTTGATGCTGTACTTCCGGCCGGTCCACGCGACCCCGAACACGACCGACACCTGCTTGAAGTAGTTCACGAAGAACCGCTTCGAGTCCTCACGGAAATCGGCCGACTTGCGGGGGCCGCCGAAGTTGTCGCCCGAAAACAGCCGCTTCAACTCCTGGGCAATCGGCGCCTGTCCCACACGGCCGCGCCCCACGCCAAGCAGCTTGATTTCACCCTGGAGCGGCGAATCCTCGCGGTCGTTGAGCGCACGCACCACGTCGTGCGCCGCCGCCAGCGAATCGTCCCGATAGAGCTGCCGGCCCGACAGGCTCACTAGGTGCGAGGGGTTCAGGCGCGTGTGCTTCGCGTTGATCGTGACAAACATCTGCACGACGTGGTCTTCGGGTAACCGGTCGAAGATGATGGCTGGGACCGTGAAGTCTTCGTCACGAATGTTCTCGATGTCGGCGTGCAGCGCGAGCAGTCGGTGCTGGCCGTCGATCGCGCGCAGGATGCCCTCGCGTTCAGGCACCCGCAGGCGGCCGATGGCGGCATCTTCGGCGACGGGTTCAAACGTCAGCTTCTCGTCACAGGAAATGATCACCGCGCCAGCGATGGACGGCAGATCGCGCGCCTGGCGGCACTGCTCGTAGTACTGTACCAGTTCGTCGATCTTTCGCCTGATGATCTGGCGCTGATAGGCCTTCTCACTCGACGCGATGCGCCGCTCGAGAAGATCCCAATTGACCTTCGAAGGCGCCTTGCGGCTGCCGCCGCGGACGGGCTGTCCCGACTCGCCGTAGCTAAGCACTTCGAAACGCACGAGTTTGTCGATGTCTCCGGCGGTCAGCGAGGCCTGATAAAATCGAACCCCAAACTGCTGCATCCGGATGGCGGCCACATTGATCATTCGTTTTGTCCGTCCGCGGTGATTGCTGTCACGGAAGAGGCGAATTGTATCGGTCCGTCACCCCCAATCTCAACCCGTTTCTGCCAACCTTCCAGCCCACCTCCTGCATGGACGATGCATCACTATCACTGCTAATTCATAGTACATATTGGACTTAATGGCTTTTCCCAGGCATCTTCTCATCGTCGCGGCCACCCTGTCTTTCTGCCCAATCTTGGTGCAGGACGCCCTGGCTCAAGCTCAAGGGCAGCCAGCCCCGGTGGCTCGAGCCGTGAGGTCCGCCCAGGGTCCGGCACTCGATGGACGCATCGTCGACGACCCGGCGTGGGTGGGTGTGACGCCCCTGGTTGACTTCTGGCAGACCGCACCCGATGCCGGACAGCCGGCTTCTGAGCGAACCGAGGTCCGGATTCTGTACACCGACGACACGCTCTATTTTGGCATCGTCTTGTCGGACCGCGATCCCTCGGGACTCACCGTGTCCGATTCGCGCCGCGATTCTCCCCTCGACGACAGCGACAGCTTTCGCATCGTCCTCGACACCTACCGCGATCGCCAGAACGGATTCGTCTTCGCCACCAACCCCGCGGCGCTCGAGTACGACGGCCAGGTTACCGGCGAAGGCAACCAACCCGGGGGCGGAGGCGGCGGGGGTGGCGGAGGACGACAGCAAGGGGGATCGGGCGGCGGGTTCAACCTGAACTGGGATGGCGCGTGGGAAGTGCGAACCGTCACGTCGGAGTCAGGGTGGTCCGCCGAGTTCGCCATTCCGTTTCGCACGCTGCGCTACGAGCCGGGCGGCCGTGAATGGGGCGTGAATTTCCAGCGCACGATTCGGCGGCGCAAGGAAACCGCCTACTGGGCGCCGCTGCCGATCCAGTTCGATCTGATGCGCGTTTCGATGGCCGGTGCGCTGACAGGCCTCGATCTGCCCGGGCAGCGCAATCTCAAGCTCGTGCCCTACGCCCTGGGCGAGGCGCGGCGTCGAGGCGCGGCGAGTCCGGACTCGAAGTACTTCGGGGATGTGGGACTGGACGCCAAGTACAGCGTGACGCCAAGCCTCACCCTCGACGCCACCGTCAACACCGACTTCGCGCAGGTCGAAGTGGACGAACAGCAGATCAACCTCGATCGCTTCAACCTGTTCTTCCCAGAGAAGCGGCCGTTCTTCCTGGAAAACGCCGGCCTGTTCGCCGTGGGGAGTTCGGGTGAAGCGGAGGTGTTCTTCAGCCGCCGCATCGGCATCGGGCCAGAGGGCGAGGAGATTCCGATTCTCGGCGGCGCGCGGCTCTCCGGCCGGGCGGGGCCGGTCAACATCGGCTTACTCAACATGCAAACAGTGGCTGGGGAGGACTCGCCGGCCAACAACTTCACCGTCGCCCGCGTGCGCCAGGATTTCAGGTCGCGCTCCAGCGTGGGCGCCATCTTCGTTGGCCGGCAGGCCACCGGCGACGAAACTGGCCGCAACAATGAGAACCAGGCGTTTGCCGCCGATGGCCGCTGGGGAATCGGGAGAACGGGTCTCCTATCAGGGTTTGTCGCACGGACCTCCACGCCGGGGATCACCAGTGGTCAGCACGCCTATCAGCTGCAGGCGCGCAACGAGACCGAGCCGCTCACACTCAGCCTCACGTTTCTGGAGACCGGGCGACACTTCAACCCGGAGGTTGGCTTCCTGGCGCGGGCGGGCGGATTCCGGAAGATCGAAGGCAACATGCAAACCCGCCTTCGGCCGAAGCGGTGGTCGAAGGTTCAGGAGCTCAGACCACACTCCACCTTCCGCGCCTTCTGGAACCACGACGGGTTCCAGGAAACCGGCTACTGGCACATCGACAGTCAGGTGGAGTTCAAGACCGGGTGGGAACTCAGCACAGGCATGAACCTGACTCGCGAGGGCGTCGTCCGGCCGTTCTCGATCTATCCGGGAGTCATTGTGCCGCCGGACACCTACGATCACGTCGAGGCGCAGTGGTCGCTCCAGAGCAACGACGGCGCGGCCGTATCGGGACGCCTCCAGATGAATGTGGGCGGGTTTTTCGGAGGTGACCGGGTGCGCACGAACCTCCAGTTCCGCGTGCGGGTCGGAGAGGCCTTCAACACCGAATTGAACTGGGAGAGGAACGATGTCGACCTGCCGTACGGCCAGTTCGCGACGAACCTGGCGCGGACCCGCGTGTCCTATTCGTTCTCACCGCGCGTGTTCGTGCAGGGCCTGGTGCAGTACAACGACCGCGCGAACACTTGGTCGAGCAACTTCCGGTTCGGCTGGCTGCAGCAGGCGAACACGGGCATCTTCTTCGTCTACACCGACTCGCACGCCATCGACGACATCACCTTGACGCCGCGCTACGCGGACCGCAGCTTCGTCGTGAAGATCAGCCGGATGTTCGATGCGCTGAACTGAACAGAGAGGTTCTCAGGTGCTCAGGTGCTCGGAGAGGCGCGGTTCTTGTCTTACCGTGCCACCCGCTGCTCGAACCGAGGAGTCGGCGGACGCCGGGGTCCGAAGAGCGCCGCGAAACACAGCCACGCCACGGGCAGGGCCACCAGCATGTACGTCAGGAACTGACCGTACCGGCCGTCGGGGCCGTACGGCTCGGTCGCCCAGTGGAGCGCTTCACTGCCCTGGACGAGGTTCGCCTCGGTCAGTTCGTGGACGCCGTAGATGAGCAACTGCACAACGAACACCGCGAGGAAGGCGGCCGTCACCTGGAAGAAGAGCGCCAGGTTCACGCGATGACCGTAGTGCGACCAGAGCCATGCCACCCACGCTGCGGACAGGGTGCCGGCGGCGGCGCCGAGCAGCAGATCGCTTCCGGTCTGCTGGAAGAGCAGGGTACCCATGAGCAGCGCCGTCTCCATCCCCTCTCGCGTGATCATGAGGAGCGTGAACAGAAACACACCCACGAACGCCTTCGCGCCGGTCCTGAGCGCAGACGATTCGAGGTGCCCTTCGATTTCGCCCTTGAGGCGCCTGGCATGGCGCCACATGTGGATGATGAGCGTGCCCACGAGGACGGCGGCCGTGAGCGCCAGCACCCCTTCCCAGAGCGCCTGGTTCGAGGCTCGCTGAAACAGCAGCGCGGCTCCGACGCTCACGAGGAGCGAGATGCCGATGCCCCAGTGCACGGCCGACACGAGCTGGGGACGTCCGGTCTTCCGGAGGTAGGCCAGGCTGATGGCGACAATGAGAAACGCTTCGAGTCCTTCGCGCAGTGTGATGACAAACGCCTGTAGCATTGGAGTGACCTTTGAACTGAGACCGAGTCTCAAGTCTAAGGTGGGCGCGCTCGACAACGCAACAGGGAAAAACTCTCTCACAACTCCCAACACACCCAACTCCCAAGGCCCAAGCGTCCAGGAGGCTGATTTTCCTTGGAATTCAGGCCGTTGGGAGTTCGTGTGGGCTTTGGAAGTTGGGCTTTGGAAGTTGGGAGTTTCCGAAAAGCTACTGCACCGGAATCGGGATCGTCCAGAAGTACACGGTCCGGCCGTTCACGTTGAGCGTCTCGATGGGCTTGGCCGAACCCATGTCGAAGGCGTGCGACACGACCCGGGTACCGGGCTTGAGTTCCTTGTTGAGCTTCGGCGCCACCTTGAGATTGAGCGACGGGAGTAGATACAGCGTCACCACCGTGGCCTCACTGATGTCGGTCGTGAACAGGTCCTGGTTGAGGAACCTGACCCGGTCGCCAACGCCCGCGGTCTTCAGGTTGGCCGTGGCTTCCTTGATGCGCTGGGGATCGATGTCGATGCCGACGCCCCGGGCGCCGTACGTCTTGGCCGCCGTGATGGGGATGCGGCCGTCGCCCGAGCCCAGGTCGTAGATCACATCGTCTTTGGTGACCTTGGCGAGCTTGAGCATCGCGTCAACGACCTCTTGCGGCGTCGGAACGAAGATGACATCGGGCGAGCGCAGGGGTGCGGGCGTGGTTTGCTGCGCCGAGGTGGGTGCGACGGCGAGGGCGACCAGAGTCGCCAGGAACAAGACGGGGATGCGAGCAGTCATGGGCCTCCTTCACCTGAATTCGTGAAGCAGGGATTATCTCCGGTCTCGGGCCCGCGGTCTACCGCTCCAGGAGCACCGCTCAACCGCCGGGGCGGCGCCGGCCAAACGAGGCCGGAAGCGACCTATCCGAGCGCGGGGACCGTGCCGCCCAGGTAGGCGGCCAGCTGGGCAAAGTCGAACTGGAGACCGGTGTAGAACGGGCCAAATTCGGCGAACTTCGCGCTCGCCTCGTCGAAGCGCATCTCGTAGATGAGCTTCTTGAACACGAGCGGATCCTGCGCGAACAGGTCCACACCCCACTCCCAGTCGTCGTAGCCGATTGAGCCGGAGATGACCTGCGTGACCCGACCCGTGTAGTGCCGCCCGATCATGCCGTGCTCGCGCATCATGGCCGCGCGGCGCTCGAAGCTCTCCGAATACCAGTTCACGCTCTCGCCGCGCCGTTTGTTCATCGGATAGAAGCAGACGTAGCGCGACTTCGGCATCTCGATGAACAGCCGGTTCATCACGCGCTGGCGCTGCGTGTCCATCTCGGCATCAAACGCGCGACCAAAGTCCTCGCTCCCCGGCGTGTGCTTCGCGCCCAGCTGCTCGTGAATCTTGGCTGTCATCTCGTACATGCCCAACTCGACGATCGACACATAGGATGTGCTGGGCTCCAGATTGTCGTGAAGTTCGGTGCGCGACAACGCCAACTGCGCCTCGGCCAATTGCTCGAAGCCCCGGCGGAAGCAGATGAACATCAGGTCCGCCTTGTGTCCCAGTATCTGGACGGCCGCCGTCGAGCCGGCATCGGGCACCGCAAGGGCTCGCGCAGCCTCATCAGCCATCCGCTGCAGGTCGGCCGGCGCGGCGCCCCTCAGTCGATTCCAGCGGACGCGATACATCAGGTGGAGGACGGACCACCCCTCGAGCGATTCCGGGACAAACGGGTTATGCATGGGTCAATGGTACTCAGGCTCAGGGCTCAGGGCTCAGACCGGTCCCACCGCTCCTGCGTGGCCGGCCGAGTGAACGGGCTTGGAGCCCGAGCGGGTGATCCGGGACACCAGCCAGTCCCTGCTGTCAGCCAGGATCTCGTACACAGTGGGAATGACGAGCAGCGTCAGCAGCGTCGAGGTGACCACGCCGCCGATCACGGTGATCCCGAGCGGCGCGCGGAAGTCGCCGCCTTCGCCCCCGCCGAGCGCCACGGGAACCATCCCGGCAACGAGCGCAAACGTCGTCATGAGGATCGGGCGGAGTCGCACGCGGCCGGCCAGAATGAGCGCCGCGCGACGGCCCATCCCCAACTCCTCCGACCATTTGGCGAAGTCAATCAACAGGATGGCATTCTTGGCGACGATGCCGACGAGCAGGATGACGCCGATCATGCTCATGATGTTGAGCGTCTCGCCGGTGACGACGAGCGCGAGCATCACCCCGATGAGCGACAGCGGCAGCGACAGCAGGATCGCCAGCGGCTCGAGAAACGAGCCGAACTGCAGCACGAGCACGAAATACATCAGCATGATCGCCACGCCGATGGCCACATACATCTGCGTGAAGATCTCCTGCTGCTCCTGCATCTCGCCACCCTGACTGAGGGAGTAGCCCGATGGGAAGGGCACTGCCTGCTCGACCCGCGCCATGGTGTCGCCGACGACTGCCGAGAGCGCGCGACCCTCGAGATTGGCCTCGACGTTGATGACGCGGTCACGATCGAGGTGATCGATTCGGGCAGGCCCGACCGACGGCGTGACGCGAGCCACCTGCCCCAGGGGAACGCTGGCGGTCTGCGCACCGCCGACGACGAGCGGCAGCGACTCGAGGTCGGCGACCCGTGAGCGCGACGCCGGGGTCATGCGGATCGTGACATCCCGTGTCTCTCCTGACGGGTCGATCCAGTCGCCGACGTCAATCCCAGCAAACGCCGGCCGGAGGGCCTGCGCCACCTGACCAACGGTCACGCCGATCGACCCGGCCAACGCGCGGTCGACCTGGACGTCCAGCTCGGGCTTCTGTCCTTTCGTGGATAGCGCGACGTCGACCGCGCCCGGCACCTGACGCATCTCGGCAGCCACACCCTGGGCCAGACGGCTCAACTCCCTCGCATCTGGGCCGCGCAGCTGCAGCTGGATCTGCTTCTGACCGGGCTGGAAACCCGTACTGATGGAGGTCGTGAGTCCTCCGAGATTCACGAACTCCCTCCGCAGGTCGGCCACCACCTCTGCCTGGTTTCGCGTGCGTTCGCTCTTGGGCACGAGCTTGACGAACACCGTGCCCTCATCGACCGCGTCGCCCTGTCCGCCGACAGACGTGTACACGTAGGTCACCTCCGGCCTGGTGCGCGCGATGCGGGACACCTCTTGCGCCTTGAGACGAGTGTAGGCCAGGTTCGAACCGGGTGGCGTCTCCAGGTCCACGATGAACTGCGACTGGTCCTGCTCTGGGATGAATCCGGCGCCGATAATCCCGGCCGCCGGAAGAGCCACCGCCGCGCCGAAGGTCCCGAGGGCCAGCAGCACCATCGCAAACCGGTGGTCGAGCGCCCACGCAATCACGCCCTTGTACCCATCGGCCCGTCGATCGAACCACAGGTTGAACCGGCCGAGAATGCGCGACAAGAGCCTTCGTTGCGCGAGCGGCGTCTTCGGATCGGGCCAGTAGGCCGACAGCATGGGGTCCAGGGAGAAGGACACGAAGAGCGACACCAGCACCGAACACACGATCGTCAGCCCGAACGGCTTGAACCACTGTCCGGCCATCCCTCCGAGGAAGGCGACCGGAACAAAGACCACCACGATCGACATGGTCGTCGCGGTGACGGCGAGTCCGATTTCGTTGGTGCCGTCGGAGGCCGCTTGCAAGTGGCCCTTCCCCATCTCGACGTGTCGCACGATGTTCTCCCGCACCACAATCGCATCGTCGATGAGGACGCCGATGGACAGCGAGAGGCCGAGCAGCGACATCGTGTTCAGCGTGAACCCGTAGGCCCACACCGCGACGAATGACGCGAGCACCGAGACTGGCAGCCCCAGACCGGTGATCACCGTCGACCGCCAGGAGTTGAGGAACAGGAACACCACGAGTACCGTCAGCGCCGCGCCCTCGAGCAGGGCCTCCTGGACGCCGACCACCGAACTCGCCACCCGGACGCCCGAATCGGCGGCAACGCGAAGCGCCACGCCGGCCGGCAGCGTCGGCTGCAACTCGTCGATTCTGGCGCGAATCTCCTCTGTCACCGCGGTCGTGCTGAACCCGCTGGATTTGAGGATGTCGATGCCGACGGCTTCCTCGTCATTGAAGAGCGCGAACGACCGCGGCTCCTCGGTCCCGTCGCGCACGTCGGCGAGATCGCCGAGCCGGACGACCCGGCCCTGTGCCTGCGACACGACCAGCTGCTTGAAGTCGGCCGGTGCGTCGAGCCGGCCCTTCAGCCGGATCGTCCGTTCGTCGAGCTGGCCCTCGAGTCGTCCCACTGGCGACGCCAGGTTCTGGGACTGCAGCGCCTGGACGAGCTGTGCGACGCTCACGCCGGCCGCTTGGAGATCGCGCGGCCGAATCTCGACCGTCAGCTCCCGCTCGACCGCTCCCAGCAGATTGACGGACGCCACGCCCGAAATCGCCCTGAGATGCTTGGTGATGTCCGGGTCGGCGATCCGCGTCAGCTCGGCCCCGTTCAAGCCCGGCGAGGACAGGGTCAGCGACATGATCGGCCGGTCGGTGGGGCTGAACTGCGTCAGGATGGGTTCCTCCATCTCCGGCGGCAACTCGTTGCGAATCTCCGCAATCTTGTCGCGAACTTCCTGCAGCGCCACCCGCGAGTCCTTCGAGAAGTCGAACTGCACGGTGATGTTGGCGAAGTTGTCGAGCGCGTTCGAATTCATCCGGTCGACACCGCTGATGCCAGAGATGACTTCCTCGATGGGATCGATGACCTCACGCTCGACGACGTCAGGCGACGCGCCGGGGTAGGGGACGGCGACGACGACGATCGGTTGGTCGACCTCGGGATACTCGTCCGTGTCGAGCTGGAAGAGCGCCACCAAGCCGAATACCACGAACATCAACATCGCCACGATGGTGAGGACCGGGCGTTTGATTGCAGTGTCTGAAATGAACATAGCGTGTAATTCAGAATGCAGAAT
>Ga0209640_10001675_pt1 | contig 19025 bp, 11 predicted proteins | sample RifCSP10_1_FD_184018 | JGI IMG/M metagenome (GOLD analysis project Ga0209640, IMG submission 184018) | Soil microbial communities from Rifle, Colorado - Rifle CSP2_sed 10_1 (SPAdes) (version 2) | ecosystem: Environmental > Terrestrial > Deep subsurface > Rock core/Sediment | place: Rifle... | reverse complement strand
GGAGCGACATCTACTCGCTCGCCATGATCTGCGTCCACATGCTGGCCGGCGCCCCGCCGGCGAACCGCCCCGCGGTGCCGCTTGGCGGCTCGCTCGTTCTCGACTCCAACCCCGCCACCGCAACCTGGCCCGATTACCTCAGGGCGGTTCTGGTCAAGGGCCTGGCTCCGGTTCCCGAGGAGCGCTACCCGACGGTCACCGAATTCGCGACGGCCTTGGTAACCGCGGTGACCCGGTGGACCCCGACCGATGGGGTCCGGGAGCCGTGGGAGGAGCGTCTGAGTGCCGCGGCTTCCGCCGATGCACGAGGCGGCGCGTTCCCGTCGGAATCGATCCGGCGAGGCCGCCTCGGGAAAGGTCGAGTCGCAGCAATCGTGGTGGGAGGGGCGGCGCTTGTCGGAGTCCTGATCTGGGGCGTGGTGTCCTCGGGGATCGGCACCGTCGGAGCCGGAAGTCCGGCCCCGGCGGACTCGCGGGGTACCGGCCTCGATACTTCCGCGTCGGCGCCGGCAGCGCGGATCGAGCGGCCTCTGCCGCCGGCGAGAGGCCCGACTCGGGGCGTGGTGGCGGTCTGGTCCGATTCCGCCGCCGCGCTCGCTGCGATCTTCGACCTCGACCGGCCGGTGGCCGACTCGGCCCAACGGGTGGTGGCCCTGGCCGGCGGCCTCCTCCGCCGCGAGCTTCCCGACAGCGCCCGGATCACGGTGGCCTATCACCTGGCCGAGGCACAGCTCTTCCTAGGAGCGGATTCGGCCGCCTGCGGGGTGCTGCGCGAGATCCAGCCGGCCTCCGAGCGGAGCGGCTATTTCTCGCGGTCGGTCCGGCTGCTGCTCTCCCGCCATTGCGGTTGAGGGTCCTCGAGCTCCTCCGGCCTCCCGCCTGATGCCCGACTCGCTGCAGCCGATCCTCGCCCCCCGGTCCATCGCCGTGATCGGCGCCTCCCGGACCCCCGGTACGATCGGCCACGAGATCGTCCACAACCTGGTCCGCTGCGGATTCACGGGAGCCCTGTACCCGGTCAATCCCCTCGCGGACGCCATTTGCTCGATCCCGGCCTGGCCGGATGTGGAGGCGATTCCGGAACCGGTAGAGCAGGCCGTGGTCGTGGTACCCAAGGAGCGGGTTATGGAGGTGGTCGCGGGCTGCGCCCGGAAGGGGGTCCGGGGCCTGGTCGTGATCTCGTCCGGCTTCCGGGAAGTGGGTGGCGAAGGGGTCGAGAGGGAACGGGCGCTCACCGAATTCGTGCGGGCTCGCGGGATCCGGATGGTGGGACCCAACTGCATGGGGGTGCTGAATTCGAATCCCGCGGTCTCGATGAACGGTACCTTCGCCCGGGCCCTTCCGCCCCACGGGAGAGTGGGCTTTGTGTCCCAGTCCGGCGCCCTCGGGCTTTCGGTGCTCGACTACGCCCGGGAATTCGGAATCGGGATCTCGCAGTTCGTGTCGGTAGGCAACAAGCCGGACGTGAGCGGCAACGACCTCCTGGAGGCCTGGGAGGACGAGCCGGACGTCGGAGTGATCCTGATGTACGTGGAGGGCTTCGGGAACCCCGGCCGGTTCCTGGAGATCGCCGGACGCATAACCCGCCGGAAGCCGATCATCGTAGTGAAATCGGGGCGGTCCAAGGCCGGGGCCCGGGCCGCCAGCTCCCACACCGGCGCGCTGGCGGCGAGCGATGCCGCAGTGGAGGCGCTGCTGGCCCAGGCCGGGGTGCTCCGGGCCGCGAGCGTGGAGGAGCTGTTCGACCTCGCCATCGCCTTCTCGGCCCGGGGCCGGCCGCGGTCCCGGCGGACCGCGGTGCTCACCAATGCGGGGGGGCCCGGCATCCTCGCCGCCGACGCGTGCGAGGCCATGGGGCTCGAGCTGCCCGACCTGGCGCCGGAAACAGTGGCGGCGCTGGAGCCGCTCTTTCCACCCGAGGCCTCGATCCGGAACCCGCTCGACATGATCGCTTCGGCCACGCCCCAGGGTTATCGCGCCGCCCTGGATGCCCTGCTGACCGATCGGGGAGTGGACGCGGCCCTGGCGATTTTCGTCCCCCCGCTGGGCGTCACCCAGGAGGACGTGACCCTGGCCATCGCTTCGGTCGCGGCCCGGCATCCGGAGAAGCCGGTGCTCGGAGTCCTGATGGGTCACGAGGGGCTGCCGGAAGGACGGGCCACTCTCCAGGAAGCCGGCATTCCCGCGTTCATCTTTCCCGAATCGGCGGCGCGGGCCCTGGCCGCGCTCTCCCGGTGGCGGGAGCTCAGCGAGCGCCCGCGCGGCGCGCCCGAGGCTCTCAGGGTGGACCGGAGCGCCGCCGGCCGGATCCTCGACACGGCCCGGCGGGCGGGCCGGACCCGGCTCGCCGAGGACGAGGCGCTGGCGCTGCTGGCGGCGTACGGGATTCCGGTCGCACCCGGGATGACGGCCGGCTCGGCCGACGAGGCCGCGGGTTATGCAGAGAAGGCCGGTTATCCGGTCGTGCTCAAGATCGTGGCCCCCGCGATCGTCCACAAGACCGAAGCCGGAGGGGTTGAGCTCGGACTCCGCGATGCCGGAGAAGTTCGGGCCGGATTCGAACGGATGATGGTGCAGGTCCGGGCCGCGGCGCCGGGAGCCGCGATCACCGGGGTCATGGTCCAGCCCCAGGTGCCGGCGGGCCGGGAGCTGATCGTCGGCATGACCCGGGACCCGGGCTTCGGGCCGCTGGTGATGTTCGGGCTCGGCGGAGTGCTGGTGGAGGTGCTCCGCGACGTGGTCTTCCGGATCGCCCCGCTGCACCGGGAGGAGGCCCGCCGGATGATGGGGGAGATCCGCGGAGCGCGAATCCTGGCGGAGGTTCGGGGTTCCCCTCCGGTGGACCGCGCCGCCATCGAGGAGGTGCTCCTCCGGGTGTCAGAGCTGGCGATCGATTTTCCGGCCATCGAGGAGCTCGATATCAACCCCCTGATGGCGACCCCCGGCGGGGCCATCGCGGCCGACGCGCGGGTGCTCCTGAAGGGATCTAACCGGCCGGTCTGAGGAAGGTCCCCCGCTGCAGCTCGTCGAACGCCTGACGGAGCTCGGCCTCGGTGTTCATCACGATCGGCCCATGCCAGGCCACCGGCTCCTTGAGGGGCTCACCGGAGGCGAGCAGGAAGCGGATCCCCTCCTCGCCGGCCTGGACCGCGACTTCGTCGCCCCGGTCGAACAGAACCAGCGACCGGTTGTCCGCCTCGGTCGGCTCAGTGACCCGGGCCACCTGATCCAACCCTTCGGTCATCACTCCCTGCGGCTCGGAGGCGTTGGCGAACCGGCCCGATCCCTCGAAGACGTAGGCGAAGGCGCTCCGGCTGGTTTCGATCGGCAACACCTTTCGCCTTCCGGGCGGTACCCATACGTCGGCGTAGACCGGATCGGCCGCGATCCCCTCCACGGGCCCCCTCCGCCCCCAGAAGGTCCCGCAGACGATCCGGACCTCGGTGCCATCGTCGTCCTTGACCACGGGGACTTCGGGGGCCTTGATCTCCTGGTATCGGGGGGTCGTCATCTTGAGCGCCGACGGGAGATTGGCCCAGAGCTGGAACCCGTGCATCCGGCCTCCCGCGTCGCCCCGGGGCATTTCCTGGTGAATGATCCCGCTCCCGGCGGTCATCCACTGCACGTCTCCGGCCGCGATCTCGCCCCGATTCCCCAGGCTGTCGCCATGCTCGACCGTGCCCGCCAGCACGTAGGTGATCGTCTCGATCCCCCGATGGGGATGCCAGGGGAAGCCGGCGAGATAGTCCTCCGGCCGTTCGTTCCGGAAATCGTCGAGAAGGAGGAACGGGTCGAAGTCGGTCGTATTTCCGAATCCGAAGGCACGGCGGAGGTGAACCCCGGCCCCCTCCGTCGTGGGTCGGGATTTGATGAGCCGCTTAACCGGGCGAATGGACATCGGTGAAAGTTAGTGCCGCTAGACGACCCGGTCACTTCCTCCGTCGATCGGGATCTGAGCCCCGGTTGTCTTGGAGAAGCCCGGCCCGACGAGGGCCAGCACTGCATTTGCCACATCGCGCGTCGTGATCTCAACGCCCAGCAGGTTGTTCCTCAGGTATTGCTCGGCCGTCATCCCGTACTGGGAGGCCCGGGCCGCGACGACCTCCTCGGTCCAGGCCGCGGTGTCGAGTACCAGGTGGGGGTGCACCATGTTGACCCGGATGCCGTCCTTCCCCAGCTCGAGCGCGGCAACCCGCCCGAGCTGGGTTAGCCCGGCCTTCGCGACCGAGTAAGCCGCGGCTCCGGGACCGGGGGCCGGCACGTTCTTGGAGCCGACGATGACGACGCAAGGATCGAAGCCGAGCCGGAGGAACGGGACTGCCCGTTGCAGCACCGCCAGATGGCTCGAGAGGTTGAGGGCGAGACTGGCCTGCCACTGCGATGCGGCGATCTCTTCGACCCGCCGCGTCTCCGGGAATCCGCCCGCATTGCTCACCAGGATGTCGATTCCCCCGAAGCGGGCAACGCACTCACCGATCGCGCGCTCGACCGCTTCGGCATCGGTGACGTCGGCTACCACGCCGAGCCGGCCCTCCCCCTCCAGCAACCGGGCGGTCTCGGGGTTCCGGTCCACGCCGGTCACGGCCGCGCCCTGGCGGTGGAGCGTCTCGGCGACGGCCCGTCCAATTCCGTTCGCCGCTCCGGTGACGAGGGCCACCCTGCCCTGCAGCTCCAGCCGGACCCGGCCCGACTGCAGCTTGGCCTGCTCGAGCTCCCAGTACTCCACTTCGAACACTTCGGCCTCTCCGAGCGGCCGCCACCCTCCGAGCTGCTCGCCCAGCTCCACCGCGCGGGCGGTATGCCGTGCGATCTCGCCGGTGATCGCGGCCTCGCGGGCCGTGGTCCCAACCGTCACGAACCCCTGACCGGGCCAGACGATCCACCGCGGGGCCAGGTCGAGGCAGCGGACTCCGGCCCGGGCGTGCCGGCGGAAGTACTCCAGGTACCGCTCGCCATACTCGCTTGCCGCTCGCACCCACTCGCCCGCCGCCACCAGCGGAGCCGGCCGGGTGCGGATGACATGGTCGGGGGTGAGGGGACCCCGGGTTGCCACATCGGTCAGGTCGGGACGAGAAGCGAAACGAAAGGCCTCGGGCGACCGGTCGAGCCGGGCCACGACCGGTTGCCCCAGGATCCGGCCCACCGCGCCCCGCAATTCAGCCAGGCTCAGCAGGTCTGGAGCCCGAAGCGGCGGCGGGCTGCCGACCGGTTGGACCGGGGTCGCGGCGCCGGACTGCTCGAGACAGGCCTCGGCCCGGGTCACGAGCGCGATCATCCGCTCGTAACTCTCCCGGGCTCCTTCGGCGAAACTGAACACCCCGTGATGAAGGAGGACGATGCCCTCGAGCCGGGCCCAGTCGGCGTCGCGAACGAGCTCCCGCACCGTACGGGCCAGGAGAAATCCCGGCATCACCCACGGCACGACCAGCACCCGGTCGCCGTAGAGCTGCCGGATCCGGCGCTCGCCGTCCGGGGTGTTCGAAAGCGTCACCACCGAGTCGGCATGGGTGTGGTCGACGAACCGGAGGGGGATGATGGCGTGGAGAATCGCTTCGACCGACGGGGTCGGGGCCGCCGGGTCCAGCGTCGCCGCCCGCTGGACCCTCACCATGTCGCGGTCGGAAAGCTCGGGGAGCTCGGCCATCCGGCGAAGCACGTCGAGCCGGACCGGGGCGAACCCGGCCGCCTCGATGGTGGCCAGGTCCCACCCGCTTCCCTTGACGTACAAGACGTCTTCGGGCTCGCCGAAGATGTTCGCCTCACGGGTCTTGACCGAGGTGTTCCCGCCGCCGGAGAGCACGAGTGAGTCCTCGGCACCGAGAAGCCGGGAGGTGTAGACCCTGAGCTCCAGGGGCGAGGCGCAGCGGGACGCCTCGGCGTCGTTCCAGCGGCTCTGCATCGGGACCAATCTACTCGACGGTTGGCCTCCACCCGGAAGCCCGCTATTTTCCGGCGTGTCCCGGAATCCCAACTGGAAAGAAATGGTGGCCCGCTACCAGACCCCCAGCGTCAAGCGGGCGGTCTGGCAGCTCCTGACCACGGTGGTGCCCCTCATCGCGGCTTTCGGGCTCATGTATTGGAGCCTCTCGGTGAGCTACTGGCTCACCCTGACCCTGGCCCTGCCTGCGGCCGGCCTCGCAATCCGGACCTTCATCATCATGCACGATTGCGGGCACGGCTCATTCCTGCCGTCCCGCCTTTGGAACGACGTGGTGGGCTGGGTGACCGGGATTCTCACCGCCACTCCCTACTCGCACTGGCGGCGGGAGCACGCCATCCATCACGCCACCTCGGGGCATCTCGAGGAACGGGGAACCGGTGACATCACCACCCTGACGGTCCGGGAATACCTCGGCCTCGGGTGGTTCCGGCGGATTCGATACCGGCTGTATCGCAACCCCCTGCTGCTGCTGGTGGTCGGCCCGGCGTACCTTTTCGTCAAGCATCGCTGGCCGTCCCGCAAATTCGCCGGACGGCGCGAGGTCATTAACGTGTTCGGGACCGACCTGGCCCTTGCCGGAATGGTGACGACCCTGTCCCTCCTGATCGGCTTCCGGGAATTTCTCCTGATCTGGATCCCGATCCTCATGCTGAGCGGGGCGGCCGGAGTCTGGCTGTTTTACGTGCAGCACCAGTTCGAGCACGCCTACTGGCGGGGTGGAGACGAGTGGGACTATGAGACCGCGGCGGTCGCCGGCAGCTCCTATTTCCGGTTGCCGAAGGTGGTCCAGTGGTTCACCGGGAACATCGGTTTCCACCACGTTCATCACCTGAGCCCCCGAATCCCGAATTACCGGCTCGAGCGCTGCCACCGGGAAAACCCGAGCCTCCAGCAGGTGACCACGCTCACCATCAGGCAGAGTTTCCGCACCATGGGGCTCAAGCTCTGGGACGAAGAAACCGGCCGAATGGTGGGCTTCCGACACCTGCGCCGCAGGGTAGCCGATCGCCGCTAGCTGGCACCCGCTTGGCCGCCCCTACCCCCGAAGCCATCCGAATTGAGATTTCCCGCGCCGAGGAACGGATCCGGCCCTGGATCCTCGAGACCCCGGTCATGGAGTCACGACTCGGCCCGGTCTTTAAGCTCGAAAACCGGCAGCATACCGGGTCGTTCAAGGCGCGCGGCGCGTTCAACAAGCTCCTGTCCCTCGAGCCGGGTGAGCTCGCCGGCGGCGTCATCGCCGCCTCCACCGGCAATCACGGCGCCGCGGTGGCCTATGCGGCCGCGCGGATCGGCACCCGCGCCCGCATTGTGGTGCCGGAGAACGCCGATGCCGGCAAGCTCGCGGCGATCGAGGCGCTGGGAGCTAGGGTGGAGGTCCAGGGTGCCGATTCCGCCGAATCGGAGGCTCGGGCCCGCGGGGAATCCGAGCGGGATGGTGTTCCCTACGTCTCGCCCTACAACGATCCGGCGGTCATTGGGGGACAGGGGACCGTAGCGACCGAGCTGGTCCGCCAGCTTCCCGGTGCCGATGCGGTGTTCATCGCCCTGGGCGGCGGTGGGCTCCTCGCCGGGGTTGCCGCCGAGCTCAAGGCCTATTGGCCACAGGTCAGGGTGATCGGCTGCTCCCCCGCGAACTCGGCGGTCATGATCGAATCGGTTCGCGCCGGCCGGATCCTCCGCCTGGAATCGAAACCGACTCTGTCCGACGGCACCGCGGGAGGAATCGAGCCCGGCGCGATCACCTTCGAACTGTGCCGCACCCTGGGGGACGAGTACGTGACGGTTTCCGAGGGCGAAATCCTGGCGGCGATGCGCCGGATCCGGGATACCCACGGGTTCCTGGTAGAGGGAGCGGCCGGGGTGGCCCTGGCCGGATATCTTGGCCAGGCCGAGCGGTGGAAGGGGCGGAAGGCAGTGGTGGTACTCTGTGGAGGCAACGTCAGTCCGGAGGTGCTCGACGGGGGAGGTGCCCGATCGTGACTTCGTCCCCGGCGGTCGAGGCTCCGGAGCTATCCGAGATCGAGGCCACGGCTCGATCGCTGGTCCCGTACATCCGGGAGACTCCGGTGTGGCCCTGGCGGGACGAGGTCCTGGCCCGGCGGCTTCTCCCCGGAACCGAGGCGGTACTCAAGCTCGAGCTCTTCCAGCACGCCGGCAGCTTCAAGGCCCGCGGCGCTCTCGCGGTGATGCTTGGACTCGACGCGGAGGCAAGGCAGCGCGGGGTCACTGCGGTGAGCGCCGGCAATCACGCCATCGCGGTGGCCTGGGCGGCCGGGGTGCTGGGCGCGACCGCCAAGGTCGTGATGCCGAAGACGGCGGATCCTTACCGGGTGGCTCGATGCCGCGGGTTAGGGGCTGAGGTGGTGCTCACCGGGGACGTGCACCAAGCCTTCGCCGAAACTCAGCGGATCGAGCGGGAGGAAGGCCGGACTTTCGTCCATCCTTTCGAAGGTCGCCGGACCGCGCTCGGCACCGCCACTCTGGGGATGGAGCTGGTCCGGCAGGCGCCGGACCTGGAGGCGGTCATCGTGCCGGTGGGCGGGGGCGGACTCGCGGCCGGCGTAAGCGCCGCGATCGCGCGGCTCCAGCCCGGGTGCGAGGTGTTCGGGGTGGAGCCGGAGGCAAACGACGTGATGCTCCGGAGCCTGCGATCGGGACACCCCGAGAAGGTCCCCGAGGGCCGCGCCCCGACCATCGCCGACAGCTTGAGCCCTCCCTACACGCTGCCCTACAGTTTCGAGCTGTGCCGGCGGGGTCTTACCGACCTCGTCCTGGTCAGCGACGACGCGATGCGGGAGGCTCTGGCCCTGCTCTTTCAGAGCGCCAAGCTGGCAGTGGAACCGGCCGGGGCCGCGGCCACCGCGGCCCTGCTGGGTCCCTTGCGAGACCGGCTCGGCGGCAGGCGGGTGGGCCTCATCGTGTGCGGTACCAATATCTCGCCCGACCGATACGCGGAGCATCTGGCACGGGGAGCCGCGCTGCTGGGCCAATCCTCGCCCCGGGTGTAGCTTTTCGATGGAATTCTCGCGGTGGAGCCCCTCATGAGCCGAATCCTCTTCACCCTTCTGGCGGTCAGCCAGCAGCCGAGCCAGCCCCGCTACGACATCCTGATCACTGGAGGGATGGTTCTCGATGGTACCGGGGCGCCGGCGGTCCGGGCCGATGTGGCAGTGTCCGGCGATCGGATCGTCGCGGTCTCCCGGGCCGCCATTCCGAGGGCCCGCGCGGCCCGGGTGATAGACGCGCGCGGCAAAGTGGTTTCCCCCGGGTTCATTGACCTCCACGCCCACAACGAGGGCATTCTCCAGATGCCGGACGCCGAGAGCCGGGTCCGGCAAGGCGTGACGACCGCGGTCGGAGGTCCCGACGGGGGCGGCCCCTACCCATTCGGCGAGTACCTGGCCCGGGCCGAGAAGCTTCCGCTGGGCATCAACGCCGCCTGGATGGTCGGTTTCGGCACGATCCGGCAGCGGGTCCTCGGTCGGAGCAACCGGGCTCCAAACCGGGATGAGCTCGCCCGCATGAGCCGGATGGTGGGCGAGGCGATGCACGAGGGTGCGTTCGGGATCTCCACCGGCCTCTTTTACGTGCCCCAGACCTACGCTACGACCGACGAGGTCATCGCGCTCTCCCGGGTGGCGGCCGATTCCGGCGGCTTCTACACCTCGCACCTGCGCAAGGAAGGGATCGGAGTCCTGGATGGAGTCGGGGAAGCGATCCGGATTGCCCGGGAGGCCCGGATCCCGGTGGTGCTGACCCACCACAAGGTCATCGGCAAGGCCATGTGGGGGATGAGCGCCCGGACCCTGGCGATGATTGACGAGGCCCGCGCCCAGGGCCTCGACGTGGCCGCGGACCAGTATCCCTACAACGCCAGCTCCACCGGCTTCAACGTGCTGGTACCGGCCTGGGCCATGGCCGACGGCGACAGCGCGTTCGAGCGCCGGCTCAAGGATCCCGTGCTCCGCGACAGCATAGTGAAGGGCATCATTGACATTCTCGACAATGACCGGGGCGGGGGCGACCTCCGGCGCCCGCAGTTCGCGAGCGTGAGCTGGAAGCCCGACCTCAACGGCAGGACCCTGTACGACTGGGTCGTGGAACGGGGCCTGCCCCCCACCAGCGCCGGGGCGGTGCCGCTGGTAATCGAGGGAGTCCGGAACGGCGGCGCCAGCATGGTGTACCACGTGATGGATGAGGGCGACGTGCAGCGGATCATGAAGCACCCGTGGACCGCGATCGCCTCCGACGGGGCCCTCTCCAGGCCCGGCCCCAACGTTCCCCACCCCCGGAACTACGGTACCTTCCCGCGAGTTCTCGGCCGCTACGTGCGCGAGCTCAAGGTGCTTACCCTCCCCGAGGCGGTTCGGAAGATGACGTCGCTCCCCGCGGCCCGGCTGGGGCTCACCGACCGGGGCAAGGTGGCGAGCGGGCTGATGGCGGATCTCGTCGTCTTCGATCCGGCCACGGTAGCGGATCGGGCAACTTATCGGGCGCCCCACCAGTATCCGGTGGGGATCGACTACGTGATCGTGAATGGAGTGATGGAGGTGGACGGGGGCCGGTTCACCGCCGCCCGGGGCGGGCGGGTGCTCCGCCATTTGCCTCGGCGGGCCCCGATCGGATTCGTCAACGTCAACGTCATTCCGATGGACCGCGAGCGGGTGCTCGCGAACCAGACCGTGGTCATCCAGGGCGACCGGATCGCGGCGATGGGTCCGGCCGCCACGACGCCGGTTCCGGCCGGGGCGGTCCAGGTGAACGGCGCCGGCAAGTATCTCATTCCCGGCCTGGGCGAGATGCACGCCCACGTCCCGCCCGGCGCGGCGACCGACGCCGAAATCGAGCGGGTTCTGTCCCTCTGGGCGCTGAACGGCGTCACCACCGTCCGGGGGATGCTGGGGATGCCCCGCCACCTCCAGTTCCGAGCCCGGGCGGCGCAAGGCGAGATCCTGAGTCCGCGAATCCGGACCTCGGGGCCTTCTTTCAGCGGTGGCAGCGTGCCGAGCGCCGACTCGGCGGCCCGGATGGTCCGCGCGGAACAGGCGATGGGCTACGACTTTCTCAAGATCCACCCCGGAGTATCACGGGAGGCGTTCGATTCCCTCGCCGCCAACGCCGACCGGCTCCGGATCCGGTTTGCCGGTCATGTCCCGCTCGCCGTGGGGCTCGACCGCGCGCTCGAGGCCCACTACTGGAGCGTTGACCATCTGGACGGATATGTGGAAGCGCTCGCTCGGGCGGCTCCCGGTTCCGCGGACCAGGGCGGGTTCTTCGGCCTCGGCCTGGTCAATAACCTCGACGAGTCACGCCTGGGCTCCCTGGTCGCCAAAACCCGGGCCGCCGGCACCTGGATGGTGCCGACCCTGGCCTTCCTGGAATCCATGGCCGGTGATGAGCCGGTCGAAGCGCTCGCAGCCCAGCCCGAACTACGCTACATCTCGCAAGGGATGGTGAACGTCTGGACCAACAGCACGAATCAGCTTAGGAGTGGCGCCAGCCGGGATGCCCGGCAACGCTTTCTCGCCCTTCGACGGAAGATCCTCAAGGCGCTCCACGATGGCGGGGTGGGGATCGTCCTGGGCTCGGACTCGCCCCAGCTCTGGAACGCCCCCGGCTTCTCGCTGAGCCGCGAGCTGGCGGCTTATGTTGCCGCCGGCCTCACCCCGTATCAGGCGCTCGCCACCGGCACCCGCAACATCGCCCGGTTCCTTGGCGACGAGTCCGAGTCCGGCACCGTGGCGGTGGGCAAGCGCGCCGATCTCATTCTGCTGGGGGGGAATCCGCTGGAGGACATCCGGAACATCGTCAATAAGGATGGCGTCATGATTGGAGGGCGCTGGCTGCCGAAGGAAGAAATCGAGCGGCGGCTGGCTGAGCTGGCGGTCAGGTGACCTCATAACCCGGGGTGTTTCATGAAAGCGATTCGCGTCTTCTTCATCGTTGGGCTGGGTGCCGCGGCGGTCACGTCCCGATCGGCCGCGCAAATCATCAGCGAAACCGTGGATCTCGCGGCGGTTCAGAAGATCCGGGACGAGGGGATGACCCGCTCCCGGCTCGACGGCCTGGCGACTTATCTCACCGATGTGATCGGGGCCCGGCTCACCAATTCCCCCGCCAGCCGGCGAGCTAACGACTGGGCCGCGGAAACGTTCCGGTCGTGGGGCCTCGCCAACGTCAGGCTGGAGCCGTGGGACTCAGCGTTCGGGCGGGGTTGGGAGCTGGTCAACTACAGCGGGCGGATCGTGGAGCCGGGGCCCAAGCCGCTGGCCGCGTTTCCCCAGGCCTGGAGCGGGAGCACCATGGTGAAGGGCCGGCCGGGGACCGTGACCTGCGAGGCGGTCGTCCTCGACGTCCGGGACTCGACCGACCTGGCGAAGTACACCGGCAAGCTCGCCGGAGCCTGCGTCCTGCGGGGAGCGCCACGCGAGCTGGCGCCCGAGTTCAACCCGGCAGGGAGAAGGTTCACCCTGGACGAGCTGATCAATCCCCCGCCGCCCACTCCTCCCGGCGGTCCCGGCGGTCCCGGGGGCCCGGGCGGGCCGGGGAATTTCCAGCAGGCTCAACGCCTCAACGCGATGGTCACCCGGCTGATCCGGACCGAAAAGCCCGCCGCCATTCTGCAGCCCTCGCAGTGGACCTACGGGATGTTCCTGAGCGGAGGCCACATGGACGGGCGCACCGCGCGGGACAGCGTGTACAACCCGGTCCCCCAGCTCATCGTGGCCCACGAGCAGTACGGGACGATGTACCGGGTGGCCCGGAACGGACTTCCGGTGCGGCTCGAGATCAACCTCCAGACCCGCTTCCTAGACGACAACCGGTTCCCCACCAACGTCCTGGCCGAGATTCCCGGCACCGACAAGGCCGACGAGGTGGTCATGATCGGGGCCCACTACGACAGCTGGCATTCGGGGACCGGGGCCACCGACAACGGCGCCGGGTCGGTCGTGATGATGGAAGCGATGCGGATCCTCAAGACCGTTGGGCTCCCGATGCGGCGCACGGTCCGAATCGCGCTCTGGACCGGCGAGGAGCAGGGGCTCATCGGATCCCGGACCTGGGTCCGGATGCATCGGGCCGAGCTGCCGAAGATCTCGGCCTACCTGAACGTGGATAACGGCACCGGAAAGCTGCGGGGAATCTGGGACCAGTCCAACTCGGCCGCGATCCCGATCTTCCAGCAGATCTTTGCGCCGCTTCAGGATCTCGGAGTGGTCGTCGTGAGCCACGGGGACACCCGCGGGACCGACCACCTGAGCTTCGTCGGGGCCGGGGTGCCGGGGTTCAACTTCCGGCAGGACCCGATCGAGTACGGCACCAGGACCCACCACTCGAATGTGGACACCTACGAGCGGCTGGTGATCGAGGACCTCAAGCAGGCCGCGACGGTGGTGGCCTGGACCGCCTACGCCCTCGCGAACCGGGCCGAGATGATGCCGAGGCCGACCCCGCCGGCGCCTCGAAGCGGCTCATAGCTACTGGCTATTGGCCGTGGTTTCCCTCCCCTCGATTTCGCCCCACTACCCGCTCGAGAGGGAGCTTGGACGGGGCGGAATGGCCACGGTGTACCTGGCCACCGACCAGCGGCACGGCCGGAGAGTGGCCGTGAAAGTCCTGGCGCCCGAGATCGCAGCCACGGTCGGGGCGGAGCGATTCATCCGCGAGATTCGGATCGCCGCCGGGCTCACCCATCCGCATGTGGTCCCGCTGATTGATTCCGGCGAGTCGAACGGACTGTTGTATTACGTCTCGCCGTACATCGAGGAGGGCTCGCTCCGGGACCGGCTCACCGCGGAGGGGCGGTTACCGCTCGGTGAGGCGATTCGAATCGCGCGGGAGGTGGGGGCTGCGCTCGACTACGCCCATCGGCAGGGGTTCATCCACCGCGATGTAAAGCCCGAAAACATCCTGTTCGCCGACGGACACGCGGTGCTGGCGGACTTCGGCATCGCCCAGGTCTGCTGCGGGTTCGAGCCGGAGGAGCAGAGCCTCACCGAGCGGGGAGTGGCCCTCGGGACCCCCGAGTACATGAGCCCGGAGCAGGCATCGGGGGAGCGGGAACTCGGGCCCGGCAGCGACCTCTACAGCCTCGCCTGCGTGGTCTACGAGATGCTGGCGGGTTCCCCTCCGCTCCAGGGAGCCGGTTTGCGGAAGACGCTGGCGATGCAGGTGGCGGAGATCCCGCCGCCGGTCCGGATGCTCCGCCCCGAAATCCCGTCCCGGGTGGAGCGGGCCCTGGTCCGGGCCCTGGCCAAGGACCCGGCCGAGCGCTTTCCGTCCGCGTCGGATTTCATCGCCGCGCTCCAGAGCGAGGGGGCCGGGGGCCCGGTCGTCTCGGGAATCGGCCGCTGCATCGCGGTGCTGCCTTTCGTGAATGTGACCCCGGATCCGGAAAACGATTATCTGAGCGACGGGATCACCGACGAGCTGATCAACGCCCTGGCCCAGGTCGAGTGCCTTCGGGTCGCCTCCCGCACTTCGGTGTTCGCGCTCAAGGGCCGGCCCCAGGATGTCCGCGCGATCGGAGCGCTGCTGGGGGCGTCCTGGGTCCTGGAAGGGACCGTCCGCCGCGCCGACGACCGGCTCCGGATCACCGCCCAGCTGACTTCGACCGAGGACGGACGCCTGCTCTGGTCGGGACGATACGACCGCAGGTTCGAGGATGTGTTCGCGATCCAGGAAGAGATCGCCCTCACCATCGTCAATACCCTGCGCGCCACCTCGTTCGCCGATTTCGCGGAGCCGGCCCTGAAGCGGTATACCCGCAGCGCCAAGGCATATGGCCTGTATCTCAAGGGACGATATGCCTGGAACAAGCGCAGCCCGGAGGGGATCTCCGAGGCGATCCGCTACTTCGAGCAGGCCATCGCCGAGGACCCGGACTACGCGCCGGCCTTCACCGGCCTGGCGGACTCGTATGCCATCCAGCTCGATTACCGGAGCGTGCCGGTGGCTGAAGGTTTTTCCCGAGCGATGGAGTACGCGCGGAAGGCGCTCGAGCTGGACGACAGCCTGGCTGAGGCGCATGCCTCGCTCGCCTGGGGCCTCTTCATCCATGAGTGGGATTGGGAAGGATCCCGGCGGGAGTACCTCCGGGCGATCGAGCTCGATCCCCGGTATGCGACCGCCCACCAGTGGTACGCCTTCTGGCTGGTGGCGCATCGCCGGTTCGAGGAAGCCCTGGTGGAGATCCACGCCGCGCTCGAGCTCGACCCGGCCTCGATTTCGATCCGGCGCTCGGTGGCCTGGGTCTATTACTACGCCCGCCGGTTCGAGCCGGCCCGCGATCACATGGCCCGGGCCATCGCCATGAACCCGACGGCGGAAGAGAACTACTGGATCCTCGGCCTGATTCTCAACCAGATGGGCCAGTGGAGCGACGCCGAGAGAGTCCTCCGGGAAGGAATGGCCTTTCCGGAGGTCAGCTCCCATACCCTGGCGGTGCTGGGCTACGCCCTGGGCCGGTCCGGCCGGGGGGCCGAGGCCGAGTCGCTCCTGACCCAGCTCGAGGAGCGGGCCCGGTCGGGATACGTCTCGCCGGTTCCGTTCGGTATCCTCAGCATCGGACTCGGGAATATCGCCGCGGCGCTCGACTTCGCCGAACGAGCGTACCAGGAGCGGCGCGGCTGGGTGGTTTACACCCAGGTCAATCCGATCATGGATCCGCTCCGGGGCGAAGCCCGGTTCCAGGACCTGGTCCGCCGGATGCAGTTCGCGGAGGGTTGAGGGCCCGCCCCTTGCGCGGCTCCAGCCTCGACTGCATCATATTCCCGGGCGGTTGATCCGCGCCCAACCTCTTCGGCCCTCCCCCAGCGAGGGCCCTCGAGAGGCAAAGGGGGGCAGACTCCCGGATCGGCATCTCGAGACTTTGGCGTCGCCGCGAGGCGCCGCTGCTGGGGAGCGCGCCGTGCGGCCCGACCAAAGGACCGTTACGATCCCGACCAACAAGGATTTCAAGCGCCTGGTGCGCCGGCGCATGCACAAGACGGGCGAGGCCTACACCACCGCCCGCGCTCACCTTCTCAAGCCCCGCCCTTCACGCCCGGCCCCGGCCGCCCGGGCCGCCTCGGCCCTGCCGGAGCCTGTCGCCGTCACCGCCGCGGATTACGCGCGGCGGGCCGGCATGAGCGACGCGGCGATCAAGGCCAAGACCGGCTGTACCTGGGAGCTCTGGGTCAAAGCGCTCGACTATGCGAAGGCGGAGACCTGGCCCCATCGCGACATTACCGAGTACATCAGCCGGAAGTTCAAGGTGGACGATTGGTGGTGCCAGACCGTCGCCGTCGGCTACGAGCGCATCAAGGGGTTGCGCGCGATCGGCCAGCGCCGCGACGGCACCTACGAGGCCACGAAGAGCCGGACTTTCCCGGTGTCGGTCTCCCGACTCTACCGGGCCTGCCACGACTCGAAGACCCGGGCCCGGTGGCTGCTCGGCGTCGAGCTCGCGGTCCGCGCCGCCACCCGGAACAAGTCCATCCGGATCTCCTGGCCCGACCGAAGCTCGGTGGAGGTGCTGTTCACGGCCAAGGGCACCGGCAAGAGCCAGTTGGCAATCCAGCATCGCAAGCTGCCGGACCGGGCCACCGTCACGCGGATGAAGGAGTTCTGGTCCGAACGGCTGGGGGATCTGTCGGGGATCCTGTCCGAGAAGAGAGCGTAATCAGTAATCAGTAATCCCTGATTACGGCGCCCCCTCTCGGAAGGGCGTCCGGCAGATCGGCCAGGACATAGGCCATCACGGCGAGCGCGGCAACGTTCTCGGCGAGCTCGCGCGGGTCGACCTTGTCCACGTTGTCGGCGGGCGTGTGATGGTACCAGAAGTAACGGGTCCCATCCACGAGGTGCGACATACCCGGGACGCCCAGGGCCATGATGGGCCCGATATCGGCACCGCCGCCGCCGCGCAGGACCGTGTCCGCACCGAGGGGCTTGAGGAGCCTCGCGACCTGGCGGACCATGGCGTAGGCCGAATCGCCGCCGGTGAACCCGAAGCCCCGGAGTTTGAAGGTTCCGCCGTCGGACTCGATCGCGACGACGTGACGTTCGAGCTCATCGCGATGGGCGTCCCGATAGGCCTGACCTCCACGGAGTCCGTTCTCCTCGTTGGTCCAGCCCACCGCCCGGATGGTGCGCCGGGGCCGGAGGCCGAGCCGGTGGAGCAGCCGCACCGCTTCCCACGCGGCCACCACACCGCCGGCGTCATCAATCGCGCCGGTGCCCACGTCCCAGGAGTCGATGTGGCCGCCCAACACCACCACTTCGTCGGGCTTTTCCCGGCCCACGATCTCGCCCATCAGGTTCCGGGAGGGGACATCGGGAAGCTGGTGGGCGTCCATCTCGAGCCGGACCACGATCCGCTGGCCGCGGCCCTGCATCCGGCGCAGCATCGCGGCGTCCTCCGCGGTGATCGCCGCCGCCGGGATCCGCCTTACGGCCGAATCGTAAGCAGCCATCGCGCCGGTGTGGGGCGTGCGCATCCCGAACGGGCCAACCGAGCGGATCAGCACGGCAACCGCCCCGACCCGAGCGGCTTCGTTCGCCCCTCGGGCCCGATAGGCCACGGTCTGGCCGTAGTTCGTGAACGGGACGTCGAACAGCACGACCCGGTCCCGGGCCAGGGCGGCCCTCGAGCCGAGCTCCTCGAAGCTCGACACCACCAGCACCTCCGCCTCGATGCCGCCCGGCGGGGTCCCCACGCTCCCGCCGAGGCCCAGCATGGGCAGCTCCTGGTGGCGGGGCGCGCGGAGCTCGGCCCGTTCGTGTCCCCGGACCCATTTCGGGACCATGACCGGTTCGCCGCGGACGTTTTCGAGCCCCTCGGCGCGCATCCGCTCGAGGATCCAGTCAATCGCCCGCTCCAGGGCGTCGCTGCCGCTCAACCGGTGGCCGAAACCATCGGTCAGCTCGGCGAGCTTGTTCCAGGCGGCGCTGTCGGCGGTCGCCGCGGCGATGATCCGGTCGGCAGCCGCCTGGTACTCCCGGCGGATCGGATCGGCGGGGTCCTGGCGCTGCGCCGGGAGCTTGGAGAAGGGAGAGGCCAACAAGGCGACGATGAGGAGCTGGCTCGAGCCGGTCATTGGGGTTCCCGGTGGGGGTGCCGCCTGGTCGCGATCCGGAGGGCTGGAAGATACGGAGGTCACCCGCCCCTGCAACCAAATCAGGTCCCCTGGCGTCATATTTTAGATAGGCATCCAACTCGGTCCCCGGCGCCTGGAGAACCAATGACTTGGATCCGGCAGGTCCTCCTTCCGGCAGCCCTCTGTCTAGTGCTTCTGCCCGGCGCCGGGTTCGGCCAGGCTCAGGACGAGGCGATCCGGGTCTTCCTCGACTGCCAGACCCACTGTGACACCGAGCACCTCCGCCGGGAGATCACCTACGTGAACTGGGTCCGGGATCGGCAGGACGCGGTGGTGCACCTGCTGATCACCTCCCAGGGCACCGGTGGGGGAGGCCAGGAGTACACGCTCCAGCTGATGGGGCTCCGGGACTTCCAGGGAGTGAACGACGAGATCAAGTTCTCCACCCGGCAGACCGACACCGGTGACGAGGTTCGGCGAGCCCTGACTCAGCGGATCGCGCTGGGGTTGGGCCGGTACGTTGCCCGTGGCGGCCTGGCCGAGCGGGTCAGGATAACGTTTGTGGCTCCTCCCGGCGGCCCCCCCGGGGCGGGGGCGGGGCCGGTCCAGCAGCCCAAGGACCCCTGGAACCTCTGGGTGTTCCGGGTTTCGGCGAACGGCTTCCTGGCGGGGGAATCGCAGAGCAAGCAGAACGACATTTCCGGCTCGGTTCGGGCCGACCGGGTGGGCGAGACCTGGAAGTTCCGGATCTCGGCGGGGGCAAACCGCAGCCACAGCAGCTTCACCCTGAGCGACAGCACGGTCTTCGAGTCAACCAACAGCCGCTACAACGCCAGTTCCCTGCTGGTCCGAAGTCTGGGGGACCACTGGTCGTTGGGGACCGAGGCCAATGCGCTGCGGTCGACCCGGGAAAACTACGACCTTACCGCGAAGGTGATGCCGGGGATCGAGTACAACGTCTTTCCCTACCGGGAGTCGTCACGGCGCCAGCTGGTACTGGT
>Ga0209640_10001674_pt1 | contig 19029 bp, 20 predicted proteins | sample RifCSP10_1_FD_184018 | JGI IMG/M metagenome (GOLD analysis project Ga0209640, IMG submission 184018) | Soil microbial communities from Rifle, Colorado - Rifle CSP2_sed 10_1 (SPAdes) (version 2) | ecosystem: Environmental > Terrestrial > Deep subsurface > Rock core/Sediment | place: Rifle... | reverse complement strand
CGCGCGGACCAGCGCCGCCTCGGTGTACCGTGGCGGCGGCTGGGTGAAGTGCTGGTTCGGCGCGAGCCGGTCCAGTGCAACCGTCTCACCGGGCGCCAGCTCCGGCAGCCAGCCTTCCGGTTCGTCCTCGCCGTTGACCTCGCGGTACACGGCCAGGAAGCCCGCAAACTTGACCCGGGCCCCCGTGGCGCGGAACAGATACGGGCCGGCCAGGATGTCCACCGACAGGGTATCCATCACGGCCGAGGCCATCTGGCTGGCCAGGAAGCGTTCCCAGATCAACGTGTAGACCTTGAACTGGTCGCTGCGCAGAAACGGCTTCATCCGGTCCGGCGTGCGGTGCACGGACGTGGGACGGATGGCTTCGTGCGCTTCTTGCGCCGACTTGCGGGACCGGTACACCCGCGGCGTGTCGGGCACGGAGGACGCCCCGAAGGTCGCCGCGGCGTACTGGCGCGCGTCGCGCTGGGCGGCCTCGGAGACGCGCACGGAGTCGGTGCGCATGTACGTGATGAGACCGACGGTGCCTTCGGCCCCGATGTCGACGCCTTCGTACAAGTGCTGGGCGACATTCATCGTCCGCGCCGCGGTGTAGCCCAGGCGCCGGTTGGCCTCCTGCTGCAGCGTGCTGGTCGTAAACGGCGGAGACGGATGGCGGAACTGGTCCTTGCGGCGGACGTCCCCGACCCGGAACGTCTCGCGCTCCACCGCGCGCACGATCGCCTCGACGTCGTCGCGGGTGCGCAGGACGGTGGCGCCCTCTTCCGCGGGTGTGCCGTAGCGGTCGCCGTGCTTGCTGAACAGCCGGGCCGTGAACGCATCGGACCCATGGCGCAGATGGGCCGTCAGGCTCCAGTATTCCTGGGGCACGAACGCCCCGATGTCTTTCTCGCGATCGACCACCAGGCGGACGGCGACCGACTGGACGCGGCCCGCGGAGAGTCCACCGCGAATCTTTCTCCACAGCAACGGGCTGAGTTTATAGCCGACGAGCCGGTCGAGGATGCGGCGGGCCTGCTGCGCGTTGACGAGGTTCATGTCGATGTCGCGCGGCTCGGCGAGCGCGGCCTTGACGGCCTCTTTGGTCACTTCGTGGAATTCGATCCGCCGGATGGCAGGATTCACCGGCCGCAGCGCGTCGGAGAGGTGCCAGGAGATGGCCTCGCCCTCCCGATCCGGGTCGGTGGCCATGAAGATCGTGCCGGCTTTCTTGGCGGCGTCTTTGAGCTCCTTGAGGATGCCGCCTTTGCCTTTGATGACGATGTACTTCGGCGTGAAGCCGTCGGTGACGTCGACGCCCAGCCGGCTGCGGGGCAGGTCCTTGACGTGCCCCATGGACGCCACCACATCGTAGCGGCGGTCGAGGAGTTTCTTCAGCGTGCGCGCCTTCGTGGGGGACTCTACGACGACGAGCGGTTTCCCCTTGCGGACGCCGTCGGCAGCGCCCTCCTCTGCGCGCACCGATGCCCGCGCCCCGCGTTTGCGAGGGGCCGCGGCGTGACGGCTTACCCGCCCGCGGCTGCGCTGCGTCGGCGGCGCCTCGTCCTCGCGCCGGGTGTTCGTCCTGCCAGGTGCACGTTTGCGAATACCGACTCCTCCTGACGCTCTGTATCCTGCTTCCCCAACGACAACGGCCCGGTCATCGCCGGGCCCCGCATCGTGCCGCGTGCGCATGCACCGGCGAGTCCAAAAAACCTACACTCTACCGTACCACACGGTGTCAAGCTTCCCGGGTCATTTTGCGCAGCGCGCGTATCGCTGGCCCGCGAGCGTGCGCACCAGTCCTCGCAGCTCCAGGACGAGCAAGGCCCGGCCGACCTCCGCCACCGGAAGCGCACTGCGCTCCGCCAGGGCATCGATGTGCTGGGGGTCAAAATCGAGCAGCGCGAAGACGATTGCCTCAACGCCATCCAGCGCCGGAACAAGAACGGGGATCTGGTCAACCCGTTGCGGCAGACGCAGTTCGGTCAGGATATCGTCCACCGTCGTCACCGGCGTCGCTCCTTCCTGAAGCAGCCGGTGCGGGAGGTAACTTGTTTCCCCAAAGATGCTCCCGGGGACGGCGAACACCTCGCGCCCCTGGTCCAGGGCAAAGTCGGCGGTGATCAGTGCCCCGCTGCGCTCCCGGCCCTCAACCACCACGACGCCCAGGCTCAGCCCGCTGATGATCCGGTTGCGCTGCGGAAAGTGATGCGGCAGCGGCGGCGTCCCGGGCGGGAATTCCGTGACCACGGCCCCCGAGTCGATGATCTGCCCCATCAGGTCCTCATGTTCGGCCGGATAGATGACATCCGGACCGCATCCCAGGACCGCAATCGTGCGCCCTCCTGCCATCAGCGCGCCGCGGTGCGCGGCGCCGTCGATACCGCGGGCCATCCCGCTGACAACGGTCACCCGGTGTCGCACCAACTCCCGGCCCAGCCATTCCGCGACGGCCAGCCCATAGGCGCTGGCACGCCGCGCGCCTACCACGGCGACGGCCGCCCGGTCCTGCTCGTCCAGGGTCCCACGCACATACAGCGGCTCCGGCGGATCGGCGATTTCCCGCAGTACCGCCGGATACGCGGAGTCCTCGAGCGTCAGTTCCTCCGCCGGGCCCGGCAGGCGCCGCGAGAGCATCACCGCAGGACGTCACCCCACCAGGCGCAGCGGCCGGTCGAACACGCGGTACTGAATCGCCTCGGCCAGGTCAGCCAGCGTCACCTCATGCCGTCCATCGAGGTCGGCGATCGTGCGCGCGATCCGGAGAATCCGGTCATAGGCGCGGGCGCTGAGGGAGAGGCGTTCGATGGCTGAGCGGAGGAACTCGCGCTCCTCTTCGCCCAGCTGGCACTGGCGCCGGGCCTGTCGAGGCGACATCAGCGCGTTGCAGGCGCTCCCGCGGCCGAACCGGTCGTGTTGCCGGGCGCGGGCGGCTGCGACGCGGTCACGGATCGCCGCAGACGGCTCGCCCGGCGTCTGCGCGAGCAGGTCCTGGGAGAGGACGCGGGGGACCTCCAGGTGCAGATCGATGCGGTCCAGCAGCGGCCCGGAGACGCGCTGGAGATAGCGCGCAATCTGCGGCGGCGTGCACAGACACTCCCGCCGCCCGTCCCCGTGATAGCCGCACGGACAGGGATTCATCGCCGCGATGAGCATGAAGCGGGCCGGAAACGTCAGCGTGGACTGCACCCGGGCCACGGTGATGAACCCGTCTTCCAGCGGCTGGCGGAGTACTTCGAGGACGTCGCGGTGAAATTCCGGCAGTTCGTCCAGGAAGAGCACGCCGTGATGGGCCAGCGTGACCTCTCCTGGCTTGGGAACCGGCCCCCCGCCGATCAGCGCGGCGCTGCTGGTGGTGTGGTGTGGACTGCGGAACGGTCTGGCCAACGCGGGCAGGCCGCCGTTGAGATGGGTCCCAGCCGCGCTGTAGATGCGCGTGACGTCGAGCGCCTCGTCCCAGTCCAGGGCCGGCAGGATGGTCGGCAGCCGCCGCGCCAGCATCGTCTTACCGGCTCCCGGCGGACCGACCATGAGCAGGTTGTGTCCTCCCGCCGCGGCGATCTCCAGCGCGCGCCGGGCGTGCTGCTGGCCGCGGATGTCGGTAAAATCCACGTCGTAGGCAGGCTCGGTAGGCACGCGGGCGGGGCGGACGTGCGGGGCGATCAGGTCGAGCCCTTCGAGATGGCGCACGACCTGGAGCAGGCTGGCCGCCGGCAGCGCAGTGATGCCCTCGACGAGACCTGCCTCACCGGCGTTGCGTTCGGGCACGATCAGGGTGTGCAAACGCATCGCCTTAGCCGCCAGGGCAATCGACAGCATGCCGCTGACGGGCCGGATCGCCCCGTCGAGGGACAACTCGCCCAGCAGCAGGGTGCCGCCCAGCCCCTGCGGGCGGATCTGCTCGGTGGCCGCGAGGATCCCCACCGCCATTGGCAGGTCGAACACGGGTCCTTCCTTCTTAATGTCGGCCGGTGCCAGGTTGACGGTGATCTTCCGGGACGGCAGTTCGTAGTTGGAATTCCGGATCGCCGCGCGCACCCGTTCTTTGGCTTCCTGCACGGCCGTGTCGGGCAGGCCGACGATGGCGAACGCCGGCAGGCCGCCGCCGACGTCGACCTCGACGTCGATGGGGTACGCCTCCAGTCCGAGCAGCGCGGCCGCGCGCACTTTCGCGAGCACCGACAACCTCCGCGCGCATTGTACTGTGGGCGCGCAGCAGGCGCACTGACTCGACTGGGTCAATCGGACACGAAGGCGTCGCGCAGCAGCTCGACCCTGTCGATGCGGCCGTGGGGATCGACCATGACCGACACCGCGTCGAACCGGCAGGGGCGCGTGAGCCACCGCCGGCGGGCCAGGTACCATGTCGCCAGCCGGGTGAGCCGGCGCTGCTTGTGCGGGGAGATGGCGTCGAACGGCGTGCCGAACTCGGTGGCCCCGCGGGACTTCACCTCGATGAACACGACCACGCCGGCGTCCTCGGCGATGAGGTCAATCTCGCCGAGCGGACAGCGAAAGTTTTGTTCGAGGATGCGGTACCCGTGCCGTCGCAGCAGCCGGTGCGCGGCCGCTTCTCCCTCGCTGCCGAGGGTATGCCGATCCATACTCCATCCATACGACGGTCCGGATTGGACGACAACAGCCCCAAATGAGCTAAACGAAGGGGTCAGACCCCGCTCGTGCTACTGTAGAAGGGTGGAGAAAATCGGCGCCGGTATCCTCTGCGTGAGTCTGATCCTGCTGGCCGCCACCCCGGCCGCGGCAAGGATCGGCGACCCGGTGAGTGGGTTCATGAGCCGGCCGCTCGTCCAGCAACTGCGCCTGGTGCCCCAATCCCAAACGGCCCTGACCGGAGCGCTGGCCGGCCGGGTCCTCCACCGGTACGTCTCGGAGGACGGCGCGATCGTCGTCGACTTGATTGTGGCCGCGGGGATGATCGAACAGCAGGCGATGTACCTCCCGTTCAACATGAATCGGGGCGTCCAGGTGAGTTTCTTCCTTCAAGATGCGCTGGGCTCGGTTTTTGGAGCGACCAAGGGCATGCTGGCGTTTCGCGCCGCCGTGAACAACAAGAAGGAGACGTTTTTGCCCTTTGAGGGGTTGGTGACGCGGTTTACGCCGCTGGTGGATGGACGCCTGCGCGTCGTGGTGAGCCGGGCTTAGCGATTGAGCAGGATCTGCTCGCCCTGGATCCCCAGGAACGACCGCCGGTGGATCGGGGTGATGCCCAGCCGCCGGATCGCCTCCCGATGCGTCCGCGTGCCGTACCCTTTGTGCCGCGCAAAGCCGTAGTCCGGGTAGATCTGGGCGAGGTCGAGCATCAGCCGGTCCCGTGTCACTTTCGCGATGATCGATGCCGCCGCGATCGCCGCGCACGTGGCGTCCCCATCGACGACCGGCATCTGCACGACGGGCGCGTCGGCGGGGAAGCGCCCGTCGATGAGGACGAGGTGCGGGCGCACGGCCAACCCCTCGATCGCCCGCCGGTGGGCCAGCCGCGTCGCCTGGAGGACGTTGAGCCGGTCGATCTCCTCGACCGTGGCGAGGCCCACGTGGACCGCCTCCGCGCGTGAGTGGATCTCGTCAAAGAGGCGCTCACGCTCGTCCGCCGGCAGCTGCTTTGAATCGTTGAGCCGCCTGAAGCGGATGCCGGCCGGCAGGATCACCGCGGCGGCGACGACCGGTCCGGCCAGCGGTGCGACGCCGGCTTCGTCGACGCCCGCGATAAGATCATAGCCCAGCGCCCGGTATTCACGCTCGAGCGCCCCCAGGCCGTCCAGACGGATGTCTTCTGTGAGGACGCGGCGCCGCCGCGACCGCCACTGCCGCACCAACGCGCGGACGCCCCGCCGCCGGTCCCGCGCCAGGGCAGTGAGCAGGCGCGGTTCGATCTCAGCAGCGGAACGGAGCCAGGCCGCCAACACGGAGATCGCCATGGCGCGGATGTCACGCGGGCGGAGCGGAACGGCCATGATCGCGTCCTAGTGCACGAACCCCAGGCGCGAGACCGGCCAGTAGATGAACGACGCCTTGCCGACGACGTTGACCACCGGCACGTACCCAAAGAACCGGCTGTCCTCGCTGTTGCACCGGTTGTCGCCCAGCACGAAGAGGTTGGCGGCCGGCACCGCCTGCGGGCCGTAGTTGCTCGTGCACGAGCGGTCTCCGCCGGCCAGCGCCGTCGGGTACAGCTCGCTGATCGGGCGGCCGTTGATGAGGACCACCCCGTCCTTGAGTTCGACCCGTTCTCCGCCCAATCCCACCACGCGCTTGACGAAGTCCTTGCCTGGATTCAGGGGGTAGTGAAACACGATGACGTCGCCCCGGCGGACGGCGCCGACCCGGTAGGAGAGTTTGCTGACCAGGATCCGGTCGCCGACCTGCAGCGTTGGTTCCATCGACCCGGACGGAATGTAGAACGCCTGGACGACAAACGTGATGATGACCAGCGACAGGACCGCCGCGAAAATGCTCGCGTCGAGCGTCTCCACGATCGAGGTCCGCCAGGTGTGGGGAAGCGCGTACACGCGCTTGACGACCAGCCGGAGGACCAGCAGCACGCCCCCGAGGATGAGGATGAGGCTGGGAACGGACAGGGGAATGCGGTCCAGAAACTCCAGGCGCATCTCAGAAATCGTCGTTGTTCAGCGCATTTCCTTGACGCGGGCCTCGCGACCGATCTTGCCCCGCAGATAGTACAGTTTGGCCTGGCGGACGCGCCCCTTGCGGACCAGATCGATGCGCTCGATACGGGGAGAGTGGAGCAGGAAGATGCGCTCCACGCCCACGCCATGGCTGATCCGCCTGACGGTGAACGTCTCCCGCAGCCCGCCGCCCTTGCGGGCGATCACGATCCCCTCAAACGCCTGGATGCGCTCGCGCCCGCCTTCGACGATCTTCAGGTGCACCCGCACCGTGTCGCCGGGCCCGAACGCCGGCACGTTGCTTTTCAGTTGCTCCCGCTCAACGGCGGCGACTTTCTCCATCCCCGCACCTCCGCACGGCCTCACATTGTAGCACTATGGCACATTTCTTGCTGCTGAGTTTCACGTGATTTCGGGGATCTCATCATCTGGGGGTTCCAAATCCAGCGCCTCCAGGACCCGGCGGTCTTCCTCCGACAGCGCTTCGGCCTTGAGCAGATCCGGACGCCGCAGCAGCGTGCGGTGCAGCCGCTGGGCGCGCCGCCACCGGCGAATCGCCTCGTGATTGCCCGACAGCAGGACGTCCGGCACCTTCATGCCCCGGAATTCAGGCGGCCGCGTGTACTGCGGGTAGTCGAGCAACCCGTCGGCGAACGAATCGACCGCTACGGACGCGGCGTCACCGACCACCCCCGGCACCAGGCGGGCGACGGCGTCGACGAGGACCATCGCCGGGAGCTCTCCCCCGGTGAGGACGTAGTCTCCGATTGAGATCTCCTCCGCCCCGAGACCCTCCCGCACGCGCTCGTCGATCCCCTCGTAGTGTCCGCACAGCACGATCAGGTGCCCGGCGGCGGCGAGGTCCTGCGCGACGAGCTGGGTGAGCTGCTCGCCCTGCGGGGACATCAACACGATGCGCGCCGCGGACGCCTCCGCCGGATGAATCGCGTCCACCGCGAGGAAGAACGGCTCGGGCTTCATGACCATCCCGGGGCCGCCGCCGTAGGGGTCATCGTCGACCTGGCGATGACGGTCGGTGGCGAAGTCGCGGAGATCCCACACCGTGATCGTCAGCAGCCCGCGCTCCTGGGCGCGGGCCAGCATGCTCGTCCGCAGCGGGGCAAACGCGTCCGGGAAGATGGTGACGATGTCGATCCGCATCAGCCCTCCTCGTTCAGCATGCCCGGCAGCGGCTGCACCACCATCGTGCGGGCGGCCACATCGACCCGCACGATGACCGAGTCGATCGCCGGGAGGAGCACCTCATGATCGTGTCCGCGGACGACGTACACATCGTTGCTGCCCGTGCGCAGCACTTCCTCGACCTGGCCCAGCACCGTGCCGGCTTCGGTGCGCACCGACATCCCCAGCACGTCGAACACGAAGTGGTGACCGGGCGGCAGGCGGACCGCGTCGGCGGTCGGCACGGCCAGTAGCCCCCCGCGCCAGGCGGCGGCCTCCTCAGGCGAGTCGATCTCCCGCGCGTGCACCAGCACGTCATTCCCCAGCGGCCGGACCTCGTCGAGTTCCACGGGCCGGGCGCGCTCACCGTGGAGGAGCACCGCCGTGCGCAGGGTCAGCAGCCGTTCAGGATAGTCCGTGTCCGGCGCCACGCGGAAGCCTCCCCGCACGCCGTGCGTTTTCACAATCCGTCCGACGACAACGTATGCCGGCTTCACGATGTTACGATTGGGCTTCCCGGACTTCGAGAATGATGCCGTCCTTCACGATGATTTCGGTCCGCCCGATCCGGTCGAACAGGTTGTCGCCGACATCGACCTCGACCGTGCCTTCGACCGTCCCCTGCGTGAACTCCGAATTCAGCGCGAGCTGCTCCGCCTCGCGCAGCCGCATCGTGAGTTCGGCGCGGGTGGCTTCCTGACGCGATCGCTCCAGTTCCAGCTGCTGCCGCACCGCCCGCGCCTGCGGCGTGACCTGCCGCTCCAGTTCGCTGCGGCGGATCTGGGTGTCGATCTGTTCGACGAGCGCCTCGACGCGCTTGATCGCATCCTCGAGGTCCTGCACGTACAGCCGCTTGAAGCTTTCGGTGACGATCGCCTTGATGACGATCGGCCGGTTGACGGTGATCCCCATGCGCTACCCCTCCTGCGGACTCACTGCACGATCTCGACCATGGCGCGCGTCCCGGCGCGGATCGCGGCGGCCTTGACGACCGAGCGGATCGCGCGGGCGATGCGGCCCTGCCGGCCGATCACCTTGCCCACATCGTCGGGGGCGACCCGGACTTCGATCACCACCCCGTGCTCGCCGTCCAGCAGGGTCACTGAGACGGCTCCGGGGTCGTCGACGATGGCCTTCGTGATGAACTCGACCAGCTCGCGCAGCGCTGAGTGGTCCATCGCGGTCTCCTGCCCCGCGGTCAGGCTTTCGCCGCGGGCTGTTCGGCCGTCGTGGCTTTGGCCAGGACGCCGGATCGATCGAGCAGCACCCGCGCCGCATCGCTGGGCCTGGCCCCCTTGCGCAGCCACGACAGCGCCTTAGCCTCGTCGATCTTGATCGTCGACGGATCGGTCGTCGGATTGTAATGCCCGATGATCTCGATGTAGCGGCCGCTTCGCGGCGACCGGGAATCGGCGACCACCAGCCGGTAGAGCGGGCGATGCTTCCCGCCCATCCTCATCAAACGAATCTTCACCATGCCCCTACCTCCCTCGTGACCAGCCTACTGCAGCGGAAACTGGATCTTCCCCCGCTTCCCCTTCTGCATCTCTGCGACGCGTCTGAACAGCTTCCGCGCCTCCTCGAACTGGCGGAGGAGGCGGTTGACATCCTGAATCGTCGTCCCGCTGCCGCGGGCGATCCGCCGCCGGCGGCTGCCGTCGATCATGTGCGGATGCCGCCGCTCGTCCGGCGTCATCGAATCGATCATCGCCTCGACCTGGCGCAGAGACTTCTCGTCGACGGTGCCGGCCAGCCCACGCGCCCGTCCGCCCAACCCCGGCAGCATCTCCAGGAGCGAGTCCAGCGGACCCATCTTCTTGACCTGGCGCAGCTGCTCGCGGAAGTCTTCGAAGCTGAACTCCGCCCTGCGCAGTTTGCGCTCCATGGCCGCGGCGGCGTCGGCATCGACGGCGTCCTGCGCGCGTTCGATCAGCGTGAGCACGTCGCCCATCCCCAGGATCCGCGAGGCCATCCGGTCGGGATGGAACGGCTGGAGCCCGTCGAGCTTCTCTCCCGTACCGACGAACAGCACCGGCGTCTGGGTCACCTCGACGATCGACAGCACGGCGCCGCCTCGCGCGTCGCCGTCGAGTTTGGTGACGACGACCCCGTCCAGTCCCAGCGCGGCCTGAAAGTGTTCCGCCATCGCGACGGCGTCCTGGCCGGTCATCGCATCGACGACGAGCAGGACGTTGTGCGGGTGGATCGCCTCCCGCATCTGCGTGAGCTCGGCCATCAGCGCGTCGTCCACGTGCTGGCGGCCCGCGCCGTCGATGATAACGACATCGTGTCCCCCCCGCCCGGCGTGCTCGATCGCGGCCGCGGCGACGCTGATCGGATCGGATGCGGCCGGATCCGCGAACACGTTCACGCCGGCGTCCTTTCCGACGACCTGCAGCTGCGTCACCGCGGCGGGGCGGCGAAGGTCGGTCGCCACCAGCAGGGGGTGCCGCCCACGCCGCTGCAGGAGCCGCGCCAGTTTCGCCGCCGTGGTGGTCTTGCCCGCTCCGTGGACGCCGACCAGCATGACCACGGTCGGCGGGCGGTCGGCAAAGCGCAGGTCCTTCGACGACCCGCCGAGGAGACGGACCAGTTCGTCGTGCACGACCTTGACGACCTGCTGGCCCGGCGAGAAATGCTGGAGGACGTCCTGTCCGACGGCCTGGGCCCGCACGCGGTCGACGAACGTCCTGGCGACTTTGAAGTTGACATCGGCCTCCAGCAGGGCCAGCCGCACCTCGCGCAGCGTCGCGTCCACGTCGGCCTCACTCAGCGCGCCGCGGCCGGTCAGCGAGGCCACGATCTTCTGGAGCCGGTCCTGCAGTGCTTCAAACATCGTGCGTGCCTCCGGGGTGGCCTTTCGTCGCCTGATAGACCCGGTATCCGCCCCCGCGTTCCATCTCGCGCACCTCATCGAAGATCGCCGCGGCGTCCCGCGCGAGCGTGCGGGCGCCGTGGGCCGTCCGGGCGACGAAGTACAGCCGGCCGCCGGGACGCAGCACTCCATACGCCTCGCGGAACAGCCGGTGCAGCTGCGCTTTCCCCGCCCGAATTGGCGGGTTGGTGACGATGACGTCGAACTGCCGGCCGCGGACGGGCTCGATGCCGTCACCGCGCAGCACGTCCGCGTTGGTCAATCCGGCCAGCGCCGCGTTCTCCTTCGCCAGCTCGACCGCCCGCTCGTTCACGTCCACCATCGCCACGCGGCCGGACTGGACCAGTGTCGCCGCGACGAGGCCCAACACACCGTACCCGCATCCGAGATCCAAGACGGCGTCGGATGGTTCCAACGTCATCGTCTCCACCAGCAACCGTGAGCCGGCATCCACCCCGGCCGGCGAGAAGACTCCGCGATCGGTCCGGAAGGTCCACTCGCGTCCCCGGAGGGTCGCGTGGATGACCCGCCGGCGGGACGGCGCCTCGGGCTGCTTCGAAAAATAGTGCTGCATCAGGACGCAGTTTTCCGGATGGCCGCGACGTGGTCGAGCAGGTGGTCCAGTGTCTTCTGATCCACCTTCCCGTTCAGGGCCTTGATCGTGCCCTCCAGCGCCGCCGTCCGTTCGGTGATGATCCGCCTTCGCTCCAGCGCGTGCAGCGAATGCTCCAGACGTTCCAACTCATCGACCGACCGGCGCACACTGTCGTAAATGGCCTGCCGTGAGACCTCCAGCCGCTCGGCGATCTCTCCCAAGGAGAGGTCGCGGAGGTAGTACAGACGCAGCAGCATGCGCTGGTGGACCGTGAGCATCTGACCATACGCGTCATAGAGCGCGATGACGCGGAAGCGTTCTCGAAAGAGGGTGTCCATGGCAGGCTTACTGTAAAGGAGATTTACTTGACAGTCAACAGCGCGTCGGCAAATGCCTGCGGGTCAAACGGCTGCAGGTCGTCGAGGCCTTCACCGGTGCCGACGAGTTTCACCGGGATCTGCAGTTCGGTCGCAATCGCCAGCACCGCCCCGCCCCGGGCCGAGCCGTCGAGTTTGGCCAAGACGATCCCGGTCAGGTCGACCGCGTCGTGGAAGATCTTGGCCTGGGCGATGGCGTTCTGGCCGGTCGAGGCGTCGAGCACGAGCAGCCGCTCGATCGGCGCCCCGGCCATCTCGCGGCCGATGACCCGGTTGATCTTCTTGAGCTCCTCGAGGAGATTGACCTTGGTGTGGAGTCGGCCGGCCGTGTCCGCAATCAACACGTCGATCCCCCGTGCTTTCGTCGCCGCGATCGCGTCAAACACCACGGCCGCCGGATCCGCGCCGGGCGCGTGCGTGACGACCTCGCAGCCGGTGCGCCGGCCCCAGATCTGCAGCTGGTCGATCGCCGCGGCGCGGAACGTATCCGCGGCGGCCAGGAGGACGGATCGGCCGTCCGCCCGCAGGCGGTGGGCCAGCTTCCCGATCGTGGTCGTCTTGCCGGACCCGTTCACGCCGAGGATCAGGACCGCGGCGGGCGGCGGGTCTAAGACGAGCGGGGCCGGTGGGGCCAGCACCTCGCCGACAATCTCCCGGAACACCCTACGGCGGGACTGGGCGTCGCGGCTCGGGCGCCGGCGCATCATCGTCACGATGCGCTCGGCGGTCGGCACCCCGACGTCCCCGCCGAGCAGCGCCTCTTCAAGCGCGTTGTAGAATTCCGGGTCGGAGGACAGCCCGAAGGCATCCTCCAGGCGCGCGGTCAGCACGTCGCGCGTCTTGCCCAGGCTCGCTTTGAGCCGATCGACCCAAGAGGTCATGGGGGAACGGCCGGGCGACCAGGCTACCCGGTGAGTGCGGGAGCGGGTTCGCGCGCCGCTGCGCCCGGCGCGAGGCGCATCGAGATGATCTTCGAGACCCCGGGCGTTTCCATCGTCACGCCGTAGAGGACGTCGGCGGCCTCCATCGTCCCTTTGTTGTGGGTGATGATGATGATCTGCGTCTGCTCCGCGAGTTCGCGCAGCAGCGTCGTGAACTTCTTCGTGTTCGTGTCGTCCAGCGCGGCTTCGACCTCGTCAAAGATCGCAAACGGGCTCGGATGGACCCGCAGCATCGCAAAGATCAGCGACAGCGCCACCAGTACGCGCTCGCCCCCGGACAGCGCGGACAGCGCCCGGGTCTTCTTTCCGGGCAGTTGCGCGGTGATCTCAATCCCGGGCTCGGCCGTGGCCCCGGCCTGGCCGGATGCGGGCGGATCCGGCTCCACGAGTTCCAGCTGGGCCCGGCCGCCATCGAACAACCGCATGAAGAGGCGGTTGAACTCATCGTTCACGGTGGCAAACGTCTGGGCGAAGCGGACACGCAGGACGCCGTCGAGCTGCCGGATCAACGCGCTCAGCGCACCGCGCGCCCGGTCCAGGTCCGCCGCCTGGGCCTCCAGCGTGTCGACGCGGGCGGTCACGATCTCGTGCTCATCCAGTGCGCGCAGGTTCACCGCCCCCAGCGCGGCGATCAGACCCCGGAGCGACTGGATCCGCCCCAGCGCCTCATCGCGGCTGGCGGGCAGGCGGACGTCCCGGACGGCGTCCCAGTCGGCCCCAAACTCCTCGCCGATGCGCCGCTGCGCGGCCGTCAGCTCGGTCTCCACCTGGGCCTGCCGGACTTCCAGGCGGTGCGCCTGCTCCTCGACCTCGTGCAGTGCGTCTTGCGTCTCGCGCCATGTCGCTTCCAGTTCCATCATCTGCTGCTGCAGCGTCGTCCGCTCGGTGTCCAGCGCATCGATGCGTTCGCGGGTCGCGTGTTGCAGCGCCGCGAGAGCCTCGTGCGCCTGCCGGACTTCGGCCAGCGAGTGGTCGAGCAGGTGATACTCCCCGTCCAGCACGGCCACTTCACCCTGCAGCTGGTTGCGCCGCGCCACCAGATCTGCGAACTGCCGGGTGTGCTCCTCGATCCGGTCGGTCATCCCGTCCAGCGTCCCGGACAGTTCGGCGAGCTGCACCCGTGAGTCGGTGAGCGCGGCGGCGGCATCGGCGATCCGACCCGCGGCCGACTTCAACTCGAGCTCGCGGATCGTCACGGCCTGCTCATGCTCGGCCAGCGCTCGGGTCACCTGGTCCTGATCCGCCCCCAGACGGGCGATGTGGGCCAGCAGGTCATTCCGCTCGGCGGCCAGGTGCTCCATCGTCTCCGCCAGCTCCCGCTGCTCACCGGCGACTCGGGCGGCATCCGCCTGGGCGACCGACCACGACCGCTGGCCCTCGGTCTGCGCGGCCCCGGCACGTTCCCACGTCGCGTCGGCGTCGACCAGTGTCCGCTGCGCCGCGGCGAGCGCCGAGGAGATCTCATCGCGCTGCGCCGTCAGGTCGCCGATCCGGCGGGCCAGCGTCTCTTGCGTGTCGCGCAGCGCAGCAATCTGTTCCGCGCGGCCCAACGTGGTGGCCGTGCCGTTGGCGCGCCCGCGCACGCTGATGACGCCGTCTGCCGACAGGAGTTCTCCGTCCACGGTCACCAGGCGGCCCCGGTGCCCCTGCCTCCGCAGCTCGACCGCGGCGTCGAGCGACGTGACGACGGTCACGTCGCCCAAGAGAGCCTCGATGACCTCGGGAGTCCCATTCGTGCAGCGCACCAGGTCCGATGCGCGCCCGACGACCCACGCAGACACCGGCAGCGGCACTTTCCCGTTGACCTCAAGGAGATCGGCCGGCAGAAACGTCGCATCGCCGTTCCCGTTCCCGCGCAGGTAGGCCACGGATTGCTTGACGTCGTCCACGGTCGCGGCGACCAGAGAGAACAGCCGCCGTCCGAGCGCGGCCTCGATCGCGACGCGGTGCGGCGCCGCCACCTCGAGCAACTCGGCCACCGGATAGTGGATCCCGGCGAACCGGTCGGGATGATCCTGCTTCGCCAGCAGGATCTCGCGCACACCCTGGTCATAGCCGGCCCACTGCCGCTGCATCTCTTCCAGCAGCGCATAGGTCGACGATGCCACCTGGTGCTCCCCCGCGGCCTGCCTGAGGGCCTCGTCGACGGCGGCGGCGCGGGCGCGCAGTGTGTCGGTCTGCACCGTGGCGGCGGCGCGGCGCTGGGCGGCGTCGTCTCGTTCGCCCTGGAGGGACGCCAGCGTGGCGTCCAGCGCCACGACCTGGGCCGTGAGGACCTCGGCCTCCGCCCCGGCGGCGGCCTCCCGGGTGTGCAGGTCGGCCGCCTGCTCGTCGAGGGCGGCCATCTTCGCCTCCAGGCGCGCCAGATCGTGGCCCGCCCGGGACCGCGCGGCGGCCAGGTCGGCGGCCTGGGCGCGGCCTCCGGCGAGTTCGTCTTCGAGGGTCTGCTGGGCCGCGAGCAGCTGGTCATGCGTCTCTTCCGCCGTCCGCAGCCGCTCCAGCAGTTCGTCGCGGCGGACGCGCATCTCCTCGGCCTGTCGCTGCAGCGCGGCGGTCTGCGCTTCGACCTGCCGGATCCGCGCGTCCAGCTGTTCGGTATCGGCCATCACCCGCTCGCGCTGGGCGGCATTGCTGCGCACGCGCTCCTGGAGAATCTGCAGCGAGGACTCCTTGGCGCCGAGGTCCTCGACGACTTGGAGCAGCGTGCGCTGTGCCTGCTCGTAGCCGTGCGCGGCCTCGGCGGCGCGCGCGCGCCTTTCGTCGATCTGCCGGCCGACGTCGCGGCCCGACGCGGCCAGAGTCGCCAGCCGTTCCTGAACGGACTGTGTCTGCGCGGAAATGCGCTTGAGGGTCGCGACCGTGCGGCGGGCATCGTCCACCTGCAGACCCAGTTCCAGCTCGCGCGACTCGGTCGTGTAGGCCTGGTACATCCGGGCCGCTTCCGCCTGCTCGCGCAACTGGTCGCGCTGCGACCGCAGTTCCGCCAGCACGTCGGCAACCCGCACGAGGTTGTCGGCGGCATGCTGCAACCGCCGCTCGGCCTCCCGGCGGCGTCGTTTGAACCGGGCGAGTCCGGCGGCCTCTTCCAGCCACGCCCGCCGGTCCTCCGGGCCCGCGTTGAGCACCGCGTCGACCTGGCCCTGCCCGATCAGCGAGTATGAGCGGCCGCCCAGTCCGGTGCCCAAAAAAAGCATCTGGATGTCGCGCAGTCGGCTGACGGTGTTGTTGAGGAAATACTCGCCCTCCCCGCCGCGGTTCGCGCGCCGGCTCACCGAGACTTCGGCATAGTCCAGCGGCAGCGCGCCGGAATCGTTGTTGATCGTGAGGGTGACTTCCGCCATCCCCATTGACCGGCGGGTTGTGCTGCCGGCAAAGATGAAGTCGTCGAGCCGCCCGCCGCGGAGGCTGCGGAACGCCGTTTCCCCCAGCGCCCAGCGGATGGCGTCGAACACGTTACTCTTCCCGCTGCCGTTGGGCCCGACGATGGCGGTGATGCCCGGTGTGAACTCGAGCTCCGTCCGGTCGGCAAACGTTTTGAAACCGTGGAGCTCCAGGCGTTTCAAATACACGGTCCGTGTCCTCCTGCCAGCACCGAATCGTACATGTGGATCATCACATCTGTGACCTGGTCGAGCGAGAACCTCTGCGCGGCCGCCCGGCCGGCGCCACCGAACTGACGGCGCCGCGGAGGGTCGTCCAGCAGCAGCCGCGTCCGGTCCGCCAGCTCCGCGGCCGATGGCCCGGTCAGGAATCCCGTCACCCCGTCGGTGACGGCATCGGACACGCCGCCGGCATCGACCGCTACGACCGGGACGCCGGCGGCCATCGCCTCGATCACCGCCAGTCCCTGCGTCTCCGTCTGCGACGCGAACAGGAAGATGTCTCCGGCCGCAATGCACTCCAGCGCCCGCCGGTGCGGCTGCAGACCGGCGAACACGGTCCGGCGGCCGAGGCCCAGCCGGCCGGTGAGGGTCTGCAGATCATCGATCGCCGGGCCCCCTCCGACGATCAGCAATGTGGCCTGGTAGCGCGCCGGGATCCGCGCAAACGCCTCCAGCAGCAGCCCGACGCTCTTCTCCTTGCCCAGCCTCGACGCGGTCACCAGCAGCGGCCGGTCCGCCGGGACCCCGTAGGCCGGCCGGACCCAATCCGGCGCAAGGTCCGCGAACTCCGATAGTTCGATGGTGCCCGTGGGCACGACCTCGATCCGCGCGGTCACCCCCCGGCCGCGCAGGTAGGCGGCCACCGCATGCGACGGCGCGATCGTGCAGGCGGTCCGGTTGACAAACCGCCGGACGTACGCGCGCACCGCCCGCCGGCTCACCACCGCAGGGATCCACGCCGCGTAGTGGACGTACTCCTCGTAGAGCGTATGGTGCGTGAACACCAGCGGGACGCGGCGCCGGCGCGCCTCCCCGGCGGCCACGCTGCCGAGCACGAACGGCGTGTGCGTGTGCACGAGGTCCAGCGGAATCTGTTCCAACCGCTGCCGGGCGCTCCGCGAAAACGGCACCGCGAGCGGGAAGTTCTCGCCGCGCAGCGGGCGGAACGACGGGAAGCGGAGGACGTCGCCGTCGGTATCCCGATAGCCGCGGTACGCCGGAGCGACGATCAGGACATCGTGGCCCTTCGCCCGCAGCCCCCGCGCCAGCGCTTCCAGCGAGTGCACGACCCCGCTCACCCGCGGCAGGTAGGAGTCGGTGAACATTCCAATACGCACGGGTGTCTACACAGTCGACTCCGTCTGCACAGACTCTTCCGAGTGCCTCATTCATGGCCCTGCGCATGACTCAATTCCTGCTCCCGGACGCCTTCCTAGACCGCAGAGGCCGAGCAGACGGAGTCGACGGCGGAGAGGGAGCAGCCGCCATTTCCAGCAGGGTCATCACATCCGACAACCGGAAGCGGCGCTGGCCTCCGGCTGTGCGCTGGCAGGCCAGCTTGCCCTGCTCGGTGTACCGCCGGACCGTGGCCTTGCTGAGATTGAGGATCGCGGCCGCGTCGTGCAGGGTCAGGACGGGGTCCAGGAGCCGGCGGATGATTTCTTCCCGGGTTTCCGTGAGCGGCCGGCGGCCGCCTTTCTTGCGCGGGGCGGCTGCGCCGCCGAGTGCCATCGGCAACGCTTCTTGCGTGGGGACCGGCCGGAGCCTTCTGCCGGATCGGGTCCGCGGCGGCGGCGCGGCGGGGGCCGGCGCAGCGGCGCGATCGGCCACACCAATCGACCTAGACGCGCGTGGCGAAGGAGGAGGCGCCGGGGAGTCGAGAGCAGGATCCCTGGCGATGACTTCCAGATACCGATACCAATCCCGAAGATCTTTCACGGCTTCGCCCCGGTGCGTGTCGTGGTGCGACGAAGTGTCCGGCCCGTGCTGCGGTCGGGCGAAAGCTTTATTAGCGGTTCGCGAGGCCCCCGGTGATTCCTCTAGTGCCGAACCAACTTGATTCGCAACATGGGCTCCTCTTAGAATCCTTCTGAATCGCTCGGAAGATAGGTCTAGCTATCAAGTTGGTACGGCACTAGCCGGCCTGGGGCTCCGGTGGGATCTTGCGCAGGCGTTCTGTGCTGGCCGCGACTTCTGCCAGCAGCGCCGGCTTGTCCGCCAGCGCCTGCGCCCGCGCGGCTGCGATCCGGGTCTGGACATCGCCGGATGCCGCGGCGGCATCCGCCTCGTCGAGGATCCGGATGGCCCCGTCCGGCGTGATGAGCAGATCGACGGCCAGGTCGTTCCACTCCACCGCGTCCTGGCGGAACGTAACGCCGGCGGCGAGGTTGATGTAGTACGCGATGGTCCGGCCGTCTTCGTCGACCCAGTGGTAGACGTTGTAGGGACGGTCCGTCCAGTAGTAGGCGTAGGTCCGGCTGTTGTCGGGAATCAGGACGTCGGCGATCCGCCGGCCCTGCGTGATCGGATACAGCAGGACCGCCCGGTTGGCCGAGCGCTCCAGCAGCCGGCAGACGAACTCCTGCTGCTCACCGGCCAGGGTGTGCTTGACTTCCTTGATTGGCGTGCCTGCGGCCATTGCAGTCGGATTCCGCTGCGCTGGACGCAACCCCTCCGTTGCTGGAAAAACACAAAAGGCGCCGTACGGCGCCTTTCTGCTCTGGTCGGGGAGGGGGGATTTGAACCCCCGGCCTCAGCGTCCCGAACGCTGCGCGCTAACCAAGCTGCGCTACTCCCCGACGTGCCCACTCATTCTACACTAATCCGCGTTTGCCGGTCGACGGCGTTCGATCAGGTCACTCTGAGTAAAGAGGTCACAGTAAAGGGGTCAGACCCCTTCACAATTTCGTTTTGAAACGAATTCGGACTATGGCATGCGTAGCCCAGATGGTCAAATTCAGCGGCGGGCGAGTGGGGCGGCCACGAGCGCAGATTGGAGGGCGGCCACCAATTTGAAGGGGTCAGACCGTAGCCTAGATGGGTCAATTTCA
>Ga0209640_10001673_pt1 | contig 19035 bp, 19 predicted proteins | sample RifCSP10_1_FD_184018 | JGI IMG/M metagenome (GOLD analysis project Ga0209640, IMG submission 184018) | Soil microbial communities from Rifle, Colorado - Rifle CSP2_sed 10_1 (SPAdes) (version 2) | ecosystem: Environmental > Terrestrial > Deep subsurface > Rock core/Sediment | place: Rifle... | reverse complement strand
AACCCGTTGTTCTTATTGCCCCAGATTGCCGGTCAGTGCCAGATTTTGCACACGTTGGCACACAGGCGGCACGCTACAGCGCCATGCCCACATATAGTCATGCTGATGAACCGCGCGCTGCCGCGCCGCACAGCTCCGTAGACAGGATTGCGCTTACGAGTCCCTCCGCGTTCCCCGACGCCCGGTCCGACTTTCCTTCACTACCATGATCGGTGCGGAAAAGCGTGTTACCGCGTCCGGCACCGCAGGCGTCGTGCCCCTCCCGCCGGCGCGCCAGTTCCGAGGAGACGCGTATGAAAACCAGTCGATCACTACTGCTCGCGACGGCCGCCGTTGTCGGCCTGCTTGGCGCTCGGGCCGCCGACGCACAGGCGAACCGTCGCATCGTCGTGACGCCGTATGCCGGCGTCTTCGTGCCGAACACCAAGGTCGCTCAGTTCAGGTCCGAGGCCGGCGGCACCGACCACGTCGTTGGCATCAGGCAACAGAGCGCGCTCGCCCTTGGCGCCAACGCCAGCTACTGGTTCAACAACGTCACCGGCATGGAGGTCGGCGGCGCTTGGGCGTTCAGCGATGCCCGTCCGAGCGGCGGATTGTGGAATGAGGTGCCGGGTTCGCTGGCCACCACCGAATCGGCGCGTGTGCTGTTCGCCAGCGCGAAGCTGATGCTGAACCTCGTTCCGTTCTCGGAGCGGACGGCGCTTCGGTTCGGCGTCGGTCCGGCGATAATTTCGCACGGCGGCAGCGCGTACCAGGCGGATGAGGGCGGGACGTTCAAGGGTCTCACTGACTTCGGCGGCGCGGTATCGCTGTGCTCGAAGATTCCGTTGACCGACTTCCTGGGGCTGCGTTTGCGGGCCGAGAGTTTCATCTATTCCTCGAAGTTCCGTTTCGAGAACGCGACGAGTCCTGCCAATGACGTCGAATTCGCCGCCAAGATTCAGAACGATTTCATCTTCTCGGCCGGCCTGCAGATGGTGTTCTGGCGGTAGACACCGACCCCGGCGCTGCCCAACGCAGCGCGGATGCCGACGCGGCGTCGTTCCCTTCGCGGGCGGCGCCGCGTTTCGTGCCCGCGAGGACCCTTACGGCCGGTGACAACTGAAGGCAGCGGTCAGGCTCTCAGCCTGACCCGTTTCTCTTTTGGTCGTTTCTGTCCCCCCCGCCGAGCCAGCCGACCACGACTTGGGCCGCAGCCTGCTGAGTCCATCGCGCATCGCGGGCCCGGTCCTGCCCTGAGCTCATGACGTACAATCCGCCCTAACGACAGCGACTCACCCCGTTCTCGCGTGACTCGTCACAGGCGATCAGGGAGCGTCGCTTCCACCGTGTCCATCGAGCGTCAGCACCAGCGGGCGTCAGATCCATTGACAGCACAGAACCAGCGAGTCCGAGCTCTGCACGCCGGCCTGGTCCACACTTTCACGGAAGATCTGACGAGGTGTCTTACAATGACGCGCTTCAGGAAACCCGTACTGTCGTTGGTGGTCGCTTTAACCGCTGGGCTTTTCGTCGCGGCCTGCTCCGACAGCCCGACGGCAAATCAGAACTCACCGTTGACCGGACTCGCCCAACGCGAAGGCAAGGACAGTACCGGCAATCCATTGCCGCCACCGCCGACCAACCCGACGCCGGGTAGCTTCCACGGCATCGTTCTCGGACCCTCGGCACCGGGCAGTACGGACACCCTGGCCACGGCGCCGCGCATTGCTGATGTCGTTGTCACCGCGTATCCGGTGACCGGTGGAACCCAGGCGGTCCCCATCCTCGGTGCCGCCGAACAAAGCGTCACCACCGGCGCCGACGGCAAGTTCCAGCTCACGCTGTCGGGCGGAGACTACGTCGTCACGTTCAATCCGCCCGCATCCAGTATCTATGGCGGCGTCTGGGTCACGGCGTCGACATCAGCGAACAGCAACGATTGGCCGTGGTGGGTGGTACTCTCCAGGAAATAGAGTTCGCTGAGTGGTGTTTACTGGGTGCCAGGGCGATTTGCTGGATCTGGTGCTCGATGCCAATGCTGGTGCTGGTGCTGGTGCAGTCAGCGCCAGCCCCAGTCCCAGCAAGAGCCCTGGCACCCACCAATCACCACTCAGTCTGGTCTGTGGCCGTAGATTGCATCGCATGTTGATGAGGGGACTGCTTGCTCTGACGGTCGTGGGCGCCGTCGCATGGGCGATCACGCAGGCCCGTGATTCCCGTCCAGCCATCGCCATTGGCAGCGGCTGCGGGGACTCGGCGGCGATTTCCTTGACGCCCGCGACTCCGACGCTAGGCGCGCTCTTTCGCGTACGGGTCAGTGGGGCAAGCCCGGAGGCACACCTGGCGGGCGTCGTTGCCGGCGAACCCCTGCACTTCCATGCCGACAGCGCCGGCGGGAGCCAGGAGTCGCTGGCTCCCGTTCCGATCGACAGCCCCGACTCACTGCTCATCGTGGTGCGCTGCACCATGAACGGAGCCTCCGACTCGCTCGTGGCACACGTTCGTACCGGCAGCGGGAACTACCCGGTCGAGCGGCTCCGTGTCGCCCCCGCCTTCGGCCGGCCGCCTGACCCGGCCACCACTGCGCGGATCGAGCGCGAGTCGCAGCGCGCCGTCAACGTCGCGACCGGGGCGCACACCACCGCACGCCTCTGGAATGAACCGTTCGCCTTGCCGCGCGATGCGCGAATAACGAGTGGGTTTGGCGGCGGGCGCGAGTACAACGGCGCCATCACGTCACGGCACATGGGCACGGACTTCGCCGGCGCCACGGGCTCGCCGGTACGGGCCGCGAACCGAGGCGTGGTCCGGATCGTGGACGCGTTCTACTACGGCGGCAACGTCGTTTACATCGACCATGGCGTGGGACTGTCCAGCGCGTACCTCCACCTCTCGGCTCAGCTGGTGGCGGCCGGCGACACGGTGCAGCGTGGTCAGACCATCGGACGCGTCGGGGCCACCGGCCGCGTGACCGGTCCCCACCTGCACTTCATCGTGCGCTACGGCTCCGTGACCGTCGACCCGCTCTCGCTGTTCGCCATCGCCGGCGACTCGTCAGGCAGGGGTCGATAATTCGCGCGTCAGGCGGGATTCCGATCCGACTACCGGATTGGGAACATCTCGAGCGCCAGCGCGTCCAGGTAAGCGATCCGGTTCGGAATGGTCTGGAGTATGGTGTTGGCCAGGGACTGAGAAATCCGCGCCGAACGGTACCGTACAGCCAGCCAGGGGACAAAGCTCTCGGCCAGATCCTCGCGACCGGGAAAATCCCTGGCGTAGTTGGAGATGAAGTTGCCATCCGCCGCCTGGGCCGCATTCCACGCCAAGGCGGCGGCGTGGGCCGCGTCGAGCGATGTATGCACTGCCTCGTGCACGAGTGTCTCCTCGAGGATGCCGTCCCTTTCGTAGAGATCGGCCTGGCCGACGTGAATCAGCAGGTTCCTGTTTCCGCCGCCAAACGGCTGCGTTCCCTGATGAATCCAGACGGTCTCCACGCCGCTGCGGAGCGCTGTCGGCAGGCGACCGATGACGCGGCCATATCGCTCCGCAACCGTTCGAGCTGACTCCTCACTGCCAAACTCGGGATTCACCTGAATCTCGGCGCTGAGTGCATCGTCGTAGGACGCGGCGAAGAGATACGCCTCCACCGCGATCCAGGTGTTCACGCGCCGATCGAACATTGTCCGGGAGGCTTGGCCCGTGAACGTCAGTCCCTGGAACGTGGTGGGATCCGACGAGGTGATGATGTCCGGGTCGATGAAGATGGTGCCGCCGAAGGGAGGTTGTGGTGGAACGACCTCGACGGGCGTGGTTTCGTCACTCCCGCAGGCGACGGCCGCAGCGAGAACCAGAACGCGGACAAATGTGGCCTTCCCCATCAGTCCAGCGATTCCTGAAAACGCTCCGGCGCAAGCCTGGTCGCGAGAAGGCCGGTCGCGGCATCGAGGTCAATCGCCCGCACGAGTACTCCTTCCTTCCCGTAAGGCAGGAACGCGTCGCATCTCCCCGAGGGGTCGATAAGGCTCGTCGCCGCCTCCTGATAACGCAGCGCGTAGTTCACACTGGCGAACCAGATCGTGTTCTCGATGCTGCGCATCATCATCGCCTTTTCGTAGTAGGGGTTGCTCGCCGCGCCCCACTCGGTCAGCCGAAGCCCCTGCCGTTCGTTTCCGGTGTGCTGCGGATGAAAGACGATCCTCGCGCCGCGCGCCGCCGCCCAGCGCACCGTCTCCGGATAGCGCCACCCTTCGTGGCAGATGACCACGCCGAACTTCACCCCATCGATCTCGAAGATCCTGCGCGAAGCCCCGGGCACATAGAACCGGTCTTCGGAAGGATCGAGCTGGTTCTTGGTCTGGTATCCCTGGATGTTGCCGTCGGCATCGATCACGCACGCCGCGATCTGCCGTCCACCGCTCGTTATGAGTTCCAGACTCAGGATGACGGCGACTCGATGCGCCTTTGCCTGCTGCCGCACCGTTCGTACCGCGCGTTCCTGCTGTTCCTCATTCCACGGGATGACGTCAAAGTCCTGCCCGCGCAGACCCGGGAGCCAGGCTTCGGGGAAGCACACGATCCGGGCATGTTTCGCCGTCGCCTCGGACAGCAGCCGATCGATTCGCGCCAAGCCGTCCTCCAATGACGTCGCGACGCGCGGTGATGCCAGTGCGATGATCAACGCTACACCGCTGGAGGAAGTCGGTCCCTGGTGCCGCCTGACATGACTGCGGATCAGCCCTGAGGACGCTCCAGGGAAGCGTTCAGTGCCGCCGTCAGCGCCACGTGGCCGCTGACGATGTCCTTCCACGTGAGTTCCTGTCCGTTACGCTTCCCCTTGGGCACGAGCTTCAGTCCGTCAGGATTGATGGTGAGCATGTAGGGCTCGCCGCCGATGTCGAGTTCGCGCTTCAGGGCCTTGTCGAGTTTGGTAGCCATGGAAGTAGTGAGGAGTGAAGAGTGAGGAGTGAGGAGTGAGGAGTGCAGAGTGAAGAGTGAAGAATGAGATAGAGGACTGAAGGAGTTTCTCCTCCTCACTCCTCACTCGTTCCAGATCTGCTCAGCCGCTTCGAGGACCTCTGGTTGAGACACCAGACCTCCTCCCCGAACGGTTGCGCCCAGCACGATCGCCGCGCTGATGAGTACCGCGTTCTTGATGATGTATTGTCCCTCGAGCGTGGGCGCAAAGGGAACGTGCGTGAAGACCTCGCCCGGGAAAAGTATCAGTGGGGTCAGCGTTCCAACCATCTGGATCATCAGCAGCAGAAGCACGGCGCGAAGGAAGACACCGAGCAGGAGCCCCAGCCCTATCAAGCACTCCCAGGTGGCGAGCACCGGCACCGAAAGCTCGGGCCCTGCCAGCCCTCCCGAGAGCTGCTCGATGGTCCTGGCAGCCAGGTCGTGAGCGGGACTCAGCCCGGGGAAGAACTTCAGGGCGCCGAACCATAGAAAGACAATTCCGAGACTGACGCGAAGAAATGTCAGGCCGTGACGCGCCATCCACCGGGTCAGGCGGACGTCGATGTGCTCGAGTCGGGGAGGCGGAGCGGTCATGGTCCTATTCGGTAAAGCGGTAACTCGCGTGCGAGTCGTAGTCGATGCCGTGCTTGCGTTTCAGTTCCTGAATGTAGGCGAGCTGCCGCCTCGTATGCGGGCTGGCCACGCCGTCGCCCAGCGGCTCATTCGTGTGAAGCAGTATCTCCTCCACACAGCTCGTCAGGCTCATTCGCTTGTGAAGGGCCAGATCGTACAGGAGCGCCGCCAGTCGCTTCTCGAGGCGCAACGGGACGTCGACGCGTTCGATCTTCAGTGGCGGACCCGCACTGTACAGGCGATGGCCGAACCTGAGGTGGTAGCCGTGCAGGTCGCGCACTCCATAGTCGCGCAGCTCATACGGCCGGTCCTCGGGAGGGTCGACGATTTCGGCGCCTTTCGACTTCTGGTACTCGTATAGCTCGTCAGCGTCACCGACGACGAAGTAGACCGAGCATCCCTTGGGATTGGGCGTTCCCTGCTCCAGGAAGAGCTGGACGTGGCCGAGGTTCACGCCCGCGAAGGTCGGCGGCTCGCCGTCCATGAAGGCGGTCCAGAAGCCGAGCCTCGTCGTGTAGAACTCCACAGCCACGCGCACATCGCTCACGACCAGCACCGTGTGGTGCATCTCGCATTCGACATCCGGCGCGCCGGCTCGGCGGCCCTGGGGAGACTCCATGTGCTAACCCTGTCTGTTTTGTGGTAGCGCAATTGTCGCGCATCCATCGATCGGCGGCCAGCGTCGGAACTCACTGCAGCACGACGCCACGTGGCTCAGGTCGGATGATACCCCGCTCAGGCCTCCGACGCTCAGGTGGGCTCAGCCCTTTCCGTGGACGGGGTGTGTCCTGCACGCGGGGACTAGCGCAACACGCGCAGGCTCTTCATGTCAACAGTCCTGGACCCGGCTCGACTGATCGGCGCCGGCACGCAGTTTCCTTCCGAGCGCTACAATCATATGAACGACCTACCCGTGTCCCGGCTCATCATGCGGAAGATCCTCTTTATCGGCCTCCTCGCCGCGAGCACGGCCCTGCCGGCCCAGTCTCCCGTCGCCACCTGGACGGCCCAGCATCAGCGCGAGATCGTCGACGAGTTCATCTCACTCCTCTCGATCCCCAACGTCGCGCGAAACGATGCCGACATGCGCCGCAACGCCGCGCTCCTCGGCGACATGTTCCGGAAGCGTGGCTTCACCGTCGAGACGCAGCAGGTGACCAGCGGCTCACCAGTCGTCCTCGCCATGCTGGAGGCCGCGCCGAGTTCCGGCACGCTCACGCTCTACATCCACTACGACGGCCAGGCAGTTGATTCGACCGACTGGACGAAATGCGGACCATTCGCGCCGTGCGTCATGTCGCCCGACGGCAAGGTCACGCTCGATGCCTCGGTGAAGACATTCCATCCCGAGGGACGGATCTACGCGCGCTCGGCCTCGGACGACAAGGGACCGATCATGGCCCTTCTGGCCGCGATGGACGCGTTGCGCGCCACCGGAAGCAAACCGGCCTGGAGCCTCCGCGTCGTGCTCGACGGTCAGGAAGAAGGCGGATCGGCCAACTTCCGGCGCTTCGTCGCGGCAAGCGGCGACAAGCTCAAGGCCGACCTGGCCATCACACTCGACGGACCGCGTCATCCCAGCGGCCGGCCCACGATGTACTACGGCGTCCGCGGAAGCGCCGGCGTCACCATAACGGTCCTGACGTCCCGCAACGACCTGCACAGCGGAAACTACGGCAACTGGGCACCGGATCCCTCGATGCTGCTGGGCCGTTTGTTAGGCACGATGAAAGACTCGACCGGGCGTGTCACAGTAGACGGATTCTATGAGGATGTCACGCCGCTCACGCCCACCGACAAGCGCGCCCTGGCGGAAGCGCCTGACGTCGAAGCGGAACTGGCGAAGGAGTTCGGCGTGGCCCGGCCGGAACGCAGTGACACGCGTCTCGAACAGAAACTCAACGAACCGACGCTCAATGTCCTCCAGATGGAAGCTGGTGGGGGCTTCAGCGCTCCCGGCCGGACGGCCATCCCGGCTTCGGCGACCGCGCGACTGGCGATGCGGCTGGTGCACGGACTCGATCCGGCGAAGATGAACGAGCGCGTCATCGCTCACGTCAGGAAGCAGGGATACTTCGTGGTCGTGAACCGGGACGCGACTGAAGAGGAACGGCTCGCCCATCCGCTGCTGGCGCGCATCGACGCCCGCGGCGGTCGCGCCGCCACCCGGGTTTCCATGGACGAACCCATGGCTCAGGCGGTCGCCAAGGCACTCACGCGAGGCGCCATCACTCCGGTGCAGCTTCCCACGTTGGGCGGGAGCATGCCGTTCGGCGAATTCAGCGAGCAGCTCAGGCTTCCCACCGTGGGCGTCTCACTCGTCAATCACGACAACAACCAGCACGGCCCCGACGAGAACCTGAAGCTGAGGAACCTGTGGGAGGGCATCGACCTGCTGGCCTCGATCCTCACGATGTCTCGCCCGACTCGCCTGTGACGACGTCGCGTCCGCTCATTCCAGTGACCGCGCCTGCCGGACCTGCTTCGTTACGAGTTGACAGCCCAGGACGAGGCGCTACGACCCGATAGACTTCGAACCGCCTGACGCGTGGCTGAAGGCGGCGACCTCGAGGCGGCTGCGCATGGCCAGCTTCTCCAGCACGTTATGCACGTGACTCTTGACGGTGTGCACGCCGATACGCAGGCGACCCGCGATGTCCTTGTTACTGAGTCCCTCACCCAGCAGGTCAATGACCTGTCGCTCCCTGGCGGTCAGGCGCACCGCCTCCAGGACCCTGGCCTTGTCCTTCCCCGCCACACTATGCGCGATCTGCGAGAAGAGGCTGTTGGTCAGTTGGGGCGGCAGGACATGAGTACCAGCCGCGACGGCCCGGACGGTCGCAAGAAACTCGTCGAATGACGCGTTCTTCATGACGAAGCCGGACGCCCCTGCCCGAACGTATTGAGTTACTTCCTCCTGAAGTGGAAGCAGCCCCATCACGATCACCTTGGCCTGTGGAACCTCCGCATGGACCGTGGACGTGAGGGTCAGGCTATCGTGGTCCACCAGGCCGAAGTCCACCAGCACGACGTCCGGCCTGGCTTCCCGCACCTTCTGCAGCGCTTCGTCGGCGTCAGCGGATGCCGCGAGGACTTTCAGTTCCGGTTGGGCGTGGACCAGTGCGACGAGCCCCTCGCGCAGCAGCCGGTTGTCGTCAATAAGTACCAGCGCAATGGGCTTGACCGGCGCCTCCGCTGGTAGCGTATGACGGCTTGCCTTCTTCGGAGCTGGTTTCTTCACCGGCTTACTCTCGCATCCAGACGCGGCACATAGGTGGGCCGAAGCCGTTCCTGCGAGGGTGAAACGGATCCCCATTCCGGCGTGCGAGCAGGGGGACCTCGGACCAGAATCTAGAAACACACTTGGATTGGTGCACCCTTGTCCGTTTTTGGGTTTGACACTGATGCCCCACACTCGGGAGGAGATCACGGCGAAGGGGGTGGCGGACGCCCGCCAAATTCCCCAGTCACGATCCGATCCGCGAAACACGCCACCTGAAGGCAGCGAGACAATAATTGTGTCGCAAACCCATTTCACGCAACACTTTGCGTTACCAAAAGCGGTCCTGGTTCTACCCGGGCACGGCCTTCCGCGACGTTCAGGCTCAGCGTGGCGTCCGTGTCAGCCACCTGGTCCGAGCTCTCTCGCAGAACGGGTCTGCCTAACGGCGACATCGGAACGGCGCGATGAGGGCGCTGGGGACGCACCCGACGCGATCGCAGTGCCGCCGTTGCGCCTCTCGGGCGCCTCCCGGAATCGTCCGATGGTTACCTCTGCGCCGCGGCGTAGATGGTGACCTCGATGCGACTGGGCGCCTTCTCCAACTAGCTCCACGACAGCGCCCGGCATCTCGACTTTCGATTCCTCCGCCTGCTGCTCCAATCGAGAGAGGGGAGCCGGTTGGATTCTCCAGCTCCTGTCGTGATCTGATTCCGTCTCCCGTCGCACCAGTCGTACTGGTGCCCCGTTGCGGAATTGTCGGAACAGGGTGCGATTACCCCTTCACCAACGCCAATTCAGGCAGTGAGGGTAGAAGCCTCGCCGGCCCGCGGAGTCCGCTTCGCTCCCACTCAGTGCAACCGCGAGATCTACGCCTTGCGACGAGCTTCGGCGACGACCAGAACGATTCCACCAACGACCGCGAGTCCGGCGATCCAGGCTTCAATAGGACGTTTCTCCTCGGCGGTCACGGACACGTCGCCGACTTTCAGCACCTCTTGGCGTGACGTGAAGCTCCCGCCGCGCACCAGCACGAACAGCCCGGCGACAATCAGTCCGAAGCCTGCAATCATGGACAGGCGCATTCGCCGCTTCCTCAAGGGTGGCCGTCTGGCAAGTTAACGTTAGGCGTGGCGTGTCCTGCCTGCCATCGCTCGTGGGAACGATGCGGCCTCATTCATAGGGTGGAGATGCCCGCGTGGCGCGTGCGCGCGCGCCCGGCCACTGCTGTGGCTGGTGGTATCGGTTACGGCCTTCTTGGCGACATTCTCGCCGGCATGGTCGGCGCCGCGCTCGGCGGTTGGATCTTCGGCACGCCCGCAGCGGCGCCAGGCTTGAGGCCAAGCGTCCTGAAGTCCGGCATGTGAACGACGAGGCCGAGCGCCGCGGTGCTTTTCGAGTATCCGGCCACCAGCTGATCGTTGTATCGGTCGAGCGAGAAGTCGAAGGTGTTGGCGGGGTTCGCATCGACAATGAGCAGGTCCGCGTTGACCATCGTCAGCTTGCCAAACCGCAGGGTGCCGTGGCGAAAGTACATGTAGTTAGGCGCACCAGCGGCGGGTTCGCGCAGCGACCGGACGTCCTGACCCGGCGCCGGGCCGAAGCTCTGCACGATCTCGCCATCGCCTACCGCAATCCGGGTCAGTCGACGGCGGATTCTCGGAGGGGGGAGGATGGCGAGGGGATCGAGGATGAAGTCATTGCCGTCGATGCTGGCACCGCGCCCGCGCTCCGAACACGTGACGGTTGAGGAGCACGGCGAGGCTCGCGGTATCGATCGCGATATCCGCCGAATGCATGCGGAGCGTGAAGGACTTCTTGTCGTCGAACGTTGGCGGCGTCCCGGCGAGGGTCGGCGACAGCGACCCCCGTAACCGGGCGATGCGCAGCACGATGCCGCTGTCGATGTGGAAGTCCACGTGCCGCATCTCCGCATCGACGATATCCGTGCCATTGTCATCGGCGCGCACTTCCCTCGCGGGGATCGCGACAGTCGACTCGCGCTGGACAGGAGCGGTTGCCTGGGTCGTCGATGAACTGTGGGCCATCGAGGTGGCCAGCAACAGCGCCACCGCAAGCCGCGTTATGCGAGCGTCCGGCATCAGTCAGGGGACGACTACGCTTTCTTTCGCAATCCCGCGGCGACGAGGAGCACGCCGGCGGCCACCGCCAGACCCGCGATCATCGGCGGAATGGGCTGCCGCTCCGACTTCGAGACGGTCAACGGGCCGACATCGAGCACTTCTTCCTTCCGCGTGATACCGCCGCGCAGGTACACCGCGACGCCGGCGACAATCAGCGCAATGCCTGCCCAGACCGAAGCGCGCATGAATCCTCCTAACTCGCCAGTACCTCGAGCGCCTTGACCAGCACATCGAGATCCGCCGTCGTGGTGAAAAGATGTGGTGTGACCCGGATGCCGAGGACACTCGCTTCCGGCCGGTTGATTGCCACCGTGTAGACACGGTACTTCTCAAACAGCGTCTGGGCGAGATTGCCTGGAGGGACGCCGGCGATCCCGACGTTGGCGATGGCGCAGGACCGTGCCGGATCAGCGGGAGTGTTGAGCACGATCTTCGGCGTTCCGCGGACCCTGGACGTCCAGTACTGCTGCAGCCAGCGAAGCCGCGCTTCCTTGCGCGCGACCCCGATCATCTCATGGAACGCGATGGCATGCTCGATCCCGAGATCGGTGTGGCATGGATGCGTTCCGGTGTGGTTGAGTTTCATGATGGACGACGCGGGGGTGGCTTCCTCGCCATAAATCGGCCAGAGCTTCTCGATGCGGTCGCGGCGGACGTAGAGGATGCCGGCGCCTAACGGCGCGCCCAGCCATTTGTGAAGGCTCGCGCCATAGTAGTCGGCGCCGAGGTCCGGGATGCGGAAGTCGAGATGGGCGAAGGCGTGGGCGCCGTCGACCATGACCTCAACGCCACGCGCATGCGCCATGTCGACCACCTTCCGCACCGGGAGGATCTGTCCGGTGATGTTCACCACGTGGCTGATCATCAGCAGCCGGGTGCGGGGGGTGATCGCGCCGGCGTACACCTGGACGATCTCGTCGTCCGAGCGTGGGTCGACCGGCACCGACACCACCTTGTTCACCAGCCCGTAGCGACGGGCCATGAGCTTGAACTGGTCGAGCATGGCGCCGTAGTCCTGCGCTGCCATCACCGCCTCGTCGCCTGGCTTCCAGTCGAAACCCGAGATCACCGTGTCCAGCGACTCGGTCGTGTTACGGGTGATGATCAGTTCTTCGGGTGAGCAGCCGGCGAGCGTGGCCAGCTTGTCCCGAACGCGGTTCTTGTCGTCGACGCGGACGGTGCGCATGTAGCGCGCCGCCTCGTAATTCAACCTGCGAACATTGGCGATAAAGGCCTCGAGCACTCCCTCGGACTGCATCGAGTAGTAGCCGTTCTCGAGGTTGATATAGTCCGGCGTCAGGCGATACTTACCGCGCAACGCTTTCCAGAACGCCTCGTCTTCGGCCAGCGCCGCTGGCGGTGTGGAGGCCAGGCGCGAGAGGATATCCGGGCTGAACATCAGGCCCAGTGACGTACTGCCCAGCGTGCGGACGAATTCGCGTTTGTCCATGGGGAATGTCGGGGCTCAGGCGTGAGTGCCAGGATGCTCGATCCGGCTGTGCAGGCTGAAGCTGGCGGGGGCTCGCCGCACAGGCAAGCGCATTAGACGATCTGTGGTCGGCCCCGATCCTGCAGCGCCCGGGAAGTGCGCGTTGCGCGGAAACGGACGACATCATCACGCCCATTGCCCGACAGACTCCGGAAGAGGTGTTACTACATCGTGTACTGGCGCAGCGATGTGACCGACGGGCGATCGCGAGGCGCCATGATCATGACCGACGGATCTCTCTCGAGGCGACGTGCCTTCGCCATCCTGACTGCGGCACTTGCCGTCGGGGGCTGCAGCGTCGAGGACCAGACCGAAGGAGGTCGCATGCTGACGACGACTGGGTACGGGATCCAGGGAGCTGCGCTGCCGGCGCCCGTAGAGCACGGCACCGTCCCGCTCGAGCAGACGCTCGCACGCCGTCGCTCGATCCGGGACTTCACCGATGACCCGATCGGTGTCGACACGATCGGCCAGCTCCTGTGGGCAGCGCAGGGCGTGACAGATGCGGAAGGCCATCGCACCGCCCCATCGGCCGGAGCGCTGTATCCGCTCGAGACATACGTGGCGACCCGCGAGGGCCTCTTCCACTATGACCCGCAATCTCACCGCCTCGTCCGCAGGGCAGCGGATCCTCGAACCGCGATCGCGAGAGCAGCGCACGATCAGGACGCGGTGCGTTCCGCGCCCGTGGTGATCGTGTTGGCGGCTGTGTACGAGCGTACCGCGACGAAGTACGGTGGGCGCGCGGAGCGTTATGTCCATATGGAGGCGGGGCACGCAGCGCAGAATGTCCTCCTGCAGGCGACGGCGCTGCGGCTGGGTGCCGTGCCGGTCGGGGCGTTCGATGACGACGCGATCGCGCTCGCGCTGTCGCTTCCACGACTGGAGCGACCCGTCTACCTGATCCCGGTGGGGCACCCGCGCCCCTAGTCATGTATGGTGCCGCGTCCCGCGGTGATCTCGAGGCAGACCATGACCTATGAGTTGAACGCTCCCATACGCGACGCCGATGCAGCGTTCGTGGTTCCCACGAAGCACTGGCACCGCATTGCCGACGGCCGGGTCCAGTGCGACATCTGCCCCCGGGAGTGCAAGCTGCACGAGGGACAGCGCGGCATGTGTTTCGTCCGCGCGTGCACGAGCGCCGGAATCGTCCTCATGACGTACGGGCGCTCGAGCGGGTTCTGCATCGATCCCATCGAGAAAAAGCCGCTCAATCACTTCCTTCCGGGCACCCCTGTTCTGTCCTTCGGCACCGCGGGATGCAACCTGGCGTGCAAGTTCTGCCAGAACTGGGACATCTCCAAGTCGCGCGACGTCGACACCCTCGCCGACGAAGCGACGCCCGAGCGGATTGCCGAGGTGGCCGTTGAGCTGGAATGCCGGTCCGTGGCGTTCACCTACAATGATCCCGTCATCTTCCACGAGTATGCGATCGACGTGGCTGACGCGTGCCACGCGCGAGGGATCAGGTGCGTCGCGGTGACCGCCGGCTACCAGAACGCGGCGCCGCGCGCGGAATTCTACGCGCACATGGATGCGGCCAACGTCGACCTCAAGGGCTTCACGGACGCCTTCTATCACGATGTCTGCGCCGCGCATCTCCAACCGGTGCTCGAGACGCTGGAATACGTGAAGCACGGCACGAACACGTGGCTGGAGATCACGAACCTGGTCATTCCGGGCCTCAACGATTCCGAAGCGGAGTTCGACGCGATGACAGGGTGGATCGTGGATCGCCTTGGCCCGGACGTCCCGGTTCACTTCACGGCGTTCCACCCGGATTGGAAGATGCTCGACCGCCCGCCGACCCCCGCATTGACCCTCGCGCGCGCCTGCCAGATCGCAACCGAGAACGGGATCCGCTACGCGTTCACCGGCAACGTGCACAATGCGCGAGGCGAGACCACGCGTTGCCACCAGTGCGGCGCGGCGCTCATCGAGCGGGATGGCTACGACATCACGGGTTGGCGCCTGACGAGCGACGGACGCTGCGAGCAGTGCGGGACCGCGTGCGCCGGCGTCTTCGAGGGAGGCCCGGGACACTGGGGATCGAGGCGGCGTCCGGTACGAATGAGCCTCGTGCCGTGAGCCCTGCGGCCGTCCAGCGATCCATCCTCGCGTGTCCCTCCGCGCGGAGCGCGCGACCGGCATTGCCGAGGACCGACTGAAGCCTCAGGCGCCGGCTCGAACTCTCGTGTGCCCCCGTGCTGGCCACGTGTCTGACCGAGTCATACATTCGGCCCCGTGTCGAACCAACTCGACCGCCTGCGCGAGGTCTTTGCCGGCAAGTACGAGATCGAACGAGAGCTCGGCGCCGGCGGCATGGCGACCGTCTATCTCGCGCGCGACGCCAAACATGACCGTCGCGTGGCGATCAAGGTCCTCCGCCCCGAACTCGCGGCCGCCCTGGGACCGGACCGCTTTCCGCGCGAGATCCGCATCGTGGCCCAGCTGCAGCACCCGCACGTGCTTCCGCTGCACGATTCCGGTGAACTCGCGGGCTTCCTGTACTACGTCATGCCGTACGTGGAGGGCGAGTCCCTGCGCCGCAAGCTGGACCGCGAGGGACAACTGCCGGTGCACGACGCCGTGCGAATACTCCGTGAAGTGACTGATGCGCTGGCGTACGCGCACAGCCAGGGCGTCATGCATCGCGACATCAAGCCGGACAATGTGATGCTCTCCGGCCGGCACGCCATGGTGATGGACTTCGGCGTGGCGAAGGCGGTGAGCGCGGCCGGCGGCGAGACGCTCACCACCGTGGGCGTCGCCGTTGGGACTCCCCAGTACATGTCGCCCGAGCAGGCCACCGGATCGGAAAACCTCGACCATCGCTCCGACATCTACTCGATAGGCATTCTGGCGTACGAGCTGCTGACCGGGGTGACGCCATTCGCTGGGAAGAACGCGCAGGCCATCCTCTCCGCGCAGGTCCTGGAGAAGCCGCGGGAGGTCACCGACGTTCGCCCCGCCGTACCAGGCCCCCTGGCCGATCTCGTCAAGCGCTGCCTGCAGAAGCAACCGGCGGACCGCTGGCAGTCGGCCGAGGAAATCCTGCGGGAGCTGGAGGCGATCGCGACGCCGAGTGGCGGCATCACCCCGACCACGACGCGTCCGGTGAAGATCACCGACGCGAAGTTAGCGCCGACCAGGAAAGCGCCGCGCGCCGCAATCATCGGTGTCGCCGCAGTTATCATCGCCGCTGCAGCGTTCGGCGGCTGGCGCTTGATGAGTGGCCGCGCGCCGGGACCCGAGCGCATGGCGGTCATGCCGATCCAGGACCTTTCAGGCTCCGACGCGGTGTTTGTCGACGCCATGCACGACCAGCTGATCATCGCGCTCGGCCAGGTCGCTGGGGCGTCGGTCGTCGCGCGCACCGCTGTCATGCGGTACCGCGCGGAACCCAAGCCGATGCGCGACGTGGCGCAGGAGCTGGGCGTCGGCTCCATTCTCGAAAGCACGGTGTTCCGCGCCGGCGATCGGATGCGCATCAACGTGCAGCTCGTGGAACCGCAGTCGATCCGCCAGCTCTGGAGCCAGAGCTACGAGATCAACGTCAGTGATGTCTTTGCCGCCCAGGATTCCGTCGTCAGGCAGATCGCCGCCGGGATTCAGGGCGCCGTCATCCACCTAACCGGCAACTCCCGATGAGTCACTACCGATTCGCGCCGCTGGCCGTGTTTTGCGCCGCCCCGCTCATAGCTTCGTGCGCCCGCGACGGCGCCGAGTCTCCCGTCGACGTCGCCGTTGTCATCCCAGCGCCCGAGCGCGCCAACTTGCCACGCTGGTCTCCCGACGGGACGCGTCTGGCCTACAACGGGACTGTCGAAGGGAAATCGGCGATCTGGGTGAGCAACGCGGACGGTAGCAATCCGGGTCGGCTCACACACGGCGTCTGGGACTGGCAGCCAATATGGTCTCCCGACGGCAAATGGATCGCGTACCAGGCCGAGTCCCCGAACTTCGACGTCATGGTGGTTTCGGCGGATGGAGGAGAGCCGCGCCAACTGACCAAGGACGCCGCGTTCGAGCGGCCAATCGCGTGGCTCCCCGACGGCAGTGGCGTTGTGTACCTCAAGCAAGGGAACGAGTTCGAGACCAAAGTCGTGATGCTGGCGGATGGTTCGAGCCGCCCCCTCGTCACGGCGGATGGCAACGTCGAGGCGCAGCCGTCACCCGACGGAAAGAAGGTGGCGTACGAGCTTTCAAAGGGAGACGGCAAGACCACGATATGGGTGTGGGACTCGGCAACGAATGCGCATCGCCAGCTCACGTTCGAGGGGCGCGAGGGAATGGACGAAGGGCTGGCTTGGTCACCGGACGGCGCGTCGCTGCTCTTTCGATCGTCGCAGACTGGAACGCCTGATCTGTGGATCGCCGACGTCGCGTCCGGTCAGCTCCGGCAGTTGACCACCGACATTCAGCCCGACTTCGAGGGACGCTGGTCCCGCGACGGGCGGTGGGTGGCCTTCGTGTCGTCGCGTGGGAGCCAGACAGATGTCTGGATCGTGCCGTCCACCGGTGGCGACGCTCTGAGAGTGACCAATGATCTGGCGATTGAGCAGTCTCTGAGTTGGACGCCGGACGGACGGGGGCTGACGTTCTCCGCGAACAGGAATGTGGTGCAGGTGCGCATCGTTCCTATCGAGGGCGGCGAACCGCGGCTCCTATCATTCACTGACTATGAGGCCTTTGAGCCCCGCGTGTCCCCTGACGGGGCATCGATCCTGTTCGTATCGACTCGAAGCGGTAACAACGACATCTGGGTCGTGCCGGCTGCTGGTGGCGATCCGCGCCCCCTCACGACCAGCGCACTCAGCGACGGTCAACCTGACTGGTCGCCGGACGGCAAGTCCATCGCATTCAGTTCGAACCGACGGGGCAGTCCTGACATCTTCGTTATGCCGGACACCGGCGGCGAACCGCGCCTGCTCACCGATTGGCCGGCGACAGGGGAAGGCAATTCGCGATTCTCGCCGGACGGCAGGACGATCGCATTCACATCGAATCGCGACGCCCGGACGTCCGATGTATGGACCGTGCCTGTCGAAGGCGGATCCCCTACGCGTGTCACGCGACTCGATGCCTTTACCATCCTCCAGGACTGGAGCAGGGACGGCAGGTTCCTGCTGGTCAGGACCGGGTTCACCGACGGCGCGCTGTATCGGGTTCCGTCGTCAGGCGACAAGGCCGAGCGAGTGAGCGCGCCACCCGGCGCCACCATGGCGCGCTGGTCACCGGACGGGAGCCAGATCGCCTACGCGGATATCATTGGGGGATACAGCTATCTCACCGTGGGCCCGATGTCCGGGGATCAACCGCCGGCGAGACTGACTACTGAGGAGCACTCCTACGACATCTCGCCTCGCTGGTCGCCAGACGGCAAAGCCCTGGCCTATGATTCGTACGACCTTCCGAATTCAACCGAGGATATCGTGGTTGTGAATCTCTCGGATCGCACAAAGAAGAATGTCACCTCCACGCCTGACCTGGCGGAGATGGCACCGCAGTGGACACCTGACGGCCGGTCTCTGGTCATCTCATACGCGCGGCGCGGCTCACCGATTGTGACCGCAAACGTGGCCAACCTGCTCGAGGCCGCAACCGCCGCCGCCGCGGGACGGAAATGAGTCTGACGCTTCATTCGCACCTGGCTGTTCTCCCCATACCCCGGAGCCCGTGAGCTTCCTTGCGCTGCTCGTTCCAGCCATGCTGGTCACGACGCAAGCGCCGGCGGCGGTGTGGCCAACACCACCCACCACAACCAACCTTCCCGCCGCCCTCCCTAACGACAACCGCACCAGCGCCGGCACGCTGAGCGACGGAGTGCTGACTCTCCACCTCGTTGTGCAGTGGTCGGCGTGGACGCTCAATTCACAAACGGCGCGCGACCTGCCGATGCTGGCGTTCGCCGAGGAGGGAAAGGCGCCGACCATTCCCGGGCCGATGCTGCGCGCCCCCGTGGGCACGCGCGTTCGCGTCTCGGTGAAGAATCCGATCCCGGAGTTCACGCTGGTCATCCGCGGATTGACCAGCCATGCCAGCGATGCACGCGATTCTCTCGTGGTTCCATCCGGCGCGACGGGGGAGACGGAATTCATCGCCGAAGCCGAGGGCACCTACTACTACTGGGCCACGATCTCGGGAGCGACAACGCCCCAACGGCGTTTCGGCTACGACAGCCAGTTGAACGGCGCGTTCGTCGTCGACGGACCGGCGTCACGACGCAGCGACAGGATCTTCCTCATCACGTTGTACAGCGACTCGGCCAACCCGAACGGCACACACCACATCAGCCGGGAGTTCTGGTCGATCAATGGCCGTGCGTGGCCCGAAACCGAGCGCCTCGAGTATTCGCTCGGCGACTCGGTCACCTGGCGCGTGATCAACCCATCCGCGGACCTGCACCCGATGCACCTGCACGGTTTCTATTACCGCGTGGATGCCAAGGGCGCGAATGGCCGCGACACCGTGTATCGAGCCGGCCAGGAGCGGATGGTAGTGACGGAGCTGCTGCGCCCGGGGATGACCATGAAGATGACGTGGTCGCCGGATCGGCCCGGCGGCTGGATCTTCCATTGTCACATGACGGTGCACCTGTTGCCGCC
>Ga0209640_10001671_pt1 | contig 19039 bp, 12 predicted proteins | sample RifCSP10_1_FD_184018 | JGI IMG/M metagenome (GOLD analysis project Ga0209640, IMG submission 184018) | Soil microbial communities from Rifle, Colorado - Rifle CSP2_sed 10_1 (SPAdes) (version 2) | ecosystem: Environmental > Terrestrial > Deep subsurface > Rock core/Sediment | place: Rifle... | reverse complement strand
GCGAATCCGTCGACTGCGGCCATCCCTGGCCGCAGACGCCCCCGGCAGGAGACACCCGCACCGCTTTAACCTATGCTGCACACGGGGTGAGTAGTTACGTTTGCTTTTTATTTCTTTACGTCTTGGCGTTTATGTCGCTTTTGATTAATAGTAGCGCAGGCCATACCACCACTGGCCGAAGATTTCATGAAACGCCAGGCCGGAAGTTTTTAAAGCTTCGGATGAAGGCAAATAGTTATCGGGCTGGCCGGGCGCCAGCCGGCCATAAAATGCCGTGGGTGCCGGAATCACCTGTATATCAAAATAAGCAAACGCCGCCTTGGCGCGCGGCATATGCCAGGCGTGGGTCACCAGGGCAATGCTGCGCAACTCGTTTTCCTTTAAATATTGCGCCGTATATTTCGCGTTTTCAAACGTGGAGCGGCTTTGTTCTTCCAGGTGGTCCACAATCACGATGAATTCTTTCTGCAGTAATTGCTGCATTAACTGCGCTTCGCTTTGGTGTTCGTTATGCACGCGCCCGCCACTGATAATCAATGGCAAGCCGGTGCGTTTGACAATCCAGGCGGCGTAGCGCGCCCGCTCGAGGGAATAACCTGAAACCGTGTCATCGCCAAACTCCTCCGACGCTGACCGCCGGCCACCGGCCAGGACCACCACCGCATCCACTTTGGCCAGGTTTTTTTTCAGCTCACTGTCGGGAATGGGAAGGTCGGTTTGCAGTGTATCGATCAGCAGCGCCGACACCGCCGGCAGACTGCACAGCAACAGTCCCGCCAGGCTCAAGGCCGCAACCCACAAACCCAGCTTTTTCCATAGCAGCGAAACGCCGATACCGATCATGGCCAGTATGATCAGGCCGGTGGGCGGCAGGATAAAACCAGCGATTGCTTTGATAAAGTGTTGTTCCATACAGCACTCGTTGTTATTCCGGCAGCAGATTGGCTAACACCGCAAACTCCTGCAGGGACAGCGTTTCACCCCGGCGCGCCGGATCAATACCGTTAGCCTGCATGCGTTCCGCGCTAATCAGCTGTTTTAGATTGTTGCGCAGTGTTTTGCGGCGCTGGGCGAACGCCGCGCTGACCACTTGTTCGAACAAGTTAAAGTCGTTGACTTGTACCGTGGGTTCATCACGCGGAATTAAACGGACCACGGCCGAATCCACTTTGGGCGGCGGCGAAAACGCTTCCGGCGCCACCTCAAACAGTTTTTCCACACAACAGTAGTATTGCACCATGACGCCGAGTTTACCGTACGCACTATCCCCCGGGGAAGCGGCCAGCCGGTCTACAACTTCTTTTTGCAGCATAAAATGCATGTCTACGATACATGAACTTTGTTGCAGCAAATGAAAAATCAGCGGCGTGGAAATGTTGTACGGCAGGTTGCCCACGATGCGCAGTTTTTCCCCGCGCTTGGCCAGCGCACAAAAATCGAATTTCAACGCATCCGCACCGTGGATGCAAAAATTACCCAAGGACAGCCGTTGCAGTTTGGCGACCAGGTCACGATCCAGTTCGACCGCATCCAGAAACCGTACCTGCGGTAATATCGCCTGGGTCATCACACCCATGCCCGGTCCGATTTCCACCACATGGTCGGTGGCGCGCGGGGCAATCGCGTTCACAATTTGTTGCACCACGAACGGGTCTTTCAAAAAATTCTGGCCGAAGCGTTTGCGCGGCCGGTGCGGGATGACGGAGGACATGCGGCCTTAGGACACCCGGCGCTTGACGAGATCGAGCGCGGTTTGAATCGCGAGCATAAAACTGCCGGGGTCAGCCTTGCCTGTACCGGCCAGCGGCAAGGCGGTGCCATGATCCACGGAAGTGCGGATAATGGGCAAACCCAGGGTGGTGTTTATGGCCTGGCCGAAGCCTTTGAATTTCAGCACCGGCAGTCCCTGATCGTGGTACATGGCGAGAAAGGCATCGGCCCGCGCCAGGTTCTCCGGGCTGAATATCGTGTCCGCCGGCAACGGACCCAGCAGTGTCATGCCCTGGCGGCGCAACTGATCCAGCACCGGTTCGATGATTTGTTGTTCCTCGGTGCCGAGGTGCCCGCCTTCGCCCGCGTGCGGATTTAGGCCGCACACATAAATGACCGGCTCGGCGATACCGTATTTGTTTTTAAGATCCGCATGCAGAATTTCAATGACCCCGGCCAGGCGCTGCGGCGTAATCGCGTCAGCCACCTCCCGCAACGGCAAATGCGTTGTTGCCAGGGCCACCCGCAAGCCTTTGGTCTCCAGCATCATCACCGGCAAGTTAGTGTGGGTCAGTTCCGCCAGGAACTCGGTATGCCCGGAAAATTTAACGCCCGCGTCATTGATAACACCTTTATGCAGGGGCGCGGTCACCAGGCCTTGGCAGGCGCCGCTCAGGCAGGCTTGCGTTGCCTGCTGCAGCAGATTTAGCACGTAAGGCACATTGTCCGGGTTAAGCTGACCGGGCGTAACCGGGCTGGCGAGGGTTACGGGAAATACCTGCAGCACCCCCGGCCTTGACGCGCCGCACGGACTGTCCAGCGTGTCGAGCACAATAATATCCAGTGCAATCTTTAGTTGCCGCGCCCGTTGTTCGATCAGCTGCGGATCGGCGAAAACGATAAGCTGTGCGCCCAGTTGTGCAGCGATGCCGGCTTGCGCCAGTTGCACGCAAAGATCCGGCCCGACGCCCGCCGGTTCTCCCGAAGTTATAGCTAAACGCGGTTGCAGGAGTGTCATCATTGTTACCTGAGCGTGCGCGGCAATACGTTACAACCGCAGCTGGACAAACGCCTCTTCTTTAATCTGCCGTAACCAGTTTTCGAGGGCGGGCCCGAGTTTTTGCTGCAGAATATAATCACCCGCCCGCCGTTTCATAAATTCCTCGGTGTTGTCGTGATCACGGCGGTCCACCACTTTTATTAAATGCCAGCCGAACTGGGTTTTTACCGGCGGACTTATCTCGCCCGGCTGCAGCCGGTTCATGGCGTCCTCGAATTCCCGAACCATGACGCCAGGATTGACCCAGCCCAGGTTTCCGCCATCCGCGGCGGAGCCTTTGTCATCCGAATGCGCGGTCGCGATTTTGGAAAAATCCTCGCCGTTGTCAATCCGTTGTTTCAATTGCTGCATGCGCTCCAATGCTTCGTTGCTCGACACCAGCTCATTAGCTTGTATCAGGATATGTTTAGCCAGGGTCTGGTTGACGATATGCTGGGCGTCCGAGCTGCGCTTTTCCGCCAGCTTGATGATATGAAAACCGCTGGGACTGCGGATTACAGCGCTTATTGCGCCCGTTTCCATGTGCCGCACTAAATCGGAAAACAAGGTGGGTATTTCCGCCAGTTTGCGCCAACCGAGATCGCCGCCCTCTAAGGCCTGTTGGCCATCGGAATTGGCGATGGCAACCTGCGCGAAATCCTCACCGGTTTGCAAACGTTCCAGCAATTGCTGGGCTTTTTGTTTTACCGCCTGAATGCGTTCAGCGGCAGCCGCTTCCGGCACCACCAGCAGGATATGCTGCAGGCGGTACTCTTCGTTGGAACGCTCCTGTAAATCCTGATTCGCCAGAAAATCCTCGATTTCCTGTTCGCTGACATTGATCCTGCGCTGCACCTCGCGTTGTTGCAGGCGCGAGATAATGATTTCATTCCTGATTCTCTCGCGGTAATCCGCGTAGCTCAGGCCGCTGGCTTCGAGCGCGCGCCGAAAACTATTGATGTCCAGCCCGTTCTGTTCGGCAATGTTGGCGATGGCTTTATTCAAGGATTCATCGTCCACTTTTAACAAACGCTTTTCCGCGTACTGCAATTGGATGCGCGTTACCACCAGCCGGTCCAGGATCTGTTTTTGCAGAACGGAATCAGGTGGCAGCTGAGGTTGCTGTTGACGCAATTGTTGCTTGATAATATTCAACTCTACGGATAATTCCGCCTGGGTTATGACATCGTCGTTAACAATTGCGACAATGCGGTCAATGGCGTTACTTTTATCCCCGCTTGCCGCTGACGCGGTGGAACCGCAGCACACGAACAGGAACATCAATAGCGGCCAATGCCAGGTTCGGAATATGTATGCTTGGAGGTTTGTCATAAGCTCTATCATGGGAATGGTTGCAGTAATTATTTTAAGAATTTTGTGGCCTGTTTTTCACAGCCCGGGCAATATGCCGGTTTCAAACGCGGACCTGACGTTTCTACCGACACTGGCCAATCCCTTAAGTTCAAGCTCGAACCAGATGGAATTGTTGCTCGTATTGGTCGCCAGGTCTGTAATATAGTCACGATACACCAAACGGATTGACCAGCAGCAGTTTTCGTATTCGATACCACCCACGGTTTCCAGATCTATGGTATCCAGAAAAGAGTAATAATAGCGCGCGTAGGCTTTCCACTGCGGCAGCAACGGCCAGAGCACGGAAATATCCGTCTGGTTAATCGCGTCTTTTTCATAGCGATAGGAAAGATGGGTGATTTTATCGCGGTTGAATTGATAACGGAACTGTACCGAGCCTTTATCCACCTGATTTTCCACCTGGTCCCATTCCACGCTGGCGGACGCCCCGAGCTGCTTGCTCCATTGGCTGCGCAGCACGCCCGCCACCACGGATTGGGAACGCGTACGCGGTGTTCCACCGGGTAACACCACTTCCTGGTTCTGAAAATAAAAAATTTGCCCCAGGCTGGCCAATAGCAACTCATTGCCGGTTTCATTCAAAAAGCGGGTAGACAACGAAACGCTCACCTGATCGGTATCCCCGATACGGTCGACACCGGAAAACCGGTTATCGCGGAACAGTTCTGAATAACTGAACAAGGGCAGGCTGGTATCAAATACCGGAATGTCATCCTGATCCCGGTACGGTACATATAAATAGTACACCCGGGGCTCCAGTGTCTGGATCAGCTTGCCCTGGCTTGAACCGGCATCACGTTCAAAAAACAGGCCGCTATCGAGACTTATCTGCGGCACCGTGCGGCTGATCTCCTCCGGATACAACGCGTCCTGATGGTTCAATTGATAGTGGGTGTAGTGTAATTTGACGCCGGGGTCGACAAAACCGGCCGCCTCCCGGTAGGGCCAGGTGACTTTTGGCTCGATATCAAACCGTATGCCCGTCACACCTTCGGACCGGTAAAACTGGACCAGCTCCGCTGCGGCGGTGGACTCCAGGCCATTATTCAGAATCCATGGATTGGTAATGACCTGTAATTGGGGTAAACGCTGGTAGGGCCGGTCGATAGGCGCGATGGTCTCATCCAGTGTTTGAAAGTTTTGCACTTTTGCCTTGGCGCGCCACTCCGGCGCCAGATAGTCTACCTCTAATTTGCGTTCCAGGTGGGTAATACTGGACGCGCTCAGGCTGTTCCAGAAGTCAGCGAGATACTGTCCGTCTGAGGCATAGCTGTAATGCAACAATGTACGCCAACCGTGGCCCGGATTTCCGCTATGGTTTAACGCGGCATAGGTCCGGTCCTCTTCACCAAACTTTTTATCATCAGGCAAATACTCGGCTTCCAGGGCGCCTTCATGCCGCTTGTGCAGGTAACGATACTCGCCGACAAATTGCGTGCCGCGTTTGCTGTAGTAGCGCGCGGTCAGTGTCGCGTCCTGGTTGGGGGCGATATTAAAATAATAGGGAACGGATATTTCCGTGCCCGAGGTATCGGAAGAGCCAAAATTCGGCGAGAGAAACCCGGTCTTGCGGCCCTTAAGCGGCAGGCTCATGTACGGCAAATACAAAAAGGGTACGCCCATAAACTGCAGCCGCGCGTGCCAGGCTGTGCCCTCGTTGTTGGCGAAATCCAGGTTTAAACTGGAGGCTTTTAATACCCAGCGTTCCTCCTCCTTGTCACAACTGGTAAATAACACTTTATCCAGTTGCAACACGTCTTCACTGAGGATGGATATGGTCTGGGCCTTGCCGCGCAGGTGATTTTCCAGCAGCCAGAATTCCGCATCACGGATGCTGCCCACATTATTTTCAACATTAACATCGGCGTTGTTTCCCAACAGCACATGGCCGCGGGTTTGATAGCGCACCGAGCCTTCGGCATGAACGTTATTGGTGGAGCGCTCATAGATGGCATGATCCGTAAACAAGTTGCCTTGCGCTTGCTGGATTACGACATTGCCTTCGAAATAAAAAGTTTCATGTTTTTCCACCCTGACTTGGTCCGCGGCAACCAGCAGTTCATCGTCGGCAAGCTTTGTACTCTTATACGCGGTATCGGCGAGATAATTCGGGGGCGCAAATTGCGTGCTGCAATATTGCCAGCGAATGTCGGCGCCGGCCGCATAACGTTGTTGCGCGCTGAATAGCAGGCAAAAAACCACTCCCAGCCCGGCAATCCGAATTGACGCGAAAGCGCGCTCAGGCAACCATGTCATGGGTGAATTGCCTTGTGGGTAAAACCATCATGCTTAAGAATATCATCGAACGCTGTTGATTGTGACTGCCGTTATTTGCCAATACAAAAACTGGCAAAGATTTTTGCCAATAAATCATCCGGTGAAAACTCGCCGGTAATTTGCGCTAACTGCTGTTGGGCCTGCCGCAGTTCTTCCGCCAGCAGCTCGCCGGCCTGATTGACCGTTAACTGCTGTTGTCCCTGCAGTACGTGCTGCAGCGCCGCGTGCAAGGCTTCAAGGTGGCGCCGCCGCGCCATGAAACCACCGTCCCCGACGGTTTGATAACCCACGCACTCTTTCAAATGCTGGCGTAAGGCCGGAATACCGGCCCCCGTTTTGGCGGATACCAAGCAGTGCGGATATTGCGCCGCGGGCAGTGCCGTGGGCTCTGTCAGCAAATCCATTTTATTATATACGATAGTAATGCCGGGATCGGCGGCTTGCAGCTCCTGCAGCAGCGGGTCACTCGCTCCCGGATCATACTGTCCGGCATCCACCAGATACAGGATGCGGTCGGCCTGGGAAATCGCCTTCCAAGCGCGGCGAATACCTTCCGCTTCCACCGCATCGGACCCCTGGCGCAGGCCCGCGGTATCAATGATATGTAGTGGCAAACCATCAATCTGGATCTGCTCCCGCAGCACATCGCGGGTGGTGCCGGGTATATCCGTCACAATGGCGCTGTCTTTGCCCGTTAATTGATTGAGCAAGGTTGACTTGCCCGCGTTGGGCCGGCCGGCGATGACGACACTCATGCCTTCGCGCAATAGCTGCCCTTGCCGCGCCTCCGCCAGGGTTTGTTGTAATTGCTGTATGACGGAGGTTAGCTGATCACTGACCTGCGCGTCCTGCAGAAAATTAATTTCCTCTTCGGGAAAATCAATGGCCGCTTCCACATACATGCGCAGCGCGATCAGGGAATCCACCAGTTGGTGAATGCGTTTGGAGAACTCGCCTTGCAGGGAGCGCATCGCGGAGCGCGCCGCTTGTTCCGAAGCGCTGTCAATCAGATCGGCGATGGCCTCGGCTTGCGCGAGATCCAGTTTGTCATTCAAAAACGCCCGTTCGCTAAACTCGCCGGGCCTGGCCAGGCGCGCGCCAAGATCGACAATACGCTTGACCAGCATATCCAACACCACCGGACCGCCGTGACCCTGCAACTCCAGCACGTCTTCGCCGGTAAAGGAATGGGGCGCGGCGAAATACAGCGCCAGCCCCGTATCAATGGTTGCGCCGCTCGCGGCTTTGAACGGCAGATATTCCGCAAAACGCGGCGCGGGGATTTTGCCAAGCACGGCCTTGGCAACCAGGGAACATAAGGGGCCGGAAACGCGTATGATGCCGATACCACCCCGGCCCGGCGGGGTTGCCAGCGCGGTAATCGTATCCATGGCTTGGGGTGACGTTGCCATGCTTACCTCAACCAGGAAATTGCGTGGTCCACTTCACTAAGCGGCGGCACGCTCAATCTTGCGCGTGATAGCCCATTGTTGAACGATCGATAATATGTTGTTGGCCACCCAGTACAACACCAGTCCGGATGGGAAGAACGCAAAAAACAAAGTAAAGACCAGCGGTAAAAAGCTCAGGATTTTTGCCTGCATGGGATCCATCGGCGCGGGATTTAATTTTTGCTGGATAAACATGCTGATACCCATAATCACGGGCAGGACAAAATAGGGATCTTTCGCCGATAAATCATCGATCCACAGAATAAACGGCGCCTGGCGTAATTCCACGCTTTCCAGCAGCACCCAATACAAGGCGATAAACACCGGGATTTGCACCAGCATGGGTAAACAGCCGCCCAAAGGATTAATTTTCTCCTTTTTATAAAGCTCCATCATGGCCTGGCTCATGCGTTGCCGGTCATTGCCATAACGTTCCCGCAAGGCCACTATTTTGGGCTGGAACTTGCGCATCTTCGCCATGGAGCGATACGCGGCTTCAGACAGTTTATAAAACACCAGCTTGATAATCAGGGTCACTAAAATAATCGCCCAGCCCCAGTTGTTCACGTACTCGTGAATAAAATCCAGCAACCAGAACAACGGGTCCGCCAGAATGGTTAACACCCCATAATCAACGGCAAGCTGCAGATTCGGCGCGACCTGGGCCAGCCGGTCCTGCTCTTTGGGACCAATGTACAGGCTGCTGCTCAGGGTGCCGGTTTGCCCGGCGGCGACCTTGATGTCATCGGTGGAAATACCGATCAGGTAACGCCCATTGGGAAGCGCCTTGGTATAGAAATAATTATATTCATCCTGCCTGGGGATCCAGGCGCCGATAAAATAATGCTGGATCATGGCGATCCATCCGCCTTTTATAAAATTCTGTTCCGCTTTCCAGGTCGCCATATCCTCGAGCGCCACTTTCTCATACTTGGTCAACTCATTGGACACGATGCCGCCGGTGTAGGTATAGATAAAACGCGATTGTTCCTGCGCCGTGACGTCACTGCGTTGCAGCTGCCGGTAAAACCGCCCGGACCAGTCCTGGCGGGTGTGATTGATCACTTCCACCGCCAGGTCAATCACGTAGCTGTTACGGTAAAAGGTGTAGATTTTATTAACACCAAAACCATCACTGCCCAGCCAACTCAAGCTTACATTGATTTTGTCCTCCGCCGCGGCGAGCTTATAGGCGGGCTGCGCGCTGCGAAATGGCGCGTGATGGTCGGCGGACTGCCCGGCGCTGGCCACTAAACCGGATTGGGCTATTAAAATCCGTGGCGCTGTATCGTTGAACAGCACCACCGGCTTATCCGGATCGTTGAGCTTTTCCGGATAAGTGCGTAGCGCCACCCTACGCAGGTCCCCACCCGTGGTGTCGATGTCAACCTCCAACAAATCGGTCACCACGCGAACCCGCTGCGCCTGCACCAAGGCCCCGCTATCGGATAACCCGGGGGTTGCGGCTGGCGCCGGCGCAGCGGTGGCCGGCCGGGCAGTGGGAACATCCGCACTGGGAATCGGGGGCGCGCCGGATTGATCGGACGGAACCGCGGTTTGTCCGGGTATCGGGGCGCCGGCGCTGGGCGTTGGGCGGGGGGCGACTTGCTCCTGCCAGGCGCTGTACAGCATAAAAACAACCAGTGCTAAAGCGACAAATAAAATCAGGCGTTGATTTTCCATTGCACCACTCAGTCGTTTTTACGGGTGTTTTTATGGGTGTTGTTACGGGTATTGTTTGGCACCGGATCATAACCACCTTCGTGCCAGGGGTGACAACGCGCGATACGGCGTACTGCGAGCGACAATCCCTTCCAGGTCCCATGTTCCTTTACCGCAGTCAACGCATACTGTGAGCAACTGGGATAATACCGGCAATAATTGCCGAGAAATGGGCTCAGTAAATACTGATAGCCTCTGATCATGATGAAGATGATTTTTTGCATTTTGCCGTCAAGTTTTTCCAATGAACATCCAGGCTAGCGAGTATCTCTTGATTGGATACCTGTGCCGCCCGGGTTTGCCCAACGACCACAATGTCGATATTGGGCAAGGTGTGTTGATGGTGTCGAAAACTTTCCCGGACCAGCCGTTTCAGGTGGTTCCGGGCCACCGCGGTTCTTATTCTTTTTTTTGAGAGCGCCAGTCCCAAACGCGCCTGATCACCGTCGTTGAACGCCGCCAGCAAAGTGAGTAACTGATCAGCCGATTTGCATTGAGTATTGTTAAAAACGTGCTGGAATTCCCGGCTCTGAAGCAGCCTGTGTTGGCGGGTAAAGCATGAATTGGCAGCCATGCAATTCTATCAGCCTGTCTTTATTATTATCGAAAGTATTATCGAAAAGCACCGTAATCCGGTGCCAGTGGTGTTACGTCGAGGATGAATGGTTCCAGTACAACACCACACAACCGCCCAGTGGCCGGTACGTTGTTACTTTTATCGCTGATTATTTTTTAACCGCACCATCAAACGCCGGGGCATTAAACGGCGACGCGCTTACGGCCCTTGGCGCGGCGCGCATTCAGAACACGGCGGCCTCCTTTGGTACTCATCCGGGCACGGAAACCGTGCGTTCTTTGGCGGTGTAACTTGCTGGGTTGATAGGTTCTTTTCATAACTTTCCCAATTTTTATGTTCGAAGGCGCAGCCTACGTTATAGTCCGTAGAATCCCAATAAAAGCGGCGTAGAATACTTTGAATGTCCCGCTGGCGTCAAGCAACAATGCGGGAAAAATTTTCGCTTCGGGTGTGGATAACTCTGACTTTCAAGAGTAGACTCCACGGTCTTTCCCTAAAAAAGACACAGCACGAATGGAGGAATTGCAGTGGGGACGTGGCAATTTTGTCTAGACCGCTTGGAGGGTGAGCTCACAACCCAGCAATTCAATACCTGGATCAGACCGCTGCAAGCTATCGAAGACAAGGAAACTTTGCGGATTCTGGCGCCCAATCAATTTGTGCTGGACTGGGTTAATAACCGGTTCCTCGATCGCATCACCACCATCCTGGGTGATCACCATCAAGGTCCTCACAGTCAACGGGTGAGCCTGGAAATAGCCCACGTTACCAATGATGGATTGGCCAGTGCGCCGGCGGCAACGCCCAAAGAGCTGCGCACGCCGCACACCGACCTCGGGGTGGTGACGGCAACACGCGACGCGCCTAGGCCGCGTCGCGCCAATGACATTGTGCACAGCGCGAATTTAAACGCCAACCTGAGCTTTGCGAATTTCGTCGAAGGAAAATCCAATCAATTGGCACGCGCCGCGGCATTCCAGGTCGCCGGCAACACCGGAGAAACGTACAATCCTTTGTTTATCCAAGGTGGGGTCGGTTTGGGTAAAACCCATCTGATGCATGCCGTCGGCAACCAGATTATTGCCAGAGACCCCACCGCCCGGGTGATTTACCTGCATTCCGAACGATTTGTACAAGACATGGTAAAGGCGTTACAACACAACGCGATCAACGATTTTAAGCGCTATTACCGGTCCGTCAATGCGTTGTTAATCGATGATATTCAGTTTTTCGCCGGTAAGGAGCGATCGCAGGAGGAGTTTTTTCACACCTTTAACGCCCTGCTGGAAGGACAGCAGCAGGTCATATTGACCTGCGACCGCTACCCGAAAGAAGTCACGGGTCTGGAAGAACGCTTGAAATCCCGCTTTGGTTGGGGGCTCACTGTTGCCATCGAGCCACCGGAATTAGAAACGCGGGTGGCCATCCTGATGAGCAAGGCGCAACAACTGAACATCGAGTTGCCCCAGGAAGTCGCCTTTTTTATCGCTAAACGTATCCGTTCTAACATCCGCGAACTGGAAGGCGCCTTACGCCGGGTCATCGCCAACGCCAAATTCACCGGCCAAAACATTAGCCTGGATTTTGCCAAGGAAGCGCTGCGTGATTTGCTGGCCTTGCAGGATAAACTGGTTACTATCGATAACATCCAAAAGACGGTGGCGGAATACTACAAAATCCGGGTGAATGAATTATTATCCAAGAAGCGTAATCGTTCACTGGCAAGGCCGCGCCAACTCGCCATGGCGCTGGCCAAGGAACTCACCAACCACAGTTTGCCGGAGATCGGCGATGCGTTTGGCGGGCGGGATCACACCACGGTACTTCACGCATGCCGAAAAATTGAAGACCTAAGAGTTAGCGATATTCGAATAAAAGAAGACTTTTCCAACCTGTTAAGAACGCTGTCCTCTTAATGTGGTTAAGCTGTGGATAACGTTTACAACATCGCGTGCCATCAACATATTCACATTTTGCCCACAGATTGTAAGCGGGTTGTAAGGCTTTTATACCCGGGGTTTGCGGTAGTATAACGTATTGATATTTAAACTAGGAATAAGGTTATCCACAGAAACGCACCGGCTTAATTGTAGTAATAACAGTTGTTATATACACAATAACTTAATAATAACCATCTAAGGGATTCGATGTATGAAATTCACCATTCAACGAGAGAATATTTTAAAACCATTACAATTCGTGATTGGTGTTGTTGAAAAACGGCAGACATTACCGGTGTTATCCAATGTATTGGTGACCGCAAAAAACAATGCGCTTTCCATCACCGCGACCGACCTGGAAGTTGAAATTGTTGCCCGGGCAACACTGGATGTCGGCACATCAGGTTCCATTACTCTCCCGGCCCGAAAATTTATCGATATCTGCCGTGCGTTGCCGGACGCGGCACAATTGGATGTTACGTTCGATGCGGACAAAGATCGCGCGGTGATTCGCTCCGGGAAAAGCCGTTTTAATTTGGCCACGTTGCCGGTAACTGATTTTCCAAACATCGAAGATATCAGCGGCGTTTTAAAATTTCAGGTTTCACAAAAGGTACTCAAAAACCTGATTGATCAAACCCAGTTTTCCATGGCGCAACAGGACGTGCGTTATTACTTGAACGGATTACTTTTCGAAGTATCCGATGGTGTGATCAAGGCGATTGCAACCGATGGGCATCGTTTATCCTACTGTGAGCGTGACGCCGATGTATCGCCCGCAGCCCGAACCCAAGTAATTTTACCGCGCAAAGGCGTGGTGGAATTATCCAAGCTGTTAGACGACTCCGAGTCACCCGCAGAAGTGATCATCGGCTCCAATCACATTCGCATTAATTTGGCTAACGTACAGTTCACCTCCAAGTTAGTGGATGGGCAGTTTCCTGATTACGAGCGAGTGATTCCCCGGCATGGTGACAAGGAAGTCATTGCCAATCGGGAATTACTGCGGCAGGTGCTGGTGCGCACCTCCATTTTATCCAACGAAAAATACCGCGGTGTTCGTATTCGGCTGCAGACCGGGGTGCTACAGGCCCAGGCGCATAATCCGGAAATGGAAGAGGCCGAGGAAGAAGTGGAAGTGTCCTACCAGGGGGATAACCTGGAGATAGGCTTCAATGTCAATTATTTGATGGATGCGCTGGCGGCAATACCGGGCGACTCGGTGAAAATGATTTATGGGGATCCAAATAGCAGTTGCCTGATCTTACCCTTGGCGGAAGACGTTGGCTGTAAATACGTTGTAATGCCAATGCGCTTGTAATTTATGCACGACATCTGGCGCGATTGTCCACACAAGCTGACATGCTTAAATGTAGTTTCGCTTGCTACTCAATAAAGATGAAGCATGGCCATTGAAGAAATTGCGATCGACCATTTTAGAAATCTACTCCACCTTCGCTTCAGTCCCTGCCCCTTCATCAATCTGATCGTTGGGAAAAACGGCAGCGGCAAAACCAGCATACTGGAAGCGATCTATTATCTTGGTACGGCTAAATCCTTCCGCACGCCTCACGTCAATTTTCTCATTACCACTGGTGCCGAAAAGTTCACCTTGTTCTCCCGGGTGCGAAAAGGGGATATAACCCTTAGTGTGGGTATTAAAAGAGATAAGAAACAACTCAAAATAAAAGTCGCAAATCACGTCGTGAATAATGCCTCACAATTGGCGGAGCTACTGCCTATCCAGCTGATTAACCCGGATGTACATAAAATGATGGAAGAAGGACCTCGGTATCGACGTCGTTTCATTGAGTGGGGCGTGTTCCACGTGAAACCAAGTTATCTGGGACTCTGGAGGCAATGTCTACATATATTAAAACAACGCAACGCCGCTTTACGTCAAACGCTGAGTTCAAAAGAACTGGATTATTGGGATGACGCGTTATGCGATGTGGCGGACCGTATAAATCAATTGCGATTGGACTATATTAAAAACCTCCAGCCCTACATCCATCAGTTATTATCCAGCGTTCCTGACGTCCCGCAGATCACCGTCGCGCTAGAACAGGGTTGGTCAGTAACCGAACCTTTACTTCAAATCTTGAAAGCCTCGCGCGCTACCGACCTAAAAAAGGGGTTCACCCAGCATGGGCCACATCGAGCCGATCTTAGTATCCAAGTGGGTAATATCAACTTAAAAGACCTGGTCTCGCGCGGACAACAAAAGCTCATTGCTGCGCTGCTGAAAATTGCCCAGCTTAAATACTTGCTGGATACTGGGCCGAGCAACAACCCTATATTATTGGTCGACGATCTACCTGCGGAACTGGATGCGGAGTTCAGAAAGGTATTAGTAACAGAAATTGCCGCGCTACCAATACAGAGTTTCATCACGTGCACCGACCAGTCGGCTTTGCAATTTGAGGAAACAGACAACCAGCGTCGGGTGTTCCACGTGAAACAGGGGCATATTGAACCGCTATAATTTTGCGCGATGAACAGGACGTAAACTCACTAGAATTCGCCATCTTTAACGAGCCTCTTTCTTCACTGTCGAACGTTCCACGTGAAACAAACCCACTGTTAACTCAATTTGTCCTTAAGTGAAAATCCGGCAATCTACTGTAAATAGGGTTATAATGCGCGGTCGCTCCTAACGGAGTACTTCTTTTTTTAATTCCGTGATATTCGAGGTCGGTTATGCCAGAAACTTCCGGTTATGATTCCACAAACATCAAAGTCCTTAAAGGCTTAGACGCCGTTCGTAAACGCCCCGGGATGTACATCGGTGACACCGATGATGGAACGGGTCTCCACCATATGGTATTTGAAGTGGTCGATAATGCCATTGACGAAGCGTTGGCTGGCCATTGTACGGAAATCAATGTAACCATTCACAGTGATGGATCCGTCACGGTAACTGACAATGGCCGGGGTATCCCGGTGGATATTCACAAAGGCGAGGGCAAATCCGCAGCCGAAGTGATCATGACCGTACTGCATGCTGGCGGAAAGTTTGATGATAACTCCTATAAAGTCGCCGGCGGCCTGCACGGTGTCGGTGTATCCGTCGTCAATGCCTTATCAGAATGGCTGCGGCTCACCATTTATCGCTCGAAAAAGGTTCACTACCAGGAATATCGTTTAGGCGACCCCGTTGAGCCACTGAAAGAGATTGGCGATACCGACCGTAACGGTACCGAAGTTCGCTTTAAGCCCAGCCCCAAAATATTTGCTGATACCGAATATCATTACGATATTCTGGCGAAACGGCTACGCGAATTATCTTTCTTGAATTCCGGCGTCCGTATTGTTTTGACGGATGAACGTTCCGGTAAGCAGGATAAATTTGAATACAAAGGCGGAATCAAGGCCTTTGTGGAGCACCTGAACCGGAACAAAACGCCACTGCATGAGAACGTGTTTTGTTTCAACGTGGAAAAAGACAATATCCAGGTGGAATTAGCTATGCAATGGAACGATTCTTACCAGGAAAATATTTTCTGTTTTACCAATAACATCCCCCAACGGGACGGCGGCACGCATTTGGCGGGATTCCGCAGTGCCTTAACCCGTACCCTAAATCAGTACATCGAAAAAGAAGGCTCGGCAAAAAAAGCCAAAGTGCAAACAGCGGGGGATGACTGCCGGGAAGGATTGACCGCCGTACTGTCTGTCAAAGTACCGGATCCGAAGTTTTCATCGCAAACCAAAGACAAATTGGTGTCGTCGGAAGTGAAAGCGGCCGTGGAATCCGCGGTGGCGGAAAAATGCAGCGAGTATCTCATGGAGCACCCCGCGGACGCCAAGGCCGTGGTCAGCAAGATCATTGATGCCGCGCGTGCCAGAGAGGCGGCACGTAAAGCCCGTGAAATGACCCGCCGCAAGGGGGCATTGGATGTGGCGGGATTACCCGGCAAGCTGGCGGATTGCCAGGAGAAAGATCCGGCATTATCGGAATTGTTCCTGGTGGAGGGCGATTCCGCGGGTGGTTCAGCCAAACAAGGCCGGGACCGGAAGTGTCAAGCCATCCTGCCGCTAAAAGGCAAGATCCTCAATGTCGAAAAAGCGCGGTTTGACAAAATGCTGTCATCCGTGGAGGTTGGCACATTAATTACCGCGCTGGGATGCGGCATCGGGCGGGAAGAATTTGATGCCAACAAACTCCGCTACCACCGGATCATTATTATGACGGACGCGGATGTGGACGGCTCGCATATCCGCACCCTGCTACTCACCTTTTTCTACCGCCAGATGCCGGAGCTGATTGAGCGCGGCCATATCTATATCGCCCAGCCGCCCTTGTACAAAGTGAAAAAAGGTAAACAGGAACGCTACGTCAAGGATGACACGGAGCTCAACGATTACCTGCTGCAGGTCGCCTTGGAAAGCGCGCAATTGTTTGTGCGCACTGGTGCGCCGCCGATTGCCGGCGTCACCTTGGAAACCCTGGCCAAGCAATTTTTAGCGGTGATGGCGACCATTGATCGTTTGTCCCGCCGTTACCATGCTGACGTTCTGGAAAAAATGATTTATCTGGGGAAGACGTTTACCGCCGACACCATGAAAGACAAAGCCGCAACAGCCGCCTGGTTCAAGGAATTGGAAGCCCGGTTGAGCGGGGACAGCAAGATCAACGTGCGTTATGAAATCTCGATTGAAGAAGACGTGGAACATGGGGGACACCTCGCCAGGGTGAAAGCGATCAGCCATGGGGTAGCTAACGAGCGAGTCATCACCGCAGAGTTTTTCAATTCGTCGGAGTATGAAAGCATTGTGACACTCGGTGGCCAGTTGGATGGATTGCTGGAAGAGGGCGCGTTTATCCAGCGCAGTGACCGCAGCAAGCCCGTCACAACTTTCAAGGATGTTCTCAACTGGCTGATGGAAGAAGCGAAGCGTGGTCAACATATCCAGCGTTATAAAGGATTGGGTGAAATGAATCCCGAGCAGTTGTGGGAAACCACGCTGGATCCCACGGCCCGCCGGTTGCTGCGGGTACAAATTGACGACGCTATTGCAGCGGACGAGGTGTTCACCACCTTAATGGGTGACCAGGTTGAACCGCGCCGGGAATTCATTGAGGCCAATGCGCTGCGGGTTGCCAACCTCGACATCTAATAGCCAAACTACAACTAATCCAGTACCAAGGGGATTGATTAATAAATAATCAATTCCCTTGTGGTTAATATCTAATCAACCTGCTTTCCTGATGGTACGCCACTACCCGCTCGACCTCATTGCGTGAACCCAGGATCACCGGTACCCGTTGATGCAGGTCCTCCGGTTGCAGCTCCATGATGCGTTCCAATCCGGTCGAACTCATGCCCCCGGCTTGCTCAATAATAAACGACATGGGATTGGCTTCGTACATCAACCGCAGCTTGCCGAGTTTACCGGGATCCTTGGTATCTCGCGGATACATGAAAATACCGCCCCGCGTCAGAATCCGGTACACCTCGGCCACCATGGATGCGACCCAGCGCATATTAAAGTCTTTGTTGCGGAAACCGGTTTTGCCGGCCAGGCACTCGTCGATATAACGTTTCACCGGCGCTTCCCAGAAACGCTGGTTCGACATATTGATCGCAAATTCGTTGGTGTCGGCCGGGATGGTCATATTGGGATGCGTCAGCAGGAATTCCCCGATGGTTTGATCCAAGGTAAACCCGTTCACGCCGTTACCCGTGGTGAGCACCAGCATAGTGGAAGGGCCGTAAAGGGTAAATCCACCACAGACCTGTTTAACGCCGGGCTGCAGAAAATCCTTGGCAAGGGGACTCGCAACGCCTTCGGGACAACGCAGAATAGAGAAAATACTGCCCACGGACAGATTCACATCGATATTGGAAGAACCGTCCAAGGGATCAAACGTGAGCAGGTATTTTCCCTTGGGATATTGCGGCGGAATAGGGTAAATGTCGTTCATTTCTTCAGAGGCCATTGCCGCCAGGTGACCCCCCCACTTATTGGCATTGATAAAGATGTCATTGGAAAGCACATCGAGTTTCTTTTGGGTTTCACCCTGCACGTTTTCACTGCCGGCGGTGCCGAGTGCACCCACGAGCGCACCTTGGTTAACCGCTGCGGATATGGCTTTGCACGCCGTGACCACATCGTTGAGCAGGGCCGTAAAATCGCCGGATGCGGAAACGCAACGGCGCTGTTCTTCAATAATAAACTGGGTAATGGTTTCACCGGTATGCATTGGATTTCCTTCTGCTCTATCTCACAATTTCAGAATTCATTATCTATAACCTTTAAGGGAGGCAGATTCTAGCAGAACTATGCTTAGCTATTAAGCAGTTATTCCTAAAAATATACGTTAAAGTTGCCTAAGCTTTTGGCAACGCATAGCATGGGCATCTTGTTAAAGAAGAGCTACTACACAATGACGGAAATCGTTCGAATCGCCACCCGGCGCAGCCCATTGGCCCTCTGGCAGGCGGAATACGTAAGATCCTGCCTGATCGCCCTGCACCCCGGTATCAAAGTGGAACTCATCAAAATGGTTACCCAGGGAGACAAAATCCTGGATACGCCCCTGGCCAAGGTCGGTGGCAAGGGCCTGTTTGTGAAAGAACTGGAACATGGCCTGCTGCACGGCGATGCGGATCTGGCGGTGCATTCCATGAAGGACGTGCCCGTGGATTTCCCCGAAGGATTGCATCTGGGCGTGATCTGCCAGCGCGAAGACCCGCGCGACGCGTTCGTCTCCAATGATTATGCCGAGATAAAAGCGCTGCCGCAGGGGGCCATCGTGGGTACCTCAAGCCTGCGGCGCCAATGTCAATTGCGCGCTTGGCGCCCTGATTTGCAAATTAAGGATTTGCGCGGCAACGTCAACACCCGGCTCAGTAAACTGGACCGCTCCGAGTATGACGCCGTCATCCTGGCCAGTGCCGGATTGATCCGGCTGGGATTCAAGGAGCGCATTCGCCAATACCTG
>Ga0209640_10001670_pt1 | contig 19039 bp, 19 predicted proteins | sample RifCSP10_1_FD_184018 | JGI IMG/M metagenome (GOLD analysis project Ga0209640, IMG submission 184018) | Soil microbial communities from Rifle, Colorado - Rifle CSP2_sed 10_1 (SPAdes) (version 2) | ecosystem: Environmental > Terrestrial > Deep subsurface > Rock core/Sediment | place: Rifle... | reverse complement strand
CCGCCTGCGGCTCCACGGCCTCATCGAGCGCGTGCCGCGCAGTCACCGGTATCGCATCACCGCGACCGGCGCACAGGTCGCCATGTTCTACGCGCGGCTGTACACTCGGGCCCTCCGCCCGGCCTGCTCCCTCGAGCCCGCGGGCTCGGCCCGCGCGCAGCGAGTCTTCGATCGCCTGGATGCCGCACTCGCCCAGTTCCTGGAGGAGGTTAAACTTGCGGCCTGAAAAACTTGACTCAAAGACTCATACTTCTAGGAGTCAAGACTCCTAGCGGGTTCGGAAGGACTGCGCTGCCGCCGTGGACACGGAATGGCGAGCGGATCGTCTTCCGCTCGGATCGCGAAGGACCTGGTGGGTTCTTCTCATGGTAGACGGCACCGGAACGGTGGAGCGCCTTGCCGCCTTGGAGGGCATGGCTGCGGTTCAGCCGTACGGCTGGTCGCCGACGGGACGCGGTTGATCTTCTTCCACCTTCCTCGCCGCGACATCGGCGTCCTGCGCGTGGAGGGTGAGCCTCGGTGGGAACCGCTCCTGAACTCGGAGGCTACCGAGCAGACTCCAGCGATCTCTCCAGACGGGGAATGAATCGCGTACGCGTCCAACGAGACGGGCCGCGACGAGGTGTACATCCAACGATTTCCGCTACTCGGACAGAAGCACCGGATTTCCACGGATGGCGGCCTGGACCTAGTGTGGGCGCCCGATGGCAACGCCTGTACTATCTATCTCCGGTCTCGCAAAACCGCGATGATGGCAGTGTCGATCGACACGAGGTTGCCCGTTTGGGTCGGGCAACCGGAGGTACTTTTCGAGCGCGCGTACTATCGGACCTGGCCGGGCCACAGGACATACGACCTCGATCCGAGTAGAACGCGTTCTCTGATGATCAAGGCGGATCAGAGGGCCGACGCAACCGGCGGCGGATCGCGAATCCAGGTCGTGCTGAACTGGCACGAAGAGCTGAAGCGACTCGGCCGACCGACTGATGTTTCGTGGGCACGATCTCAAGTTGCGCCTACTAGAGAGCGTTGTCGGCGCTCAATCTCGGCTGTCGCCGCCTTTTTGGGCCGAGTGCTCGCATTGTCCAATAGGTGGGGCGCACGAACGATACCTGCGAAGCTGCAGTACTGCCGTTCGACGAAGACGCCAGAGTGCAGGAGGACGTTGAGCAGGAATCGCGCTTGACGCTCGGTGAAGCCAACCGTCGCGATCAGGCCGACCGTCACAGTCCTTCTTGCCGCGATTGCGCTCGTGGAGGAATCGTCAATTAACCACTTGAAAGATTTTTGAAACTTTGCGCACGAAGCCGGCCTTCGCCGACCGCCCAACCTTTTCGCGCGACGCGTGGCGGCGCACCAGCACGGCGATCAACCGGGTGCTCGAAGCGAACCTATCGTTCCTTGTCGCTGGAGGTGGAGACGCTGACGTCGAGTCCAGCGGACAGAAGCCGTCTGCGAACATCCTGTACGCGTGCGACCATCTCGGCTGACCTGAGTTCGGGATGCTCTTCGAGCAACGCGAGCACGTCTGCCACGTCGTGTTCACGTTTACTCGGACGACGCTTCGGCTCGGCTGCCGCGGCCAGTTTCAACACGATGAGGTCAGCGACGGTCGCCACGCGTAACTGCACTCCACCGGCGAGGTCGACGAGTTCGGCGTGCTCGACGGCATCGGCGATCCCTTCGTCCTCGGCAGAGAACTGCACTGCGGTTCGCTGTTTCAGCGGACCCGGACCGGGTGCGCGCCAGTTGTCGCTGTGGTCATGACGGCCGGTGTACTCAAAACCGGCTCCGAGGAGGGCCTCGCGGGGTACGTCGGCATAGGTCGGTACGGCGAGATCGATGTCGAGCGTACTTCGAGGCTCCTCCGTGTGAAGTTGCACCGCCACGCCGCCGATGAGGGCATAGGGTACGCACTCCCGTTCCAGTAACTGCGCGACGAGGCGCAACGGTCCTTCCTTTGAATCGCCGTCCGGCAAGCCCATGGTCTCACCCCACAGTCGATCGAGGGCATACCCCGTGGCCAAACGCTCGCCCGCTTCAGTGGTCGTTGGCGCCTTCATGCTGTTGAAAGTCTAGCATCGCAGGATCGTCCGGGCCCCGGGCATAGACTAGAATCTCCCGAGCCGATGAGATCGACTGTTGCGGCGCTCGCATGCGTCCTGATCGTGGCCCTGTCATCCTCGTTTTCAGCGCAGTGGCCGTCGTATCCGACGGCCGGCGTGCCACGACTGGCCGATGGCAAGCTGGACGAGGCGGCCCCGGCTCCGCGGACCGCTGACGGCAACCCAGACCTCTCGGGCATCTGGAACTACGCCGGCATCCTGGGTTTTCCCGGCCGGGGTCGACCGCCGGCTCCTCCACCAGGCACGCCGCCCCAAGCCACCTTCTGGAACATCGAGTTGGGATTCCCGGAAGGTCTGCCCTTCAGGCCCTGGGCGCTGGCGCTCCGGAATCAGCGCAAGGCGCTCGAAAGCAAAGACAACCCCGATGCAGCGTGCCTGCCCCTTGGGCACATGCAGATGCACACGCACTCGCAGCCTCGGAAGATCGTGCAGACGAGCGACCTGATCGTGATCGTCTACGAGGCCAACGCCGGTCTTCGCCAGATCTTTCTCGACGGACGCCCCGCGCCCAGTAACGACCCGCAGCCGTGGTGGTTCGGCTACTCCCGGGGTCGATGGGAAGGCGACACGCTGGTGGTCGAGACCACAGGTTTCCGCGACGGGGGCTGGCTGGACGTGGACGGCGCCCCGCTGACCTCAGAAGGCAAGATCATCGAACGCTTCCGCCGCCCGAGCTTCGGGAGGCTGGAGATCGACGCGACAATCGACGATCCCAAGGCGTACACGAGACCCTGGACCGTACGGGTGAATCAGCGTCTGCTGGTCGACACCGAGCTCATCGAGTTCGTCTGTCTCGAAAACGAGAAGTTCAGCAGCAGCGTCAAGCCGTAAGCGTGGGCCCCCTGCGCCGCCCGTCACCGCACGATGAGCGCGCCAGAGTCGGACGACCGCGCGCTATGATTCAAGCATGCGCGCCTTCCTGAAGCTCGTCGTCTCTGTCGTCCTCGTCGCGGCGGCCATCTACGGCGGGGCCTGGCTCGTGGCCGGGCGCTTGACCGGTCCGGCCATCGAGATTCGCCAGCCAGGCAGCTACGTCGGGCAGACCTCCATGCTCGAGCTGATGGTGGAGGCACCCGGCGGCCAGTTCTCGTCCGTCGATGTGACCGTCGAGCAGGGGGGCAAGAGCTTTCCCGTGTTCTCCCTTGACCGACCGGAAGAGGGAGGCTTGAAGCAAGACACCGCCGAGCGAATCTACGTGATGCGCCCCGTCGGAAAGCGCGCCATTGCCGACCTTCAGGAAGGCCCCGCGACCATCGTGGCGCAGGCGTCCCGACCGGTGCTCTTCGGCATTCGACACGTCGCCTCACGTCTCACCCGCGACGTCACCGTGCGACTCCAGCCACCCAGCATCGCCGTGCTCTCGACGTTCCACTACGTCAACCACGGCGGCAGCGAGTTTGTCGTCTACCGCGCCACGCCCGAGGACGTGGAATCCGGCGTGCGTGTCGGCAACATCGATTACCCCGGCTTCCCTGCTGCGGGTGCCGGCATCACGAGCGACAAGGCGTTGCGCGTCGCATTCTTCGCCTTGCTCTACGACCAGGACCTCAACACAGACATCCAGGTGTACGCGCGCGATCCCGCCGGCAACGAACGGCTCGCCCCTCTTGATCACCGGGTGTTTCCGAAAGACTATTCGAAAAGCCGGATCGAGCTCGACGACCGCTTCATCAACCGCGTGGTGCCGGCCATCGCCGCCGGATCTCCGGACCGCCAGATCCCAACCGACGACGGCCTGGCGGGATTCCTGAAAATCAATGGCGACCTGCGCCGACTGAACAATCAGTTCATCGCCGAACTGGCGAAGAAGACATCGCCGGAGATGCTGTTTACCGGCGTGTTTCAGCAACTCGGCAACTCGCAGGTCGAGGCGGGATTCGCCGACGCACGGACGTACGTATACAAGGGCAAGGAGGTGGACCGGCAGGTCCACCTGGGCTTCGACCTCGCCGTCACCGCCAACATCCCCGTCGTGGCCGCCCAGCAGGGCGTGGTCGTCCATGCCGCGGATCTCGGCATCTACGGCAACTGCATCGTCATCGACCACGGCCTCGGCGTGCAGTCGCTCTACGGGCATCTGTCGTCAATTGGGGTGAACGTTGGCGACAAAGTGGAGAAGGGCGCCGAAGTCGGCCGGAGCGGGATGACCGGCCTGGCCGGAGGTGACCATCTGCACTTCACGATGCTCGTTGGCGGGCAGCAGGTCACGCCGGTCGACTGGTGGAGTCCACAGTGGTTGGAGGACCGGGTCAACCGCAAGATCGCGGCAGCGGGGGGCGGACGATGAGGGGCTCAAGGCTTAGGGCTCAAGGCTCAGGGCTTAGGGCTCAAGGCTCAGGGCTCAAGGCTCAAGGCTCAGGGCTCACGGCTCAAGGCTTAGGGCTCACGGCTCAGAGCTTAGGGCTCAAGGCTCAAGGCTTAGGGCTTAGGACGGCGTCGGGCGCTAGGCTCTGGGCTTTCGGCTTTGGGCTTGTCGCAGCGCTGACCGTTGCGTGCGGCACTGACAGCCCCAGGCAGGATGCCCCGCCGGCACCGGCAACTGCGCCTGCAACCAGCTCAGTCGATCTCGCAACAGTTGGAAGCCTACGTGGGTCGGTCACGCTGACAGGCACGCCCCCGGAGGCTGGACCGATCAATCGGCGGTCTGACCCGTACTGCAATCAGCTCGGTCAGGCGACCACTCAAACCTTCGTGGTGAGCAACGGCGGCCTCGAGAATGTCTTCGTTTACGTGAAGGACGGCCTCGGCGACCTGAAGTTTCCGGTCCCGACGACCCCGGTGGTGTTGAACCAGCAAGGGTGTACGTACCTCCCTCGCGTCTTCGGAATCCAGGCGGGCCAACCGCTTGAAATTCTCAACAGCGACGAGACGCTGCACAACATTCATGCCCTGCCGGCGAACAACCGCGAATTCAATCGCGGACAAGCGCTCAAGGGCCTGACGCACACGCATGTCTTCACGACCGCGGAAGTCATGGTCCCCTTCAAGTGCGACGTGCACAACTGGATGAACACCTGGGTTGGTGTTCTGGATCATCCCTTCTATGCGGTGAGCGGCTCGGGTGGCGCGTTCGAGATTCAGGGACTGCCACCAGGGACCTACATCATCGAGGCGTGGCACGAAAAGCTCGGCGCGAAAACGCAGACAGTGACCGTCGGGCCGAAGGAAGCGAAGGACGTGTCTTTCGCGTTTACGATGTGATCCTTCACCTCTTTGCCCTCGTCGTCGCCGCATCCACGGCGTTGCTCATCTTTGCCGGCGGGCTCGTGACGAGCACGGGATCCGGACTGTCCGTGCCGGACTGGCCGACGACCTACGGCTGGTCCATGTTCACGTTCCCCCTCGACAAGATGGTCGGGGGCATCCGTTACGAGCACACCCACCGTCTCATCGCCAGCACCGTCGGCTTCCTCATTCTCGTGCTGGCGATCTGGCTGCGGCGTGCGGAACCACGACTCTGGGTTCGGCGGTTGGGTTACATCGCGTTGGGCGCGGTCGTCACGCAAGGCGTCCTTGGGGGCATCACGGTCCTCTGGTTCCTCCCGGATCCGATTTCGATCGCCCACGCGAGCCTGGCGCAAATCGTCTTCTGCTTGACGGTCGCCATCGCACTTGTCACCTCGCCCGGGTGGACGGCCGCGTACGCCGGTCGCGGACCGGTACCAGACGACAGCCTGCTACGGACACTCGCCACCGCGACAACCGTCCTCGTGTTCGTGCAGATTGTGATTGGCGCGACGATGAGGCACACGGAGGCGGGGCTGGCGATCCCGGACTTCCCGCTGGCCTTCGGACAGCTGATTCCGCCGCACTGGGACGGGAAGATCGCCGTGCACTTCGCCCACAGGGTCGGGGCGCTCGTGGCCACGGTCGCAATTCTGGCCACGGCTGGGCACGTATTCTACCGCCACGGGCGACGCGTGGAACTGTGGCGCGCGTCGGCCCTGCTGCTCGTCTTGCTCGTCACCCAAATCACGCTCGGTGCGCTCACCGTCCTCGGCGAGAAGCACTACATCATCAACTCGCTGCACGTGGTCACCGGGGCCTCGGTGCTCGTCACCTCGCTCGTCCTGACGCTTCGAGGGAGCCGTGTGAAGTTTGGCGGTGCAAAAGTACGTCGTGCGGGTCCTGAGGGTCCGGCCAGAGGTCACGCGTGAAGGTCGGTACCCACACCGCTGAGGCGATGCCCACGGGTACGACCCAGGGCGCCCGCGTCCATCGTGCCGATCGGACGCTGGACCTGCTCGCGCTCACCAAGCCCAGGCTCAATCTGCTGGTCCTCCTCACGACCCTCGCGGGTCTCCTGCTGGCGTCTCCAGACGGTGTGACGCTTGCCCTGGCCGTCCACACCCTGATCGGGACCGCGCTCGTGGCAGGCGGAGCGGCGGCGCTCAACCAGGTCTTCGAGCGGGACACGGATGGGCGAATGCGCCGGACGCGCAACAGACCGCTGCCAACCGGCCGGCTGGGAGTGGCTGAAGGCGCATGGTTTGGGACGCTGTTGTCGGTCGCGGGACTTGGCGAGCTGTTCTTCGGCACGACTCCCGCGGCCGCGGCGGTCGCCGGCCTGACGCTCGTCAGCTACGTGCTCGTCTACACGCCGCTCAAGACTCGCACCTCCCTGGCCACGCTGGTGGGTGCCGTGCCCGGAGCGTTGCCACCCGTGATCGGCTGGGCTGCGGCCACAGGCGACGTGACGCTGCCAGCGGTCGTCCTGTTCGGCATCGTCTTCTTCTGGCAGATGCCGCATTTCCTTGCCATCGCCTGGATGTACAAGGACGACTACGCGAGCGCCGGCATTCCGCTCCTGCCTGTCGTCGAGCCCGACGGCCGACGCACGGGGCGCCAGGCCCTGCTCTACACGGCGGCGCTCTGGCCGGTCAGCGTCTTGCCAGCGCTTGTTGGTCTGGCTGGTGCTCCCTATAGCGTGATGGCAACCTGCCTGGGGATTGCGTTCGTCTGGCTGAGCGCCGTGTTCGCGCGGGAGCGGTCGGTCGCAACCGCGAGGCAGCTGTTCCTCTTTTCGATCATGTATCTGCCGCTGCTGCTCGGCGCACTCGTGGCCGACCGCCTATGGCTCTGAAGCGAACTCCCAAGACCCAACTCCCAACGCCCAAGAACTTGGGCGTTGCTTGGGAGTGGGCCTCCTGTGCGTTGTGAGTTGATGTGCTCGAGATCTCCGACCTCCCCACCCTCAACGCAACGCTCAACGGAGCCTCGGCGCTCTGCCTGGTCTCGGGATATCTGTTCGTCAGGCGCGGCAATCGCCTCATGCACAAGCGGTGCATGGTCGGCGCACTCACGCTGTCCAGCGTGTTTCTCGCCAGCTACGTGGTCTATCACCTCAACGCCGGATCGCGCCCGTTCCAGGGTCGCGGGCTGATTCGGCCCGTCTATTTCACCATTCTCATCACGCACGTCGTGCTGGCAGCGACCATCCTGCCACTGGCGCTTCTGACGGCGACCCGCGGCCTCCGGGCCCAGTTCGATCGGCACGTCAGGATCGCCCGGTGGACGCTCCCGCTCTGGCTCTACGTGTCGGTCACGGGTGTGGTCATCTATCTGATGCTGTACGAGATGTACTGACAACTCCCAAGCCCCAACTCCTGACGCAAGCCCGACTCCGCATAACTGTCTAATCACCAGCGCCGAAGCCTGCGGTGTGGGGTAACATTCGCCGTTGGAGCCGCGGTCCAGCCGAGGGGGGATTCTGTGATGCGACGTTTTCCGCTTGTCGTAGCCCTGTTCGTCGCCTTCTGCGTCACCGCGCCCGCGTTTGCTCAAGGCGCGCGAGCGACGGGAACCGTCCGAGACGTCGAGGGCAAACCCATCAAGGGAGCCACCGTTCGCGCCATCAATAGCCAGGCCTCCCCGTCCGAGATCACCTCCACCACCGACGACAAGGGCCGATGGGCCATGATCGGCCTGCGCGGCGGCGAGTGGACGTTCGTGGCCGAAGCGCCTGGATTCAACCCCCTGCGGGCGACGGCCCAGATACGCGTGTCAGGCACACCGCCCCTGACCTTCACGCTTGCTCGCGATCTAGGTCCCATTCCGGGCTCGCTCGACCGGAACATCCTGCAACTGCTCGCCGCGGCGGACCAGACACGCGACCGAGGCGACCACCTGCAGGCCCTGGCGGCCTATCAGCAGATTCGCGCGCAGAACCCGAAGTTGACGGCGCTCAACCTGTCCATCGCCGACGTGTTCCGGCGGCAGGCCGCTATCGAGACTGATCCGGCGGTGCGTCGCGCCCTTCTCGATCGCGCGATCGAGGCCTACACGCTGATCCTGAACGACGAGACCACGGGCAAACGCGCCGCGTCGGAACTCCAGTCCACCCGCGCCGAGGTCTCAGCGCTGTCGCGATAGCCATGCCGACGCCCGCGCGCGCCCCGGTCCGTCGATGGCAGGCCGCGCTCATCGTCACGCTGTTCGCCGTGGCTGTCGCTGGCGCAGCGGCCATGGGGTGGTGGTATGCGCGCGAGTCGCCTCCGCACCAGGGCCCGATCGTGCTGGTCGCAGTCGATGGCGTGCCTGCGACAGACCTCCTGGTCTACGGGGCACAGCAATCTGACACCCCGGCGATTGACGCGCTGGCTGCCGAATCGGTGATCTTCGACCGCGCCTACACACATTCACCGCAGAGCCTGCCCGCCCACACCTCCCTGCTCTCCGGCCTGCTGCCGATCGAACACGGCGTCCGCGACGACGCCGGATTCACCGTGCCCGCAGACACCCAGACGCTCGCGGAGCTTCTGCAAAGCCGTGGGTTCATCACCGGCGCCGCCGTCTCGTCGTTCCTGCTGCAGCGGCGTTCGGGCGTCGCACAAGGGTTCACGTTCTTCGACGACGAGCTCCCGGCTGGCGCGGCCGCTGCGCCCCCCACGCTCGAGCGGCAAGGGACCGAGACCTTGGATGTCGCGGAACGCTGGATGGCGTTACAGAACGACCGGCGCTTCTTCCTCTTCGTGCAGGTTGCCCGCCAAGACGCAGACACCGCCGTCCTGCGGCTGTCAACGGCGCTCAAGGAGCACCGCCTGTACGACCAGGCGACGCTCGTCGTCGTCGGAAGCCGCGGTGACACAGGAGCCGGGTCATCGCTCGACGACCGTGCGCTACGAATACCGCTCATCGTGAAGCAGCCGGACGGCGAGGGCGGTCAACGCCGGGTCTCGTCGCCCGTGCAGCACATCGACGTGCTTCCGACGATCCTCGATCTCGTGCGCGCGCCGATACCTGGCGGACTGTCTGGACGCTCGCTGCGGCCGCTGCTGGACGGAGACGACACCGAGATGCCGGAGCAGCCGATCTACGCGGAGTCGCTGGCCGCGTACTTCAGATTCGGCGGGCAACCGGTCTACGCGCTCACCGGCCGTCAGTTCCGGTATGTTCGCGGCCACGGAGAGGATTTGGTTCCGCTGAGCGCCACCGAAGACGAGGCCGGTGCGGGCGAGGCGGCGGCGGCAGGTCGCCTCCGGGACTGGCTCGACGAGCGCCTGGCCTCCTCACCCATCGGCCCGCCCTCGCCAATTCCGTCCAGTGAAGAGGACCGGTACGCGCTCTTCGGGCATCTCAGTCCATGGCCCGGACCCTCCACCGATGCCGCGCTCGACGCGGACACCGAGCGGCAAGTCGTCGATGCGCACCGCGCGGCGGCCACGCTCATCGGACAGAAGAGGTACACAACCGGCATTCGTGCGCTTCAGCGCATTGTCGGTACCCATCCGACACTGGCTTCAGTTCGGTACCAACTCGGCGTGCTGCTGGCCCGCAGTGGACGACTGGAGGAGGCCATACGCGAGTTCGAGGGCGTGAGGCAACTCAGGCCCGATGCCGCCGCAGGGGCGCGCGGACTGGCAGGCGCCCTGCTCCGCGCGGGGCGCACGGGCGCCGCCCGTGAACAGTCCGCCCTCGCCGTCGCCCTGGCCGAGCTGGAGGATCCGGCAGCGCGCTTCGCCGCGCACGAGATGGCCGCCCGCGTCGCACTCGCCGAGAAGGATTCTGATTCCGCGATGAGCCACGCCGAGACGGCACAGGCGGAGGACCCGACCGTGCCCGTCGCGAAGTTCGTGCAGGGTCGCCTTCTCTACGACGAGGGACAATTCGAGGAGGCCGCCAAGGTTCTCGAAGAGGCCGCGGCGGAACTAGGCCAGCAGGAGCAAACACTGCCAGACGTGCATCTCTATCTTGGGGAGTCACTCGCACGCCTCGAGCGGTACGCGGACGCCGAAGCGCAGTTTCGCGCGGAGCTGCTCGACCACCCACGGGCCGTTCAGGCCTACACGAGCCTGGCGATACTGTATCGGGCGGCGGGTCGGGATGACGCGGTCGAGGACGTGCTCAACGAGCTGGTCGCCGCCACGCCGACGCCGGAGGGCTACGGCGTAGCCGCCCGGCTGTGGACGGTCCTTGGCGACCCGTCGCGAGCCGAAGCGCTCAGGTCGGATGCGCGCTCGCGCTTCCGTGACGATCCGTCGCTCGCGCTGCTCGGGCGAGACAGGCGGCGCTAAGGACCCGCCCGGGTCCTAACTCGGCCGCCGCTCTTCGATCTGCCTGAAGGTTTCTTCGATCAGCCGCTCGTTGTCCTCTTTCGACACGTTGCGCTCGAGCAGCTTCGACGCGATCGCCACCGACAGATCGACCGCCTCTTTGCGAATCTGCTGCAGCGCCCGGGCGGTTTCCATTTCGATCTGGCGCTCGGCATTCTTGACGATGCCGGCCGCTTCCGCCTGGGCTTTCTGCTTCAGCTCTTCGCGGAAACGATTGGCATCCGATCGCGTGTTCGACAGGATCCGGTCGGCCTCGGCGCGCCCTGTAGCCAAGATGCGCTGTGATTCGCCGTGCAGGCGCTCCAGTTCCTGCTTCGCCTGCTGTGCATCGTCGAGCGACTTCCGGATCGATTCCTGCCGGCGCTCGAGGGCTTCGAGCAGCGGCCGCCAGGCGAACTTCGCGAGCAGCCACAGCAGAATCAGAAACGTCGCGATGGTCCAGATATAGAGCCCGGGATCGGGCTGGACCAGCGGGTTATTCATGGCGAACGTCCTTTGTGAAGGCTCGACTACTTCAGCACGATCATCAGGGCGAATACTTCCGCCAGGATCGCGACGCCTTCGAGCAGGAACAGCGGAAGGTTCACGGCCCCAGTAATCTGTGCCGTGGCGCTCGGCTGCCGTCCGATGGCCTCAGCGGCGCCCGCCGCCAACCGTCCGATGCCGAGCCCGGCACCAATCACGGCCAGACCCAGGCCGATTCCTGCGCCCATGTACGCGAATGCGAGACCTTCCATTCGACTTCCCTCCGTCAGTAGGGCAGGTCTTTCCCGACCCGCCGAAGTAAAGCGCGTCCTTGGGGACGCGCCGTGTGCTCAGTGATGAGCATGAATGGCCATGCCGATGAACACAGCCGACAACAGTGTGAAGACGTACGCCTGCACCAGCACCACGACGATTTCGAGGCCCGAGATGCCCACGCCGAGGGGCAGCGACAAGACGAGGCCCACGCCGATTCCGGCGGCCGCCCGGGAGTACAGCTCGGCGAAGATGAACACGAACGACAGGATCGCCATGATGGCGATGTGCCCGCCCGTCATGTTGGCCGCAAGTCGCATGGTCAATGCGAACGGCCGGACGAGCATGCCGACGACCTCCAGGGGCAGCAGCAACGGCAGCAGCCACACCGGCGCGTTGTGCGGAATCATGTTCTTCCAGTGCTGGGCGAAGCCGTGTGCCTTCGAGCCCGCGATGATGATCGAGAGGAACGTCACGGTCGCCAGCGCTGCCGTCACGTTGTAGTTGCCCGTCGCCGTGGTCCCGCCATGGAGCACTTGCGCCATGAACGACTCCTCCGGCAGGTGCAGCACGGTGTGATTGAGGAGCGACAGCACGTCGAAGATCGGGATCAGGCCGATCACGTTCGCCGCCAGGATGAAGACGAACAGCGTAAGGAGAAGCGGCGTCCACGTGTTGACCCACTTGCGTCCGACATTGGGCTCCACGATGTTGTCGCGCAGGTACATCACCACGAACTCCAAGGCGTTCATGAAGCCGGACGGAATGTGCCGATCCTGACGGAGATACCGGCGCACGGTCAACGTCACGATCAGGAACACCGCGGTCGCCACGAGCCAGACCATCAGGACGTGCTTGGTGACGGAGAAGTCGATGCCAAGAATGGTCGGAAAGTGAATGAGGGGGTGACTGATCGAGCTATTGGAGACGTGCTCGAGAATCACCTCGCCGGCGTTGAACGCCTCGGCAGCCTCCGAGGCGCCAGCAGCAGTCTCGACAACGTGTTCGGGCTGAAGCATCACAATCCAGGCGCGTTCACGACGGTGGCGAACGCAGATCGTCTCTCAACAGGCGCTGCAAGAACAGCGCTTCCATCGCGTGTAACGCGATGAAATACCCCGCAAAGCTCACCACGAATGGCACGGGCCGAAACCCGACGACCCGAATCAACACCACAACATAGGCGCCGAACACCAGCATCTTCAGCGCGACGGCTGCAATCATCAGGTTCGTGAGCCGTTCGGGCGCAGACCGGTGCGTGCGCTCGTACGCAATCCAACTCACCGCGGCAGCGACAAATGGACCCAGCATCCCGAAGAAGACTTCCGGGCTGCCGCCCCCAGCCACCGTCACCAGCAGCCACGAGATCCAACTGGCGACCGCGATCCATGCGAGCGGCGTCATCGCGGCCACACGGTCCTCGCCAGTTCGTAGAACCCCACCGCAAAGCCGATCAGTAGGCCGACGAACAAGCCCCACGGCGCCGTGCCCTGCCACTGATCGACGGCGTACCCGATACCCCCGAACAACAGGATGGCGCCAATCAGCGTATAGCTGGCACCGGCCGCCGGTCCCGCCCTCCTCATGTTGTCCTGGAGCGCCTGGGCCGAGCGCGCGAACGAGAAGCTCGACGGTTTCTTCGCCATCTCGTTGGGTACCCGCACTGACGGCCTCGCCTCGACGGACCGCTCATCAGTATATCCCTGGTTTGTGAAAAAGTTCACCAGCCCCGGTCAGGCCCGTTTGCGCAACATCCCCGCGAAGACATCCCGATCCCCCGCACCAAGTCCCGTGTTTTCAATGGTTTTCAGACACCTCAAGCGCTTGACGCTTGTCAAACCCGAAGCCTATACTGCCCACACAGCGCCCAGCCTAGGCACTTACTCATGCACACCCCATCCCGATCGCTCATCTTTGTCGCCGTGGCCACGCTCGCACTCCTCGCGGCGGGTTCCGAAGCGCCCCAGGCTCAACAGGCCACGCGAGAGGGCACATTGTTCGTCAGCGCCGTCGACGCGAAGGGGGAACCGGTCGAAGGCCTTGGCCCCGAGGCGTTCGACGTCCGAGAAGACGGCGTCCGACGCGAAGTGCTCCGCGTGTCGCGCGCAACCGAGCCGATCGACATCGCGCTCCTCGTCGACAACAGCACCGCGGCCAGCGATGAAATCACGTTCCTGCGCACCGGCCTGTCGGCGTTCGTCGCCAAGATGGCGGCGGGCAATCAGATTGCCGTCATCACCCTGGGTGATCGACCGACGATTCGGGTCGACTACACAGACAACCCGAAGCAACTTGGCGACGCCGTCGGAGGTGTGTTTGCGATGTCTCAGAGCGGCATGACGCTGCTCGACGCGATCGTGGAAGCATCCCAGGGTCTGGCGCGCCGGGAGACGCCGCGCGCCGTCATCGTCGCGGTCTTTACCGACGGAATCGAGTTCACCAACCGCTATTCCAAGGACGTGGTCGCGGCACTCCTGAAGGCCGACGCGGCCCTGCACCTGGTAGCGATCGGCCAGTTCTACCACGCCGAGGATCATCCCATACGCGAGCGCTCCTTCCTGCTCGACGCGGGGCCTCGCGAAACGGGCGGCCAGCGGATCTCCCTGCTCAGCCCACACAATCTGGACAACTCGCTGCAACGGCTGGCTCGTGAACTGTCCTCTCAGTACAAGGTCGTGTACGGCAGACCCGAGTCCCTGATCGCGCCTGAGCGCGCGTCGGTCTCCTCGGCCCGCCCCGGCGTGACCATGCGGGGTGCACGGGCGCGGCGGGGTTCTGGAGTCTGACGTGAAACGATCCACGCTCGTCGCCGCGCTGGTCGGGATTGGTCTTGTGACCGGTGCGTCCGGGCAACAATCCGCACAGCAGGCCGCGCCCGATCGCCAGCAACCGGCGTTCCGCACGGGCATCGATGTCGTGTCGCTGAGCGTTACCGTGACCGACGGAACCAGCCACTACGTCACGGACCTCGATGAATCTGACTTCCTGGTCTTCGAAGACGGCGTCAAACAGAACCTGTCGTTCTTTTCCAAGCGCCAGCAGCCGATTGCCCTGTCGCTACTGCTCGACAGCAGCGCCAGTATGGAGGATCACCTCTCGACGCTGCAGCAGGCGGCCACCAACTTCGTCCATCGGCTCAAGCCGAACGACATTGCCCAGGTGGTGGACTTCGACAGCCGTGTCGAGATCCGTCAAGCATTCACGGGGAATCAGGAAGACCTCGACCGCGCGATCTCGCAGATGATCGCCGGAGGGTCCACCTCGCTTCACAACGCGATCTACATTGCGCTGAAAGAACTGCGAAAGATCCGTGCGGTGTCGGAAGAAGACGTCCGGCGCCAGGCGCTCATCGTGTTCTCGGACGGTGAAGACACGTCGAGCCTCGTGTCGTTCGAGGAAGTGCTGGATCTGGCCAAGCGCTCGGAAACCTCGATCTACGCCATCGCGCTCCGCGGCGCCGACACGCAGGCCAAAGGATTCAGAGAAGCCGAATTCGTGATGCGCACGCTCGCGCAGGAAACCGGCGGGCGCGCCTTCTTTCCCGGTCGCATCGACGATCTCGACAACGTCTACCGGCAGATCAACGAAGAGTTGGCCAGCCAGTACACGCTGGGATACAGCTCGGCCAACCCGCGTCGCGACGGTGCGTGGCGCCGCGTCGTCGTGCAGGTCTCGCGGCCGAACGTCACCCCGCGCGCCAAGAAGGGGTACTACGCCCCTACGAGCCGTTGAACCTGCTTCCCCTCGTTCTCTATGCCGCCGCCGCGGTGGCCTACGCGATTCACTTCGCGAAACGACAGCCCGCCATGGGCCGCGCGGCGACAACGCTCTTGCTGCTCGGAGCACTGGCGCACACCTTCGTCATTGGCATGCAGACCATGGAGGTCCGGCACGTCCCGTTCGCGAACCCGTCCAGGGCCGTCTCCTCGTTCGTGTGGCTGCTCGCGCTCTCGTATCTCTATCTGGAACTCACGACCGATGAGCGCGCGATGGGCGTCTTCATCCTGCCGATCGCCGTCGGACTGCAAGCCATTCCGGTGGTCTCGCCGGGCGTCGAGAACGCCGACCCCGTCCTCGACAGCCCCTGGTTCTGGATTCACGTCGCCTCGCTCTTGTTCGCCTACGCCAGCTTCGCGCTGGCTGCGATGTTGGGGCTGACCTACATGCTGCAGTTCAAGGAGATCAAGAAGAAACACCTGGGTTACCTGTACACGCGGCTTCCATCGCTCCACGTCCTGGACGCGATGAACTCCCGTGCGGTCGTGGTGGGCTGGTTGTTCCTGACGATTGGCGTGGTCGTCGGCGTGGTCTGGGCCGCTGAAGCGAGGGCGCTGACCCCGGAGAATCTGAACCTCCAGGCGATGTCGCTTCAAGACCCCAAGGTGTTCATTGCGGTCCTCACCTGGGCGGTGTACTCGTTCGCCCTACTCGCGCGGAGGGCGCTCGGATGGACGGGCAGGCGGTCGGCGTGGCTGTCGGCGCTGGGGTTCGTGATCGTGCTGCTCAACTTCCTGCCCGTGAGCTACTTCGTCACAACCAGCCATACGTTTCAGTAGATGCGCGTCTTTCTCCTCGGGGTGAGTCACCGGACGGCGCCGGTCGATCTGCGGGAACGGCTGGATTTCTCGAGCCGTGATCTCGGCGGAGCGGTCGAGGCCGTGGCGACCAGGCCGTCGGCGGCCGAGTCGGTCGTGCTGTCGACCTGCAACCGGTCTGAGATCTACGTGGCCAGCGGCGACCCCGCGCGCGCCCGCGAAGACCTCACGACGTTCCTGAGCGACTACCACAGCCTGCCAGCCTCCTCCTTCACCCCGCATCTGTACTCCCGCCACGACGAAGCCGCCATCGGGCACCTCTTCCGGGTGGCCTCCGGCCTCGACTCGCTGGTCGTGGGAGAGCCGCAGATTCTCGGGCAGGTGAAGGACGCGTTTCAGGTCGCCGCGGACAGGCGCTGCACCGGCCCGCTGCTGAGCAAGCTCTTCCACTGGTCCTTTGTCGTCGGCAAGCGCGTCAGAACGGAAACCGCGCTCGGAGAGGGAGCCGTTTCCATCAGCTATGCTGCAGTCGCGCTCGCGCGCAAGATCTTCGGCCGTCTCGAGGGGCGCCGTGTGCTCGTGGTCGGCGCCGGTGAGACCAGCACGCTCACCGCGCAACACCTGCGAGCGAGCGGTGTGGCCGAAATCACGGTCACAAGCCGTACGCACGCCCACGCCGAAGTTCTTGCGACCGCCGTCAACGGCCGCACACTCGCCTGGGAGAGCATCGCTCAGGGCCTGGCGACGGCAGACATCATCGTGACCGCCACCGGGTCGCAGCGGCCGATTCTTACTCGCGCACAGTTCGAGCCGGTGACCGGCAGGCACCGACACGGTCCACTGTTCATCATCGACATGGCCGTGCCCCGCGACGTCGAAGCCTCGGTCGGTGATATTGAAGAGGTGTTCCTCTACAACGTCGACGACCTCCAGACCATCGTCAATGAGAACCTTTCGCGCCGGAGCTCGGAGATCGAGCTGGCGGAAGCCATCGTCTCGGAGGAACTGTCCAAGTTTGCGGCCTGGCACAGGTCGCGAAGCGCCATTCCAACGGTCGTGGCGTTGCGGGAGCGGTTCGATCGTATCCGGCGTGCCGAGCTTCAGCGGCTGGATAGCAAGCTCGCCGGCCTGACACCGGAGGCGCGGGCACGTGTTGAGGAAGTCACGCGCCTCATCGTGGAGAAGCTCCTGCTCGAGCCCACCGAGCAGCTCAAAGGGCTGCCAGACGAGGAGACGCAGGCAGCGTACACCGAGGCCATGAACCGTCTCTTCCGGCTGCGAGAGGGCGAAACGGCCCAAGGTCCCGCTGAAACGGCTGCGGAGGTCACACCAGCCGACCCCCACGCCACGTAACGAACCTGCCATGTCTACGCTCAGGCTCGGCACGCGTGGCAGCCCGCTCGCACTGTACCAGGCGACGACGGTCGCTAGTCTCATCCAGCAACGCACCGGTGATGTATGCGAGATCGTCGTCGTCAGGACCTCGGGCGACCGGCTCGCGGACGCTCCGCTCGCTGAGGCGGGAGGTAAACGCCTCTTCGTGAAAGAGATCGAGGAGGCCTTGCTGGCCAGAAGCGTTGACCTCGCCGTGCACAGCAGCAAGGACATGCCTACGGCGCTTCCGAGCGGCCTCGAGATCGGCGCCGTGCTCCCTCGGGAGGATCCGCGGGACGTCCTCGTCCTCCCCGAGGGGCGGGGACGTGCACTCGGCGTCGACGAGGTCCTGCGCGCGCTTGGAAACACGCCCAGAATCGGCACGAGCAGCGTACGGCGTATCGCACAGCTCGCCTCGTTCAGCCCAGGTGCGCGGTTTCAGCCCATTCGCGGCAACCTCGACACGCGCCTCCGCAAGCTCGACGCGGGCGAGTACGATGCCCTGGTGCTGGCTGCGGCCGGACTCCGCCGCCTGGAGCGCGGGGATCGCATCTCCGCTGTGCTGCCGGTCGACACCTGCGTGCCGGCACCCGGTCAAGGCATCATCGCCGTCGAGATCCGCACCGACGACGGGCGGACCGCCGCGCTCGCCGCCGCCATCGGGGACCGGGAGGCCGCGATTGCGCTCACTGTGGAACGGACCGTGGTAGAACGGTTGGGAGGCGGATGTCAGATGCCGATCGCCGCCTACGCGCACACCGCGGGCAACCATGTGCGGGTCGTGAGCGTCGTGCTCTCGCTCGACGGCGCCCGTGCGGTGCGGGCCGAGGCGTCGGGACCAGTCGAGACACCTGAACACGTTGGAACCAGCGCCGCCGACGACCTGCTGGCGCAAGGTGCTGGAGAGATTCTCGCCGACGCGAAGCGTGCGCTGTCGGCGACGGAAGGCCATCAGCAATGAAGACACCTGCCGTTTACCTGATCGGCACAGGGCCAGGAGATCCTGGCCTGATGACCGTTCACGGGCTCGAGTGCCTCAGTCGAGCCGATGTCGTGATCCACGATCACGGCGTCCCGGCGCGACTCCTGAAGCGGGCGCGCCCGGGAGCGGAGATCATCGAGGTCGGCAGTGCCGCCAGGCAACCGATGGCGCAAGACGCGATCACCTTTCTGCTCGCCGAGAAGGCGCGCGAAGGCAAGCTCGTGGCGCGGCTGAAGCGAGGCGACCCGTTCGTCTTCGATCACGGCGGTGAAGAGGCGCTGTTCCTGCACGAGCAGGGAATACGCTTCGAGGTCGTACCCGGCATTCCTCTTGGAATCGGCGTGCCGGCGTACGCAGGCGTGCCGGTCACGTATCCGGGCGGCGGCGACACCATCACGCTGGTGCGGGGCTTCGAGGATGAAGGCCGCACGATGCCCGAGGTCGACTGGGCCAGTCTGGCAAAACTCGATGGCACGGTCGTGTGCTACGCCGGTGTGCAGCAGCTTCCGCGCATCCTCGATGCCCTTCTGGCGAATGGCTGGCCGACCGACGAACGGGCGGTCATCATCTACAACGGCACACTCACGAGCCAGGAAACCGTGTCGGGAACCATCGGCGAACTGCGGACGGGCTGGCGCGAACACCATCGGCGGGATCCGGCGATGCTCGTCGTCGGCAGGGTTGTCGGCTTTCGCAACCACTTGCGCTGGTTCGACGCACGGCCGCTCTTCG
>Ga0209640_10001669_pt1 | contig 19042 bp, 16 predicted proteins | sample RifCSP10_1_FD_184018 | JGI IMG/M metagenome (GOLD analysis project Ga0209640, IMG submission 184018) | Soil microbial communities from Rifle, Colorado - Rifle CSP2_sed 10_1 (SPAdes) (version 2) | ecosystem: Environmental > Terrestrial > Deep subsurface > Rock core/Sediment | place: Rifle... | reverse complement strand
GCGGGCTTCTTGCTTCTCGCGCTCACCGCCATTTTTCTTCCGGCTTTCCTGCTCATCGTCGGCGCGCTTCCCTTTTGGGATCTCCTCCGCTCTCGCGGCGGCTTTCGAGCGGCGCTTAGCGGCATCAATGCCGCTGTGGTTGGCCTTCTCCTTGCCGCTCTGTATCGCCCGGTTTGGATGAGCGCCATCCATGCGGCGTCGGACTTCGGGCTTGGCCTTGTGGCTTTCGGGTTGCTCGTGTTCTGGAAGTGGCCGCCGTGGCTCGTCGTCTTGCTGACGGCGCTGGGCGGCGAAGCGCTGTCCCGTATTTGAAATTGCACAGGTTTTGGTCCCAACTTGAAGTCCGCGTGTGCTCCTGCCATATTCAGCCTCGTCCGATAAAGATCCGGCGGCGCGGATCCGGGAGCGTGACGGCTTAAATGATGGCAAGGGCTCTGAAGTTTTTTGGCGGGAAGATCAGGTTTGACCGCAACGAGCTTTCCGGTGCGTTCGGCGATATCGGCACGGATTTCCCCTTGGTTGTCAGCATGATTCTTGTCTCGGGCTTGGACGTAGCGAGTGTTCTCATCATGTTCGGTTGCATGCAGATCTTAACCGGACTTATCTACGGGCTTCCCATGCCGGTCCAACCTCTTAAGGCAATGGCCGTTATAGTCATCACGCAGAAATTGAGCGGGAATGTCCTGTACGGCGGCGGTCTGGCGATCGGATTGCTCATGCTTTTTTTGGCCCTGACAGGTTTGATCGACTGGATCGCGAGGGTCGTACCTAAAAGTGTGGTGCGAGGCGTTCAGTTCGGCCTGGGGCTACAACTCGCCACCATAGCGCTAAAAAACTATGTGCCAGCGGAAGGCAGCATCGGCTACGGCTTAGCGGCCCTCGCCTTCGTGCTGACCCTCTCGCTGCTGGGAAATAGGAAATATCCTCCGGCACCTTATGTCATTTTGCTCGGGCTGGTCTACGCCTATTCGTTCAAGCTCGACGCGGGAGGGTTGCTCGGGAGTTTTTCATTCCGCTTGCCGCAGCTGCATTTTCCTACGGCGCAAGATCTCCTGACGGGGTTTGCGGTCTTGGCCCTGCCGCAAATCCCTCTCTCGCTCGGCAATTCGATCCTGGCCACGCGGCAACTCGTGGAGGATTTCTTTCCCGGCCGCTCGGTGAGCGTCCGCAAGATCAGCCTGACGTACTCACTGATGAACCTCGTCAATCCTTTTCTCGGTGGAATTCCCACGTGTCACGGTTCGGGAGGGATCGCAGGGCACTATACCTTCGGGGCCCGGACGGGAGGGTCGGTAGTCCTTTATGGCTCGCTATATCTCCTTTTAGGATGCTTTCTCAGCGCGGGTTTTGGAGAGGTGGTTCAGCTTTTTCCCAAGCCCATCCTGGGCGTGATTTTGATGTTCGAGGGATTGGCCCTGATGAGAGTTGTGCGAGATATGATGGTGTCCAAGGCAGACTTCACCATCGTCTTGATGGTCGGGTTGATCGCCGTCGGCCTCCCATATGGATATGTCATCGGCCTTGTGCTCGGGACAGCTCTGGCTTACCTGGCGAAGAGGCGACTGACTGGATTAGCAGAATAAAGATGTTCGAGCCTTCCTGATGTCTCAGTTGTGTTTTTTCCTGCAATACTCGTATAGGTCGTCGAACATAGCCGCCGTGCGGGCAAGACGGGCATCGTCATCCCTATGCGCCAGTGCAATCCCTGGGACTAGCCCAGCGGCGCGGTGTAACGGCTCTTGACAAGCTTTGAATTTGAATGGATATTGCCCTCCCCATGCTCCGAAAAGCGTTGGCAATACTGCTTGTGTTCTCCTGGGTCATCCTTTCGAGATTTGACTTATTGGAGGACTTCGACTTTCCCATCCAGAACGGGGTTCACAACCCCCCTGAAAACTCCTTGCCAAATGGTGGTCCGGGCGTTGACTTGGTCAACAACATCCTTGAATCAGGAGACCGCACGGGGTTTTCTCACGTTGGACTCTTTGCATTACCTGTTCTTGATTCACCCGTTGACGCACCCACGGTCTCCAAAAAAGTCTCTAAAATTCACAAGCTCCACCGTATCTTTCTGATCTAATCTAACTCTTCTTTTCCATTCACACCGCCGTGTTCAAGGAAACGCGCCTACAGGCAAGCTCCTCCTGGAATAAACTGCTCGGAAAATTTTGCCTGAATGCCAAGTACACTGGAAAGGAAGAGAGTCATGGAAGATTTTCCTATATGGCTGAAACTGATCATATGGCTGGGTGTAGGTTCTACCTTGATCTACACGATCGGGGCCATCGTCTACTACGGCCTTTTTGGTTGACCGCACGCAGTGATGTGAGATGCTAAGGAGCGCTTGCCCAGCCCTGGAAAAGCTTTATAAGTCGATTTTAATGTCCGCGCCGGGATTGATTTTAGGGCTCAACTGAATTCTCGCCAAGGCGATTTCTTGGCTTTATTCCAACTTGTCAGCCTCTCGGATGGCAGAGGCGAAGAGGTTAGTAAATGTCGGATATAGGACTCGAAATCTCAGTCATCTTTTTTCTCATATTGGCCAATGGCGTATTTGCGATGTCAGAAATGGCCGTGGTTACGGCGCGCAAGTCACGGCTTCAGGACTGGGTGAACAAGGGCAGCGCCAAAGCGAGGGTGGCTTTAGAACTTGCCAATACGCCTAATCGGCTTCTCTCCGCTGTACAAATCGGTATCACTCTTATCGGCATCCTGGTTGGTGCGTTCGGAGGTAGAACTCTTGCCGATCGAATGGCCACTTATTTAAGCGTTGTTCCAGTGATCGAACCCTACAGCCAGGCAGTCGGTCTCGGTGCGGTCGTTTTGGCAATCACTTACTTTTCGCTCGTGATCGGTGAACTGGTGCCGAAGCGGCTTGCCCTAAGACATCCCGAGGGTATAGCCGCGGCCATGGCGATTCCCATGCGTGCCCTGTCCAGAATCTCCTATCCTGTGGTTCTGCTTTTGAGTATCTCAACCGATGCCGTATTCGGCTTGTTCGGTAAACGTGCCGTTCAGGAACCTCCGGTTACGGCAGAAGAGATCAAGACGCTGGTTCAGAAAGGCACTGAGGCAGGTGTTTTCGAGGAATCCGAGCAAGACATGGTTGAAGCTGTGTTCCGTTTAGGCGACCGGAGCGCTCGATCGGTGATGACGCCAAGGACACAGATTGTCTGGCTTGATGTCAACGATTCCGTGGAGCAGATCCGCGAGAAAATTAGCGAGAGTGGCTATTCCCGATTCCCGGTCGGCGTGGGAAGCCTCGACCAGGTGAAGGGCGTGGTGCAAGCCAAAGACTTGTTGGCTAACAGCTTGGCCGGTAAGTCTTTTAATCTTGAGACTTTACTCCATCAGCCGTTGTTTGTGCCGAGAGGGGTTTCCGCGCTGGAGGTGCTCGAGGCATTCAAGGAGTCGGGCAAACATATAGCGCTGGTCGTGGATGAGTATGGTGGTATCGAGGGATTGCTTACGCACCACGATATCCTCGAAGCCATCGCAGGTGAGATTCCGTTCAGCGAAAAGCACGCCGAGCCTATGGCCGTGCAGCGGCCGGACGGCTCATGGCTGTTAGACGGAATGCTACCCGTGGGCGAGTTCAAAGAGATCTTTCATCTGGAAAGCTTGCCCGGAGAGAAAAAAGACGCCTATCAAACATTGGGCGGCTTCGTATTCACCCAGATGGGGCGAATTCCCTCTGTAGCCGATCACTTTGAGTGGGGTAATCTGCGTTTCGAGATCGTCGATATGGACGGCAAACGGATTGATAAGGTGCTGGTTACGCGAATACCAGCCGCCACGGAGAAAACCTAGGTATCGGGTCTATCTCCACTGGCCCGAAGGAAATCTTTCTACAATTGAAACATAGCCGGCTGAGGCGGCCGCACATACCATTTGTTAGTCCGTTCCTGTCACGACTACCGGTGCGAATGGACAGCCGACCCGTCGTGCGTGTGCTCTGTGATGCGATGGTGTTCTTCGCCCGACAAATCCTCCGGGTCAATGTGGATGGTGACTTTCGCAAGATAAGGTAGATTATGTAACAGTTGATGCGTCGCTCCCATTGCGATCGCGTGTCCTTCGGCAACCGACAATTTGGGACTTACAGCAAGGTTGACTTCGGCGTGTAGACGGTGGCCCGCCCAGCGCAGCCGCACCTCCGTAACGCCGCGTACGCCTTGGGCATGGTTCATCGCATGCGTGATTTCGTCGATCACTTCGGGATCGACTCCGTCCAGCAAGCGGGTAAAAACGGCTTTACCCGATTCCCAAACGATGCGCAGGATGGCAACCGTGATGATAAGGCCTATGATCGGGTCTGCCAATGGATAACCCATCCACACACCTGCAGCGCTGAACAACACGCCTAAACTCGTCAGGCCATCCATACGGGCATGGTAACCATCTGCAACGAGAGCGGCACTGTTAATTTGTTTGCCCACCCGAAAGCGAAAAATCGCCACCATCTCATTGCCAGCGAAACCGACGAGGGAAGCTATCGCAACTGCCCAGAGATGCTCAACAGCTTGGGGACGTAAGAGACGGTCTATCGACTCGTAGCTCGCCACGACCGCGCTGAATAAAATGGTGAGGACGATAATGACCCCCGCCACGTCTTCTACACGGCCGTAACCGTAAGTGAAGCGACGCGAGGGCTGTCGCCGCGCCAAGCTAAACGCAATCCACAAAGGGATAGCCGTTGTCGCGTCGCCAACATTGTGTATCGTGTCGGCAAGCAAAGCCACACTCCCAGAAAAAAAGACGATGACCGCCTGAAACACGGCCGTGGCAGCCAAGCCGATGAGGGACCATTTGACAGCTAAAATGCCGCGCTCTGTGGTGAGGAGCGCCGGGTCTATCGTGCCGTGCGTGTGATCATGATGGCTATGATCTGGATCACTGTGGGAGTGAGAATGACCAACATTAGACATACGAAAATCATACTCCTCGGCACGGCGATATGCTATTCGCACGACATAGGGCAAACCGCGTCAGGGGGTTTCATTACCAGATAAGCGGGCGGTTGCTCTGCTTTCACCCATTCGTAAAGCGCCGGCACCAGCGTCAAAAACGTGAAGCTATAGCCTAACCAAGAAAAGTAGTCCCCCTCTGTTGTTTATTTAGCATCAACCTCTTTTCCTCCTGAAATACTCGTACAGGTCATCAAACACAGCCGCCGCGCGGGCAAGGCGAATTTCATCATCCTTATGGGCCATGGCGATGCCTGCGATCAGCCGGTCGATCCCGGCCGTCTCGTGGCGGCCGAACTTCGAATCTTTGAGGTCGATCTCGTGAACGATCTGCGCGATCGGACGAAGTGCGGGATCCATGAGCCCTAGTCGATCCATCAGGACTTCGAACGTGCAGCGGTCGCCCTCGTGCGTAAACTCTGCCTCAAACATATCAAAGCGCAATTCGCCGGGTTCTGGTTTATAACCTCTTGCAGGTACAAATTTGAAGCGCGTCTCGGGATCGATAAAACGGCGGATAAGCCAAGCGCTCGCCATGCGGTCTACATGGATGCCCTTTCTTGTAACCCAGGTGCGACCATGTAGCTCTTCGAGACGAGCTTTCGCAGGAATCGGGCCGCGCTTGTCTGGCCCGAGCGGTTGGAGTTGTGCTTCAATTCCGGCTATGAGTCCTTCGGCTGCCTCGCGTCCGGGAGCCCCGAAAAAGTCGATCGCCACGGCTTCCGCGAGGCGACGTTTCAAACGGTCTACGTCGGTCTCGGCTTGTTCCCGGCGGTCATCATCGGCCCTCAAGTTACTCGGGAGAGATTTGGCGATGCGTTGCGCCTCTTCGGTTATCTCCTGATAGTCAGAACTTCGGGCTGCCTGAAATAGCTCCTCAATCTGGTCATCTGAAAGCCCCTCGACGAATCGCGCCTCACACATAGAAGCGTCACCACCGCCTTCGACGATCTCCCGCAATACCCACTGGAAGTCCTCTTGTGTCTGGTCGTTCTTGGGCAGAACATACACCGAGTTTTTCACGGCGACGGCGCCGAGCCTTTGAAGCCGGCGCCAGATCTTCACCCGGAAGTAATTCGGCTTGGGCGGAATCTGATGGATGAGAAGTAGCCAGCGACCTTCATTTGATTTCTGCATAAAAATTCGTAGTCTTGACTCGTAGAAACAGTTGCTATATTAAAGGTTCAGTTGTTACATAGCAACAATTCTGTCTATCGGAACCGGTGCTGCTCTTAATAGCGAGGCTTAACAGTTACATACCGGTTCGAAACTAACATGGCCACCGCTTTCACTCCATTTGTCATCCTTGTCATAGCCAGCATCTTGTCTCGCTTCAGCTACCAGATGGCGCGAAGCCCTGTCCTGCCGCGTTTTGCCCAAGATCTCGGCTCATCGGCCGAGTTGATAGGTCTTATTGTCGCGGCATCCACAATCACTGGCATCTTCATCAAGCTTCCCGCGGGGGCCCTCTCCGACATCCTGGGGCGCAGGCGTATGATGCTTCTAGGAGCCATTTTCTTTGCCGTCCCTCCTTTTCTGTACCCGCTCGTGACCGAGCCTGTAAGCCTTTTGCTGCTGCGCTTTCTACACGGCTTTGCGACGGCGATTTTCGCGCCTGTGGCCTCGGCCTACGTGGCGGACCTGTTTCAGACAGGTCGGGGTGAAAAACTCGGCTGGTTTGCCTCGGCCAACGACGTGGGGGCCACCCTGGGTCCGCTGATCGGTGGCTTCATCCTTTTTTCCACCGCCAGTTATTCAACTACTTATCTGGTTGTGGGCGGGCTAGGCCTCTTGCCCCTCATTATGGTCCTGCGTCTCCCGAACGAGGAAAGGGCCCCGGTTCCAGCAACAGCAAACCCGGGACGATGGATGGAGTTCAAAAGGGGCATCGTTGAGGTCGTCTCAAACAGGGCCGTTGTCATCGCCTCCGCATTGGAAGCGGTCATGTACGTGGGGTACGGCGCCTTCCTAGGTTTTTTCCCGATTTATGCCAGGGGAATTGGCCACAACGACGCCGCCATCGGCCTTATCATGGGAGGTCAGCTCGCGACAACCATGATCGGCAAGCCTGCCGGCGGTTGGCTATCCGATCGGCTAGGGAGAAAGCCTATGATCCTTTTGGGCCTTGCTCTCTGTGCTCTGATGCTTCCGCTGATTGTCTTGGGGGAAGGCTTCCTTAGCCTTCTTCTCCTCTCCTCCCTGTTTGGCTTGGGCGTAGCGATCGTTACTCCCTCGACGACTGCGCTCGTGGCTGATCTGGCAAAGGCTGGAAGGAAGGGCTCAGCTATGGGGGTCTTTGGAACTATTTGGGACAGCGGTGAGGCCGCCGGGCCGATTCTGGCCGGTTTTCTCATCGCCTCGCTCAGCTACTTTAACGGCTTTCTCATTATCGCAGGGGTGATGGCCCTCGCGGCCGTGATTTTTGCGGTAACGATAAAAGACCCGATGCATGCCCCGGCCCGGCAGGCTGAGGGAAAGCCGGCTTAAAAAAATCGACTCTGCGATGGGAAAATACATCAGGGTTTGTTCCGTCGACGAGGTTCCTCCTGGAAAGGCCAAGATGGTCAGGGTCGAAGGTAGGCCGATTGCTATATTCAATCTCAACGGGGACTTCTATGCCACGGACGACAACTGTCCTCACGAGGGTGGCCCGCTCTCCGAAGGCTTCATCGAAGGAGAGAACGTGACCTGTCCCTGGCATGGGGCTACCTTCCACATTGTGAACGGAAAAACGTTGGAGCCGCCTGCCGGAGAAAAGATGGGTCCACCGGTGGATCAAGGAGTTGCCTGTTATCCGGTGCGGATTGCGGGAGAAGAACTGGAGATAGAAATTTCGTAGGAGGAGTTTATGGAGACGTTAAAGATTGATGACCATATCGAGTTTCACCCCAAGGCTTTTGTGCGCAAGCGCCTCTTTGAAATGGGAGAGCTTTATTTCAATATGTACTGCATCCAGCCGGGACAGAAAAACCCGCTTCACCGCCACCCCAATTCGGCCGAGGTCCTCTTCTTCGTTGAAGGCACGGGAGAGGTCATCGTGGGGCGGGAGAAGAAAGCGGTGGCCGCCCGCGAGGCCGTTTATGTTCCCGTCAACGCACCTCATGAAATCATCAACACGGGCAAGACCAACATGATTGTGGTTTTGGTTCAGACCCCGCTCCCGTGCGAGCACGTCTATGTGCGGCCAGAGGAGGTCGGAGAGCTCGTCCAGGTACAGTAACATGATAGTCATCCCCGCTTTGCGCATTCTGAAAATTCTCAGGTTGTTCAGTTGACAAGGTCAATTTTGTGGTGAAATAAGTAATCTGGTGGGTGAGGATAGATAACTATGCTTAAGGCCATACCTGTGGAAGAGGCTGTGGGGATGCCTTTGGCTCACGACATCACCGAGATCGTTCCAGGTAAGTACAAGGGGCCCGCATTCCGGCGCGGCCACGTCATTCGTCCCGAAGATGTTAGCCGGCTTCTCGATCTCGGCAAGGCCCATATTTATGTCATGGAGTTAGCGGAGGGGGAAATCCATGAGGAGGACGCCGCCCGCAGGCTGGCTCGGGCCGCGGCAGGTCCGCATCTCATGTTGACCGATCCCGTCGAGGGCCGGGTTAATCTGGTGGCGGAGATCGCTGGCTTGCTGAAGATTGACGCGGATCTTCTCTACCGCTTCAACGATCTTGGCGAGATGATCCTGGCGACTCTACCCGCCAACCGATATGTCAGAAAAGGCGATGTCGTGGCGGGGACCCGGACCATTCCTGTGGTCGTGAAGGAGGATTTGATCAAGAGGGCCGAAGCGATTTGCAAAGAGAAGCCCATTGTGACGATCTTCCCTGTTCCCGCGCGGCGCGTTCACCTGATTGTCACCGGGAGCGAGGTCTACACGGGCCGCATCAAGGACGGCTTTGAGCCTGTCGTTCGGCGCAAGGTAGACGAGATGGGCTCGGAGCTGGAAGCGACCAAATTCGCTCCCGATGACCCAGACCGCATCGCTGCCCTGATTAAAGAATCGCACCAAGCCGGGGCGGAAATCATTCTGGTCAGCGGGGGCATGTCCGTGGATCCCGACGATTTGACTCCCGAGGGAATCCGCAGAAGCGGGGCCAAAGTGGAGACGCACGGCTTTCCGGTCCTGCCGGGATCGATGTTTCTTATGGCCTATTTAGAACAGACCCCCATCTTGGGGCTATCGGGATGTGTCCTGCACGACGCGGTCAGCGCCTTTGACCTGCTTCTTCCTCGCTTGCTGGCGGGAGAGAAGATCTCGCGGCCTGATATTGTTGCCATGGGGCATGGCGGCTTGCAAAGGAGACACGACCATTAGCCAGCAATTAGCTATCAGCGATCAGATGTTAGCCAGGAGCTGAATGCTGACGGCTGAAAGCTGAAGGCTGATTCAAAAAGGAGAAGAAAATGATGATACTAAGGACTTTAAAGGAGAGGTGCGATCCACGGTGGGCCTGCCTCTTAGTGGTCGATGTTCAGAACGATTTCGTCCACCCCAAGGGGAGCGCGGGGCAGAGAGGCGAGGACCTGAGTGAGGCCGTAGCCATGGTCCCGAGACTGGTGCGTTTTATCGCTGAAGCCAGGAGCATGTCGCTTCCGGTCGTTTACGTCAGGACGACTCACAGCGAGTGGACCGATACCCCTTCCTGGGTTTACCGCAAGTCCCAGCAGAAGGCGTTGGCGACCTGCCGCGAGGGTAGCTGGGGCGCTGAGTTTTATGAGGGAATTTCTCCTCTGCCCGAGGAACGGGTAGTGATCAAGCACCGCTACAGCGCCTTCATTAACACGGACCTGAATACGGTCCTCAAGGCCAAGGGCACTCAGAGCGTCTTAGTGACCGGCGTGGCTACCAACGTGTGCGTGGAGACGACGGCCAGGGACGCCTACACGTTCGACTATTACGTCACGCTAATCGAAGACTGTTCCGCGGCGTACGATGGCACGCTCCACGCGAACACGTTAGAAAATATCCGCCGCCACTTCGGATTGGTGGCCTCCTCCGATGAGGTCATGGCAACGTGGGAAGGTTTACAACAGAGAAAAGCCGCCGGACTCTAGAACTTTGAACTGATTGAACGATTTGAACCGTTCAAACAGTTTAAACTGTTCAAGCCGTTCAAGGGCTATTTCATGAACTCGGCGTTGATCTGATCCAGCAGCTCTGCCCGGGGTTGAAGCATGTCTTGCCCCAGCTCGGCCAATGGAGTCTCGCAGAGGTTTAGATCCTCGATGAACTCTGGCCGGGTGGGATCGTAATAAATCAGGCCGGTAAGGAATCTCCCTTCGGCGACCGCTGCATGGATGGCCGCTACGGCCTGCATTTTGTTGGAGGGGTCATAGTCTCTCCCCAGCTTGTGCAGGATGATGCGTGATCCGTCGTGCAGTTCGACATCCTGATCTGTCCCCTCCTCATAGTCGACCTCGATGTTTTCATACGGAGGGATGAAGTCTACATCATGAATCGGGTCGAGGTGCTCTTTGACGTACTTCAAGCTCTTGGTTGAGCCCTCGTGATTGTTGAACGTAACGCAGGGACTGATCACATCCAGAATGGCGCTCCCCTTGTGCGCCAAGGCGCCCTGGATCAGGGGGGCGAGCTGCTTACGGTCGCCGGAGAAGCTCCGCGCCACATAGGTGGCGCCCATGACGATCGCCAGCTCGGCAAGATCGATGGCAGGCATATCGTTGACTTTTCCGCCCTTCATCACCGAGCCCTTGTCAGCGGTGGCAGAAAACTGTCCCTTCGTCAATCCATAAACTCCGTTGTTCTCGACGATGTAGGTAATATTCACGTTGCGCCGCATCATATGACAGAAGTTTCCCAAGCCGATCGCGGCAGTATCCCCGTCCCCGGATACGCCGATGGAAATCAGGGTGTGGTTGGCCAGGTTGGCGCCGGTGGCTACTGCCGACATCCTTCCATGGACCGCGTTAAAGCCGAAAGATTGGCTGATAAAATAGGCGGGCGTCTTTGAGGAACAACCGATGCCGCTCAGCTTAATGACCTTACGCGGGTCAACGCTACTTTCAAAGAAGGCCCGGATGACGGATGCCGAGATGGCATCGTGGCCGCACCCCCGGCACATCGTGGTGGGGGCCCCCTGATAGTCCTTCTCTGTCAAACTGATGCGATTAACTTTCTCTCCCGCCATTCTCCTACCCTTTCCCTGAGATTGGCTTCGTGGGCTTTGATCTGCCGGACGATCTCTCCCGCGGTTACGGGGAGGCCGTCATAGATGAGCACGCTGCCGATCTTCGCGCCCAATTCCGGCCATTCCTCTTTGAAAATCGCCGCCATCTGGCCGTCGCGGTTCTGCTCCACCAGATAGACCCGGTCGTGGGCCGCGACGAATTCTCTTACCTCCTCGGTCAAAGGGAGCGCCCTGAGCAGGAGGTGGTCGGTCTTGACGCCTGAAAGGCGCAGCCGGTCACGCGCCTCCCGGACTGGCTCGTAGCTCGAGCCGAAGCAGATGACGCCGGTTTTGGCGCCGTCAGCCGTCTCGATGATGGGCTCGGGGACATATTTGCGTGCCGTTTCGAACTTCCGCCGCAGCCGGTCGAGGGTCTCCTTGTAATCTTTTTCGTCCTCGGAATAGTGCGCGTCTGAGTCGTGACCGGAGCCGCGGGTGAAGTAGGCGGCATGCCGGTGCATATTCCCTGGGATTGTCCTGTACGGAATCCCGTCTCCGTCCGCATCGAAATAGCGGCGGAATTTCTTCCCCTGCTTCTCCCATTGCTCCAGTTGCTCTGCCGTGACCAGCTTGCCGCGATCGAACGGCTCCTTTACCAGTACCAGAGGATCTGAGGACCAGAGGTTCATCCCGAGATCCAGGTCCATCATCACGAAGACAGGAGTCTGAAACCTCTCGGCGAGGTCGAAGCTGCGCCGGGAAAAGTCAAAGCTCGACTTCATGTCGTGAGGGATCAGGATGATGTGGCGTGTGTCCCCGTGGGAAGCGTAGTACATGAGCTGGATATCGGCCTGCTGGGTCCGCGTGGGCAGCCCGGTCGATGGCCCGCCGCGCTGGATGATGAAAAAGACACCCGGCATCTCGGCAAAATAGGCAAGGCCAATGGACTCATTCATGAGTGAAAGTCCGGGGCCTGAGGTACTGGTCATGGCGCGGGCTCCGGCCCAGCCTGCTCCAAGCACCATGCTGGCGGCAGAGATTTCGTCTTCCGCCTGAACAATCGCATAGGTGGCTTTGCCTTCTTTCGTCTTGCGCAGCCTGGGGAAGTAGTACTCCATGGCCTCCGCGAGCGAACTCGACGGGGTAATCGGATACCAGGAGACGATGGCAACCCCGCCGAATATTGCCCCAAGCGCACAGGTCGTATTGCCATCGGTGATGATTTTCCCCTTATTCCCGTTGGGGATGGCGACCAACCGAGCCATAGTTTGGGTGAAACCTTTATCCTTCATGTAGTTGTAGCCGGCCTCGATGCAAATGAGGTTGGACTCTATGACTGCGGGCTTCTTGCCGAAGGTATCTTCTAGGACCTCCTTGATGGTCTCCATATTGATGCCGAACAGGTACGCCAAGGCCCCGACATAAATCATGTTCCTCTGCTTGGTCCGGAGCGGAGAGGCGGGAACAATTTTTTGGATCAGCTTATTGGCCGGCACCCCCAGATATTGAACTCCATCGCGCTTCAGGTTGGGAGAAAGCGGTGTCGAGTCGTCGTAGATAATCAGGCCGCCGTCACGGACGCGGTAGATGTCCTTTGCCGCCGTGGCATCGTTGAACATCACCATGACATCGATGACATCCTTTCGCCCCATGTATCCGTCGGCGCAGGCTCGAACCTGATACCACGTCGGGAGCCCCTGAATATTCGAGGGGAACATGTTCTTTGACGAACAGGGGATACCCATTTTGAAAATGGCTTTAAAAAGGATGTTATTGGCGGAAGCGCTCCCCGTACCGTTCTCCGTTGCTATACAAATGTTGAGATCGTTAATCGCCGGCGATTCCATATCCGAGTTACACCCCTCCTTTCGGGTAGATCACGCACCCGAAGATTAATATTTAAATTATCACAAACGCGACAAAAGACAAGAAACTCCTGGCCTTATCCTGGGGTATACTGCTCCTCGGATTCCCAGAATTTTTCGATTTCTTTCCAGGCCTTACGCACGCTCTCGTCAACATCCAGCGCCTTCGCGTACTTTAGAACATCCCTCATCGCCACGATCCCTAGAAGCGCCTCTTTGTCTCCCCGAACCGGTATGTGCCGGAACCCCCTCTTGTACATCTCGGCCAACACTTCCCCAATGAGGGCCGAATGCGACATGGTCACAACGTCAGTGGTCATGACCTCCTTGATAGGAGTCTTTTTGGTGTCAATGGCTTTTACCGCGACCCGTCTTAAAACGTCCCGCTCGGTAAAGATCCCCTTGGGTTCTCCATGGTCCAATGCGATGACGCAGCCCGTATCCTTCTTGATCATGATTTCCATGGTCTCGTGGACCGACTGAGAGGAATCTACGGTGATGAGTTCACTGGACATAATGCTGCCGATGGTCTGGGTCTCCGGGAGGCCCCGGCCTAATTCCACAGCGAGGTTCAGTATGCGTCGCATGGAGACCATGCCGACAATCTTCCCTTTCTCCCCGCGGACGAGCAGGTGGCGGAATTTTGACCTATACATTTTCCCCAACGCTTCGACGATATGCGTGTCCTGCCTCACGGCACGGATCGGGCTCGTCATGACTTTCTTGATATTGGTTTTTTTAGGGTCCGATTTCTTGTTCATGACGCGTCTGAGGACATCCTTCTCGGTGAAAATCCCCACCGGCATCCCGTTGTCCGTGATGATCACGCGCCCGACTTTCTTCGCCACCATGGTCTCCATGACCTCGAATACGGTGCTTGACGCTTCGGCCGCAGTCAATTCCGTGGTCATGATCTCGCTTACTTTATTGGACAGCATAGGGCACCTCCCGACGCGAAGCCAGCCTCAGGTTTACATCGCTAAGATTCGCAGCATAATCAGTTTTGATAAAATATGTCTGTTTTTCTTGGGGGGCGCAAGGGGAGGTTGCTGGATGGCTGCTCTGGCGGGGCGAAGAAGATTGCAGAGCCTGGAGAGGCGTGTTAAATTGTTTTTTGTTTCAGCGAGGGGGAAGCTCGATGAGCCGAAGGGAAACGGAATTTGACCGTGAGGTCATTACCGAGACCGAAAAGAAACTCAAGAGGCCGCCTCTTTACAAAGTCCTGCTTCACAACGATGACTACACCACCAAGGAGTTTGTCGTTCAGATCCTCCAGTACGTATTTCACAAGGAACATACCGCGGCGGTCCAGATCATGCTTCATGTCCATAAAAAGGGCATCGGGGTGGCCGGCGTTTATCCCTACGAGATCGCTGAGACCAAGGTGGCGCTGGTCGAAAATCTGGCCCGTCAGCATGAGTACCCGCTAAAGTCCACGATGGAAGAGGCCTGAGATGTTCACCAAAGAGCTAGAGGCGACATTGAATTTGGCTTTTTCCGAAGCCAGGCGGCGGCGTCACGAGTTCGTCTGCGTCGAGCATCTCCTCTTCGCCCTGCTTCAGGATAAAGATGCCAGTTCGACAATTGTCCATTGCGGCGGCGATATCGCCAGGCTGAGGAAGGAATTGGAGGATTTTTTCCGCACACACGTGGAGACGCTGCCCGAGGGATGGAAACAGGAGCCACAGCAGACCCTCGGCTTTCACCGGGTGTTGCAGCGGGCGGTGATCCATGGCCAGTCGGCGGAAAAAAAGGAAATCCACGGCGGCAACGTGTTGGTCGCCATCTTCCGCGAGCCGGACTCCTACGCGGCGTACCTCTTAGAACAGCATGGGATCACGCGCTTCGATATCATCAATTACATCTCGCACGGCATCTCCAAGATTCCGGTTGCCGAGGAGAGTTCCTCGGGCCCGGAGGAAGGGTTAGAGGAGGACGAAGAAAGTCCGAAGCCCGCGTCGAAGACGGACCCGCTCCAGGCGTTCACGGTGAATTTGGTGGAAAAAGCGCGCCAGGGTCTGATCGACCCCCTCATCGGCAGGGAAGCTGAGATCGAGCGCACGATTCATGTCCTGAGCCGCCGGCGCAAGAACAACCCCATTTACGTGGGCGACGCAGGTGTGGGCAAAACCGCGATCGCCGAGGGGCTGGCCCTGCAGATCGCCCAGGGGCGGGTCCCCGAACCCCTCAAGAATGCCGTTATCTATGCCCTGGACATGGGGGGGCTGTTGGCCGGGACCAGGTTCCGCGGCGACTTCGAGGCCCGCTTAAAGGGCGTTCTGAACCGGCTGAAGAAGCAGCCCAACGCCATCCTATTCATCGATGAGATCCACACCGTCGTCGGAGCCGGAGCAACCAGCGGAGGGTCGTTAGACGCCTCTAATATGCTGAAGCCCATCCTTTCTTCCGGGGAACTCCGCTGCATCGGATCGACCACCTACCACGATTATAAGAGCTATTTTGAGAGAGATCGGGCGCTGGCGCGCCGTTTTGAGAAGATCGAGATCTCCGAGCCCAGCATCGAGGAGTGCTACAAGATTCTGGAGGGACTCAAGCCCCATTATGAGAAACATCACGGGGTTCACTATACCTCCTCCGCTTTGCGCGCGGCGGTCGATCTTTCCGCCAAGCACATCAATGACCGGCGCTTGCCGGACAAGGCGATCGATGTGATTGATGAAGTCGGGGCGAAGGTCAAGCTGCTACCGTTGGAGAAGCGAAAAAAAACCATTGTCCCCAAAGACATCGAAAAGATCGTAGCGAGAATCGCGAAGATTCCGCCACGCAGCGTGTCGGCCTCCGATAAGATGCAGCTGCAGAACCTGGAGCGGGATCTCAAGCTTGTAGTGTTCGGACAGGACGCCGCGATCGAGACCCTGGCCAGCACCATCAGGCTCTCCCGCTCGGGGCTAGGATCGCCGGAGAAGCCGATCGGCTGTTTTCTCTTCTCGGGCCCAACCGGTGTGGGCAAGACCGAGGTGGCGAAGCAGCTCGCCCGCGTCCTCGGGGTGGAGTTTCTTCGCTTCGATATGAGCGAGTATATGGAGAAGCATACGGTTTCGCGCCTGATCGGCGCTCCTCCCGGCTACGTCGGCTTCGATCAGGGAGGGCTGCTCACGGACGCCATCAACCGGAGCCCGTACGCCGTGTTATTGCTCGATGAGATCGAAAAGGCGCATCCCGACCTCTTCAATATTCTGTTGCAGGTTATGGATCACGCGACGCTGACCGACAACAACGGGCGGAAGGCGGACTTTCGCAATATCGCCCTGATCATGACGACCAACGCCGGCGCGCGGGAGATGAGCGAGAAGCCGCTCGGATTCGGTTCTCGCACTAATGTGGGAAAGGGCAAGGAAGCGATCGAGAAGATGTTCAACCCGGAGTTTCGTAACCGCCTGGATGCCACCATCTTCTTTAACTCCTTGAGCCCGGAGATTATCGAGCGCGTGGTGGATAAGTTTATCATGGAACTCGAGGCCCAGCTCAGCGAAAAAAAAGTTTTTCTCCAGCTCTCCCCAAAGGCCCGCCGCTGGCTCGCCGAGCGGGGATATGACCCGACTTTCGGGGCGCGTCCCATGGCCCGCCTGATCCAGACGGAAATCAAGCGGGTGCTGGCCGATGAGATCCTTTTCGGGAGGCTCCAGAACGGTGGCAGGGCGGAGATCGATGAGAGTGAAGGGCAGCTCACCTTTGACTACCAGGAGCTTTCAGCTTCGGAGGCCAAGAAATCGGGCGAGGAAGCCTCCAAAGCCGGATTGACCACTTCCTCGGATGCCTGATTCCGTCTCTTCAGGCCCCGCCTTCGAGATCCCGACCCCTCTTTCATGGAAACGATCGTCGTTGCTCTTTTTCTAACGTTATTTCTGTTGGAGTTTCTCGTCGAGTTCGCGCTGAACGAGCTCAACCTGAGTCATGTGCGTCAAGAATCCGTGAGAAGGGCCGGTCCGGGGCCCTTCGATGGATGGGTGACCCCGGAGGTATACCGAGGATCGGTCGAATACACGCTCGCTAAAGGGACGTTCCAGCGTTGGGAATCGATCTATGACGGGCTGGTCGTTCTGTGGGTTCTTTTTGGCGGCGCGCTCCCTTATCTGGATCGCCTCACTCAGACGGCCGGCGGCTTCTTTTCGCCGGGGGCCCACGCCACAGGCATCTTCTTTTGCTTTGGTGTGGCCGCGATTTTCTCGGTTTTGGGGCTGCCAGGGGAGCTCTACGTCACCTTCGTAATCGAGGAACGCTTCGGTTTTAACAAGACCACGCTGCGGCTCTTTTTCACCGATAAGCTCAAAGCCCTCATGCTCGGCTTTGTGATCGGCATTCCCTTTCTTTTTGGCGTGCTCTGGTTGATGGACAGGGCAGGAGCTTACTGGTGGCTCTGGGCCTTTCTCTTCATCTTTGCCTTTCAATTCCTCATGGTCATTGTCTACCCTACCCTCATCGCCCCGCTCTTCAACAAATTCGAGCCGTTGCCCGAAGGCGAAATACGGCAACGGATTTTCGCATTAGCGGGCGAACTGGGCTTCAAAGCGGGCGGAATCTATACGATGGATGGCTCAAGGCGCTCGGCCCACTCCAATGCCTATTTCACCGGACTAGGGAAGGCCAAACGGATTGTGCTCTTCGATACCCTCCTCAAGCAACTTACGATCGAGCAAGGACTCGCCGTCCTGGCCCATGAGATGGGTCATTACAAGATGAGGCACATTCGTCGGATGATGATCGTCAGGGGTGTGTTGCTATTGGCCGGGCTATACATTTTAAGCCTGCTTCTAAACTACACGCCCTTGTTCCGTGCCTTCGGCTTGGCAGAGCCGTCGTACCATGGGGCTTTGGTTCTTTTCAGTCTGGTTTCCGGTCCGGCGACCTTTTACCTTAGGCCGCTCATGAACTTTCTCTCGCGCCGGCACGAGTATGAAGCGGACCTTTTCGCCGCAAGGACCTTAAAGGATGCAAAGCCCATGGAAGGGGCGCTGATCCAGTTGGCCGTCGAGAACCTCGCGAACCTGGCGCCCCATCCCTGGTATTCCGCATACCACTACTCCCATCCGACTCCGGTGGAACGCATCCAGGCGATCCGAGAAGCGGCAGATCGAGAGGCTCTTAGGCCACCTTGACAAAGAGAGGTTGCCTTAACATAGATTTACGAGGCATGTTGTGCGATGTCAGGTCGGAGCGACCTGCGGCTTCGTTTCGCTACGTGAAAGGTTCTAAACACGATGAGCCACCATCCTAAAGAACTTTGGCAAGATTTGCTCAAGCCCACACTGCTTGTCTTGTTGATTGGCTTGGCTGCACTACTCCAGGTCGCATTCCCCAGTCCTTCCTGGGGTCAAAAATTGGGCCAGAAAAAGGGTGTGGAATTGAGGGCTCAGCAGGTTCCCGTAAGTCAGGCAGCTCCCCCGAAGGCTCGGATTTCTGTGGTTAAAAGCGATCCCGCTGATCCGCTTAAGCTCTTTTCAGCCACGGCCCAAGGGTTGCAGGTCAGCGATAACGGGGGTCGTTCCTGGCGGGCACTGGCTGTTGGGGGCAAAAATGAAGAGATCTTTGCATTCGCGGTGAGTCAAGCAAATTCTTCTGTTCTGTTTGTAGGCCGAAGGGATGGGCTCTGGAAGAGTCAGAATGGTGGGAGGTCCTGGAGTTCATTGCCATACCCCACCTCGATCCCTTTATCCGTCGGGGTGGCTAAAAACGAGCCGCAAACTCTTTATCTAGCGACTGCTAGAAAAGGGGTCTATAAGAGTACCGATGGAGGCTATCAGTGGGTTGGGGCGAGCAACGGATTGCCCGAAGCGAGAGCCGGCGGGCGGCCTGAAGAGATCCATACACTGGCAGTTGATCCTTTGGACTTCAACGTAGTATATGCCGGGCTTTCTGGGCACGGCGTCTACCGCACTCTAGATGGCGGGGCTAGCTGGCACGAATATAACCGGGGTCTCCCCTTTCCCATGGCACGGCCGATAAAACCCCCGAAATTTGCCTACGACTCCAGAGATTCCAACGGCCTATATTTGGCCTTCAACGAACCGATTCATTCCCACCTGATGCGGACCCGGCTATATTCCCTTTCTGAAAACGA
>Ga0209640_10001668_pt1 | contig 19042 bp, 18 predicted proteins | sample RifCSP10_1_FD_184018 | JGI IMG/M metagenome (GOLD analysis project Ga0209640, IMG submission 184018) | Soil microbial communities from Rifle, Colorado - Rifle CSP2_sed 10_1 (SPAdes) (version 2) | ecosystem: Environmental > Terrestrial > Deep subsurface > Rock core/Sediment | place: Rifle... | reverse complement strand
CGCCTACGCAGAAGCTGTGACAGCCATCATGTCTAGGCGCCCGTGCCAATTCTATGTTCACTTGTTTCTCCGCGAAGACCTCAAAAGGAGCTGGTCATGAAGAATCGCCTCGTTGTAGTCACGCTCGTGACCTTTGGTGCCGCGCTAGGCTGCGCGCAGCCCAGTCCGACCCCCTCGGGTAACACCGAGGCCGACCGGGAAGCCATTACCCAGGTGCGGCAACAGGAGATGACCCTCTTCGGTGCCGGGGACATTGACAACGTGCTCGCGGTCTTCACCGATGATGTGGTCATGATGCCACCGAACGAGCCGGTACTGGTGGGAAAGGAAGCAGCGAGATCCTGGCTTCAGGAGATGTACCAGCAGTTCAAGATTGAGGGCACCTATACGTCCGCATCCGATCTGACGGTCACTGGGGACTGGGCGTTCGAACGCATGGCCTTCACGTTGAAGCTTACGCCCACCGGCGGTGGCGCGGCTGTCGAGGATGTCGGCAAGGGGTTCCACGTATATCGCCGGCAAGGCGACGGGTCTTGGAAAATCGCTCAAGATATCTGGAATAGCGACAAGCCCGTTCCTGGAGGCCAGTAGCGTTCGCATGCGCAACTCGTATGGAGCCGGCGCCTACAGGCGATGGACCCGACGTGGCGGGCCGCTCGCGCGTCCCGCTCTACGCGGGTCATCGCCAATGCGTTGACCCCTGAACACTTAAACGGATGTGGTGCCGTCATCAGAGTCGCAGTGATGGTGAAGAAGAATCGCCAGACGGTCAGTTTCATCACGACCGAAGACAGTGATGACCTCATCGTGTCGTTCGCCCTTGCCGACGACGAGCCCGGAGAAATCGTAACCCTGATGCTTCTGCGAACACCGAAGTACGAGTCGCTCCTGCCGGAGGACGAACGGGGCGTCAGCGTGTCGCACGAGGCCGAATTCGACGACGAGGAGGATTATCTGCGACGCATCAGTCTGGCTGGGTCGGTGATCGCGATCGAATCGACCCGCAGACGATACGAGCTTGATGTGGCGAGGATTGACAGGCGCGAGCTGAAGGCAGCCCGGAGAATTCTCGCCAAAATGAACTTTGACAGGCGGTTTGTCCTGGAACTCGGCTAGAAGTGTGTGCCGAAGACGTCGGGCGCGCCGTCTGACAGCGCACTGGAGCCGTCGCGCCCACTATCCGCGGTAACGTGTCGCCGCGGCGCGCGGCTCAGCGTCGGGCGTTGCCGGACCCGCGTCGGCGTTGGCTGGGCAGCGTTGTAACGCCAGGCCCCGCCCTGTCAACGGATCTGGAGAATTAGGTCAAAAAGGCGCAGAATGGGCGCCCAGGAGGACGGCCATGATGCGGTACCCCGTGGCGCTTCTGTTCCTGCTCGCCTTGAGTGCGCCGGCCGCGCTGGCTCAGCAACCGTCCGATGGGCTGACCGACCAGCAGCGGCTGGGCCGGCAGTTTCTGTCCCAGTCGTGCGGCGTCTGCCACCTGCCGCCGGCCCGCGGCGCGCGCACCTACGGCCCCGCGCTGCACAAAGGGTCGAGCGGCGGTGACGACGCCCTGATGCGCAAAGTCATCACGGAAGGGACGCCGCGGATGCCGGCGTTCAAGTATTTCCTGCAGCCCCAGGAGATCGACGCGATCATCGCGTTCGCGAGAACGGTTCCGGCACCGGCGCCGGCACCGGCAGCGGTGCGTTAAGGAGACGACGTAGGGCGGGTCCGCGGCCTGCCTCGCCGAAGGCGAAGGCGGGAAGCGGACCCGCCGGAGCGACAGGAGAAATTATGACGAAGCTGCGAACCGTGCTCCTGGTGGGAGCGGCCAGTCTATTGTTCATGACGGGCACCCGGGCGGCCGACCAGACTCTGAGCGGCGCGATCACATCCGCCTCCGGGCAGAGGCTCGAGGGCGCCACCGTCTACGCCAAGATGGACGGTTCGACCGTGACGACCGCCGTCTACACGGACGGGTCCGGCACGTATCACTTCCCGCCGCTTGCCGCCGGCAAGTACCGCGTCTGGGCGCAGGCGCTCGGCTTCGAGGCGACGAAGGCGACGGTCGACATGAGCGCGACGCGCAAGCACGACCTCGTGCTGCAGCCGATCACCGACCCCGAGCGGCGCTTCCGGCAGATGCCGAGTGAAATGATGGCCCAGGCGCTGCCCGAGGCGACGCCGCCGGACGCCCGCATGAAGAAGATCGTCATGAACAACTGCACCGGCTGCCACCCGCCCGGGTACATCCTTCAGTTCCGGTTCGACGAAGCGGGCTGGAACAAGGTGATCGACCTGATGAAGGTCGTGCCGGGCACGGGCGTCTATCCCGGGCCCAACGCGCCGGTGAACGCGATCATGGACCGCAACCAGAAGGAGCTGGCGGCGTATCTGTCGCGCGCGCGCGGACCCGGTGAGACGTCGATGAAGTTCCCGGCGCGGGCGCGGCCGACGGGCGAGGCGGCGCGCGCCGTGTGGAAGATCTACGACCTGCCGCTCAACCCGGACGTGGGCCTCGGCGTCAAATACAACGACAACGACGGCCTCAGCAACTGGGCGCTCGGCCAGCCGTCGAAGCTCGCGGAGCTGCCGCATGACGGCAGCATGGGGCTGGACGGCAATCTGTACTACACCGTCAACAATCCGAACACGCTCGTCACGATTGGCAAGGTCAACACCAAGACCGGCGAGGTCACGTACTTCAAAGTCGACGCGCGAGACGGGAACGCCGCTACCTCGCACGGTCTGGCGCGCGATGCGCAGGGGAACTTCTGGTTCGACATCAACCCGGGTCGCCGCGGCCTGGGCAAGCTCGATCCGAAGACCGGCAAGATCACCGTCTTCCAGACGCCGGCCGACATGACGCCGGTTGGGGGCGCCGTGACGATCGACGTCGACGGCCAGGGAAAGATCTGGGCGTCGACGCCCGAGGGCGCGGTGCGGTTCGATCCTGTGACGGAGACGTTCACCGCGTACCGGTCGGTGACGTCGAAGAGCCCGAAAGGGACCGTCGGGACCTACGGCGCGGCAGGCGACCGCGACTGCAACGGCTGGTGGGCGCAGATGGCGATCGACACGATCGGCCACGCGAACGTGAAGACCGGCGAGGTCTCCGAGATCACGCTCGCGCCGATCAAGGCCGAGATGGAGCGCTTCGCGGCGGATCGCGCGTTCTACGAGAGCTTCGGCGACGCCGGCTTCAGCGTGCCGATTCCGTGGTCGCTCGGGCCGCGCCGCATGGGGACGGACAAGAACGCGGACGTCCTGTGGGTCGGCAACTCCTGGGGCGCGTCGCTCACCCGCATCAACACCAGGACGAAAGAGACGACGATTATTCCGCTGCCGAACCCGGCGCTGCAGGCGTATCACATCCACGTCGACAGCCGGCACAACGCGTGGGGGAACCTCTGGACCGCTGACCAGATTTTCAGGTACGAGCCGGCGGCGAACCGGTTCACGATGTTCGACATTCCGGTGCATGGCACCGAGTCGCGGCACATCTCGCTCCTCGAGCAGAACGGCCAGCTGCACGTCGTCATCCCCGTCTACCGGGCGAATCAGATGGGGGTGATGACGGTCCGCAGCGAGGCGGATCTGCGGGCGCTGCGCGCGCAGCGGTAAGGGGTCTCTCGGGCCTGGCGACGTAGACCCACGGGTTCTCGCCGGGCGCGCCGCCGTCTACTCGAATGGCCGGACGCCCTTCCGAGGACAGCGACGCGCCCGCGTCTCTCCGTTCTCCGACGCCACAAGATCGATCAACGGTGAGCGCGGCTGCCGGGTGCGAGTGCCACCGTGCTACACGGCAAGGCGCGCAGCCGGCGCACGCATTATGCAGATCTGCATATTCCGGGCGACGCAAGACCGCACGCCTCGCCAAGTGGCGCCAGGGGAATGACTTCCGGGCCAATTGCCCGCGTACGGTCACCGCGCTACACTGCGGCCGTCGCGGGCGTATCTATTTACGTAGTTCTGCAGACTGCTCGTTGGGCTGCAGACGAAACGAAGATCTGATGGTGAGATTTCTGTTTGGTTCAATTGTGGCGGCGCTGCCCTCGGTGCTGACATCACAAGTCGTGTCACCGGTCATCGTTGAAACCTGCCAACCGACTGAGGTTGAAGCTACAGTCGCAACTTCGACGCCAAGAATCAGGGCCGGAACTCGCCCGCAGTTTTCCGTATCGGTGACGAACACGAGCAGCAGTTCGATTCGCGTGCTCGACGTGCGGGATGGCCGTCGAAACGACCTCCAAGATGTGTACTTCGAATTGGTTATCGTCAAGGATGGCCGCGTCGTCGACCTGCCAACGGTCATCTCGGATCCGGGGCCAATCTCGAGCGCGGATTACCTCGTGCTGAACCCCGGAGAACACCTGGATGTACGGCAACTCAGCTACAAGAGAGTGGCTGAACGGCTGGCTCCAGGCGAATACGCAGCAGTGGTTCTCCTGTGGCGGAACCCGGAAGAGGCACCCACATCGCGCTGCCGTTCGAGCGACGTGCGGTTCGTCGTCACAGACTGACTGCATCAAGGCGCTGCACCCGTCGGCGCCGGCGGACGATTCGGGTGATTCGAAGCAGTTGTGAGCGGCGCCGCGGGTGAGCGCCAATCCGTTAGCCTGACAATTGATCCCACGAACAAAGGATGAAGAAGGAGAATCACGCGGAGTATTCTCTCCGGGAGAGTACGCGTAGGAAGATTTGGTAATCCGGGCCGAAGCCCGACAGGAGATCTTATGGCGCGTGCACTCGTGATCGGCGGCACCCTCTTGATCGGCCGCGCGCTCGTGGATCAGTTGCTCGAGCGCGGGGACGAGGTCGTCATCATGCACCGCGGGAACGGCACGCCGTTCGGCAGCCGTGTGGACGAGATCCAGTGCGACCGTAACGACATGGCGGCCGTTCGTACCGCACTGGCCGGCAGCCGATTCGATGTGGTCTATGACAATGTCTACGATTGGCAGCGGGGAACCACCGCCGATCAGGTAAGCGCCGCCGCGGTGACGGCGGCAGACGGCCTGCGCCGGTATGTCTTCATGTCGAGCATCGCCGTGTACGGTGCGGGCGGCGAGTACGACGAGAACGCTCCGTTGGTGCCGTCCGGCTACCCGAACGCGTACAGCGTTCACAAGGCGGAGAGCGAACGAGCGCTTTTTGAGTTACAGCAACGCAACGGCATTCCCGTTGCCACGCTGAGGCCCGCATTCATCTACGGGCCGCATAATCCGTTCGACCGTGAAGCGTTCTTCTGGGACCGCCTGCGTGCCGGCCGGCCGATCGTCGTACCGGATGATGGCCTGCGCACGATGCAGTGGGTGCACGCGCGAGATGTGGCGCGCGCGGCGCTGCTCGCCGCGAATGAGGGCATCGCCGTCGGGCACGCGTACAATCTCGCGAGCTATCCGCCCATAACGCAGACTGACTTCGTCCACGTGCTGGCCAAGATTGCGGACAGACAGGCGAACCTCGTGCACATCCCGCGCGAGCAGATCCAGCGGCTCGGGGGTGAGCTGTTCTCACCGCCGTACTACTTCGGTGTCTACCTCGACATTCCGCCGATCACGGTGCGCGCTGATCGGGTACGCTCGGAGCTTGGCCTCGAGCTGACGCCGCTCGAAGATGGGTTGCGCGAGACCTATCGCTGGTACCAGCAACAGCAGCGACCGCAGCCCGATTTCTCCTGGGAGGATCGTCTTCTCGTATCGGCGCGATAGGTCGCTGGTCCTATCGTGGCTCGAGCAGGGTGAGCCGGGAGGTCATTCCTGAAAGCGATCGCACATACCAGGTACGGCCCACCGGATGTGCTTCAGCTCAAAGAGGTGGTAAAGCCGATTCCTGCCGATAACGAGATCCTGATCACGGTTCACGCGGTGTCCGTGAATCGATCGGACTGGGAAAGACTGGCAGGAACATCTTTGTACGCCCGCATGAACGGGCTTCGAAAACCGCGTCATCAGATACCGGGCTCTGACGTCGCCGGGCGGGTCGAAGCGGCGGGCAAAGACCACACCGATTTCCAGCCAGGTGATGAAGTCTTCGGGGAGATGGAGAGCTGCAGCGGAGGTTTTGCCGAGTACGTCTGCACGCGTGGAAGACGTGGTGCCGGCACGTTCGCAATCCAGCTCGCCAAATCATACGGCGCGGACGTGACGGTGGATAACGCCGGAAAGCTCGACTGCATGCGCTCGCTTGGAGCAGACCATGTCATCGACTACGCCCAGGAAGACTTCACCAGGAATGGGCGACGGTACGATCTGATCCTGGATCTCGTCGCCGATCGTTCCGTGTTCGTCTGCGCGCGGGCGCTGAGACCGGAGGAGGGTACTACGCAGTGGGCGGTTCCGTGGCGACCTTCCTTCAGAACGTGACGGAGCGGTGTCAAGCCGGCACGCTTGTTCCCGTGATCGAGCGATCCTATCCGCTCAGTGAAGTTCCTGAAGCGCCCCGGCATCTTGGAGAAGGGCGGGCCAGACTGATGAATACCGATGTCAGCAGCTTTCGACTCGCGCCAATGTGCCGCACGATCCGGATTCTCACCGTTGGCGTGCTGATCCTGCCGGTCGTACTCCTGGCGACGGCCGTGTTCGAACGACGGCTTGCGGCTCCCCTGCTGGTCCTTGTCGCTGTCTACGCCTGGGTCTGGCTTCGATTCCGGCCAACGCGGTTTGTCGTGTATCCGAGGCGCCTCGAAATCGTGTGGCCCCTCAAGCGCCGCGCGCTGCGCCGCGACGGCATCTCGCAGGTCCGGCTCATCGAGGGACCGGACTTGCGGTCGGAAACCGGGTGGTGCATTCGAGTCGGCGCGGGGGGACTCTGGGGCGGTTTTGGCTGGCTGTGGACGCGGCGGCGTGGGATCGTCCAGATGTACATTTCGCGTACCGACCGCTTCGTCTGGATCGAGCGTGCGCACGACGACAGGCCGTGGCTGATTACGCCGGAGCAGCCGGAAGCCTTCGTGCGCGCACTCTCGCGATAGAGCCGTCCCACACGCACACGAAAGCGAGAGACACAGCGTGGCACACGATGCCGTTGACTCCGACTTCGAGAAGAAGATTCTCGCGCTCGAAACACGACGAATTGGCGCCATGGTGCGGAAGGAGATCGAGACCCTCGACGCGCTGCTCGGCGACGACCTGTCCTACACGCACTCGGATGGCACCACCGATACAAAAGCCAGCTTCCTTGCCCGTATCAAGAACAGGGGCGACTACCTCGGCGTGGATTACCTGGACACCCAGGTCATTCCCCTGACGGGCACAACCGCAATAGTGCGGGGCCGAGCTCAGATCCGGCTCGAGGGCACGCCCGGCTATCCTGTCCTCTTTCTCGATGTGTGGACGCTCCGCGACGGCGCCTGGAAGATGGTCGCCTGGCAGGCCACCCGCATCCCCGCGTGACCCATTGAAGCGGGCGCCGCGGCGCCTTACAGATCGTTGCCCGAGTAGGACGCGTTGAACGACTTATTGCAGAGCGGGAAGTCGGGAACGATGTTGTCCTCGAGCGCGCGCGCCAGGGCCGGCCAGTTGAAGAACGAGGGATCGACGATCTTGACCCGGTGCAGCCGGCCGTCCGCGCCGGCGATCACCATGTGCACCAGCCGGCCGCGCCACGCCTCCACCACGCCGAACCCCGCCGTCAATGCCGGCAGCGCGCCCACGCCAACCCGGTGGGCCGATGGCGTGACGCCGGAAAGAGCCTCCGTGATGATCCGTACCGCCTGGCGGACCTCACGCACACGAACCTCGAGACGGGCTTGCACATCCCCGCTCTCCTCCACGACCGGCGCGACCTCCAGCCACTCGTAGGCGGCAAACGGCAGGTCGTGCCGTACGTCGTGCGGGACCTGGCACGCGCGCGCCACGTAGCCGACGACGCCGAAGTCGCGGGCGACCTCGGCAGGCAGCCGTCCCGTGCCTTCGAGACGATCGGCGACAAGCGTGTTGTCGCGGCAGATCTGCACGACCTCCTCGAAGTCCTCCACCACGCGCTCGATCTCGGAGACGATGCGCGCGTTGAGTCCGTCCACGCCGGCGACGCCGCCCGGCACGACGACCCCGCGCAACAGCCGGTGGCCTGCGACGTCCTTGTTCAAGCGAAGCAGGCGCTCGCGCAGCCGCAGGCAGTGGGCCTGACCGACGGGAAACCCGGTGTCCCCGATAATCGCCCCCACGTCAGTCACGTGGTTGTACATGCGCTCGAGCTCCAGGAGCACCGTTCGCAGCACCTTGGCGCTCTTGGGCACGTCCACTCCCGCGAGCGCTTCAACCGCCTGGCAGAACGCCAGCGCATGCCCCACGCTCGTGTCGCCCGACACGCGCTCCGCCAGCGCCACGCCTTCATCGGGCTGGCGGCCCACGAAGAGCCGCTCCGTCCCCTTATGCGTGAAATACAGGCGGGCACGCATCTTGAGAATGGTTTCGCCCAGCACGTTGAACCGGAAATGTCCGGGCTCAATGACGCCCGCGTGGACGGGGCCCACCGGAATCTCGTAGACGCCCTCGCCTTCCACGGCCGTGAACGGAAACGGACGGCCATCGTCCTCGAAAGCCGGCACCACCGCGTCGTGGCGCAGCGGATGGAACGACTCGGGCCAGAATCCGTGGCGCACGAGCGGACGCGGATCGGGGTGCCCCACCGGCTCGATGCCGAGCAGGTCGCGCATCTCGCGCTCGAACCGCGACATCGGGAACGACAGCGCCGCCATGCTTGGTACGACCGGCGCCTCACGCGACAGGCCCATCGTGACGTACACGAGCTCCCATCTATCGGTACGTGCTCCGCCTTCGCGCTGCGCACCGGTCAGACCAATCAGGTAATGCACGTACATGGCGCCCGCCTGCGGACGATCCTCACCGGCCGCAAGCAGCACGACACCGCCGAGCTGCCGGATCAGCGTCTCCATCACGCGCGGCAGCGCGCCCGCTGGCGCCTCCAGACGCCATACCCCCGCCTCGCGCCGGACAGACCGCACGCCGCCCGGCAGGTTCGACAAGAGGGCGGCAATGTCGTCACGCCAGGTCACGGCCGGACGACCTCAGCGGCGTAGGTGAGGAGCATCCGCAGCGGCGCCGGCAACATCACGCCAATCCACGCCAGCAGCACCACGGGCAGCGCGAGGATTCCGAGCGGTACGCTCGCGCGCTCGCCACGCAGCACGTCGCGTCCGGCCTCGTCGCGTCCGGCCTTGCCGAACAGCATGCGCTGCAGGTGCGTGACGAGCGACGCGAACGCAAGAAGAATCAGCACCAGCACGAGCGCGGTGACCACCCCGTGCGCCGTCCGCCATGCGGCCTGCACGATCAGGATCTCGGAGAGAAACAAGCTGAACGGAGGCAGGCCGGCCAGGGCGAACAGGGTGGCCGCGAACAGGACACCAGTGGCCGGCGCGGTGTCCAGCAATCCTGAGACGGCCCCGATCTTGCCCGACCGGTAACGGGCGTACACGCGACCCGACAGCAGGAACGCGGTGCTCTTTGCCAGCGCATGCCCCGTGAGGTGCAGCAGCGCCGCAAACACGCCCAGCGGCCCGAGTGCCAGCCCGACGCATGCCAGTCCCATGTGCTCGATGCTCGAGTAGGCGAGCATCCGTTTGTAGTACGTCTGTGACAGCAGGCTCACGCTGCCGACGACGACGGTTGCCATCCCGACGACAAGCAGCATGGTGTCCGTGAACGCCGGTCCAATGGCGAGGTCGATGATCGCCTTCCAGCGCGCCACCGCGTAGAGCGCGACCGCGAGCAGCACGCCCGACATCACGGCTGACAACTGCGCCGGGGCTTCCGAGTGCGCGTCGGGCAGCCACGTGTGCGTCGGGGCAAGACCGGCTTTGGTCCCGAAGCCGACCAGCAGGAATACAAAGGCGAGCTGTGCCACTTCGGGATGGAGTGAGGGCGCTGCGGTCCTGAGCGTCGTCCAGTTGAGCGCCAATTCGAGGTCGCCTCCGGTCGTAGCGTAGTCGACAAACGCCAGCACGGTGCCGGCGAAGGCGAGGGCGATGCCGACCGAGCAGATGAGCAGGTACTTCCACGACGCATCAAGCGCCGGTTTCGTGCGGCGCAAGGGAATCAGCAGCGCCGACGTGACAGTCGTCGCCTCGATCGCGACCCACATCACACCCAGGTTGCTGGTGCTGACGGCCATCAGCATCGTGCTCGCAAAGAGGTTCGCGTAGATTCTGAAATGACGAATCTCGGTACCCGGCACTCCGCCCCGGCGTTCGAGGCCGGGGCCGAGCCAGGCGGCGAGCGTGGCGACGACACTGACGAGGAGCGCCAGCAGCGCCGACAGCGCATCCAGCCGCCAGGCGGTGCCGATGACGAGGGGTGCCCCGCCTGCCGCCAGGCGCAACGCGATGGCGGCAGCCGCACCCGCCGACACCGGCATCGCCGCCGCATCGAACCACACGGCTCCCACTGGCGCACGGCGCGCCAGAATGGCGACGGCGGCGGCGAACATCGGCGGCGCCAGGAGCGCGATCAGGAGAATGGAATCCATGGATCCGCGCCGGGCCTCAACCGGCGGACGGCTCTCCCATCCCGGGCACGAGCGCCTGCATCACAAGGACTCCGAGCAGCACATCCAGGAACACGCCGAGCTCGACCACGAGCGGGACGCCATAGGCGCCGAGCAGCGCGAGCAGCGCGATGCCGTTCTCCAGCATCAGGAAGCCGACAATCTGCGCGATGACCTGCCGCCGGCTCACGACGATGAACAGGCTGACCAGGATGAGCGCCAACGCGAGCGGCAGGCCACCCCGGGTGGGCAGGCTGATGACCTCGGCAACCGGGCGCGAAATCTCGTAGGCCGCCACGGCAAGGCCGCCCGAGAGGAGCAGCGACATTTCCGTGTTGACGAGCGGGTGCAGCCCGCGATCGCCCGGGCGCCGCGCCTCCATCCTCGCAAGGATGCGCGGCACAATCCACCCCTTGAGCGCGAGGATCAGGGCCGCGACGAGAAACAGCTCGGAGACATCGCCGAACCAGGCGACCACCGCGCCGACGAAGGCCAGCGCCACCGACTGCATGCGGAAGGCGGTGATGTAGGCCGGCACGTGATGCCGCCACAGGACGGCCAGCGCCAGCAGCAGCATGGCGCTGGCCCCGGTCATCGTCAGGAGTGAGAAGGTGGCGTCCATACCGTTATCTGGTGAAGAAGGACGAAGTGGCCGCCAGCAGCGCGAGCGTGAAGGACACCGCGAGCAGCTCGGGGACGCGGAACAGACGGAGCTTCGCCACGCGCGTCTCGAGCAGGGCGAGCAGGGTGGCCAGCACGGCAATCTTGGCGACCACCACCACGAGCCCGAATGCCAACGCGGCCGCCCCGACGGAAGTCGCCATCCCCCAGGGCACGAAGAGGTTTGCCGCAAGCGTGAGGAGCAGCGTCAGCTTGAGCGCGGCGGCCCATTCCAGCAGCGCGAGATACGGCCCCGAGTACTCGAGAATCATCGCTTCATGGATCATCGTCAGCTCGAGGTGCGTGGCCGGGTTGTCGACCGGAAGGCGGCCTGTCTCGGCCAGCATGGCGATCAGGAACGCGGCGAACGCCAGCGCGTGGCCGGGCCCGATGGCGTTGGCCGGGGTCGTGAGCAGCGTGCCGGTAATCACGCCGAGACTGCTCGACCCCGCCGTCAGCGCCAGCGCGAGCACCGCGATCGCCAGGGTCGGTTCCGTCAGCGCCGCCACCGTCATCTCCCGGCTCGACCCCATGCCGCCGAACGCGGTGCCGGGATCGAGGCCGCCGAGCGCCAGGAACATCGTGCCGAGAATGAGCAGCGCCATCAGCGCGAACAGATCGCCGAACTGGTCGCCCGCCTGGCTGGCCGAAAAGACCGGGACCAGCACGGCGGCCGCCACCGTCGAGGCCACCACGACGTACGGAGCCAGGTGAAAGAGCCAGGAGGCCGTGTCGGCGATCACCATTCCCTTGGCGAAGGTCTTCCGGAACTCGCGGTATGGCTGAAAAAGGTCCGCGCCGCGACGGCTCTGCAGGCGCGCCTTGAGCCACCGCACGTAGCCCACGACCGCGGGCGCGAGGATCGCCAGGAAGAGCAATTCAGCCGCGGCAAGCACAACGGTCGTCATCAGCGAATCCACCGGCCGAGGAGAAGCAGGACGAGCAGCGCCGCCGGCAGAAGGGCCAGATACAGATGAATCGACCCGGTATGGAGGCGGCTCGCCTGCGCGGACAGCCGCTGCGCGGCGCGAACGACCGGGGCGTAGATCGCCTGTTCCATCCAGGGGGCCAGGTCCGCGCGGAGCGTGATGGCGCGCACGAAATAGGGCGAGACCGGATGCACCTCGACGGTGACTTCGTGGGTCGGCCGGTAAAAGCCCGTGAAGACGCGCTTGAGCGGTTCGGCAAACGCGGCCGCCGTGTATTCGCTCCGGGGCGACTGGGCGATCCGGCCGCAGTTCCAGGCCGCATCGATCCGAACCTGGCGGCCGCGCGCCGCGCGCGTGCCGAGCACCGCCGCGATCGCCGCGGCGGCCATGAGCGCGGCAATCGCGATCGGCCACAGACGGCTGCCGATGAGCGGCAGCGACAGGGCAAGGCCCGTGTCCAGCTGCCCCATCGGCAGGCCGAGGTCGCTCACGACGGCCGTCAACTGCGTCACTGCCAGCGTCGGCACGAGGCCAAGCACGACGCACGCGAGCGCCGGCATCGCCATGGCCGCACGCATGGTCAGCGGCGCCTCGTGCGCGTCACGGGCGCCGTCGGTACGGGGCAGCGCCAGGAACGCAATGCCGAAGAACCGCACCGCCGACACGGCGGCCAGGCCGGCGACGAGCGCGACGGCCGCCAGCGCCAGCGGCAGCATGATTGCCAGCGAGGGCGCGGTGTAACGGGCCCCGGCCAGGAGCAGCTGAAACGTCAGCCATTCGGACGTGAAGCCATTGAGCGGCGGCACCGCCGCCAGTGCGAGGACGCCGATCAGGCACAACGCCGCCGTATGAGGCATCCGCTTGATCAAGCCTCCCAGCGCTTCGAGCGACGAGGCGCGCGCCCCGTGCACGACCGCGCCCGCAGCAAGGAACAGCAGGCTCTTGAAGACCGCGTGGTTGAGCGTATGGAGGAGCGCGACGACCAGTCCCATGGCCGCGAGCACGCCGCTGTCGTAGGCGCGCATCAGCAGCGCGAATCCCAGCCCGACGAAGATCAGGCCGATGTTCTCGACGGTGCTGTAGGCGAGCACGCGCTTGATGTGGGTCTCCGCGACTGAGTAGAGGACGCCGGTCAGGGCGGTCACCACGCCGAGGGCCAGCACCGCACCACCCCACCACGGCGACAACGGCGGCATGAGATCGAAGAGCACGCGAATCGTCCCGTACACGCCGAGCTTCACCATGGCGCCTGACATGAGCGCCGACACGTGGCTCGGCGCCGCCGGATGGGCGCGCGGCAGCCACACGTGCAGCGGCACAAGTCCGGCCTTCGAGCCAAAGGCCGCGAGCGTCAACAGCACGGACGTGCTCTGGGCGGCCGGTGTCAGCGTCCCGGCGGCGGCGCGCATTGCCGGGAATTCGAGCGGGCCGTTCTGCGCCAGCATTACGAACGCGGCGAGGAGCGCGAGGAACCCGGCGTGGGTCATCACCGCGTACCAGAGGCCCGCCGCGGCGGCGCCCTCCTGCTCCGGGTCGCTCACCACAAGCAGGTACGACGACAGCGCCATCACTTCCCATGCGAAGAGAAACGTGGCGGCATTGTCCGCGAGCGGCACCAGGCACATTCCGGCCAGAAACACGTTGAAGAGCGCGTGCACGGCGCGGCCGCGGAGCCGGCCGTCGAGCTCGCGGAGGTACCCGAGCGCATAGAGCGACGCCGGCGCACCGGTCAGCGCGACGATCGCGACGAAAAACGCCCCGAGCGGATCCACGCGAAGCGAGACGCCGCCGAGCGGCTGAAGCACCGCCTGGGACTGCCACGTCCAGGAGATGCCGCTGTCGAGCATGTCGACGCCGAGCACCAGCGCGGCCACGCAGCCGGCGAAGGCGGACGCCAGCGAAAGCCGCCGCGCGCCCGCGCCGGACGGCCATGCCAATGCGAAGACGGCGCCGGCGGCAAAAGCCGCCATCGCGGACGCGAGGGCCGTGCCGATCATCCGCGCCGGCCCGCGTCGAGGCGGCCGAGCGCGGCCAGAATGCCCTGAAGAATGTCGGCCGGCTCAGGGGGACAGCCGTCGATGTAGGCATCCACGGGAACAATTCGATCGACCGGTCCCACCACGGCGTAGCTGCCGGCAAAGACGCCGCACGTCCGGGCACAGTCGCCCACGGCCACCACCAGCTTGGGATCGGGCGTGGCGTCATAGGTTTTCCGCAGCGGCACCGCCATGTTCCGCGTCACCGGCCCGGTCACGAGGAGCATGTCCGCGTGACGGGGCGACGCGACGAAGTGGAGCCCGAACCGTTCCATGTCGTAGACCGGACCGGGAAGGCCGGCAATTTCGAGCTCGCAGCCGTTGCACGAGCCGGCGTCGACCTGGCGGATCGCCAGCGCGCGTCCGAACAGGGTCTGGGCGCGGCGATCGATCTCGCGGGCCAGCGTGACCGCGCTGGACGAGCGATCCGGCAGCGGTTCGGTGACCACACCGGTGCGGAGGATTTTGGTAAACAGCTGCACGCTATCGCCGCTTTTCCCGCCGCAGCGCGCGGAGCATCGACTGACTCTCGGTGAGGCGGTGACTGAGAAACTCGCGGGAAATCCGGAGCAGATCGGCGACGAGCGGACTGCGCAGCGTGTAGTACGCGAGCGTGCCCTGCTTGCGCGAGCTGACGAGCAGGCGCGCGCGCAGGGCCGCCAGGTGCTGCGAGACGGCCGGCTGATCCAGGCCGAGCGCCTCCTGCAGTTCCTGGACGGTATGTTCCCTCAGGGCCAGCAGCTCGAGCACGCGGATTCGGACGGGATGGGCCAGCGCGCGGAACAGGTCGGCTTTCAGCGCCTGGAGCTCCGTGGGCGCCATTAGATATTTATATTCGAATATATATGACAGATGCCTGTCAAGCGCCGGCCGCGGAGGGCGGCCAGAGCCAGGCGGCGCCCCGGACGCCGCTCGCATCGCCGTGTTTCGCGCGCAGCAGTCGCGTGGCCACGGTGTCAGAAAAGACGAACGGTCCCCAGAGCTGCGGCACCTCGTCGTATAAGACCGGGATGTTCGACATACCGCCACCGAGGACGACCACGTCCGGATCAAGCACGTTGATCACGCTGGCCAGGGCGCGCGCCATCCGCTCGGCGTAGCGGCCAAGCGCGTCGCGGGCTCCCTGGTCGCCACGGGCGGCGTGCTCGACAATCTGCGCTGGTGTCTGCCGCGCTCCCGGCCTGCCCTGAGCCTGTCGAAGGGTGTGGCGTTCGTAGTCAGCCTGCAGGCCAGGGCCAGACAGAAACGTCTCGATACATCCGTGGCGCCCGCAGTAGCACGCCGGTCCCGGGCGCTCATCGTCAGCCGGCCAGGGCAGCGGATTGTGGCCCCACTCCCCCGCAATCCCGTTGGGCCCGGTCAGAATCTCGCCCCGGACGACAATACCGCCGCCCGTGCCGGTGCCAACGATGACGCCGAACACGACCTCGGCCCCCGCCGCGGCGCCGTCAGCGGCCTCGGATACGGCGAAGCAATTGGCGTCGTTCGCGATGCGGACCTCGCGGCGCAGGCGTTGCTGAAGATCCGCGAGGAGCGGCTTTCCTATCAGCCACACCGAGTTGGCATTCTTCACGAGACCCGTGGCGTGCGAGATCGTTCCCGGGATGCCCACGCCAACCGACCCGCGCGCACCCGCGCGTTGCTCGAGGGCTTCGACGGTACCAGCAACGGCCTCAACGGTCGCCGCATAGTCGCCGCGTGGAGTCTCGACCCGCATCCGCGCGAGTTCCTCACTCCCTCGCAACGCGACGGCCTCGATCTTTGTGCCGCCGAGATCTATTCCAATTCGCACGAAAGAAAGTGAACCACGAAGAGCACGACGATCACGAAAGATAAGGATCTTCGTGCACGTCGTGGCCTTCGTGGCTTAAACGTCCTCGTCGGTTATTGGTAGTACTGCCTATACATACTGCGCCTGAACAACCATCCTCCGAGCGGCCCGAGCCACTGCAGCACGTAGTGCATGGAGCCCAGGTCCATCATCTCGATCAGGTTGCCGTCGAAATCGCGCGCGAAGAAGAACATGTGGCCGCGCGGCGATCGTTCAGGCTTGCTCACGCACTCGACGCCCTTGCGTTGGAGGTAGTCGTACCAGCGGTGCGTGTTCCTGACGTTGAACGAGATGTGTGTCAGGCCGACGCGGTTCCACGGGATCGCGTTCGGCGGCAGCTGCGGCTGGAACTCGAAGATCTCGAGCACGGCGCCGCCGGGCACCCGGATCCAGCCGATCTTGCAGCGCGGCTCGGGCGCAGACTGCCCTGCCGCAAGCGGGATCGGAGGCGAGATCCCGAAGAACGATCGCACCCGCTCCGGAGGCGTATCGGCGACCCCGACGAGCGGGCAGCCGAACACGTCCCAGTAGAACTGCACGGCCCGGTTGAAGCTGGACACCGTGATGCCGCAGTGGCTGAAGGATCGAGCTCTCACACGTCGCTCCGATCAGTTGAGGTGGGTGTCCCGGATATGGTCGGCCACCCGGAGTGCCTGTGCCGCGATCGTCAGGCCCGGGTTGACGGCCGCAGAGGACGGGAAGAACGAGGCGTCGACGACGAACAAATTCTCGACGTCGTGCGCGCGGCAGTAGGGATCCAGCACGGACGACCGCGGGTCGGCGCCGAAGACGATCGTGCCGCACTGGTGGGTGGTGTTCCGGCCGCGATGCGAGTGCGCGACCACGACCCAGAACCCGAGCCGGCGCAGTATGCGCTTCGTCTCCCTGACCAGTTGATGGTGCGCCGCGAGATTATTCGGCTGGTAGTGCAGCCTGATACGGCCGCCGGCGTCCACGTCCACGCGGTTGTCGTCGCGCGGCAGGTCCTCCGACATCACCAGCCAGTCCACGCCGCGCGCCACCCACGCGTCGTAGGCCCAGAGCGGAATCCACGGCGCGACCGTCTGCGCCATCACGCCATGGGTGCGCCCCTGCGACTGGATCTGGCCGAGCGGGTATCCGCCGTTGGGACCGTGCACGTAGAAGTCGTTGATGCCGACCGTCTTCTGAAAGACCGTCTCATTCAGCCGGAACGGATGGAACCCCTGCATCATCGTCGCGAGGTGCGCCATGTACCGCCGGCCAACGAGGCCCGACGAATTGGCGAGCCCCTTCGGATGCCTGTCACTCGCCGATCGGAGCAACAGCGCCGCCGAGTTCACCGCACCGCACGAGACGATCACGAGCGGCGCCTCGACGCGCTGCATGTCGCCGTTGCGCTCGACGTCGACCGCCTCGACCTTCCCTCCGGCGGTATCCGTGACCAGGCGCCGCGCCAGCGCGTTCGTCCAGAGCGTGACCGTCGGCTGCTGCAGCAACGGGCGGATACAGCAGATGTCGGCATCGCTCTTCGCGTGGACCCTGCACGGAAACGAGTTGCACGTATTGCACAACTGGCAGCCGTCCTGCGCGCCCGGACGCAGCAGACCGAGCGGCAGCGGCGAGGGGTGCAGGCCGAGCGCGCGCAGCTGGTCGACAATCGTCGCCATGCCGGGCGCGTGAGGCACGGCGTCGTGCCGGTACGGGCGGCGCGACGGTTCGGTCGGATCGAGTCCATGCTGGCCGCGCACCTGGTACAGGCACTCGGCCCGCTCGTAGTACGGCTCGAGCGTCTCGTAGGTGATCGGCCAGGCGGGCGATACGCCGTCGACGTGCTCGGTGGCCTGGAAGTCTTCGCGCCGCAGCCGGTAGAGGACGCTGCCCCAGAACTTCGTGTTGCCGCCCACGCAGTAGTGGGTGTAGGGCTGGAACTCGCGTCCGCTCCTGTCAACCCACCGCTCCCGCACGCGGTACCGCAGGTGCTTCCACACCGCCTCCGGGTTCCAGTTCTCGTCTTCCTGCGGGACGAAGTCGCCGCGCTCGATGACGAGGATGCGCGCCGAGGAGGGCGCCAGCGCGTGGGCGATGGTGCCGCCCCCCGCGCCGCTGCCGATGATGATGATGTCGAAGCGTTCGGTCCGCATCCGGAAGGAGACCTGCCCCGCGGCGGCCGCGCCCCGCTACTCTCCGACCGCCAGCGCCTCTGGGCGCTCGACGGTCGCGTAGATCTGATCCATGAGCCGCTGGTCGTCCATGGCCCGCTCGAGGCCCATCTCGGGTGCCCGGCCCGTCCGGACGGCGTGCAGGAAGTCCCGATACATGGCGCGATACCCGCGGATGTCGCGGACGCCGGGCATCAGCAGTTTCGGCAGCCCTTTGCCGCGCACGAAGACGAAGAGGCCATTCGACTCGAACGTGATGATCCCCTGCTGCCCGTACAGCTTTGACAGCCTGAGGCCGCGCAGCAACGACGGCACCTCCCGGGAATACAACAGCGAGCCCACCGCGTCGTTGTCGTACCGGAAGGCGACCATCATGCTCTTGACGCGCGTGTCGGGACCGTCGCGCGAGACGAGCGGCCGGTACCCGTGAGCCGACGCGATCGACGGGCCGAGGCTGCCCGCGAAATGCAGCCAGTGAATGCCCTCCTCGAAGAACGCGTCCCCGCCAGCCATCTCCTCGTCGTTGCGCCAGTCGTCTGCGCGCTTCAGCTTCCTCGCAATGGTGACGAACTGCGCGAAGACGAGGTGTCCAATGGCGCCCCGGGCCAGGAGCCGGCGGAGCGCGTACGCCAGCGGCTTGTAGTGATCGTTCTCGCCGACGAGCACGACGCGGCCCGCGCGGTTGCGCGCCTCGAGGACTGTGCGGTAGTCGGCCATGCGCGGAAAGGCGGGCTTCTCGACGAGCACGTGCTTGCCGGCTTCGAGCGCGGTGAGCGCCAGGTCCAGGTGGAGCCGCGGTGGAACGGCAATCACCACGGCGTCCACGCGGGGATCCAGGATGGCGGCCCGATAGTCGCCGTAGCTCGCCGCGCCGCCGTACCGCCCGCAGAAGTCGATCGCTTTCTTCACATCGCGGCTGGCGTAGCTCCAGACCACGTCGCCGCGGAGCGC
>Ga0209640_10001666_pt1 | contig 19061 bp, 12 predicted proteins | sample RifCSP10_1_FD_184018 | JGI IMG/M metagenome (GOLD analysis project Ga0209640, IMG submission 184018) | Soil microbial communities from Rifle, Colorado - Rifle CSP2_sed 10_1 (SPAdes) (version 2) | ecosystem: Environmental > Terrestrial > Deep subsurface > Rock core/Sediment | place: Rifle... | reverse complement strand
ACCAGCCAGGGAGCCTTCAAGACGGTCGATGACGTGAAGCAGGTGCCGGGCGTGGACGCCGCGCGCGTCGAGGAGAGGAAGGACCGCCTGGAGTTCTAAAGAGGTGAGGAGTTTGACGCTTTCGTCGTAAGATCCGCCCGGTGATCGCTCGTCTCCTTCAGCCCTTCGTCCAGACCCGCAGCGGCGAAGCCGCGACGGTGCTGCTGATGTTCGCCTACTCGTTTCTGGCGATGACCAGCTACAACATCATCCAGCCGGTGACGCGTTCCAAGTTCATCAGCGACTTTGGTGCGGAAAACCTCCCGTACATCCAGTTCGCGGCGGGTGTGCTCATCGGCATCCTGATGCAGGGTTACGTGAAAGCCACGTCCCTGCTGCCCCGGCGATGGGTGATTCCGGTGTCGCAAGCGGGGTTGGTCGGGATCCTCGTCGCATTTTGGGTGTTGTTTCAGACCCGGCAGGAATGGGTCTCGGCGGCGTTCTACCTGCTGGGATTGATCTTCGCGATTCTGATGGTCAGCCAGTTCTGGACGCTCGCCAACGTCATCTACGATCCGCGACAGGCCAAGCGGATCTTCGGATTCATCGGCGGCGGGACCTCGCTCGGCGGGATGACCGGTGCGGGCATCACGGCGCTGATCGCGAAGCCGCTCGGCACCAACGCCCTTCTCCTCTTCAGCGCAGCGTTCATGGCCCTCTGTATCGTGATTGTCGTGTGGGTGCTCCGGCGTGAAGGCCACGTCATCGCGGGGTCGGGCGCCGAGGAAGAAAAGGGAGTGGGTGCGGGAGAAGCGCTGAAGCTGCTCGTCAGCTCGCGGCACGTTCAGCTGATCGCGGTCATCATCAGCTTCGGCGCGTTGGGCGCGGTCATCCTGGATCAACAGCTCAACATGGCGACCCAGGAGTTCAAGGGCCGCGGTCAGACCGACGCGATCACGGCGTTCCTCGGCGCCATCCGTTTCTACGTCTCCGCCGCCGGTCTGGTGATTCAGGTCTTCCTGACCAGCCGCATTCACCGGCTCCTCGGCGTCGGATTCGCGCTGATGGTGCTTCCGGTGAACATTGCGGCCATGGCCGGAATCATTCTCGGAAACGCGGCTCTCTGGGCCCCTTCACTGGGCAGCATTGTCGACCGATCGTTCCGGTACACCGTCGACAAGACCACGCGCGAAATCCTGTTCCTGCCGCTGCCCACCGACGTGAAGCTGCAAGCCAAGCCGTTCATCGACGTCACCGTCGATCGACTGGCCAAGGGCATCGGCGCGTTGATGCTGCTCGTGCTCATCCAGCCATGGGGACTGGGCCTGACGTGGCAGCGGTTGAGTTACGTGTCGGTGACGCTCGTGGCGATTTGGCTCGTGGCAGCGGTCCATGCGAAGCGCGAGTACGTACGTGCGTTCCGCCGCAGCATCGAACGCCAGGCCGTGAAGCCGTCGGACATCCGTCTCGAATCGGCTGATCTGTCGTCGATCGAAACCCTCGTGACGGAGCTGGCGCACCCCGAGCCGCGCCGCGTGCTGTACGCGATCGAGATGCTCGACGCGCTGGACAAGCGGCAACTGGTGACACCGCTCTTGCTCCACCACAGCTCGGCCGAGGTCCGCGCGCGGGCGCTGGGCGTCGCCAAGGCCTCGGGGGCCGACGGCGGCGACCGCTGGCTGCCAGGCGTCGAGCAAGCGCTCACCGACGAGGACGGCGAGGTGCGGCTGGCCGCGGCGCGCGCGCTGGCCACGATCCGCGGCAAGAGCGCCGCCGAGGTGATGCGCCCCTTTCTCGCCAGTCCCGATCCCAACCTGATCGTCACTGCGGCCGCCGCACTGGCCTCGAGCGACAACGAGGCCGACGTCGCCACTGCGGAAGAGACGCTCAAGAAGTTCGCGTCCGACACACGCGCCTCGTCGGCCGACCTGCGCCGGCAGGTGGCCCGGGCGCTCGGGCTCGTGCAGAACCCGCGCTTACGGTCGCTGCTCGTGCCGTTGTTGTACGACCCCGACTACGTCGTGGCGCGCGCGGCGATCGACAGCGCCGGGACGATTGCCGGCGACGACTTCCTGTTCGTGCCCACGCTGGTGTCGGTGATGCGCAATCGGCGGTTGAAGCGTGCGGCGCGCAAGGTGTTGATCGGGTACGGCGAGTCGGTGGTCGCACCGCTCGCCTACTACATGACCGACCAGGACGAGGACATCTGGGTGCGCCGCCACGTGCCGGGCACCCTTGCGCTGATTCCGACGGCCGCATCGGTGGCTGCGCTGGTCTCGGCGCTGGACGATTCGGATGGATTCCTGCGCTACAAGGCCGTCACGGCGCTGCAGCGCCTGCGGCGGGATCACCCCGCGCTGACGGTCGACCGTGAGGTGATCCACAAGCACGTGCTCCGCGAGGCTGGTCGCGCATTCGACGCGCTGACGCTCTACACGAACCTGTTCGTCACCGGCGACCTCAACCCCACCTCGTTGCTGGCACGCGCGCTCGAGGAAAAGCGCAGCCGCGCCCTCAGCCGCGTGTTCCAATTGTTGTCGCTCGTGCACCCTGCCGGCGACATGGCTGCCGTGCAGGCGTCGCTCACCGTGGCCGACGCGCGCACGCGTTCCGGCGCCATCGAGCTGCTCGACAACCTGCTCTCCGGCGACGTGCGCAAGCGGGTGATGCTGCTGGTGGACGAGATGCCCGCCCAGGAGCGCGTGCGCAAGGGCAACGCGCTGTACAAGACGCGTCCGCGCGATATCGAGGACACGCTGGCGCAGCTCATTCACGACGAGAACCAGGTGATCGCCGCCGCGGCCATCTACGTGGTGGAGGAGCGGCGTCTGTGGTCGCTGTCGGGTGATCTCGAACACACGCTCGCGCATCGCGATCCCCGCGACTGGTACTGCTTCGAGGCTGCATCGTGGGCGCTGGCGGCCGAGCGTATGCCCGTCGAGCGGCGCAAACAGCTCTGGCAGGAGCCGCTGCCAGCCGTGGAGCTGGCCGACCGGCTGCGCAAGCTCGCGATCTTTACCTTCACGTCGGTGGACGAGCTGTTCCGCATTGCGTCGCTGGGACGTCAGGTGCGACACGAGATGGGCCGGACGATCTACGAAAGCGGCGTGGTGCCCGATTCGCTCCAATTGCTGCTCGATGGACGTGCGGCCGTCGACGGCACCTCCACCGCCGAGGAACTGGTGCCGCCCGCACCGCTGGCGTTCGAAGCGGTGCTCGAGGGGCGACCGGTCGGGGCGGACATCCGGACGATCGAGCCGTCGATCTGCTTGTCGTTGACGACCGACGAGTTCCTCTCGGTGCTCGCCGAGAATGTCGAGGTCACCGAAGGCATCTTCCGCTGGCTCATCGAATCCCGGAAGCTGCAGTCGCGCGGCGCCGTGTCGCGCGGCGAGTTGACGCCGGAAGTGAAACGCAAAGTGGCCGCGGGACTGCAGCCCGTGGATCGCGTGCTGCTGCTGCAGGCCAGTCCGTTGCTGTCGCGCGCTACGGGTGCGCAGTTGTTGCACCTGGCCAGCCTTGCGCGCCCGGTCAGCTTCAAGGCTGGCGGCAATCCGTTTGCCGGCGTCACCGAACAGAGCATGCTGGTCCTCCTCACCGGCGCCGTGGCGGTGACGGACGCCGATGGCCGCACGGAACACGCTGAACCCGGTGACGCGATCGGCGTCATCGAAACGCTCGGCGGATTGCCGCTCGACGGGACCATCGCCGCCACCAGCGACGGCACAGCGCTGCGCGTCAATCGCAGCGACCTCTTCGATCTCCTCGCCGACGACACGGCGCTGGTGCAAGGAATCGCGTCGGGGCTCCTCGCGGCCAGTGAACGCGCCTCCTCGCGGACCAGCATCGCCGGCGCGGCTCGCTAGATCCCTCGTCCCTTCCCCGTTCAACGACCGAGGTTGAAGGCCTATTGCGCGCCCCGGATGAGAAATATTCGGGACAATTGTCGGCCGACCTGGTACGCGTAGACGTTCGGGTCGGCGGCAACGACGAGCGACCGGATGTTCACCGTGCCAACGGGATTGGCTGGGCGAAGCGTCCTCAACACCTCCCGCGTCCCCGTTGCCAGCTCGACTCGTGCAAGGGTCAACGCCGTCCCCTGGTACTCGGACACGAGCAGCGACGCCCCGTCTGAGCTCCACCCCACGACGGTGTCGATGTTGTCGCGAAGCCACGGCACCGGTCGTCGTGTGCCTCCACCCGCCGGATAGAGCGCGTACGCCGTTTCGCCCTCCCCGTCCGACTGCAGCGTGTGATGCACCAACAGGCTTGCCCCATCCGGTGACGGCCATGCCTCGTCAGTCTGCTCGGGTGTGATGGCACGCGGCGGACCGCCCTTCGTGTCCTGCTCGTAGCAGCGGTTCGGGCCGCCCGACCCGTTGCCGCACACGATGACCCGGTCACCGTCAGGAAAGAAGCGTCCATTCGTGTATCGCTCGATAGGGCCCGGATCCAACCGTCGAGCCTCACCCGCCCCGGTCGGGTAGAGCATCAGCTCGTCTCGGTCGAAGCGCTGAATCACTGCGAGGGCAAGCCTGCCGTCCGGGGACAGATCGAGCGCCAGCCCTTCGCCGAGTTTCACGACCGGCGAGGCATCCGTGCCGCGAATGCACACGGCGTAGTTGGTGCCCAGGGCACCGCTCTGCTCGGTGAAGAGAAGTGTCCGGCCGTCTTTCGACAGGCTCGTCGGCTGCGAGAAATCCAACCAGGCCAGATCGATCTCGCTGGACGCACCAGGCGCCTTGCCGATCAGCCTCGGATTGATGTCGTCGCGCGACGCCAGCCAGCGCCCGTCTGCTGCGATGTCGTAGAGGGTGAGTCCTCCGGCGCTTTCGAGCGCCTGCCGGCGCTCGCCTGCCAGGGTCACGGCGTAGACGACGAACTGGGCGTAGCTCAGGCCGCCGGAGAACAGCACTTCCCGGCCATCCCTCGACCACACGAGTCCCTCGAGCCCCCAATACCCGTCGGTCAACGTCGTCTTCGCTCCGGCCAGGTCAACCACGGCGACGCCGCCGCGATCGTCGTACCTGACGGGATGCTCCATGAACGCAATCCGGTCCCCAGACGGAGAGACGCGCAGGTCGCTCAGGTATCCGGACGTCTCGTACAGGACCTTGCCGACGGGAAACTCGAGCCGATCGCGGCCGCCGATCTCGCGAATGATTGCCAGGGTCTCACCGTCTGGCGCCCAGTCCGCCTCGCGCACGTGTTCGAGAATCTCGCGCGGCGCGCCGCCGCCGAGCGGGGCACGGGCCAGCGTGCCGTCGAACAGACGATGACCGAGGAAACGTACGTTGGTCAGCACCGCGAGCTCGCCCTTCGACGACACGGAGAGCAACTGCGTCTTGCGCAGCCCGAGAGGTCTTGGTTCGGGGTACTCGGAACTCAGGGTGAACAGCTCGACGTTGCTCGTGTTTCCGTCGATCGTCGCGCTGAAGACGATCGTCTTGCCGTCAGGCGCGAAGAGCCCTCGAAAAATGGTCTGGTCCTGGTACGTCAGCGGAGTGAAGGACACCGCAACGGGAGCGCTCACGTTCAGACGCCCCGCAACGAACCCGGTCGCGCCGATCACAGCCCCCGCAACGAGGACAGCAGCCAACCTGATCCAGAGCCTCTGTCTGGTCGCGATGAGCACTCTGGGCATCGCGCTCTGGCTCGAGGGCGACGACCCTGAGAGCGCCTGCAGCGCGAAGGCGATGTCGCTGGCGCTCTGAAAGCGCTCGCTCGGCGACTTCTCGAGGCAGTGGTGCACGATCTGCCCGAGGGCCGGTGGCAGCCCGGCGGCCGTGTGCTCGGAGACGTCCGGCGGCTCTTCCCTGAGAATCGCCGTCATCGTCTCGGCCGCGGTGGAGCGCTGGAACGCGCGCTGGCCGGACACGAGCTCGTACAGCACCGCGCCGAACGAGAAGATGTCGGACCGATGATCGCCGGGCTCACCGCGCACCTGCTCGGGCGACATGTAGCCGACGGTGCCCAACACGGTGCCGGGATCGGTGAAGCGCCCGACCGTGGGCGACATCGTATCGGCGTTTGCGAGTGCGTCCGTCCGGCGCGCCAGGCCGAAGTCGAGGATCTTCACCTGGCCGGAGGCGGTGACGAAGACGTTCTCGGGCTTGAGGTCGCGGTGGACGATCCCCTTCTCGTGCGCGGCGGCCAGGCCGCGAGCGATCTGCACGGCGTAGTCGAGTGCCTTGCGGGTCGAGACCGTCGCGCGCGGCGCGCCGGCTGCCGCGCTCTGGCGGCCCGTCCCTGAGCCTTTCTCCGGTGTCTGCCCGAGCTTCTCACGCAGAGTCTGGCCGTCGAGCAGCTCCATGACCGCGTAGGCCGTGCCCTGCTCGCGGCCGAAGTCGAAGATCGCGAGGATGTTCGGGTGCGAGAGCGCGGCCACCGCCTTGGCCTCGCGCTCGAAGCGGGCCAGCGCGTCCGAATCGGCTGCCAGGTGCCCGGGCAGCACTTTGACCGCGACGTCGCGATCGAGCTTGGTGTCTCGTGCACGGTAGACTTCGCCCATGCCGCCGGCACCGAGCGGTGCGACGATCTCGTAGGGACCTAGACGGGAACCAACCTGAAGAGACATCAGCGCGACATTATATGGATAAACCTGGACGCGACCGGACGCGGACTATTGGTGATCTGGGGATCTTTGATTATTGATTAGTTGGGTGATTGTCGATTCGTGATTGTTGATCTATTGCAGGATTCGACGGCCTGCGATCCTCAATAGATCGAAAATCACCAATCACCAATCACCAACGAATCCACAATCAAAGATCGAGAATCATCAATGATCTGTGGATAGAATTGGAGAGTCCACCAGACGGAGATGACGATGAAGAGGACGGTACTCGCAGCGGCAGTCACCCTCGCCCTCGGTTCCACGCTCTATGTGGGGGCTCAGCAACCTGGCGTCCCGCAGGCCGGCGGACCACGAGGCGGGCGGCGCGGCGGCGGCCCTCCGGGTGGCGGACCTGAGAACGGGATGAACACGCGTCCGCCCAACGCCCCGGACCAGAAGCCGGCGGTTGCGGGGCAGACGCGCGCGCCGGAGCAGAAGCTCAACGTCGCCTTCGACGTGGTGACGGTCACAGAGGGGCTGGTAAACCCCTGGGGCCTCGCGTTCCTGCCTGATGGCCGCATGCTCGTCACCGAAAGGCCTGGACGGCTTCGTGTGGTCGGCGCCGACGGCAAGCAGATGTCGGAGCCGGTGGCCGGCCTTCCCGCCGTCGACGCCAGAGGGCAGGGCGGACTGTTCGATGTCGCCCTCGACCCGGCCTTTCAGAAGAATCAGCTGATCTACTGGAGCTACGCCGAGCCTGGGCAAGGCATGAACAACACCGCCGTCGCTCGCGGACGGTTCGTGGACGGGGCCGCGCCCGCGGTCGAGAACGCACAAGTCATCTTCCACCAGGCGCCGTCGCTCAACTCGCCGCTGCATTTCGGCGGGCGTCTCGTGTTCCATCGCGACGGCACGCTGTTCATCACACTCGGTGACCGCTCGATCACCGAGGGGCGCATGCAAGCGCAGAAGATGGACAGCCTGATCGGCAAGCTCGTGCGCGTCAACCCCGACGGCTCCATCCCGAAGGACAACCCGTTTGTCGGGAAGGACGGCGTGCGGCCCGAGATCTGGTCGTTCGGGCATCGCAACGTCCAGGCGGCCACGCTGCACCCGACCACGGGCGAGCTGTGGGAAGTCGAGCACGGCACGCGCGGCGGCGACGAAGTGAACGTGGCGCGCAAGGGCAAGGACTACGGCTGGCCGACGATCGCGTACGGCATCGAGTACCAAGGCGGGACGATCACCGGCGGAATCCAGCAGCAGCAGGGCATGGAGCAGCCGGTCTACTACTGGGATCCGAACATCGCGCCGAGCGGCATGATCTTCTACACGGGCACGCTGTTTCCGGCCTGGCAGAACAGCCTCTTCATCGGCGGCCTCGGCAGCACGAACCTGGTGCGGCTGTCCGTCAAGGGCGATCAGGTCGTGGGTGAAGAGCGCCTGCTGCAGGACCTGCAGCCGAATCGTGAGCGTCTCCGCGACGTCCGCCAGGGCCCTGACGGCGCCATCTATCTGCTGACGGATAACGCGAAAGGTCGCATCCTCAAGCTGGTTCCCAAGTCCTGAAATCAGCGATTCCAGGCTCAGGGCCGCGCGGGCGCGGGGATTGCCGGGCGCTCCGTGAACGTGCGGCCGTCGGCCAGGACGACCGACACGAAGAGGCCGCCGGGCTCTCCATTCCGCAGGGGGCGGACCGTCACTTTCACCTCGTCGCCCTGTTTCAGCGTCGTCGACTTCCAACCCGCACGGACCAGGTAGGCGGGCGAGGTCATCTCGACCTTCCAGGTCACCGTGCCGCCCTTGTCATCCGGCACGTCGACTTCCATCCACGAGTGCGGGTTCGTCCACGAGAACTGCTTGATGGTCCCTGTCAAGGTGACCGACTTGGTGCGATCGATGCCCGCCGCCGAGTGATGGGCGAGGGCGGCGGCCGCGACCGACAGCATCAACGCGGACGTCCATGCGATGAACGAGACTTTCATTGTCGTGTCCTCCGGCGCGGTCTCAACGGACCTGGAACTCCGATTGCGTGCTGGGAATGTGCGTGTTCAGGTCGGGCAGGCACTCTACTTCCGTGATGTCCTGGTCGTCGACCCGGTTCCAGCGCTTCAGGTACTTCCACTCCCCTTCCCAGCTCTTCGAGTCGGTCATCGTGTATTCGATCTCCAGCGTGGCGCCCTTGTTGATAAGGCGTATTCGCTCGACGACGTGCAGCGCGTCGCTGGCGGGCACACCGGAATCGATCCAGTGGTGATCGCCCACGAAATGCCTGGTGTCGACGACCAGCGTGTCCCCCTCCCAACGCCCGATGGACTCGCCGTTGAAGCTGCGGACGACGATGTCGGGATCGGAGTGGGGGCGGCCGTCGAGGTAGATGATCCGCAGGCTGTTCATGAAGTGGCTGACCATGTAGATGGCCGTTGGCACCTGGATCATCGCGATCGGCCAGACGCGCGTCATGATGAGCGGCAGGCCTGCGGGCCAGCACTGGCCGATGTCGTCGCGGTAGGCCTTCCCGTCCGCCTGTGCCTTCCGCGCCGCGTCGAAGTGCACCTGCGCCTCGGGCGTCAGCTTCGTCGTGGGCGGACCGAACCGCCACGAGTTCGGGCTGCCAAAGTCGATGAACCACGTGCCTGTCAGATCGAAGGGCGGCTTCGGGCGTGGCTTGGCCAGATTCGCCGGCGCCAGCGCGCCGACCGGCGCCTCGACGGCGGGCTGCGCCGACTGCGCCGCCGAGTTGGACGCCACGAGGAAGCCTGACACGACAAGGGCCGCTGCCGCTCTCCGCGGAAATAATGCAGACATCATGTGCGTACCTGCCTATGACCTATTACCTATGACCTGGCACCTTTGACCTGTCACCTTTGCCCTCACCTTTGCCCTTTGACCTTTGACCTACTTGTCTCGGACCTTCATCCTCACCCTGCCACTCTCGTCGATGTACTCGCGGTTGTTCTCGCAGACGAACTCCACCATCTTATAGCCCGGCAGGCGCCGGTAGGCGAGTGTGTAGACCACCGGCTTCTCGAGCACGACCGGATCGTCGATCGTGATCTGGTCGTGGAGGATGTCGTTCGTGACGAGCCGGAACCGCTCGGTGATCCGCATCTGGTCGCTGTGAGGCAGGTTCTGGTACGACAGGACCGATTCCTTGATGGCGACCGTATCGACGACCAGCGTGTCGCCGTCCCAGCGCCCGACCGAGTGGCCGTAGAAGCCCGGCGCGACGCCGGCGATCGGCAGCTGCGGCTGGTTCATGTAGATGCGCCGCACCTCGCTGAAAGCCTCGGTGATGATGGTGATCTGGCCCGGCCGGTGGAGGATCTCCACCGGGTACAGCGCCACGGACATCATGCGTGGCATGCCGTACGGGGTACACAGCGCAGCGGCCGTGCCGAGCGGCTCACCGCGCTTGGTGGCTTCCTCCTCGGCCGCTCGCCTGGCGCGGTACGCCTCGTTGTAGGGCGACTTGAGCAGGATGGGTCCAGCCGGCGGCGGCATCAGGGCGGGATCGGCGCCGCGGCCGCCTCGATACGGGGCCCATGCGCCAGACAGGTCCGGAGGCGTCGCGAACGTCTGGGCCGACGCGTCGAGCGAGAGCAGTACCGTACACGCGCCGACGGCCAGAAGCCTGCGTCGGCTCACGGCTGCCCCCCGCCGCGGCCGGGCCCGTTTCCGAGCACACGGCCGTCGGGAAGAGTCGCCCGGACGAGGAACCCGCCGGCCTCTCCGCTCCGCAGAGGGTTCATCACCACCGTGATCTTGTCACCGCGCTTGAGGTCGTTGAACTTCCAGCCGCCCTGCATCAGGATGCTGGTGCTTCCCAGCTCGATGCTCCAGTGCTTGATGCGCCCGGCCTCTTCCGGCACATCGATCTCGATGTAGGCGTGGGGATTGGTCCACTCGAAGGCGGTCACTATTCCTGCGAGGGTCACCTGTCTGCCAGTGTCGAACATAGCGAATGAGTGGTGCGCAAGCACGGGCCGGCTCGCGGCGGCAACGCCGGTCACGACCATGGCGAGGCACAGCGCGATCACCCGGTTCGCTGGGGCCATGCGCGCACAATAGCATGAGACACACTCGCTTCGCCGGCTCTGGGCTCTGGGCTCTCGGCTCTCGGCTCTGGGCTCTTGGCTCTCGGCTCTGGGCTCTTGGCTCTCGGCTTTCGGCTCTCGGCTTTCGGCTCTTGGCTCTCGGCTCTGAAGTTCTCGGTTCTGGGCTCTTGGCTCTCGGCCCCGCCGTACGCGGCCGTGACGGGGTACGCTGAAGGAATGTCAGACGTGCGTTTCCCCTGACGAACGCGCTACACTCCCCGGCGCCAGCGGATCTGCACAGGGATCGCCATGCGCCCTCTTTCGAGCCAGCACCCGTCTCGCCGCGTCCAGCCGGGCATACGCCGGAGCCGCCTCCGCGCACGGCTGATGGCGGCCGCGTGTGCGGCCGTCACCGTCTCGGTCGCGGCGCAGAACCCTCCTGAGAGCCCCGGCCAGCAGCCGACGTTCCGCGGCGGCGCGAGCTCTGTCCGCGTCGACATGTACGCCTCGATCGACGGGCAACCGATCACCGATCTCCGGCGCGAGGAGGTCCAGGTCTTCGAGGATGGCGCGCTCCAGCAGATCGACGCCTTCGAGCACGTCCGCATTCCGCCCGGAGGGCCGGAGGCGCTTCGCATCGAGCCGACCAGCATCCGCGCCGGCGAGCAGATGGCGGCGGAGCCACGTGCCCGTGTGTTCATCGTCTTCGTGGACCACTACCACATGGACACGCAGACGGCATTGCAGCTGCAGAATCCGGTGCGTCGGTTCTTCGAGGAAGCGCTGGGCCCGGACGATCTGGTGGCCGTCACGTCGCCGGACATGGCGCCCACAGACCTGACGTTCACCCGCAGGACGACTGTCCTGAGCGGCCTCGCCGGCAGCTTCGCCGAATGGCTCCGCCTGGACGCAGCCCGTCATGACCTCGGCCCCACGGAACGACTGTACGAGGCGTGCTACGGCCGCGGACCGGACAGCATCACCGAGGAGATGATCTTGCGCCGCCGGGAAAAGGTGGCGCTCGACGCCCTCGAGGCGCTGTCGGATCGTCTCGGCATCCTCCGGGAGGAACGCAAGACCGTGCTGCTCCTCACGAAGGGCTGGCGGCTCTTCGAGGAAAGCGAGCGGCTCTCGCAAAGTCCCTTCGGCAGTCTCCCGGAACGGCCCGACGACCGCCTGCGCGGCGGCAGAGGTAGAGACGGCTTCGATGCCACGGCGGGCGCAGCGGCGCGCGCCCAGTGCGAGGCCGATCGACTCGCGCTCGCTGCGCTGAACCATCGCGAACGCGTGCGCGACATCACCGGGATCGCGAATCGCAGCAACGTCTCCTTCTATCCGTTCGCGCCGTTGCGTCTCGAATCGGAGCTGAAAACGCTCGCGATGCTGCGAGGCCTCGCCGAGGACACCGATGGCATCGCCATCGTCAACACGAACAATTTCGGCGAGGGGATGCGCCGCGTCATCGCGGACACGTCGTCGTACTACCTGCTCGGGTACCGGCCGACCAACGACCGGCTGGACGGCCGGTTCCGGCGGATCACCGTACGCATCTCGCGGCCCGGCGTGCAGGTGCGCGCGCGCCGCGGGTATCGCGCGATCGCGAGCGCGGAGGTCCGCGAGGCACGCGACGAGATCGCGGCGACTACGCCACCTCGCGTGGCGAGCGTGGTCACGGCCGCCCTCAATCGTGCCGCATCCGCGGCCGCGGCGGCGCCGGTGCGGTTGCGCGCCTCCGCGTGGACAGGTCCCGCTGAAGCCGGCACGGCGGGACACCTGTGGGTGGTTGGGGAGCTCGATGCCGCCACGCGCCGCGATCCCGCCTGGGGCGCCGGCGCGCGCGGCGAGATGACGGTGATCGCCAACGACGGCTCACGCATGGGAACCTACCCGATCGAGATCCCCGTTGGCGCCGGGACGTTCGCGCAGAAGGTGCCGAGCGCGCCTCCGCTCAGCGCCGGAGACTACCTCCTGCGCGCACGGATCGGACCGCCGGGCGGCGAGCCGGTCTCGGAGATCGTCCGGGCCACGTTGCCCGCGAGCCCGACGACGCTCGGCGAGCCGCGGCTGCTACGCCGCGGCCCCCAGACGGGCACGCAGTACGTCGAGACCGCCGACGTCCGCTTCCGCCGCAACGAACGGCTCCGCCTGGAGCTGCCAACCGCGTCCGCCGTCGCCGCGACGGCACGGCTGCTCGACCGCCTCGGCAATCTGCTGCAGGTTCCCGCGCAGGTGACCACCCGCACGGATGGGGCCGCGGCGTATGGCTGGGTGGTCGTCGACGCAACCCTCGCACCCCTCGCCGCCGGCGACTACCTGGTCGAGGTCACCCAGGACGGCACCACGCAGTTGGTCGCCTTTCGGGTCGTGACGTAACTCACATCGGCACGCACTGAGGCGCGGTCGCCGAGCAGTGGTGTCGCGCTCGGTTTGATCGAAGAAGGAATCGCCCCGCTCTCCGTGCCGGTCCCGGCTGCGCACCACCGCCCGACGCGGTAAGCTGAAGGCATGCCAGAGGTCCTCGACCGGCCGCCACCGTCGGCGCCGGTAATCGACTGCGCCGCCTACAGCGGCGGCGTCCGCGTGGCCGACGTCGGCATCGACCAGATCCGCGGCGCCCTCGAGCGCGACGATCAGTTCGTCTGGCTGGGGCTCTACGAGCCGGAGCGAGACGTCCTCCAAGCCGTGCAGCAGCAGTTCGGCCTGCACGATCTGGCCGTCGAGGATGCCTACAACGCGCACCAGCGGCCGAAGCTGGAGCTGTACGAGAACTCGGTGTTCGTGGTCCTGCGGACCGCGCACCTGGCGACCGCCCCCCGCCACCTGGAGTTCGGGGAGACGCACATCTTCCTCGGGCGCAACTATCTCGTCACGGTCAGGCACGGCTCGCTCCGCTCCCACATCGGCGTGCGCCAGCGCTGCGAGTCGACCCCTCACCTGCTGGCCAAGGGCCCGGGCTACGTCCTCTACGCGCTCATGGACTTCGTGGTCGATCAGTACCTGCCAATCGTCCAGCAGATCGAGGAGGAGGTGGACGACATCGAAGACATCATCTTCGGCGAGTCGGCCAATGGCGACGCCACGGCACGGGTGTACCGGCTCAAGCGCGACCTGCTCGCGCTGAGGCGGACGATCGCGCCGCTCGTCGAAGTGTGCAATCGGTTGATGCGCTTCGAGCTGCCGCACATCCCCGAGGACACGAGGGTCTACTTCCGCGACGTCTACGATCACATCGTCCGGCTGAACGAGGCAATCGACGCGCAGCGCGAGCTGCTGACGACGGCGCTCGAAGCGCACCTGTCGATCATGTCCCACGCGCAGAACGAGCACATGAAGCGCATCACGGCCTGGGCGGCCATGATCGCCGTGCCCACGATGATTGCCGGCATCTACGGCATGAACTTCCGGCACATGCCGGAGTTGAGCTGGCCCTACGGCTACTACGCCTCTATCGGCGTGATGGTCGCCGCGTGCACGGGCCTCTACGTCGGCTTCAAGCGATCCGGCTGGCTCTAGTTGCGGTGCCTGACGCATGCGCACCGCGTAATGCAAAATGCAGGATGCAAAATGCAAACAGTGTCTGAATCCTGCATTCTGATTTGCATTGTGCGTTACAAGCGACAGTTCCTTTCCCGCCATCTGCGCGTGCGCGGAGCGGCCACCGACGGACGCACAGTGATTGGATCTCGATGGTGGACCTACCGTGTGTTGAAGGCATAGAACGGCCTCAGGTCGCCACGCGGCAGACGGCTGATCCCCGTGACCGAGTTCGCGTTCTGGAGCTCGCGTGACCAGCGAGAGACGACGCGCAGGAGTCTGCACTCGACGTTCCCGGATTTGTCCTCGATCATGAGGAATCGCTCGCCGTCCGCAGTGACGTCGTAATTGGCGGAGGTTGGGCCTGCCATACCGCACGAGGAGCCGACGCCCGCCAGATAACGTCCTTCCCAAAGCACCTTGGGCTTCGAGACCGTAAGGGTTCGCCCGCTCGCGACGTCAACCGCCATCATCCGATCGCCATTGCGGTAATAGAACTCCTTTCCGTCGCGGCGCCAGACCGGATCGGTGCCGCCGTCTATCGAGATCTGGATCTTCGGACCGGGGCCAGGATAGGCCATCGCATACACTTCGGGCCGTCCGGACTCGTTCGACGAGTACGCCAACCACTTCCCATCCGGAGAGAATTTGGGGGAGCCTTCCGAAAACTTCGTCCGAATCAGCGCTTGCGGTGTGCGGTCCCCGTCGAGCGGGAGCACGTAGACATCAGAGCCGTTCTCCGGATCGTCCATTTGCGTGAAGGCGAGAGTCCTGCCGTCGGGTGACCACGACTCGGGGCTCTGCATGCTGCCGGTGGTGGTCAGCTGCTCGGGCGGGCCGCTTCGGTCGGCCGGCATCCACCACAGCGTCATGGTCCCGGTCTTCCAGGATCGGAACGTCAACCGCTGGCCATCGGGAGTCCATGACGGCCAGTGACTCGCGCCGTCGAAGCTCATCTTCGTCAAAGCGCCGCGCGCAAGATCGTACGTGAAGATGTCGTGTGAAGCGCCTTCGACTTCAATCGCCAATTCCCGTCCATCCGGTGAGAGCCTCGGATGGAGGTATGACCGCGGCGGAAGGGACAGCGGCGCCGATCGCCCGCTCCTGTCCACCCATACAGGCAGACGCGCGCCGCGCTCCACGGGACCCACGGCGTACACCAGACGGCCGTCGGAAGAAATGGAGTACGCGGCCATACCGGTCGTCGAGCTCATGAACACGCCGTCAACCACGGGAAACGGCTGTCCGGTTACCTGCAATGTGTCCGGATTGAACGGCACTGCCAGCAGCTTCCCTCCGCGCGCGTAAATCAAATGACCGGACGGCGAGTAACGCGCGCTCGAGCCTCCTTCGACGAGGATCTTCTTTTCCCCCGTCTCGAGCGAGAGCACACCAATCTGGGCGTCATCGTAGGAATAGTTGTCCGCCATTCCGATCGTGAACAGGATGGCCTTGCCCGAGGGAAGAAAGGACGGGTGCCGATAGAACCGCTCGCCTCGCTGTTCGTCGACCTTCAGCAGCAATGTCGGCGAACCGCCAGACGCCGCCACACGGAACAGATCGAACCAGGCGAACACGATGGCGTCGTTCGGACCCCATGCAGCTCCCGCGATACCGCTTACTGCATTGCAGATCTTGACCGGCGCGCCTCCCGTCAACGCGACCTTGCGCAACGTGGCCGATGGCGCGTGCCAGAATCCGAGCCATTTGCCGTCAGGCGAAAAAAACGGCGCACCTCCCAGTGCTCCACCGATCGGCCTCGCGCCTTCTTGGCCAAACGAATGAACGTAGATTTGCTCGGCCATCGTCATCGACGGCATGGACCCCGCCATGTCAGCAACGAGTCCCGCGTCACCAAGACCGCCTTGTGTGCCGGCCATTTTCGGCATGTCCGACATGCTCTTCGTGGACGCATAGGCGATTCGCGTCCCATCAGGGGAGAGCGCCAACTCAGATGAGTGGGACCGCGGTATGAATTCGCCGTTGGCAAGCCCGATATCAACCTGCTCGGGCTTCAGGGTCATCTGCTGAACCGCGCGGACTCCGACGACGGCTGCGACCAAGATTCCGGCGGCTGCTGCGACGTATGCCCTCGGGATCGTTCGCGAGACGGCGCGTTTGACCGGCGCCTGAATGGCTCGCCCACTCCCGTTTGCCAGAACCGCTTCCAGCTCGCGACGGGCGGCTCCAATCTCAGCAAGCCGGCGCTGCGAATCCTTGTCGAGACACCGCCTGAGCAACGCGGTCACGCTCGCCGGCGTCGACGGCGGCAACGCGGTCCAATCGGGCTCGCTCCCGATAATGGCGGCCAGGCAGTCGGCTACCGTGTCGCCGCGGAACGCTTGATGCCCTGTCAGCGTCTCGTAGAGCACACAACCGAACGCCCAGATGTCGGTGCGTTGATCGACGGCCAGTCCCCGAGCCTGCTCAGGGCTCATGTAGGTCGCGGTCCCGAGGATCATGCCTTCACGTGTCGCGTCGACGGTTGCCAGCCCCGAGACGACCGGCATGGCTTTGTCGCTTGCGGCCTTTGCCAGCCCGAAATCGAGCACCTTCACCGTGCCACCGGGAGCGACTTTGATGTTGGCGGGCTTGAGATCGCGATGGATGATGCCCTTCGCATGCGCCGCTTCGAGCGCGTCGGCCGTCTGCCGTCCGATCATCAAGGCTTCGTTCACGGGCACCGGCCCCTCGGCCACACGGTCGGCGAGTGTCGGACCCTCGACCAGCTCCAAGACGAGACCCAGCACACCGTCGCTCTCTTCGAGCGCGTAGATCGCAGCGATGTGTGGATGATTCAGCGTCGCGAGAATCTGCGCTTCACGTCTGAACCTGGCAACTCGATCGACATCATTGGCAAGCAGCGCCGGGAGCACCTTGATCGCCACGTCGCGGCCCAATTTGAGGTCGCGAGCGCGATACACCTCACCCATTCCACCGGCGCCGATCCAGGCCTGCAGCTCGTACTCACTGAGACGCCGGCCTATCAACTGTGATGGTGTGTGGATGTCGATCAGGCTCGCGGCTGCGTTGAACGCCGCTCCTTCGAGGAACGTGTCCGCAGGCGAGGACTCATCCAGGAGCGTCTGCACCTCGCGCCGGAGCGCCACGTCGCCGGCACACGAGTCGCTGAGAAACGCCGCCCGCTCACCGGGAGGAAGCTCCAGCGCCGCGTGAAACAACCGTTCGACGTCCTGCCAGCGTTCGGGAGTCATCGGACGATTGCGTGATGGTAGCGTACACGAGCGCCTCCATCACCTGGGTCCTCTCACTGGACCAGCGATACCAGGCCGTGGGCAAGCGGGTATCCCGTGGCGGCCAGGGGCGTCAGGAATCCTGTGCGGACATCAACCGCATACAAGGCTGAATTCGGCGCCTTGTAGTCAGTGGCATAGAGCCTGTCCTGCGCGACGTTGTAGGACAGCCCCATGATGTCGCCCCCACCGACGAAGTCGACGACCTTCGTGGCCGTCCCGGTCTTGCGATCGATCGTGAAGAGTCCGTGACTGGTCGCACCGTACATCGTGCCGTTCCGATCGAAGGCGAAGTCCATGAAGAACTCCGGGGCTGGAACGCCGGTGGCCCCGATCCGGGTGAATTCTCCACTCTTGATGTCAACGCTGTAGAGGGAATTGAACGTCGGCGAGGCTGCGTTCCCATCACCGACCGCGTACAGCGTTCCATCGGGAGCAAACTCGAGACCCATCACCTGCAGCCCCGTGACGGCCTTGCCGAACATGGTCGCCTTCCCGGTCTTTGGATCGATGGTCGCCAGTTGTTGTGGCTGGTCGGGTTTGACGATACCAAGGCCGCACACGCTGTACAAGGTTCCCGTGGCCGACCGCGCAATCGAGGCACAACCGAAGGCGCCCGTCGGTCCGACAGGGGCGATCGTGACCTGGTTGCCATCGCGAACCTCGATCGTGAGCAGCGTGTTGTCCGCGTTTGCGTAAAACGTGTCCGCCGTCCCCTGTCCACAATTCAGAGACGCAGCACACAACACGGCCAATGGAACCAGTCCGCAGAAGTGTCGAACCAGCCCGTCTTTCACTCGCATGCCTGCCTCCTTCGGCGTGGCCGACACCTGGTCGGCCGAGAACTCTCCTTGACGGGACCGTCGAAAACCGGGACTCTTTCGCCGAGGCTTCACGTCCACCCGGCCGGGACGTGAAATCTGCTCTCGATGGTATAGAGCGGAAATCCAGGGCGAACCGGGTAAGGGTCCCAAAAAATAGATTGAAGAGCAAACGGTCGAACGAAAGAGACGTCACCGAGCTTCTGAGAGCCTGGAGCGAGGGCGACCAGCAAGCCCTCGAGAAGCTGACGCCCCTGGTCTACCGGGAGCTGTATCAGCGCGCGCACTGGCACATGGCCCGAGAGCGGACGGGCCACACGCTGCAGACGACGGCGCTCGTCAATGAGATCTACGTGAGGTTGGTGGACCTGCGGGGCGTGTCCTGGCGGGATCGCGCGCACTTCTTTGCCATTTCCTCTCGACTGATTCGTCGCGTGCTCATCGACGCCGCGCGTTCGAAAGGCTCCCTCAAACGAGGTGGGAACGTGCCCCATGTCGTGCTGGATGAGGCGCTCGTGTCCTGCGAGCCGCGCGCCGATCTGGTCGCTCTCGACGAGGCCCTGACTGCGTTGGCCACGATCGACGATCGGAAAAGTCAGGTCGTGGAACTGCGTTTCTTCGGTGGGTTGGGCGTAGAGGAAACCGCCGAAGTGCTGAAGGTGTCGCCCGAAACGGTCAAGCGTGACTGGAAACTGGCCAAGGCCTGGTTGCGGCGCGAACTGAAGCAACGCGACCAACCCTGGAGGTACGGTGCCTGACGCAGGCGGACCAGTAATGTAAGACGCATTACAAGCGACCGTTCCTCTCCACCCACGCGCGCGTGCGGGGAGCGGCCACCGAGAGCAGATCCTCCGGCGTGTCGACGTCCCGCATCGGCGGG
>Ga0209640_10001665_pt1 | contig 19065 bp, 18 predicted proteins | sample RifCSP10_1_FD_184018 | JGI IMG/M metagenome (GOLD analysis project Ga0209640, IMG submission 184018) | Soil microbial communities from Rifle, Colorado - Rifle CSP2_sed 10_1 (SPAdes) (version 2) | ecosystem: Environmental > Terrestrial > Deep subsurface > Rock core/Sediment | place: Rifle... | reverse complement strand
GGGCGTCCGGGCGCTCCCGAGCGATGATCTCGGCGACCACCTCGGGGGTGATCGGCTCGATGTAGGTGGCGTCGGCGAACTCGGGATCGGTCATGATCGTCGCCGGGTTCGAGTTGACGAGGACCACGCGGTAACCGTGTGCCCTGAGCACCTTGGCGGCCTGCGTGCCGGAATAGTCGAATTCACAGCCCTGCCCGATCACGATCGGGCCCGAGCCGATCAAGAGGATGGAGCGGATGTCGCGGCGGGCAGGCATCTACCCCTCCTCCATCAGACTCACGAAGTCATCGAACAGGCCCCGGGCGTCACGGGGGCCGGGGGCGGCCTCGGGGTGGTACTGAACGGAGAATGCCGGCACGTCGACCAGACGCATGCCCTCCAGGGTCCCGTCATTGAGGTTCTGATGTGTTGCGAGCACGGTGCCGAACTGCCCGGTGACACGCTCTGGCAGGAGATCGCGTCCGACGAGACCGCGCCGCTCCGGCGGCGCATCCTCGCTCAGGGCCCACAGATCGACGGCGAAACCATGGTTCTGCGCGGTGATCTCGACCCTCTCGTCGTCGAGGCGCCGCACCGGGTGGTTGCCACCGTGATGGCCAAAGGGAAGCTTGAAGGTCTTGGCCCCCACGGCCAGGCCAAGGACCTGGTGCCCGAGGCAGACGCCGAACAGCGGCACCTTCCCCAGCAGGCCCCTCAGGGTATCCGTGGTGCGCCGCAGTGGCTCGGGATCGCCAGGCCCGTTGGACACGAAGACGCCATCCGGCTCGAGGGCGAGGATCGACCCATGATCAGTTCCAGCCGGCACCACCTCAACCGCGAATCCACGCCCGGTCAGATTGTCCAGCATGTCACGTTTCATCCCGAGGTCGATTGCCACCACCCGGCCCCGCCTCGAGCCCAGGTGGTCGAGGTGGTACGGAGCCGGGGTTGTCACCCCGGCCACCAGATCCTGGCCTTCCATCGAGGGCGCGGCCTCGGCGATCGACCGAAGCTCCGCCTCGTCGACGTCGGCCCCGATCGCCACCGGCATTGCCCCCCGGTCACGGATGTGCTTGGTCAGGCGTCGAGTGTCCACCTCGGCTATCGCCACCACACCATGCCGTCGGAGATACTCGGCGATCGCACCCTCCGACCTCCAATTGGAATCGCGTCGCGACATCACCCTCATCACGAACCCGGATACTGCAGGCCCCGATGACTGCTCGTCCAATGTGGTGAGCCCATAGTTCCCGATGTGGGGTGCCGTCATCACCACCACCTGGCCGGCATAGGACAGATCGGTCAGGATCTCCTGATAACCGGTCATCGAAGTGTTGAACACCGCCTCTCCGACTCCCACTCCAGGCGCCCCCACCGAGCGCCCACGGAAGATCGCACCGTCCGCCGTGCAGAGAATCGCCGGTCCCGCGTGGTCACTCATCAGCATCACCTTCGTACACGACCGAACCCTCGTGGATCGTGGCCATCACCCTCCCGCTGAGAGTGGACCCGAGAAACGGGCTGTTCGACGACTTCGAGTAAAACGACCGCGGCTTCCAGGATCGGTCCGGGTCGAAAAGCACGAGGTTGGCCACGGATCCCGGCTCGACCGGCTGCCCGTGTCTGTCCAGGCTTGCGATCCGGGCGGGAGCCGCGCTCAACCGCTCGAAGAAGAGCCCGGCGTCCCCGTTCAGGGCCTCCCACGCCACCGATGCCGAAGTCTCCAGGCCGATCACCCCTCTGGGCGCCTCCTCAAACGGGACATCCTTCTCCGCGACCGAGTGTGGGGCGTGATCGGTGGCCACGGCGTCGACCGTACCGTCCTCGAGAGCCTCGACCAACGCCTGGCGGTCACCGGCGGTCCGCAGCGGCGGGTACATCTTGAAGTTCGGGTCGAGACGGTCGACAGCCGACTCGTCCAGCCTGAGGTGATGGGGGGTGACCTCGCAGGTGACGGCAAGACCGGATTCCTTTGCCCTCCTGATCATGCTCACCGAGCCGGCGGTGGAAACATGCTGGATGTGAAGCCGGGCTCCGGTGTCGGCGGCCAAAGCCAGGTCCCTGGCCACCACGACCTCTTCCGCCACCGCGGGTAAGCCGCCGATACCGTGACTCGCGGCCACCGCGCCTTCGTTCAGATGACCGCCTCTCGTCAAAGAGCGATCCTCGGCGTGTTCGGCCACCACCGCCCTCGGTAGATCGCAGAGGTAGGCCATGATGCGGCGCAAGAGACCGGAGTCGGCGACCGAGTCTCCGTCGTCTGTGAACAGCCGGACTCCCGCCTCGTACATCGCATCGAAGTCGGCCATCCCCAGGCCCTCCCGGCTCCGAGTGAGGGCCCCCGCCACCGCGATGTCAACCAGGCCTACCTCGGCGGAGCGGTCGATTACTTCCTTCACCGCCTTGACGCTGTCGATGGGGGGCGCGGTATTGGGCATGGCGACCACAGCTGTGAACCCACCGGCGACCGCCGCCATCGAACCGGTCGAGAAGTCCTCCTTCCAGGTCTGGCCGGGGTCGCGGAGGTGGACATGGATATCGACCAGGCCCGGGCCGAGGATGGCGCCACGCGCCTCTATGACCCTCGCCCCAGGGGGCGCGGTCACGGTGCCAACCTCGACCACCCGGTCGCCCTCGATCACAACTGCCGCCTCGACCAGCCCCGACCGCCGCCACACCCGGGCCCCCTTGACGATGATCATTCCGCCCCCATCGCAGCGGCCAGGACCGCCATCCGGATCGGGACTCCATTGGCGACCTGCTCCAGGATGAGTGAGCGCGGGCCATCGGCGGCCGCGTCGCAAATCTCCACGCCTCGATTGATCGGGCCCGGGTGCATGATCACCGCACTCGGGTGCAATCGTGAGAGCCTGGTCTGGGTGAGCCCGAACCGGGAGGCGTAGGCGGAGACCGAGGGGAAGCCGGCGGCCGCTCCCCGCTCGCGCTGCACACGGAGCAGATACACGACGTCCAAGCCTTCGAGCGCCGAGTCGAGGTCGGTCTCGATGCGCACCCCCCAGGGATTGGCCACCGGGAGCAAGCTGCGAGGGCCGATGAGAGTGACGTCTACGCCCAGAGTCGGGAGCGCCCATAGATGGCCTCGCGCCACCCTGCTGTTTCTGATATCGCCCACGAGCCCCATCCGGAGCCCCTCCAGCGCACCAAAGTGCTTCCTCATCGTCAGAGCGTCAGCAAGGGTCTGGGTCGGATGCTCACCCCTGCCATCACCGGCGTTGACGACGGGAAGACCGGTCCAGCGGGCCACGAGCCCGGGCACGCCCACGCCACCATGCCGCACCACCAGGAGATCGCTTCCCAGCGCACTCAATGTGAGCACGGTGTCTCGCAGCGATTCCCCCTTCTCGAGAGACGACACCTCCGGGTTGAAGCTCATCACGTGGGCCCCGAGATGTGCGGCCGCCTTCTGGAAGGAGAGCAGGGTGCGAGTCGAAGGCTCGAAGAAGACGGTGGTAACGGTGACTCCTGCCAACTCCGAGCTCTCCTTGTCCCTGCCTTCGAGTTGCTTGCCGTAACGCTCGGCGCTGTCGAGCAGATCCCCCAGGACGGGCCTGGAAAGCCCTCGGAGTGTGAGCAGACCGCTCATGCCACCGCCACCCGGTCGATCCAGACGCCGTGGTCCGCATCCACCTCTCCGAGCCTGACTCGAACCACCTCGTCGAGGCTCGTGGGCAGGTTCTTGCCCACATAGTCGGCCCGGATTGGCAGCTCACGGTGGCCTCTGTCTATGAGCACCGCGAGCTCGGTCTGAGTTGCCCGCCCGATGTCGGAGAGGGCGTCGAGCCCGGCGCGCACAGTGCGGCCGGTGTAGAGGACGTCATCGACCACGATCACGCTCCTGCCTGTGATGTCCACCGGGATCCGGGTCGGCCTTGGTTTGCGAGCGGGACGCAGACCCTGGTCGTCTCGATACGGTTCGATGTCGAGGTCTCCGACGGGTACCACCACGCCCTCGAAAGAGGAGATCGAGTCGGCGAGAGATCGGGCGAGGTAGACGCCCCGGGTGTGGATCCCGACAATGACGATGTCGTCGATCCCACGATGACGCTCCAGGATCTCGTGGGCGATGCGGCGAACTGCCCGGTCGATGTCCTGGCCGCTCATCACCTGGGGCACCGACGAACCTCCGGCGGCGCCTCGACCCAAAGCATGTGATCTCCTTTCCGGTCTCACAGGACCGTTCCTTAAAGGTGTTGCGAGCCTAACGGTGGAGCGCCCCGGCCGCCAACCTCAGTGTCGGGTGGACCGGGCGAGTGATGCCAGGACGCCATTGACGAACGAGCCAGACCGTTCGGTCGAGTACGTCCGCGCCAGCCGGACCGCCTCCGACACGATGACGCCGGTGGGGACATTCTTGTCGTGGCGGAGCTCGAACAACCCGAGTCTCAGGATCGATCGGTCGATGACGGGCATTCGGGCGACGCTCCAATTATCCGAAGCCGATTCGATCTCGTGGTCCAGGTCCTCACGGTTCTCCAGCACCCCGGCCACCAATCGTGCGGCCCGCCCGGTGAGGCCCTCGAGTTCGTGCGCGCCCCTCGTCTCCAGCTCGTAGAGGGCCTCCAGCGCGACGTCACGGGGCTCGATGTTGACCTTGACCCCGAGGGCCATCGCGACCGCGGTCGACAGCTCAGGCCCGATCATCTCGTCCGGCCCGGACGCCTCAGAGCGCGCCTCGAGAGCCGCCTTCACCTCCTCGATCGGGCGCCCGGTCGCAGCGGCCAGCTCGGCGGGAGTCAGCCGGGCCGGAATGGTCGGCACCGGTTCGGGCTGCGAGCTCATGCTCGAGTCAGGTACTCCCCGCTGCGGGTGTCGACCTTGACCCGATCGCCTTGCTCCACGAACAAGGGGACCTGGATCTGGATGCCAGTCTCGAGTGTCACTGGCTTGGTCGCTCCGGTGCGGGTGTCCCCTTTGACTGCAGGCTCGGCGTAAGTGACCTCCAGCTCAACGGAGGCGGGCAGCTCGACTCCAATCGGCGTGCCGCGATACAGCGAGAGACTCACAGTCATCCCATCGACAAGATAACCGGCGGCGTCACCGACGTCCTCCGCCGAGAGGGCCAACTGGCCGAAATCATCGAGGTTCATGAAATGGTATCCGAGGTCGTCGGAGTAGAGGTACTGGTGGTCACGCCGGTCGATGATCGCCTGGTCGACGTGCTCATCAGCTCGAAAGGTCCGCTCCAGGACCTGGCCCGTCTCGAGGTTCTTGATCTTCATCTTGACAAAGGCCCTGCCCTTGCCTGGTTTGACGTGCTGGTACTCGACGATGTTGAACAGACCATCGCTCAGCTGCAGGGCCATGCCTGGTCGTACGTCGTTGGTGCTGATCATTGCCGGTGTCCTGATTCGAGATCGTCCGTCGGAGACGCTACCGCCCTCAAAGACCCACGGCCCCGAGCCCGACCGCAATATCGTTCCCGTCGACATGGTGGACGGTTGGAGCGCCGATGCCCCGCAACAAGACCATGCGGATGCCCTGTTCGTCCCGCTTCTTGTCATGACCAAGCAGGTCGATCACCCTCGCCCGATCCAAACCGGTCACCTTGATCGGCAGGCCGAGCTTCTGGATCGACTCCGAGATTCGAGCCGCCTCCTCGAAGCCGAGTCGGGCCTCCGAGATCCTCGCCGCAGCTACCAGCCCTATCGCCACGCTTTCGCCATGGGAGAGGGGCGAGGCGAACTCGATGGCGTGCCCGATGGTGTGCCCCAGGTTGAGAACCGCACGTATCCCCAGCTCCCTCTCGTCCTCGCCGACAACCCGCGCCTTGACCGTGGCCGATCTCACGACGACATCCTCGAGATCGGCTTTGGTCCCGTTCCTCTCGATCATGGCGAACAAGTCGGGATCGCCGACGAGCCCGGTCTTCAACGCCTCGACCATCCCTTCCCGCACCAGAGATGACGGGAGACCCCTGAGGATTCCGACGTCAACCACCACCCGGCTCGGGTGCCAGAACAGGCCCACCAGGTTCTTCCCAGCCAGATTGACCCCGGTCTTGCCCCCGATGGACGCGTCAACCGCCGCGAGCAGGGTGGTGGGGACATGCACCACCTCGACACCTCTGAGCCAGGTGCCGGCGACAAACCCAGCCAGATCCGACACCGAGCCCCCGCCCACACCGACCACGGTGTCCTGTCGCCCCAGGCCGAAGCGGGCCAGGGTCTCATAGACCGTCTCCGCCACGGTCAGGGTCTTCGCCTCATCGCGGTCGGGAAGACCGATCACCTCCACACCGAGACCCTCTTCCTTGAGCCTCCGTGCGATGTCGAGTGCGTAGCGCGTGGCTCCGGGTTGGGTGAGGATCGCAACGCGCTGTCTCCCCTCGCGGGGGGGAAGCACGTCGTCGGGGAACCCTTCACCGACGAGGACCTCGGTTCGGCCGGCGACAGTCAGAGTGCCCATAACGCTGCAATCTCAGCAGCCACCTCGGCGATGCTCTTACCGGTGGTCGCGATCACGTGATCCGCCGCTTCGCGATACCACACGTCTCGCTCCACGGAGATGGACCGAAGCTCCCCGAGCCGGTCCTGGCTCCGGTCGAGGAGAGGACGGTCCGGAGTCGCTCCCACTCGTTCCAAGAGCTCCTCCGGTGTCGCCTGCAACCAAACGATGGGGCCGGTTGCCATCATCACCTCGCGGTTCCCGGAATCGAGCACAACACCCCCGCCGGTTGCCACGATTGCCTTTTCTCCGGCCAGCCGTACCACTACTGCACTCTCCAACTCGCGGAAGCCAGGCTCACCCAGGCGTTCCCAGAGCTCGGCCACGGTGCAGTCGAATGCGGCCGTGACCTCGAGGTCGGTGTCATGGAAGGGCACGCCGAGATTCGCCGCGGCGACGACCCCACAAGAGGTCTTCCCCGACCCCATCATCCCGGCGAGCCACATCGTCATCGCTCGAGACGCTCGACCGTTCCATCGACATACCGCCGGTGAGCGGCGACGAATTCGTCGACCGTGTCTCCACCGAACTTGCGCTGGAATTCGGAAGCGAGGGTGATGGCAACCATCTGTTCACCAACCACGGCTGCGGCCGGGACCGCGCAGACATCGGACCTCTCCCTCACCGCCTCGGCCGGCTCGCCGGTCGTCATGTCGACGGTGCGGAGGGGCCGCATGAGTGTCGATATCGGCTTCATGGCCGCACGAACCCTGATCGGCTCACCGTTGCTCATACCACCTTCGACCCCACCGGCGCGATTGGTGGGCCGTTCCAGGCCAACGTCTCCCGAGATGATCTCGTCATGCGACTTGGACCCGGGGAGGACGGCGACCTCGAAGCCATCACCGATCTCGACGCCTTTGATCGCCGGGATCGACATCAAGCCCGCCGCCAGCATGCCGTCGAGACGCCGGTCGTAGTGCACATGGGAGCCGATGCCGGCCGGCACCCCGTATGCGAGGACCTCGAACACCCCACCCAGGGTGTCTCGACGATCCTTTGCGTCCTCGATCAATTCGACCATCGCCGAAGCCGAAGGCTCGTGGAAGCACCTGACCGGGCTCGAATCGATGGTCGGCAGGTCGGTGGGGAGCGGGGTGGGCCCTTCGCTCTCGACGTGGCCAATGGACACGACATGACTGATGACGTCGACCCCAACGGTGTGCAGGAGGCTCTTGGCCAGATGGCCCGCCACCGTACGTGCAGCCGTCTCCCTCGCCGAAGCCCTCTCCAGGATGTCACGGGCGTCGTCCGTGCCGTATTTGAGCATTCCCGCCAGGTCGGCATGACCGGGGCGGGGCCGCGTCACCGGCTTCTTGACTGGCGCCGGCTCGGGGCTCATCTCCTCTGCCCAGCGGGGCCATTCGGTGTTTCTGACCAGGACCGCAACCGGAGAGCCCAGGGTCCTCCCGTGCCTCACACCGCCCAGGATCTCCAAGGCGTCGCGTTCGATTGCCATCCGCTTCCCACGTCCGAAGCCGAGCCGACGCCGCGCCAGCTCATCGGCTATCGCCTCTGCAGAGACAACGAGGCCGCGGGGCAGGCCCTCAACCACCGTCACCAGCCCGGGCCCGTGAGATTCTCCGGCCGTCATGAAGCGAAGCATGGGTGGATGCTACGTCGGGATCGGGATAGCACCGAGCCCGACGAGGGCGATCGCCGCCCAGGCCCCCACGATCATTGCCGGCCCATATGGGAGCTCGGTCTTCATCACATCCCGGATCGAGACGTTCTCATCCCTGGATGCTCTCCTCCGAGCCCGAGTCTTGACGACCAAGCCCACTGAGAGCACGACGATCGAGACGAGACCGCCCAGAAGTGCTGTGATAAGCACCGCCCAGCCAAGGGAGCCCCAGGAGAGGTAGGCGGTGAACAGGCCAAGTTGGACGGAGAGCTTCACGTCTCCGTACCCGAAACCCTTGCCCCCCGCGAGGAGGAACATCAGGTTGCTTCCCCCGAAGTAGGCGAGAGCACCGAGCGCCCCTCGGCCAAAATCGGGAATCGAACCGTCCAAGACTGCTGCGGCACCCAGGCCGACGGCGAGGATGAGGGTTCCCCTCAGATTGAGACGGTCGACGATGCGGAAGGCGTCGATGTCGGTCACACCGAGGGCGAGGGTGAGGACCAGGAATCCGAGATAGGGAATCAAGGACCAGGTCGTGCCGATCGTCTCGACGAAACCGACCGCGACCACGATCCCCACCAGGGCCAGCACCGGCTCACGGTTGACCCTGCGGGAACAGCTCGGGCACGCCCTCTTCAACCAGCCCCGTTGATGGCCACATCGCGGGCAGGTGCCTGCCAATGGGCGCAGCGGAAGATCGCGCAGGGTCTGAGTCGCGAGATCGTGGGCGGCAAGGGCCCCTAGAAAGCCAAAAGCTCCGGCGACGACATGAATCACCGCCGGAGCAACTTAGCGTTGAGAAGGTTGGAGAGCCGGGCTCAGTCTTCCTCGGTCAGTTCCTTGAGCACGGAACCGAGACGACGGCGCCGCAGTAGGCCGTGGCCCTCCTCCTCGGGCTGCCCATTCTCGAGCTGTGAGAAGACCTTCTCCAAGAACGCTTCGGTGTCCTCCTCAACAGCGTCCAGGTCTGAAGGAGTCTCCAACGCGGGAACCGGCTCGTCCTGGGGCTCGAATGCCGCCGGCCGGGTCTCGGGCTCGGGCTCGGGCTCAGCCTGCGACTGCTCGGACTCGGCCTGCGACTCCTCGGAGTCGGCCACCATCTGGCGGAACTGGCCGAAACGGCTGTCGCGGTGCGTGTCGGGCCCGAATGGCTCCTGCGCCTCGGCGGTCGGTGCAACCTCTGATTCCTCGACCTGGGGCTCGACCCACCACGATTCGTTGGGGTCCTTATCCTCGTCGATCTCGCTGGCCACCTCTGCTGCTATTGGCGGCGGGTACTGCGGGGATTGATCCGCAATCGGTTCGATCTGCTCTTCCTCGACCACACTGGCGGCCAGGACCAGCAGCTGCTGGTCCGAGAGGCTGGCGGCGACCCTTGCCGTCCAGAAATCGGTGGTCCCCAGACGCTCGGCGAGAGTCCGCACCGAGGCACCGGAGCCCAACTCACACAAAAGACGCCAGGCGTCACGGCTGATCTTGACCGAGTCCTGTTCGCCCAGCTCACGGTTCATCCTGATGACCCCATCGAGGTCCGAGATGACCTGCTCCACCTCGGCCCACTCGCCGGCACGGCGCCTCGACTCTTCGAGGATCGCCTCGAGCTCGAAGGCCCTCGGGCTGGCGTATGGAGTTGTGAGAGATTCGGTGACCTCGAAGGACGAGCCGCGGCGAGACATCTGGTAGATGCTTTCGACAGTCATCTCACGAAGCAGGTCGATGATGTTGGCTTCCTTGTCGGCCAGCGGGGCCAGAGTGGTGGAGCCCGCTTCGATCGAGGTCAGATACGCCTCGTCGACGTAACCGGAGTTGACCAGGTGGCGACGCAGTTCCTTGTCATCGGAGATGGTGGCGAGGCCGATCCCCTTCTTGCTGATGAAGATACGGCCGCGGACGTCCTGACCCCAGACGTCGATGGCACCCTGCTGGTCAGAGCGGGTGAGTAGCCGAAGCACCTCATCAAGAGGCACAAAGCCCAGGTTTCCAGAAAGAGCCACTTGTTTCACTCCTTGCGTGCAGTCCTTCTCAACCATTTCGGTCTGAAGGGTCTTGCGCTTTAGCCGTTTTTGGCTGCCTCCAACATCACCTCCAACGGTGCCTCGAGGCCCGTCCACCAGGTGAAGGACTCCCCCGCCTGAAGGGCGAGAAACTCGATTCCATCAACCAACGGCACACCCAGCTCACGAGCGAGAATCGTCGACGGCGGGTCGGTGTGACCATACGCGAGGTCGACCAGGCCCGAGGCGGTCTCCAGCACCTTGTGCGGCAAAGACTCACCGTTCATCCCGATCGGGGTGGCGTTGACCACGATCGCATCCGACACCGGCGCTCCGAAGGGCACGACCACGACCTCGTAGCCGGCCCTGTTTGCCAGGTCTTGGGCAGCCTCGTCACGTCGCGCCGACAGATAGACGGCACGCCCCTCGATTGCGGTGAGGACGGCCGCTGCCGCGCCCCCGGCGCCCAGGATCAGGATCGGTGCAGTGGCAGCGAATCGGTTGCTCTCGAGCACCGTCTTCATAGCCGATGCGTCGGTGGAATGACCCTCCACCTGCCCGTCCCGGAGCCGCAAGGTGTTGACCGAGCCCGATCTAGAGGCGAGATCGGTCAATCGGTCTGCCGCGTCGGCCGCCATTGCCTTGAGCGGCATGGTGACGTTGATGCCGTGGAGGATGCCGGCCCTCAGCTCGGCGATGGCGCCGAGAAGCCCGGTATGTCCGGTGCGTCGGGTCTCATAGCTGCCGGAGAGCCCGAGGCTGGCCAAAGCTGCGTTGTGAATGACCGGCGAGCGTGAGTGCTCCACGGGATCGCCGAGGAGCACGAGCCGGATTTCCCTGCTCATCAAGGGATGTGCCGGCTCGCGATCAGGGAAGCACTCCGTCAGCCCGGGCCTGGTCCACGTTGTCGTTGTGCTCTTCGATCGTGGCGGCAAACGCGTGATGCCCTTCGAGATCCGACAATACGTAGTAGAGGAATGCGGTTGTTTCAGGGCTGGCCGCCGCCTCCAATGAGGACCGTCCCGGGGAAGCGATCGGGGTTGGTGGCAACCCGGCCACCAGGTAGGTGTTGTAGGGCGAGTCCACCTCGTTGTTGAACTGTGAGATATCGCGTGTTCCAAGGGCATAGAGAACAGTGGCGTCGATGTCGAGCTTCATCCCGAGGCCGAGCCGGTTGTGGATGACACTGGACACGAGGGGGCGCTCATCATTCAGGAGCACTTCGGTCTCGATCAATGAGGCGATGATCACTCCCTGGTAGGGGGTGTAGCCGGCTGCCTCGATAATCGACCAGTCGATGCTGTCGACTCGTTGCTCCATTGTCGAGGCCAGACGTTGCAGGATCGAGCTGGGCTCCGCATCCTGCGAGAACTCGTAGGTATCAGGGAAGAGCAGCCCTTCCCAATCGGCGATCGTCAGCTCGGCCGGCATCGGGCGCAACGAGGTGGAGACATCGCCCGATAACAGAGCTTCTTCGAATTCTGCGTAGGGAACACCGGCTGCTTCGGAGAGCCGGGTCAGGATCTCTCCCACCCGCAGGCCTTCGATGACGGTCACTCGATAGACATCGGCCACCGGCCCCACGACGAGCACTGCCACCACCTCGGCCGGGTCCATCAGGGTCTCGAGCTCGTAGGCGCCGGCCTGAAGGCGTTCGGCCGCCTCGCTGTTGCGAACCGCTACCTCGAATTCCAGGGCCGAGCGAACGACCCCTTGAGCAGCAAGGATGGCGGCAATGTCCTCGGCACTCGACCCGCTCGGGATCTCAACCGTGACCTCTTGTCCCGGCAAGACATTGACCGGGTCAGAGGATCCATCATCCGAACTGATCGACGAGCCCACCACCCGTCCCAGGTACGAGGCCCCACCCACCACGGCGACGGCGGACAGGACCACGACACCACCGATCGCGATCATCCGGGCGGCGCGGACCCATGGCGAGGGCTCGGGTACTGGTTCAAAAGTCATTTCAAGGAGTTGAGATAGTCCTGGAGGATGATGGCCGCAGCCACCTTGTCGATCGTGTTTTTCCGCTCCCGACGCTTCATCCCGGACTCGAGGAGGGCGCTCTCCGCCATTCGCGAAGTGAATCTCTCGTCGAGATACACGATTTCGGCTGTTGTCGCTCGAGTCAGCTGGTCGCCCAGACTCCTGGCATCGGCGGCGGACATGCCCTCACCACCGCCGAGGCTGGTGGGAAGGCCGACCACGATGGTACCCACGTCGTGGATTTGAGCGAGTCGTGCGATCTCCTCCAGAGCAATCGCCCTTTCGACGACGGCCAACGGGGTGGCGGTCAGGCCGAGGGGGTCGGACAGGGCGATTCCCACCCGCTTGGCCCCGACATCGACCCCGAGACACCGGCTCACAGACCGCCCAGGGCGCGCTCCGCGGCCTCTCGGGCCAGATCGAGGGCTTGGGGTAGTCGCCCGCCATGCTGGCCACCGGCCTGGGCCAACTCCGGGTCATTGGAGCCTCCCCCACCCAGCTCACGGGCAGCATCGGCGATGAGGCCCGCCGCGGACACCCCAGCCTGCATCAGATCCTTGGAGACCAGCCCAATCAGGACTCCTTTGCCGGCATGCTCAGACCCCACGACCACCACCGATCGGCCCCCCAGACGGTCCCTGATCCCGAGCGCCAGCTGACGGAGAGCGTTGGCATCGAGGTCACCGGCACCCGCCACGACCAGGGACGCATCCCCGATCTTGCTTGGTGAAGATGCCAGCTCTCCGGCCAGCTCTCCGCGCTTTTGGGCCCGAATCGTGTCCAGCTCTTTCTCCAGGCCACCGACACGAGCGAGAAGGGCTTCAACGCGAGCCGGGACTTCGGGCGCTCCCACTTTGAGCAGTTGGCCTGCGCGATCCATGCTCTCCCTCACCTCGGCTATCCGCTGATAGGCAGCCATGCCGGTGAGGGCTTCGAGCCTTCTCAGGTTGGAGCCGATCGACGACTCAGACGTGACGAGCAGGGGCCCGACCTGTGCCGAGGAGTGGGTGTGAGTGCCCCCACAGAACTCGATCGAGTACTCCCCGACCTGGACGACTCGAACCGTCTCGCCATACTTGTCCCCGAAGAAGGCCAACGCCTCCATCTTCTCGGCCTGTTCCTTGGTGGTGACGATGGTCTCGACCCTGGCATTGTCGATGAGCTTCTGATTCACCTCGGCCTCGACATCGGCGAGCTCCTGTGGTGCCACCTGGGCAAAATGAGAGAAGTCGAAACGGACCCGTCCCGGCTCGACGAGAGATCCCGCCTGTCTTGCATGCTCACCGAGGACATCGCGAAGGGCCCAATGAAGGACATGGGTCCCGGTATGGCTCTTCCTGATCGCCTCCCGCCGTGGCGAGTCGATGACGGCGGTGGCCTGTTGACCCACGGCGATGAAGCCCGACTCGACCTCGAGGCGATGCCCATGCAGCCCCTGGAGCGCGTGTTGGGTGTCCCGCACCGAGCCGGTGCCCGTCTCTGTCTCGATGACCCCGGTGTCACCCACCTGCCCTCCGGATTCCGCGTAGAACGGGGTGCGACTGAGGAACACCTCCACCGCGCGGCCCTCGTCGGCTCTGTCGATTGTCTCTCCATCAGCGACGATGGCAAGCACCTGCCCGTGGGCTGCCTCCTGCTCGTAGCCGACGAAGTCGGTGAGACCGGTCACTTCGAGAACCGATCTGTAGATCTCGAGGGCGGCCACGTCGTCCCCACCTTTCCATGCGTCCCGGGCCCGTTTGCGTTGTGCTGTCATCTCCTCCTCGAAACCCAGCGAGTCGACCGTGATGCCGCGCTCTGCCGCGATTTCGCGGGTCAGCTCGATCGGGAATCCGTAGGTGTCATGCAGCTTGAACGCCGTAGAACCGGACAGGGTCGCCTCATGGTCCCCCAGTTCGACGTCGAGGAGCTGATGACCCGATTCGAGCGTGCGCCGGAAGCGCTCCTCCTCGCGAGTGACAACTTGGGTGATGAAGTCCTTTTTGGCCTGAAGCTCGGTGTACCAGTCACCCATCACGTCCACCGTGGCCTGGACGAGATCGGGGAAGACGAGGCTCTCCCCCCCGTACTGCCAGGCGTGACGCACCGCCCGACGGAGAAGGCGGCGCAGGACATATCCCCGACCGTCGTTGGAAGGGATGACTCCGTCACCGATCAGGAAGGTGACGGCGCGGGCATGGTCGGCCAGGATCCGCAGCGAGACGTCGTGGAACTCGTTCTCGCCGTAGGTGAGGCCGGTGTATGCAGACGCCACGTCACGTATGTGCCTGGTGGTGTCGATGTCGAAGACCGAAGGAACACCCTGCATCACCACCGCGACCCGGTCGAGCCCCATACCGGTGTCGATGCTCTTGGCGGGCAGGTCGCCGATCACGTGGTAGGGCTCGTCCTGGATGTTCTGCATGAACACCAGGTTCCAGATCTCGAGAAAGCGGTCCTCACCTCCGACGATCGGCCCGCCAGGGGCTCCGTAGTCGTCACCCTTGTCCCAGAAGATCTCCGAGCACGGCCCACATGGCCCGGGCACGCCCATCTGCCAGAAGTTGTCCTTCCCCCCGCGTTGCACCCTTGCGGCGGGAACGCCCACCTGATCGATCCAGATCTGCTCGGCCTCGTCGTCCGTCTCGTACACCGTGTACCAAAGCCGCTCCGGGTCCAGGCCGAGACGCTCGGTCACGAGCTCATACGCCCAAGCGATCGCCTCTTCCTTGAAGTAGTCGCCAAAGCTGAAGTTGCCCAGCATCTCGAAGAAGGAGAGATGACGCTGGGTGGTCCCGATGATGTCGATGTCGACGGTGCGCACCACCTTTTGGACAGTGGTGGCACGGTCGAATGGGGCCGGCTCCTCTCCAAGGAAATATGGCTTGAAGGGGACCATGCCGGCATTTGTCAGCAAAAGGGTGGGGTCGACCGGGATCAGGGAGGCAGACGGCCGGACGACGTGGCCTTTCTCCTCGAAGAATGAGGTGAAAAGCGTGCGAATCTGGTTGCTGTCCAAGTGAATGCCTGGTGGGTTCGACTGGGGCGAGGTTAACGAGCGTGTTCCCGGTGGCGGTTTCCATTAGGGCGGACCGCCCTCGCTGCCAGGCTCATCACATCGGCGCCGGTGACAACCGCGGCATGTCGCAGGTCGTGCAATGTGGGTTTGCGACGCAAGGCGCGGACAGTCACCACCCCTCCGGTGACGACACCGCTCACAAACCAAAAAGAGCGCCTCAGCATGGCTCCAGGGTAACGGTCATTTCCGCCCCTTCCGCTCGAGGATTCGATCAATCTCGGCCAGACGTCTGGCGACCTCCTCCTCATCGCCGAAAGGGCCGGGGTGGAACAGCGGCTCGGGTGTCACCTCGTCCGGAAAGTACTGCTGAGCGACCACTCCCTCCGGGTGGTCGTGGGCGTAGAGGTAGCCCTCGCCGTGACCGAGCACGCCGGCGCCGGAATAGCCGGTCGAACGGAGATGCATGGGGACGCCGCCGGCCGGCCCGTTGTTGACCAGGTCCCGGGCCGCCCCCATCGCCCTCCCCACCGAGTTCGATTTGGGTGCGGTGGCGAGGTACAAGGTCGCATGGGTCAAGTGATACCCCGCCTCCGGCAGGCCGACGTAGGCGAGGGCGTCCGCCGCCGCCACCGCAATCAGCAGCCCTTGGCTGTCGGCGAGACCGACGTCCTCAGAGGCCAGGATGATCAAGCGGCGTGCGATGAATTCGGGGTCTTCGCCACCCTCCAACATCAGGAACAGCCAGTAGAGGGCTGCGTCCGGGTCCGACCCCCTGACGCTCTTGATGAAGGCGGAGATCACGTCGTAGTGACGGTCGCCGGTCTTGTCGTACCGGACCACCCGGCGCTGCAATGCCTCAGCAACATCATCGATCGAGATCTCGACACGTGAGTCCCCGCCAGCGAGGAGGGCGGCCACCTCCAGGGCGTTCAAAGCCTGTCTGGCGTCACCCCCGGTTCGAGACCCCAACTCCTCCAGGGCATCCGAGGCGATGGCCAACCCTTGGTCTCCGAGACCACGCTCTGTGTCACTCAGCGCCCGCTCCACCAACGTCTCCACCTCCTTCGCACCCAACGGCTCGAGGCGGAACAAGGTCATCCTGCTCATCAGCGGTGAGTTGACCTCGAAGAACGGGTTCTCCGTCGTGGCGCCGATCAGCGTCAATAACCCGTCCTCGACACCGGGCAACAGGGCGTCCTGTTGGTTCTTGGCGAACCGATGGATCTCATCGAGGAAGAGAACCGTTCGACGCTCGTCCGTCTCCAGCCGATTCCGGGCGGATGCCAGGACGTCTCGGATGTCTTTTACCCCTGCCGAGGTGGCCGACAGCGTCTCGAAGACGGCGTCGGCATGAATGGCCACCACCCTGGCCAGAGTGGTCTTCCCGGTGCCCGGTGGGCCCCAGAGGAGCATCGAAACCGGCCGACCGGACTCGACCACCCTCCGGAAAGCGGCGCCAGCAGCCATGAGCGCTTCCTGTCCGACCACCTCGTCCAGCGATCGTGGCCGCATTCGAGTGGCGAGCGGAGCCGAGCGCGCCGCGGCCGCCTCGACCCGGGCAGTGAACAGATCGCTCATTGGGGCCGACGGTAATGGGTTGTGCAGGTAGAGGATCAGCCGGTCTCGAGATAGCCGCGAACCGACCGTGTCAAAGGAAGCAGGGCCAAGGCGAGTCCCAATGGACCGAATACGGCCATCAGGATCGAGAACGGGATGGAGATCAGCTCGAGCGTGATCCAAATCGCCTGACCCGCACCGATGAGGATGGTTGCGATCCATGACCAATGGTGGCCGGTGCGCCGCTCTAGACCAGCCAACCAGGTCCATCTCGGTCTGCGCAAGACGCCATAGGCGGCAATCAGCGAGCCGATCCCGAATCCAACCAGCAGCACCAGGCCCGGCATGACCCAGTTGTCGACCAGGGGAATGGCCTCCAGATACTCGTCGGGCAGCATGCTCTCGCCACCGATCCCGAGTGTCATCGCGAATCCACCGCCGACGGCACCCATACCCAGGACGGTGAGCAGGGTGAGGATGATCACAACCGGCATCGGTCGATGGGTTGGAACAGCCTTCGTAATGGTGAGCGTCATGAAGACGTCTCCTTTCGCTGCGCCCATGATCGGGTCTCGGCGAAGGAGTCAGCCAGAGGACAACGTCACAGCGACGACAGACCTCAGTCGGGGTCTGACGGTGTCTCGGGCTCGGTCTGGCGGGCACGCGCCTCGGTGGTCATGGTGATGCCCAACTCGGCCAGCTGGTTGTCATCGACCCAGGTCGGGGCGCCCGTCATCGGATCGACACCGGTTTGGGTCTTGGGGAAAGGAATGACCTCCCTGATCGATACCTCACCCTGCAGCACCATGACCAGGCGGTCGATGCCGAACGCGAAACCGGCATGGGGGGGTGTGCCGTAGCGAAGGGCTTCCAGAAACCAGCCGAATCGCCGCTCCGCGATCTCGGAGTCGATGCCCAGGATCTCGAAGACCTGGCGTTGCACCGCTGGATCGTGGATCCGCACCGAGCCCGAACCGAGCTCGATCCCATTGAGGACCACGTCATAGGCGTTGGAGGTCGCGCTCCGCGGGTCGTCCCGCATCTCTTCGAGGGACACCGGTGAGGTGAAGGGGTGGTGGGAGAAAGTCAGTGACCCATCCTCTTCTTCCTCGAAGAGCGGGAAGTCGATCACCCACAGAAACGAAAGATCGTCGTGGCCGGCCGGTCGGCCCAACTCGGTGCGCAAACCACCCAGAACCGTCACGCATGTCTTCCACTTGTCGGCTGCCAGAAGCAACACGTCACCGGGCTCTCCGTCGAGGGTGTCTTTCACGGAGGTCAACTCATCGGGTGACAGGAACTTCGCCACCGGTGATCGCAAAGACCCATCCGCTTCCACCACCATCCACACCAGGCCCTTGGCCCCCAACTCCCTTGCTCGCTCGGTGAGGGCATCTGCCCTGGATCGTGGCCACTCCTGAGCCCCGATGTTGATCCCCCTCACCGTGCCTCCCGATTCGAGAGCAACTTTGAAGACACCAAACTCGGTGCCGTCGAGATGGGTCGAGACATCCCGGATCTCCATGCCGAATCTGGTGTCCGGTTTATCCGACCCATACCGGTCCATCGCCTCGGTCCAGGTCAGTCGGGGAAACGGGCGGGGAACATCTACGCCCCTCAGCGCTCCGACTGCGGCCACCAGCACCGATTCGATGGCATCGAGCACGTCGTCCCGGCCCCAGAACGACCCCTCCAGGTCGAGTTGGGTGAACTCGAGCTGCCGATCCGCCCTGAAGTCCTCGTCCCGGTAGCACCGGGCGATCTGGAAGTAACGCTCCACCCCGGAGATCATCAGCAACTGCTTGAAGAGTTGTGGCGATTGTGGCAATGCGTAGAACTCACCGGGGCGAAGCCGGGAGGGCACCAACATGTCCCTCGCCCCCTCCGGAGTGCTGTTGATCAATGTCGGAGTCTCCACCTCCAAGAAACCTTGCTCATCGAGGGTGCGACGGATCACCGCTGTCGCTCGGGAGCGAGCCTTCAAGTTGGCCGCCATCCGGGGCCGGCGGAGGTCAAGGTATCGATAGCGAAGACGCGCTCGCTCATCGGTGTCGGTGCGGTCATCGATCATGAAGGGAAGAGCTTCGGCGGCCGAGAGGACCGTGATCTCCTCGGCGCCGATCTCGATCGTCCCGGTTGCCATCTCCGGGTTCTCCGTCCCTTCAGGTCGACGCCGGACTGTGCCGGTGACGGACACACAGAATTCCATTCGCAGGTCGCCTACTTCAGGATGGGCGGCAGGGTCGGCTACGACCTGGATGATGCCGGATGCGTCGCGAATGTCGAGAAAGGCGATACCTCCGTGATCACGTCGGCGCTGGACCCATCCGGCGACGGTGACCTGCCGCCCGATCTCTGCCTGGCCGATCGCAGTTGCGTGATGGGACCTCATCCGGATCGAGCTTTCAGCCAATCAGCCAACTCCTCGAGAGGCACGCTCACCCGGAGTCCATCCGGGG
>Ga0209640_10001664_pt1 | contig 19067 bp, 13 predicted proteins | sample RifCSP10_1_FD_184018 | JGI IMG/M metagenome (GOLD analysis project Ga0209640, IMG submission 184018) | Soil microbial communities from Rifle, Colorado - Rifle CSP2_sed 10_1 (SPAdes) (version 2) | ecosystem: Environmental > Terrestrial > Deep subsurface > Rock core/Sediment | place: Rifle... | reverse complement strand
GGCCCTTTACTGCCGACTGCCGACTGCCGACTGCCGACTGCCGACTGCCGACTGCCTACTGCCTACTGTGAACTAGTTATTGTCCACCCCGTCCGCCGCGGCCGCCGCCTGCGGGCGCTCCGCCGGGTGCGGCACCGCGTCCCTCGCCCGCCGGAGGCGGAGGCGGTGGCTGAATGCCGAGGACCTTGCCAAGCGCATAGAAGGCGCACGGCTCGTCCATGTTGCCGCCGCCGATTCCGATCGCGCCGATGAGCTGATTCTCGAGCACGATCGGCACGCCGCCGGGCACGAAGTAGTACGACAGCCCTGAGTCACGTCCCAGATCCGTACGAATCAAGCGGCCTTCGACGGTCGGAAAGCGGTCGGCCACAGCCCTCGAGGGTGTGCGCGCGTAGAGCGCCGTTCTCGCCTTCATCAACCCGGTCTCGACGCCAATCGGCACAACACCGTCCATCACGTGCGCATCGATGATGTCGCCGTTGGGCGCGAGGATGAAGATGGCGTAATTGCCGGGAGCGCCCTGCTGCTTGTTCGCGAACTCGACGCACGCATCGACGATCTGTCGCGCCACGCTCGCGTTGATCTGGTACTTGAACAGCGTCCGGCTTGCAACCTCGTTCGAGACGACAGCCTTCGCAAGCGGCATCGGCGTCGTACCCTGCGCTGCCGCCGGGGCCGGCGCCAGACACGCAGCGGCCAGGATTGCCAGGCCCATTCCGAGGAATCGAAGTGTATGCATCATGGTTTATCCCTCACTCGCCGATCCTCACCTTCACGGAACACCGAGGCACAGAGGCACCGAGGCCACATTGGACGGAATTCCTCAGTGTCTCGGTGCCTCGGTGGTACGTGGAGGTAAAGACGGACTCATCAATTGATTCCATGTTCCAGAACGATCTTCATGCGCTGACCGCCGCCGTCCGAACCGAGCATGCCGATGGCGGCCTTGAGATCTGCGAGAGGCATCACGTCGCTGATGAGCGGCTCGAGCCGAACCTGGCCCCGCTGCACGAGCCCGATCGCGCCAGGGTAGTCTTCACTCTTGGCCACACGCGCGTTGATGAGCGAAAGCTCCTTGTAGTAGAGGTCGTAAAACGGCAGGGCTCCTTCCTTGGCGGTAATGATGCCGAACATCAGGATACGGCCGCCCGACCGGGTCATGTTGACCGCCGCTGCCAGCTGCTGCACCACGCCCGTCGTCTCGATTACCACATCCGGCCCTCGGCCTTCGGTTGCTTCGCGCACCTTCTCGACCGCATCGGCGCCACTCGGAGACGTCGTGTCGGCGCCCAGCGTTTCTGCGAGCGCTCGCTTGTCGGCGCTCCGGGTCACGCCAATCACGGTCGCGCCGCGCGCCTTCGCCAGTTGGACGTGCAGCTGCCCGGTCACCCCAAGCCCGAGCACGACGACGTATTCCCCTGGGAAGATGTCGATCTGGCGCTGCGCGTGAAGGCACGTCGTCAGCACCTGAATCATCGGCGCGGCACGCCGGTCGATACCGTCGGGAAGCTTGAAGACGTGCGTCGCCGGCGCCGCGAGGTATTCCGCAAAGCCGCCGTTGGCGTCGCGCCCGAGGAGCAAGCCGTTCGGGCACAGGTGCGTCTGGCCAATCCGGCAATGGAAACAGGCGCCACAGTAGAGCTCGGGATCGACGATGACCTTGTCGCCCACGCGGAACGGCGCGTTGCCCGCGTCGACGACCTCCCCCGCCATCTCGTGCCCCATGATGCGCGGATAGCGGACGGGAATCGATCCGTTGAAGATCTTGTAGTCGGTGCCGCAGATGCCGCTGTGCGTGACGCGGACCAGAACATCGCTCGCGGCCGGAGCAGGACGTGCAACCTCCTCCTGCACAAGCTCACCCGGGGCGGTGAGAACCATCGCTTTCATGGAACAACCAAGCCAAGTGGAAAAGTGGAAAAAGTGGAAGAAGTGGAAAAGTAAGTACGCAAGTGCGATCGGCCAACTCGGACACGTTGGCATGGATATCTCGCATTGCTGCAGGCGTGCGCCGATTGTTGCCGCCGCACTTGTAACTTACTTTTCCACTTTTCCACTTCTCTACTTTTCCACTTGAAGGACTTCAGGATTGACCGGGTTCCGTGGCGCCTGTCCCTGGAGCACGGCCACTACTTCCTGCGCGGCCTTCATCTGGAGCTCGACGAGTGATTCCTCGGAATAGAAGCTGGTGTGCGGCGTGATGACGACGTTGTCGCGGCCGAAAAGCGGCGAGTTGGCCGCCGGCGGCTCCTGAACCATCACGTCGAGCGCCGCACCCGCGATCTGTCTGGCGTCGAGCGCCTGCGCGAGCGCCGCCTCATCGATGATCGGTCCTCGTGCGGTATTCACCAGATATGCGGTCGGCTTCATCTGCCTGAAGGCGTCGGCGTTGAACAGATTCTTCGTCTCGGGCACGAGCGGACTGTGAATCGAGACGTAATCCGACGTCTTCAGCAGCGTGGCGAAATCCACGCCCTCCACGCCGGCGCCCGTGAACACCTCCTTCGGCACGTACGGATCGTAGGCAACGACCTTCATGCCGAACGCCTTTGCCTTGGGCACGACGAGCTGCGGAATGCGGCCGAACCCGACGAGCCCGAGCACCGTGCCGCGCAAGCGATGGATCGGCACGACGGCCGGCATCTTCCACGTGCCACCATGCACCTGCGCGTTGATGAACGGGATCTTGCGCACGACCGCCAGGAGCAGCGCCATCGTGTGGTCCGACACTTCGTCGATGCAGTAGTCGGGCACCTTGGTCACCACGATGCCCTTCTTCGTGGCCTCCGGGATATCGACATTGTCCACGCCGATACCGAAGCGGGAGACGATCCGGCATTTCGTCAACTGCCGGATCATGTCCGCGGTGATCTTCGCGTAGGTCACCAGAATGGCGTCCGCATCCTTAGCGACCGCCATGATGGCCTCGGGCGTCGGCGCCGACGCGAGCTGCAACTGGCCACCGACCCGCGAGAGCACCTCGCGGGCCGGATCGAGATTAGGGAAAACGGAGTCCGCGACGGCGACCTGATATGACATACGCGAAGTAGGCAGTAAGCAGTAGGCAGAAAAGCGCAGACAGCACCTGCTGCCTACCGCCTACTGCCGGCTGCCTACTACCGCGCCATCGCCTCTTCCATGTGCTCCATGCGCGTGAAGACGACGGGGCCGTCCGCGCTCACGAGCACGTTCTCCTCGAGGCGGCAGGTCTGCTCGAGACCCTGGTGCCCGGCGAACGTCTCGATGGCGAAGTACATGTTCTCCTTGATCTCGGCAGGGTACTTCATCGAGTACGCACGCGAGATCCACATGCCCTCGTACAGCGTGATCCCGATGCTGTGCGCGAACTGCTGCAGCGTGACCGTTCCGTAGGTATCGTCGTCGTATGTCGGGAACTGGGAGGCGACGTCGGCGCTGGTGTTGCCGGGCTTCAACTGGGCGAGGCCTGCGTACATGGAATCGTACACCTCGCGATACAGGTCGATCTCTTTACCGGTCATCTTCGTGCCGTAGGGTCCGCCGCACTTGAAGCAGCGCACGAAGTCGATGAAGTAGCCGGAGGGACCGACGGCGTTGATGTCGACGATCACGAGGTCGCCCTGACGGATGAGCTTGTCGGTGGCCCACCGCCGGTACGGGCTCGTGTTACCGCCTGAGGCCACAATGATGTCGTAGATGATCTCGCAGCCGCGCTCGAGCATGAACTCGTGCACCTTGGCTTCGATCTCGCGCTCGCGGACGCCGGGCTTCAGCCACTCGTACTTGATCTTCCACATCGCCGCGTCGCCGATGCTCGAGGCCTGCTTCAACAGCTCGATCTCGTCGCGCGTCTTGACGGTGCGCGCCCGCGACACCGCCGGCCACCCGTTGACGATCTTCAGCCCGACCTTCTGAAACGCTTCGAACGCGGGCATGTCCAGGTTGTCGATGCCGATCTTCTCCTTCAGGACACCGTGCTCTTTCAGCACCTCGACGACGCTGTCGGCCATGCGGCCAGCCATGTACGGAACGGCGCCCTCGGCCCACTGCCAGGTGATGGCGGGACGGATGCGGCCTTCCATCCAGGGGAGGTCGATCTTGGCGCACTGCAGGTCGGAGCCGGCTGTTTCAAATAGCGTTGGCGTTCCCTCGGCTGGAACCACCGCGTAGCGGATATTGATGTTGTACTTCCAGTTCCCCTGGTACGACGCCGTTGCGTAGCGGATATTCGCCCCTGCGAACAGCACCAGTGCGCCAATGTCCTCGGCCTTCATCTCGGCCTGGAGCTTGACGAGGCGCTCCTTCCGCAGCCTGTCGAAATCGACGCGGTACTGCCAATCGGCGCCCGTCTGGCTGTACAGACGCCTGGGATCGTATTCGTGCGGCTTCCCCAGCCAGCTCAGGTCCATTCCGTTGCTCTTTGCTTTCGGATCAACAACCATGCTCATTGAACTGCTACTCCATCTGGACGAAATACCTTCCGCTTTTTCACAATGCCATCGTACGAGTGTCCGGCTCTGTCAACCGTATGTAGTGTCCGGCTTTGGCCGGACCTGAGCGAGCTGACGTATGCGCAGAAACGTGGCGAGAAAGACTGAGTACTATACATCGCGTCTCGCGAGGTTCGCCAGTCTGGGGGGATCTCTGGAAGGTCTCTTGTCTTTGGTCTTTGGTCTTTGGTCTTGACGCGGACGATCGGCCGGCCAGACGCTCGGTTCGAAAGGCCTGCAGCGGCAGCTTTCTTGGCTATGGTCTTGAGAGAAACATTGTCGGTCGCGATCGATCAGAAATCAGACGGCCAATCCTGACGTGGCGGGATGTCGGGATTCATCCGCTCGACGCCTTGATTCTCCGGCACTGACTCCTGCGCAATCTCTTGTTGATGCTTTCGGTGGCTCGCCATGCCGCCTTTTCTGCCGGCTTCACGCGCTTCCTCGCTGCTCCATTCGTGAGCGGTGCCCTTGAGGTGCGCCGCTTTGCCCCCCTTGCTGGCGATCTCACGCTGCTTGGTCCGGTCCATCGACGCAAACCCGCGATCCTCTTTGGCCATATGTCCTCACACCCTGGTGAACTTCACCAGTCTCATGCTGGGCATTGACGGTCGGCTGCCCTTTAGTACATCAGTGCAACCGATGTGCCGAAATGAGCCACGTCTCAACAATAAAGTCAGATAAGAGCCACTTCAGAGCCACCACAGCTCAGGTGGTCTCTAAGCATTCAAGCGTCTTGGGAATGGCCCCGGTGTTGCGGGAGCAGTCGGCGTGATTGGTTGTCGGCATTGTGAACCCATCCTTGACCTCAGGAGGGATGAGATGATTTCGCAGTCGCACGAGTGCCAGACAAATGAAGTGTCAGGAGCGTGGCTCGACTCGATTGAGCATCTGATCCGGTGGATCGGGCCGCGCACAGTCGGACGTGAACGCGTATTCCAAAGGATGGCGGACGTCAGGAAGGCGCAACGAGAGACTCACCGCCTGCAGGATGCCCTCTGCCTGCTGTCGCGCGAGCTCGACGCGCTGTACCCGCAAGGCGCCGTCATCAGTCTGGCGAGACGACGTGTTCGCGATGTGGCGTTGACCTTGGCGCACACGTAGCTGTTATCAGCACGCGATTCGATGCAGCGGTTCACCCGATATGATCGATTCGTGCGGCGGTATCTCGACACCGACCACGCACGTGTGCTCCGGTGGAGTCTTCACGCATCAACTCCCCGCTGGCGCCACTCCCGCCTGGAACACGCTGACCCCACTCGGCCCGCGCTCCCAGTGTCCCGGGTGATCGGGGATCCACGGCGCCTCCGTCCAGAAGAACGTGAACCGATCGACTCCGGCCGGAAGAACAGCCTCGTAGCCTCCGCCCGTCAACGGCATGAGCGGCACGTTGTAGACCGGGTCCCAGCTCCCGTCCGCGCGCGCTAGGCCGGCGTGGGCGTAGCCGCTGGCACCCACACGGACGCGAAGGCGGCGGTTCGGAGGGAAGTGCTTCCGCTCGAAGGTCCAGAGAACGGTGTCGCCGACATCGGGCGGGGACTCCGGAACCTTCGCTCGTCCGGACTCGTTCAAGGCCGCGCTCGCCGCAACGATCAAGTCGATCGTTCGCAGGTACCCGCGATGCAGGTTGATGATGGACTGCCCCGGCCTCTCGAGCATCGCGTCGCCGACGTTGATGACAATGCCCACTCTGGCGGCCATCGCGGGGTCGATCCCGGCCGGAGCCGAGGAACGTCCGATGTAGACCACCTTTTCGGGATCGAGCTCCGGAACCGAAGGGTAGCGTCTCTCTCTTGAGAGTCTCACCAACGCATCGAAGCCCTCGGACTTATCTTTGCCGGTGCTCCGGGACACCAGCCGATACGCCCCGTCCTGGAAGACGTAGATCTCGTTGCCGCCGGAGAGCACCAGCAGCACGTTGGCCAGCGCGCGCGAACGAGGTCCGAGCTCGACGATGAGAGGCCTCAGGAGGCGGTAATAGAACCAGTCGAAGGATGCTCCCGTGTTGAACACGAGGACGCCGCCCGCGGCGAGATAGTCCGCGAGCACCTCGATCGTGCTGTGCTCGAGGTCCCCCCCGGAGAACGCCGTGAGCATCTCGTCCAGGTCGGTGACGACGACGCACCGGCCCGTCTGCCGGATCGTGACGAGGAATTGCTCCAGCGCGACGACCTGCGCCGGGGACAGATCCACGAGCGCCTCCTGCATCTCCCCGCGCGATCTCCTCTGGGACTTTGCCGCTCGAAAATACGCCGTGAGCATGTGCCTGACGTGTGCCTCTCCTTGTTCTTCCGGCCACGCTTCGCCCACCGACTCGTGCGCCAGCCTGACAAACAGCGGTCCCACCTCGACGAGCCGCGCGGGTCCGCCGGGCGTGACCGCCACCCAGCCGAAGTCGGTCAGGAGGAGGCCTCCGTTGCCGGTGCCGTGCTGCCGGCCGACGTCGATCGCGATGTAGTCCCGTCGGAGCCACGAGCCCGGGGCGTACCGGATCTCGCCGTTCTTACTCGCCGTATGACCGATGATCTGCGGCAGGAGCGTATCGTGGTACCGGTAGTGGTCCATCTCGCGGAGGTCGGGCGTGAAAATGCCAGCGGGCTCGTACCCGATTTCGCCGGGCAGACGTTGCTCCCTCGCATGGCTCGTCCCGATGCGGAAAATCTCATGCGGCAGGTCGCGCGCCGCGATCCGCTCTCGCTCCACGAGCGCGCGGCGAAACACCTCGTTCACGTAGGAGGCGATCTCCTCGGCTCCGCGCACCCCCTGTTCGCGCATTGCGATGTCGATGACGTTCGGAAGGATGCCTCCGTGGACGAACAGCTTTCCGTGGTCGAAATACGCCGCGCTCACGACCAACCCGGGGTGTCGCTCGGGGTGCAGCGCCGCCTCTCTGATTGTCGGCCAGAGTCGGTACCCGAGGGACTCCTCTCCGCCCTGACCGCCTTTCCGGTCCATGTAAAGATCGTGGTTGCCCAACGTCCACACGATCTTCCCCCCGAGCCTGTGCGCCTGCTCGGCGAGGTGGTGGATGAAGTCGAACACCTCCTGCAGATGTCTTCCATGGCCCACGTCTCCAGTGAACACGAGAGTCCCCTCGCGCGCGAACCACTGGTCGGACGAGTCGATGAAGCCGAGCGCGCGCAGAACCCCCTTCAGCGCCTGGAGCTCGCCGTGAACATCCCCGACCACGCCCATCCTCTTCGTGCAGTCCCTGAGAAACTCCGAGACGTCACGATGTGCGGCGAGAGCCCTCTCGACGACCAGATCTTCCACGACGACGTCCTCCACGTGCAGGACGTGGAGCTCGTACGGAGCGAGGGCGAAGACGAAGCCACGGCGAGTGAGGTCCTCGCCGGAACGGACGTACGTCTCCCCGGTCAAGAGATCGCGGAGGTGGTAGTGGATGGCCGGGTCGTCCTGCACGTCCACTTCCGGCGGGAGGCGCAGCCGGCCCCACTGCTTCACCAGTCTCGGCGCCTCGTCTGCAATATTCGTGATCAGGAGGAGTGGCCGATCCCGATAAACCTTCAAGCCTGCGCGAAACTGCCCGAGGGGACGCTCGTCGTCCATCCCCAACACGAAAAGGGCGCGGTCGTAGACCGCGTCGGGCGCCGGTGCTGCGAGGATGGAATGGAGCAACCGGCAGAGCGGGTGCTGGAGAAGTGTCCAGAGTTCCGCATGAAGGACAGTATTGATGCCGCGGGCGCCTCGTTGCCGCCACGTACGGTCGAAGCGGTCGAGACTGAAGGCCCCATGTCCCTGCTCGATCCCGCCCGAGGCGGCGTGGAACTCTCGCGCGACCTCGGCGGCTCCGGCGGCGCGCTCTTGTGAAACGTCGGGGGAGGCGATGGCGTCTTCCTGAATGCGCCACAATGCCCACCGCGTGCCGTCCCGTGCCGCCCGCAAAAGGTCCTCGACCGATCGCCGCCCCGGCGGGTGCGCTGTCAGGGGATCCTGAACCTCCCGACCGCCATCCACGACTTCGATCACGCCCATGTGCGGGTCGAAGATCTTGAACCGTTCGGCCTCTCCGGAGCCGGTGATACCGACGTTGAGGATGGAGAAGTCCAGGTGAGAGACACCGTAGCGCCAGAGGTCGTGCATGAACTGCGTGTAGCGAGCTTCCAGCTCGCGAGCGGCTGCGAGATTGCCCGCCAGGACCTCCCGTTCGATCACCACGGCGACAGGAGTCACGAGGGGCTGCACCACCAGAACGGAGACGACGACGCCGTCGAGCGCCCGCTTCTCGGCCGGGAAGTCGTCGGGGTAGTGGACACGGAGCGTCCGGGGGCGGCTCCCAAGGGATCGCACGATTCCGATCGACCGGAACCGCTCGAGCGCCCGCCGCTGGTCGTCGTTCAGACACCCGTACCCGCTCTCCGCGAGGTAGACTCGGCTGGGTACCACAAGCGGCCCGTAGGCTTCGAATGAGCGTATGTGCTGCCAAATCGTGGGATGGAGGCGGCCCTCTGGCTGTACGCCGTGATCGTGCGCCCAGTCCTCGCGCCGTGGCTGCTCTCGGGACGGCGCGAGCGGCGGTACACCTTCCCGGCTCTTCGCATACTTCACGACGAACCGATTGTCGGGCTCGGCCAGTGTCATGACGTGGTAGCCCTCTCCGAGAAGATGCATGCCTTCGCCGTCGAGGACCTGCAGCACCTCGTCATCGGGAGGCATGTCGTCGGCGTCCCGGAAGGCCTCGCGCGCGACCGGTACCAGCTCCGCATCGAGGAGGGTCTCTCCGATCCAATTGGCGCTCCCGTGGCCTTCGTCTCGGTGGTAAGCCCTCAGCACTCGTTCGAGAATCGCCTCGAATTGAGCTTCGGCGTGCTCGGGTCTGAAAGATTCGTCTGGACTCGTGGTCACCCCGCTTCTTTGTGAACGCATCATCTGTGCCGCAGCAGGGGGCTTACGTAGCGATCGCACTTCCTTGCTACGCGCAACGGAGTCGTGTGAGTACCCAGGACGGGTAGGTCAGGAGTCAAAGGCCAAAGGCCGGAGACCTGAAGGCCTCCGGCTACCTCGACCTCGAAACTACCTCGAGCCTTAAAGAAACAATCAGCGCGTGCCCTGCTGCGCGGCGCCCGTGTATTCGAGAATGAACAGTCCCGTCCCCACTCGATCCGCGGCGTACGCGAGGCCCCGGTGATCGATGTCAACGTCGTTCATCTGAATGACGGTGGGCTGATTCATCGTAATCGGGTGCGAGTTCGCGTTTGTCTTCGGGAGGTAATGCCCGATCTCCTTCATGTTGTACGGGTCCGTGAGGTCGACGACGCGAACGCCTGCGTTGAAATACGCGAGCCACGCAATCTTGTTTTCGAAGCGGTTGATCTTGCCGTTGACCGTCTCGGCATTCTGGTGCGGCCCGAACCGCCCGCCTTTCTTGCAGAAATCGCCCACGGGCACCTGAAACACTGACACGGTCGTCGGCTTGGATTCGTTGGTGATGTCCACCATGTACGAGGCGGTGCGAACGCCGTTCTCGCACGGCGCGCTGTCGGCGGCGCCGCCCGCTTCGTCCACGACGAACGCGTAGGTGCGAGGCAGCGCGCTCGGGCCGAAGTTCGGCACCGAGTCGTACACGATGGGCGACACCGTATGCGGACCGCGGAACGGCGGATTCATGTCCAGCGACCAGAGCAGCTTCTGGTTCGCGGGGTCGGAGATGTCGAACCCCGCGATCTGGCCGCCGGCGTTGCGGTAGCCGATGTAGAGCCGCTTGTTCTCCTCGTCGACGACCGGGTGATGTGTGTACTGCCCTTCATACCCCGGCTCGCCGTCTTTCAACCCGGGAAGCCAGGACCGTCCCAGGAACTTCGGCTCCTTCGGGTTCCGCAGATCGAAGATCTGGACGATGACGTTGCGGAAACCGGGCTCACCAGACGCCGCATAGAAGTAGCCGGTGTCGGGCGACCACCATCCCTTGTGCGCGCGGACGATGAAACTGCCGCCGCAGCCGCGGCCGCACGAGTTCGGCGGCGTGCCGGTGATTTCGCCCACGAGCGAGATCTTCGACGGGTCGGTGCCCCTGTCCGTGATGTCGAAAATCTGATACTTCAAATCCGTCCCTGTTTCGCCCTGCGTGAGCGCCTCGGAGTTGCGAATCAGGTAGTCGCGCCCCGACCCGTCGAACTTGTAGTCGTAGACCACCGAGACACCGCGCGAATTCCGGTTCGAATCGTTCGGGATGTGCCACACGAACTTGGGATTGGCCGGGTCGTCGACGTTGAGAATCGACGTGCCGTTCCACTCCTCCTTGCCCGTAATCGGGTTCATCTTCGGCTTGTCGTCCCAGTAGCTCTCGTGGTGGCCGACGTACACCCAGCTCCCATTGGCCTGGTCGGAGAGCGTCGTGACGACCAGGGACTCCCGCCCCTGCAGGTCGTTGTAGCCGACAAGCCGTACGTTCTGCGCGCTTTCTGCGCGGTCGGCGGCGGCCGACTCGGTGGCAGCCGGGGCGGCGGGCGTTGTTCCGCACGACACGACGCCCGCGATCAGAAGCGGCGCGACAGCCGCAGCAACCATTCCATGGATGATCCGCCTCGTTGTCTGGGTCATTGCGCTCTCCTCGTCAGAACCTCACCACGGCTTCGATCTGCAGCGCGCGCGGCGTCTGTGGATTCGTATAGGTCAGGAAGCTTGCCGGATTGTAGACCTGTTCGATGAGTTCACGCTCGGCTTCCGGCGGCAGTTCCCGCGGCAGACAAGCGTGGACGTGGCCGGCATCGTGAAGATCAGGCTCCTTTTCGAAGACAAGACCCGACGAAGGTACCGAAAGTACGTAGTGTCCGCCTGCCCTTCGACTTCGCTCAGGGCACCCCGAGCATCGTCGAGGGGTGAAGGCGGACACTACGTACCGGCTGAACACTCAGAAGCGCGCGCGAATGCCGAACTGCATCTGCCGCGGGAACTGCGCCGCCGTGGGAACCATGAACACCGCAGAGGCGCGGTTACCTGTGGGTGCAATGAGGTTCTCGCGGTTGATCAGGTTGAAGATGTCGTAGAAGAGATCCAGGCTTTCGAGCCCGCGTCCCAGCGGGATCTGATATCGGAACGACATGTCGATCAGGAACGATTCCGGTCCCCGAAGACCGTTGATGACCGCCCGACCCTGCGAGTCGACCTTGGAGCGAATCGGGATCGTCCTGTCGTCAATCCCTCGAATCGGCCGGTCAGTATTGTCGGCGTCGCCATTCACATCGCGGCCGACCGTTTCGTTGAGCGCCGCTCCGGAGATCGCGCTGACAACAGTTGCGACATTGAGGCTCCTCCAGAGATTGACGGTGCCGCTCGCGGCCAGAACATGCGTCCGGTCCGAGGCGAAATGGCCGTAGTCGGCACGCGGGTCGTTGTCGAGCCACACCCGGCGGCCATCAGGATTGCCCAGACCAACGTAGTTGCTCTCCTGGATCGTGTACGCGACACGGCCGCTCCATCGATTCGCCATGCGACGCACGAACGAGAATTGAAGCGAGGTGTAGTCACCGTTAAATGCCGGATTCGTCTGCACTTGCAGTACCCGCAGGAACGGAGTGGAGCGTGCCTCCGCTGGAATCAGACTTCCGGTGGGATCGAAGCCGTTCACGCCGGGCCTGACGCCGTTGACCGGCTCGTTGATATCGATGATGCCAAGCTGGTCGCGCGAGACGTTGGCGACGTAGTCGACCGCGGCGGCGGCGTTCGCGAACAATTGCTGGTTTACCCCGACGCTCCACGACCACGTGTAGGGCAGTTGCCGATCGGGGGTATCGAGCCAGACGTTCCGGTTGAACTGCGTGCCGGCCAGAACCGCGTCACGCCGGCGATTGAGGTCGGCCTGGGCGGCGGCGCTGAGCTGCGCCACGCCAGGATTCCCCTGCGAGTCGCTGATCATGTCTGGCCTGAGCACGCAGTTACACGTGTCGGTGGCCGGGGTGATGGTGATCGTCGGAAAGAGCGTGCGGATCCCGTTCTGTTGCAGGTTGAGGTCGAGCACGACGGGCACGTACGCGTAGAACTTCCCGATACCGCCGCGAATCACCGTATTTCCGGTGCCGCCAACGTTCCACGCGAATCCGGCACGTGGCGCAACGTCGTCTTTGCTCGCGGGCGTGTGCTTCTGGTGGTCATAGCGAACGCCGAGGTTCAGCGTGAGCTGATCGTTCAACTGCCACTTGTCTTCAGCGAACACATACTGCCGGCGATCCTTCGACGTGATCGCATACCCGAACGGATCGGGTGGGCCGACCAGCACGTCGAACTGAAAGGGATGTGTGGAAGGATTCGCGGGGTTGTACGGCGCGTCGCTGCCGAACGTAAACACCCCTGAGTTCATCATCGTTCGTGGAGGCATGTGGTTGAGGCTGAAGCCGCCGCCCGCCTTGAACGTGTGATCGCCGCCCCAGGCGGGCAGGAAGTAGCTGAACGACTCGTCGAACACATAGGTGCGAATCAGGGTGTTCGCGCCGGCTCCGCCCTTTCCCGCCACGTAACTCGGATGGACGTTTTGCTGGCCGATCGAGAACGGATCCCGGCCCGCGAACCCGACCTGCTTCACCTCGTCGGCGGCGAAGAAGGCTTGCGCGCCGGTACCGAGCTCCTCACCGATGCGGCCGAGGCGAATGACGTTCGACGCGCGGCTACTTAGAAGCGTCGTGTACGTGCCGCTCACAAGGTGATCCCAGTCGCTCTCCCATTCCTGCGCATCGATTGTCTGGTTGTTGGTATTGAACCCTTCGCCTCTGGTCGGCGCCGTTTCGAGCAGCCAGCGCACGTTCACCATGTTCCGCGGGCTGATCTGGACGTCGCCTCGGCCGAAGTAGTTCGTCGCCCGCACGGAGAACGTGCCCACGAAGTCGCGCGCGAGCGGGGCTGCCGCTGCCGGAAATCGCTTCGGCCCGGCGATGTCCTCATGGTCCTTTTCCATGGAGAAGTAAAAGTGCGCCCGGTTGCGAATCACCGGTCCACCCACCGAAAATCCGAACTGCCGCGTCATCTCGTCAGGTTTCGGCCGATCCGGTGGCAGGAACGCGTTACGAGCGTTGAATCGGTCGTCGCGGAAGTACGAGTACACACGGCCGTTCAGTTCGTTCGTGCCTCCCCGAGTGACCATGTTGATGATGGCGCCGGCACCGCCGCCGAACTCACTGCTGTACTGGTTCGTCAGTACCTGGTATTCATCGATGTTGTCCAGCACCATCCGGACCTGCGTCGCCTGGCCGCCGCCCAGTCGATCGTCATTGTTGTACATCCCGTCGATCAGATAGACGTTCTGCTGCGACGGCGTGCCGTTTGCCACGACCTGACCGCCTTCAAACGTCGAGGCCGCTGGGTTCGGCGTGATGCCCGGCACGAGCTGGGTCAAGGCATTGATGTTGCGGAAGTTCGCCGGAATCTCCTCGATCTCCCGGCTCGACAGGGCGCCCCCGATCTGGTTGCTCGAGGTCTGCACCAGCGGCACTTCCGCCGTGACCACGACCTGCTCCGTAAGGCCGGCCACCTGCAGCGTGACGTCCAAGGTAATGGCCGCACCCGCGGTCAGTGTCAGATCCGTGCGCTTCGCGCCCGCAAAGCCCGAGAGCTCAACGGCAATGGTGTAGATGCCGGGATCGAGGTTCGGCACGAGGTAAGCACCGTTCTCGGCCGTGACGACTTCACGCGTGAAGCCGGTGTTCTGTTCGGTAACAGTGACGGTGGCGCCTGGAAGCACCAGGCCACCGGCATCAAGAGCCCTGCCGCTGATGGAACCGCGCTGCTGCGCCGCGGCGGGGATAACGGTGATAATCACCGAGAGTATGCCGACGATCAGAACTCGCCAACGAGCGACCATGAATGCCCTCCTCCCGAGAAACGGTAAAGTCCCAGGTACGTGGACGTTACGCGGGTCGGGTTCGGGCTGTCAAGGGTTGACGAACCAAGGCACAAGTCACAGGCCGCAAGGCACAAAGCACCCCGTTTTTCCTTTGTGACTTGTGACTTGTGACTTGACGGTGCGTCAGCGTGCGGTGAGCAGTCGGGTTTCTTGCGCCTGTTTGGCCTTGATCGCCGCGTGCACTTTTTCGGCCGTGGCAGGCAGAGACGTAATGCGCACGCCGACCGCGTCGTGGATGGCATTGAGGATCGCTGCCGCCGTCGCCACGCACGTCGGCTCGCCGACGCCCTTGGCGCCGAACGGACCGGTCGGGTCGTAGCTGTCGACGATATCCACCTCCACCTTCGGCATGTCGAGCGACGTGGGCATGATGTAGTTGGTGAGGTTGGGATTCATCAGCCGGCCCTGCGAGTCGAACAGCATCTCTTCCTGCAGCGCGAAGCCGACGCCCATCGAGATGCCCCCCTCGACCTGACCTTCGACCAGCATCGGGTTGATCGGTGTTCCACAGTCGTGGGAGGCGACGATCCGGAGCACCTCGACCTCACCCGTCTCGTCGTCCACATCCACTTCGGCAATCTGGGTGGCGTAGACGTACGTGGCGAATGGCACGCCCTGGCCCGTTTCGGGGTCGAGCGCAACGGTTGCGGGATTGAAGCTGGCGCTGCCGAGCGCCGGCTGTCCATTGACACCGCGTGCGCGGTCGGCGACGTCGCCGATGTGGACATTGCGCTGCGGAAATCCCTTGACCTGGATCTTGTAGTCGCTGACTTCGAGCTGGTGCGTCTTGACGCCGAGCAGCGGCGCCGCCACCTCGAAGAGAATCTCCTTCGCCTTTGCCGCCGCCAGCCTGGCCGCGTTGCCGGTCACGTATGTGGTGCGGCTCGCAATCGCCCCCGTGTCGAGCGGCGTCGTGTCGGTGTCGGCCGACACCACGTGGACGCTGTCGGTCGCAATGCCAAGCTCCTCGGCGACGATCTGGGCCAGGATGGTGAGCGAGCCCTGGCCGGTTTCCACCGTCCCCGTGAGCAGAGTCGCCGTGCCGTCCTCGTTGACCTTGACCACGGCGGCGCTCGGGTTTGCCGCCACGGTAAACCCGATCGGATACCACATGCAGGCGATGCCGCGTCCGCGCCGCTTCATGACTTGGCGCCTTTGCCGTTCCAGCCGAAGCGCTCCGCCGCCTGCTTCAACGTGTCCGCGACAACCACGCTGTGCAGCACCTGGCTGGTGGGGCTCAGCGAGCCCTCCCTGAGCGCGTTGAGGAGCCGGATGTCGAGCGGGTCGATGCCGAGCGTCTTGGCGATGTCGTCCATGTGCGACTCATAAGCGAAGCACACCTGCGGCGCGCCAAATCCCCGCATGGCGCCCGTCATCGTCTTGTTGGTATAGACGACAAACGCCTCGGCATGGAGGTTCTCGATTTCATACGGACCAGCCGACAGAATGCACGCCTTGCCGAGCGTTGTCTCGCTCCAGGAGCAGTACGCCCCGCCGTCGAGCACGAGACGGATCTGTCGCGCCAGAATCTTGCCCTGCTTCGTCACTCCCGTCTTGTAATCCATGATGAGCGGATGACGTGAGGTCGACGAAGTGAACTCCTCGGGGCGCGTGAAGGTGCACTTGACCGGGCGCCCCGTCTTCTTCGCAAGCAGCGCGACGACGGGCTCCGTCGTGATCTCGTTCTTGCCCCCGAAGTTGCCGCCGACGACAGTTGCGATGACGCGGATGCGACTCATAGGGACGCCAAGCGTCCGCGAAAGGTCGGCGCGCCCGAGGGTGATGCGGCCCAGGGTCGAGTAAATCGTCACGCGGCCGTTGGCATCCCATGTCGCCAGCGAGGAGTGAGGCTCCAACGGCACGTGCTCGACCATCTGGGTCCGGTAACTGGCCTCGAAGACGCGGTAGGACTCCGCGAATCCCTTCTCCACGTCGCCCTTTTTGATGACCTTGTGCCAGTACACGTTTGGGTTTGGCGCGTGCACCCCTGGTGTCTCGAGCTGCAGCGACGCCAGCGGGTCGAGCACAGGCGGAATCGGCTCGTACTCGACCTTGATCTTCTCGAGTGCTTCAGTGGCGATCTGCTCGGTCACGGCCGCGACCGCTGCCACTCCGTCGCCCGCATGGAAGACGCGCGTGTCGGCCAGCACCGGCTGGTCCTTGAGCGACGGCCCGAACGAGTTGCAGGGCACGTCGCGACCCGTCAGCACGGCCACGACGCCTGGCATGGCCTCGGCTTCCTTCGTGTCGATGCTGAGGATCCGTGCCGAGGCGATGCCCGCACGCTTGACCTTGGCGTAGAGCATGCCCGGCAGATAGAAGTCGTCGATGTACTTGGTCTGCCCGAGTCCGTGAAGACGACAGTCCGGCCGCGTCACCCGCTGGCCGACCGCGGGAGTCTGCTGCTTGGCTTCAGGGACCAGCACCTCGAGGGGAAGAGGCGCGAGCGGCGCTGCAGCTGGGGCGCGCAGCATTTCCACGACGGCGCGAGAGCCTTCGACCGCGCGTTCCTTTTCAATGACGGGTGATTTCTTCTCCATGTTCGTCTCTTATGCGGACTTCGTTGCGGGTCGGGCGCTCTCGGCGCGCGCAACGGCCTGAATTGCCTCGATCATCTTCGCGTAGCCCGTGCACCGGCACAGGTTGCCGGCGAGCGCGTCGCGAATGTCATCGTCGGTCGGGTCCGGGTTTTCGTCGAGCAGCGCTTTCGCCGACATGATGACGCCGGGTCCGCAGAACCCGCACTGCAGCGACCCCTTCTCCTCGAAGGCTTTCTGGATCGGGTGCAGCCGCTCTATCGTCGCGAGCCCCTCGATCGTGACGACATCGCGCCCGTCGGCCTGCCCCGCCAGCATCAAACAGGAATTGACGGCCTTGCCACCCACCAGGACCGTGCAGGCCCCGCAATCGCCAACATCACACCCGAGCTTCGAGCCGGTGAGGTTGAATTCTTCGCGCAGGAGTCTGAGCAACGTCATCTCGGGTGGCACCGACGCCGAGCGCGTTTCGCCGTTGACCGTCAGGGTCACCTTCGTCATTGCTTCTTCTCCGCTCGCTTCCCATGGCCTGCCTTGGCTAGCTCGAATGCGCCTTCGAGGGCACGTTTCGTCAGAACTGCGATCAGGTCGCGCCGGTATTCCGCGGACGCACGAAAGTCGTTGATCGGCTTGGCGTCGCCCACAGCCAGACGACCTGCCTCGGCCATCGCGTCCGCCGTAATCGCGCGTCCATCGAGAAACGCTTCGGCGGCGGTCGCGTGTATGACCTTTGGAGCGACTGCGCCAAGCGCAATTCGCGGCGCCACGAACGTCATGGTGTTCCAATCCACCCAGAGGCTGGCCGCGACGTTAACCAGGGCGAGCGCCTGCCCCTTGCGCAGCCCTAACTTCAGGAAATGCGCGGGCTTGCCGACGCTTTCCTTGGGGATGAGGATCTCAGTGAGCAGCTCGTCCGACTTGAGTGCCGTCTTGCGGGGGCCTACGAAAAAGTCGGCCAGGGCCATCTGCCGGCTTCCAGCCGGTCCGAGCAGGGTGACACGGGCGTCGAGCGCGACGAGGGTGGGCCCGCTGTCCACCGACGGCACGGCCGTCACCAGGTTGCCCCCGAGGGTTCCGAGATTCCGGGTCTGCACGGCGCCGATCGTGTGCGCCGCGTCGACGAGGGCCGGAAACAGGTCGCGGATGATCGGGGACCGCATGATTTCGGTGTGCGTCACGAGCGCACCGATGCTCAGCCCTTCGCCGGTCATCGAGATGTGCCTCAGATCATCCGCACGGGAGATGTCGATGACGACGTCCGGCGCGTGGGAGGAGGAGGCGAACTTGAGGTCGGCCAGGAGGTCGGTGCCCCCAGCAAGAACCTTTACTTTGGCGGTCGCCGCCCGCTCGGCGAGAAGCGCCACCGCATGGCGCGAATCGCGCGCCGCCACGAAGTCGAATGCTTTCATGTTGTTCCGGAACTCGGCGGTACCTCCGGAGTTCCCCTGGCCGTGAGTCTGGCAGGGCGCACCCGCCCTCGCGAAGGTACCATGTCCACGCACGGACCGCAATCGGGCAAGTGCGTGAAAATTCCCAGATCCGCAACCCGCCGGGTCCGCGGCACCGATGAGAGCCGCGGCACCCGACCTACGTACGTAGGGCGGGTCCTGCGAAGCAGACCCGCCGTCCTCAGACCGCCGTCTTCAGGCCAGTGCGTGCGTTTTCGACAGCCGCCACCGCCGACTTGCGGCGGGCTTTGGGGACAGACAGGCGCGCGGCTGGCGCATCGTCCATCGGGAGACGGAAACGACGTATCCCGTCGTAGGAGTGAAGGGCGGCGGCAGCGGCGGGCGCGGTCGCCACGCAGCCAATTTCGCCCACGCCCTTGGCACCATATCCCCCCACTTCGTCGGGCACTTCGATGAGAATGACGTCGACCTCCGGCATCTGCTTGGCCGGGACGATGCCGAGATCGCGCAGCGCCAGTGAGTGGGGAACTCCCCCTGTGGACGGGAAGTCCTCGGAAAGCGCGTAACCGAGCCCCATGTGCACGCCCCCCTCTATCTGCTCGGCACAGAGTCGGGGATTGATCGCGCGGCCGACGTCGTGGGCCGCGACGACGCGTTCGATTTTCCCCTCGTCGTTGAGAATGACCAGCTGCGTGGCGTAGCTGAAGGTCAGGTGCGTTGTGGGATTGAGCACCGCTTCGGGTGTGCCGGGGCGTGTCGTGAACGCGCACACGTACTCGCCGTCGTACTCGCGACCGAC
>Ga0209640_10001663_pt1 | contig 19084 bp, 15 predicted proteins | sample RifCSP10_1_FD_184018 | JGI IMG/M metagenome (GOLD analysis project Ga0209640, IMG submission 184018) | Soil microbial communities from Rifle, Colorado - Rifle CSP2_sed 10_1 (SPAdes) (version 2) | ecosystem: Environmental > Terrestrial > Deep subsurface > Rock core/Sediment | place: Rifle... | reverse complement strand
TCGACCTATTCAAGAGCCACAGCTATATCGTTTACGAGCCGGCGCTGCCGATCCTAGCCAGCGGTATCGCGTCGGGGCACGCGATCAGGCGTGAAGCAAACTTTAAAATGTTCGACGAAAACGGAAAGCTCAAGCGCACCGGCCGCGTGACCCACCTCGTTAAAACAATTTCCCCCTCGCAGTTCGACACGCCGGCCGGTCTGATCGCCGGCTATTACATCGAGATCGACCATCACATGGACATGCGCTACGCTCAGCTCCATATGACGCTCGGGCTTGGCTGCCGATTGGATGACGGTCCGGTCTTCGGCTCAGGGCAATACACCCTCACCAAGCTCGGGATTTTCAGGGAAACGAAAACAGCCGCAGCTGCACTGACCCAAATAAACAAGGTGGTCTCTCCCCTGCGTTAATCGCCGCGCTGTCAAGCTGGATCCGTCCTGAGGGTGGGGACACTCAGCTGAATCGTTGCACGCGCCAGCATTTATTCTTCCCCCTGGCCTTTATCCCTCTCTAACCGATGATTCACGTGCCCCTCGATTGATCCATTCAATTGCTCGTTTGTTTTGATAGACTGTTTGTACAGTTGCCAATGCCCAAAACGGCGGCAGATCGCGGCGGCACTGCCGGAGAGGTGGCATTAAATCAGCGTCTTAGGATCGATACGTTCGCCGCGGGAGTCGGCTTTCCATGAATTCCAAGGTGATATTCAGAGCATTATCGCTTCTTCTGAGCGCCCTGCTCGTTTACAGCTGCGTTTCCGATATTATTCCGGCCACCGGGGAAAGGCGCTATCTCGGCTTCACCTGGGAACAGGAGAAGGAGATCGGCAAGGAAACCAGCCAGCAAGTCGCGGCTCTATTCGGCATGTATCGCGACCCAAAAGTGGAACGGTACGTCAGCGATGTCGGCAACCGGGTTCTCGCCACCAGTCACCTGCGGCGGCCGGGAATCGATGAGCAAATCCGCAAAACTCCGGTTACCTTTGGCGTGCTCGACAGCCCGGTCATCAACGCCATGGCCCTTCCGGGTGGATATATCTATGTCACGCGCGGGATGCTCGCTCATCTGAATAACGAGGACCAACTCGCCACCGTCCTGGCGCACGAGATCGGCCACGTCGCCGCCCGCCATGCCGCGCGCCAGACCTGGCAGCAACAATTAGGTCAAGGGCTCCTTCTCGGCGGCGTCTTGTTGGGCCAGGGGCTCGGTCTTCCGGCCCAGGATATTCTCAATCTCGGCAGCATGGCCGCGCAGTTGATCTTTCTGCGCTACAGCCGAGAGGACGAGTTGGAAGCCGATAAATTGGGCGTCGAGTACAGCTCAGAGGCCGGGTATGATCCACGCGAGGTGACCGGTCTTTTTGAGACGCTCCATCGTATTCAGGAAAAAGAAGGACAGGGAATGCCGAGCTTTCTCGCCACCCATCCTGATCCAGGTGACCGTATTCAACGCATCCGAGAATTGACCGCGCGAATGCCGCGCAACAGGCAACCCCTTGCTGATTCGCGTTATTTGAACGCGAACGAAGGTCTGGTCCTCGGCGAGGATCCGCGCCAGGGTTTCGTCGAACGTAACGTCTTCTATCATCCGGCTTTGCGCTTTCGCTTTCCCGTGCCACGAGGATTTAAGGTCATCAACCAACCTGCCCAGGTCGTCATGGTCGAAGGCCAGAACCGCGCGGTTTTAGGCTTCAATTCGGCGGGAGAAAACTCGCTTGAGGCCGCCGTATCAAGCTTCCTCAAACAGCCTGGTTTGAGGGTCATCGAACGAGGAAGCATGCGCTCCAATGGGCTTCCGGCCTACGCTGCGGTCGCCGACGCGCAAACGCAGAACGGCCAAATCGTTAGGATCATGGCTTATTTTGTAGATTACCGCGGCACGGTCTATCATTTTGTCGGTTACACTTCGCCACAGCTGTTCGGAAATTTTCAAAATCTGTTTCTGCAAACCATGCAGGGCTTCAGCGCAGTTCAAGATGCGCGGATCCTGAACAGGCAGCCGGTCCGGATCGCCCTGGAAACCGTCAGACGACCGGCGTCATTCCGCGAAATGATCCAGCGAAGCTTGCCCGAACCGTTCACCCCTGAAGACATCGCGATTATGAATCAAGTCGAGCTTAGCCAAAGAATCGATCCGGGGAGAATTTTAAAATTACCCGCGGCGCGGTAAAATCTACTCGTTCAGCAGAAACTTCTCGTTCGTTCCGACATCAAGCCGCATCTATCGCCTCGCTATTTTTTCAACTTAGCCCGTTCCAGTGCCAGCGCCAGCGCGCCGGCTGGCTTGGGTTCGACCCGATGCGAGGCGGATTTCGTTTCGGCGGCACGCCGATCACGCCTCGCGGGTGCTGAGCCGGTGAGGCCTTCCGGTGATGCTTCCCTTGATCGCGATCTAACAACGACTGTCTCGTCGAGGCGCATAGTGAGCGAGATTCGCTGGCGCTTCTCATCGACTTCCATCACCTTGACTTTGACGATCTGCCCCGCCTTGACGATCTCGTGCGGGTCTTTGACGAATTTGTTCGCCAGCTGCGACACGTGCACGAGGCCGTCCTGATGCACGCCGATGTCGACGAAGGCGCCGAAGGCGGCGACGTTGGTCACCACGCCTTCGAGGATCATCCCCGGCTGCAAGTCGGCGAGCGACTCAACACCCTCTTGAAACGCCGCGGTTTTGAATTCCGGGCGCGGGTCTCGGCCAGGTTTTTCCAGCTCGGTAAGAATATCGCGCACGGTCGGCACGCCGAATTTTTCGTCTGTGAATGCTTCAGGCGAAAACCCCTTCAGCACCTCCGGCTGACCCATCACCTGACCGATGCTTTTGCCGACGCACGCGAGAATGCGCTCGACCACCGGATAGGCTTCCGGATGGACCGCCGAGCGGTCCAGGGGATTGTCGCCGTCATTGATGCGCAGAAAGCCTGCGGCTTGCTCGAAAGTCTTGTCGCCCAGGCGCGGCACTTTGCGGATCGTTTTGCGATTGGTGAACCGGCCGTTGGTATTTCTGAACTCGACGATGTTTTTCGCCAGCGCACTATTGAGCCCCGACACGCGCGCGAGCAGCGGCGCCGAAGCGGTGTTTACGTCCACGCCCACCGCGTTGACGCAATCTTCGACGGTGGCGTCGAGCGCGCGGGCCAGGGCGCGTTGATTGACGTCATGCTGATATTGACCGACACCGATGGCCTTGGGCTCGATCTTGACCAGCTCCGCCAGTGGATCCTGCAAGCGCCGCGCGATCGACACGGCACCCCGCAAGCTCACGTCGAGCTCGGGAAACTCGGCGGCGGCGAAGGCCGACGCCGAATAGACCGACGCGCCCGCTTCGCTGACGACGATCTTGTTGACTTTCCTCTCCGGCATCTTCGACTCAATCAGCTTGATCACTTCGGCGGCGAGCTTATCGGTTTCACGACTGGCGGTGCCGTTGCCGATGGAGATCAGCTCAACGTTGTGCTGCACGACCATGCGCGCCAGGGTTGCAAGCGAGCCTGGCCAATCATTGCGCGGTTGATGCGGATAGATGGTGGTCGTCTCGAGCAACTTGCCCGTCGCGTCGACTACCGCGACTTTGCAACCCGTCCGAATACCGGGGTCGAGACCGAGTACGGCCTTCGGACCTGCCGGCGCGGCCAGCAATAGCTCGTGCAGGTTACGGCCGAAGATTTTAATCGCTTCCGCTTCCGCCGCTTCGCGCAACTGCATCAAGAGCTCGGTGCTGATGTGCAAATGCGCCCGGACACGCCAAGTCCAATTGCAAACCTCGGCCAGCCATTTGTCGGCCGGACGGCCGCGATCTTCGATGCCGAAGTGCGCCGCGATCATCGCGACGCAAGGATGCGGCACGATCGCTTCCAGCTCGTCGCCCAGACCCAGGTTGATCGTCAACACTTCGAGAGCTTGACCGCGAAAGAGCGCGAGGGCGCGATGCGACGGGATCGTGCGGATTGTTTCCGAATAATCATAATAGTCACGGAACTTTTCTGCCTCGGCAGTTTCTTTCCCTTTCGCCACTTTGGAGGTGACGACGCCCTGCTCCCACATGCGCGTTCGCAGCTTCGCCAAAAGTTCGGCCGTCTCCGCAAAACGCTCGACCAGAATATCGCGCGCGCCGTCGAGCGCGGTTTTCACGTCCGGCACGCCGTTCTCGGCCGCGGGCTTGTCGTTGACATACTTTGCCGCTTCCGTCTGCGGGTCCACGGTAGGATCGCCGAACAACGCGTCGGCCAGCGGCTCCAACCCGGCCTCGCGCGCGATCTGCGCCCGCGTCCGCCGCTTGGGCTTGTATGGCAAGTAAATGTCTTCCAGCGCCTGCTTGGTCTCTGCCGACTCGACGGCGCCTCGCAATTCGTCGGTGAGCTTCCCCTGCTCCTCGATCGACGCCAGGATCACCGCGCGCCGATCTTCCAACTCGCGCAGATAAAGCAGCCGCTCTTCGAGATTGCGCAGCTGCGTGTCGTCAAGATTGCCGGTCGCTTCCTTGCGATAACGTGCGATAAACGGCACCGTCGCGCCTTCATCAAGCAACCCCACCGCCGCTGCGACCTGCTGAGGCGCCACGCCGAGTTCTTTTGCAATCGTTTGAACGATCTTGATCTGTGATGCTTCAGTATTCATCTGAGCCATGGAGTAATGATGGGTATCTTAGCGAGTTTGAGAGCAATACCGGCTGTAAAGCTGACGTATTCCTTACAACAAAAATTTTTATGGCTAGATATATCGACCGAGGCCAAATTAGCAGAAGATTGCCGCAGCTTCTAGTTTGATGATGGTAGGTTTACTCGTCGCGTACGAGTTTTGGTCGCTCACACAATCCCGGCTGCTATTAAGGACAATTTGTATCAGCTGATTGACCGCCAGGCGCTTTATGATGTTGTTTCGGCGACCAATACCTACAATTTGATTCCAACCTCCCGGCAGACCAGCGCATTCAAGTCATTAGATGAATCAGATTGCTGCCGGTTTTCAAAGACGCATCATGATCACCGCCACTCGTGCTTGGGGTATCGGCGTTGGAGCTGCTGTTTCAGCTTCGGATAAGTATCGCGCCAGAAATCCGCCAGGTTCTCGGTGATCTGCACCGGGCGGTTGCTGGGCGCGAGAACTTGGATGCGCACGCGGACGCGGCGGTTGGCGATCCACAGCGCGTCTTTGATGCCGTACAGGTCTTGAATGCGCGCGGCGACGGTCGGCGCGCCGTCGGTGGAGTAGACGATTTTAACCATCCGGCCTTTGGGCAACTGAATTCGCTCGGGCGTGTACTGTTCCACCCACGCCTGGTGTTGACGCGAGAGCCATGATTTGACCACCGGCAGCGCGGGGCGATTTTTGATCTCGTTGTAACTGAGCGCGCCGTGGCAAAGGTGTTCGATTATAACGGTCCGGTCCGCTTCTGTGATGGCGGGCAACTCCAACTCCGGCATCCATTCGCGCAAGCGATCGACGCGCAGGATCCACTGCTCGACGGACTCATCCCAATGTTCGAGGACCAGGCGGCCGGCAAGGACTTCGCGCGCGAGAATCTTGGCGGCCTCATCTGCGGGCGGCTTGTCGGAAATCTTTTCTTCCAGAACTAAATCACGAAATCGTCTTTGGTCGCGGGCGACGACTCGATGTAGCGTGGAGTCATAGTCAACTGCCTGCCTCTCGGTGAAATCTTGGGGAAACGTTTCGCGCAGCCACTCCTCTTCGACTGCCGTGGCGAGATTCAGCACGACGTTCAAGTTGCGCTCCCTGCCGCCGCCGCTTTCCACCTCGCGCACTTCCGCGATAACAAAAAGCGGCGCTTTCACCACGCTCTCGCGCGCGAGCATGCCGCGCCGTCCGTGAACCAACTCGCAACGCTGTGAGCCGGCGTCGAGCCGCTTGGCAAGATGGTCGGGAAAAGAGACCAGCAGACATCGCTGCACGGCGGGGCGATCCATCGGCTTCTCGCTGATGTCCAAACCTTGCTCCACCGCGATGCGTAAAAACTGCTCGAAGAGTGGCCCGACCTGCCGCGCCGCTTGGGTGTTTATACCCAGTCGCCGGCAGCGGTCCATCTGATACCCGCTTTGCTCGGCGTAAAGCCACGCGCGCATCAGCACAAAAAAATCCGAGTCCGCTTCGCCGTCGACCAGCTCGTGGCGCCCATCGTCGTTCGGATTTCCTTGACGACGAGCGAGCAAATCTCGCCCCTGGGTGAGCGCGGCGATCAAGGCGATCGGCCGCACGCAGCCATAGTCCTGTGCGGCGAGCAACATGCGCGCGTAGCGGGGGTGGACCGGAAACGCCAGCATACGCCGACCGAGCGGAGTGATCACTCCGGTGGCGGCGTCGATAGCCCCCAGGTCGGTGAGCAGCGTCTCGGCGCGTTCGAGAGCGCGCGCCTCGGGCCCTTCCAACCAGCGAAATGTGTTGACATCGTTCACGCCGGCCGCCTTTAGGGTGAGGAGCACCTCGGCCAGATCAAGACGTTTCACTTCCGGGAGATCCTGAGCTTGACGCGCGTTGTGCTCATGCGCGGTCCACAGACGCAAGCAGTGTCCGGCCGCCGTGCGTCCGGCCCGGCCGGCGCGTTGGTCGGCGGAGGAACGGCTGATTTTTTCGATGAGCAGCGTATTGATGCCGCGGTACGGATCGTAGCGCGGCATGCGCGCCAAGCCGCTGTCAATCACCAGTCGCACGCCGTCGATGGTGAGCGAGGTTTCCGCGACGTTGGTGGCAACGACAATCTTGCGACGCTCATACTTCGCCACCGCCGCGTCCTGATCCGCGGGCGGCAATTCGCCGTGCAGCGGAACGACGACGAATTCGGAACCTAGCGCGTCGCGCGCCGCCTGCACCGTACGCGTGATCTCAAAGATGCCGGGCATGAAAATCAGGGCGTCGCCCTGCGGATGCTCGCGCACGAGCCTCTTCAGTTCTCTCACCGCGAGATCCCAGACCGGCGCGTCGCCGGCAGGTTTGGCGAGATATTCGGTGGTCACCGGATAAGTACGCCCCTCTGACGACAGCACCGCGCACGGCTGGAGATATTTCTCGACCGCGCCAACTTCCAAAGTCGCCGACATGACAATGATAATGAGATCGGACCGCGTCGATTGCTGGATTTCCAGAGCCCGGGCGAGTGTGATGTCGCCATAGAGATGCCGTTCGTGAAATTCATCGAACACGATGGCACTCACACTGTTCAGGTCGGGGTCTGCCAACATCTGGCGCAGCAGCACGCCTTCGGTCACGTAACGGATGCGCGTTGCGTTGGAAGTGAGGTTGTCCAGTCGCATCTGATAGCCCACCGCGCCGCCGAGCTTTACGTCTCGCGATTTTGCGACCCAGGCCGCGAGCATGCGTGTCGCCAACCGGCGCGGCTGCAAGACTGTGACCTGGCCATCGCCAAGCAGACCGCCGTCGAGCAGCATTTGCGGCACTTGAGTCGATTTGCCGGAGCCGGTCGGCGCCGTTAGAATCAACCGCTTTTGCCTCTGCAGAGTGTCGAGCAAGCGCTGCTGGATATCAAAAATTGGTAAATCGAGTTTTCGCATCGCTTCAGGTAAGCTTAGCACAATCGAAGAATGATTGAGGTCAAAGAATCCTGGGAGCTCAGCCGGAAAAGCTCGTCGGTTCGATGCAAATTTCCCTCACGGCGCGAAAGCTAGGCAACCGGCCGGTCGCCCCTACACATCTTTGCGTGCTTTGCGTTCTTGCGGTCAAATCATCCGATAACGGGACGGCTTAGCCCGTTTTCCGCTCTATCCTGGGGGAAGAACTAACTGCCACCCTTGAAAGTACTCGCGGGCTGCGCCAGAATTTCCCAAATGGTACGAAAACTATGAAAATTATGACTTTCGTAGCTCTACTAGCTGCGATAGCAATCACCGCAGTTGACACACATGCCGAGCCGGCGCAGCTTGAGCCCGCCCTGTGGACGCGCGTTTCGGAACGAACGAAGGACTTGCCGCGACTGCGCAGCTTGCTGATCTCCATAGACGGCGAGCTGGTTACCGAACGCTACTTCAACGGCGCGCCCGCGGCGCACCCGGCCAATCTCAAGTCCGCCTCTAAGAGTATTCTCTCGGCGCTCGTCGGTATTGCTTTCGATCGTGGCTACTTGGAGAACGTTCATGATTCGATCGGCAAGTTTTTTCCCGAGCACCTGGCTCGCGCAGACGATGCGAAAAAGAAAACCATCACCATCGAAGACTTGTTGACCATGCGGTCGGGACTCGAAGGCACCAGCAATGTAAATTATGGACAGTGGGTGCAGAGCGGCAACTGGGTTCGTCACGTACTAACGCGTCCGCTGGTTGACGAACCAGGCGGGCGGATGATCTACAGCACCGGCAATTCACACCTGCTTTCCGCGTTGCTGACCAAAGCGACCAAGATGAGCACCTTCGAATTCGCGCGGCGATATTTGGCCGATCCGCTCGGCGTTCCAATACCGGCGTGGGTACGCGACCCCCAGGGCATCTACCTCGGCGGCAACGAGATGCATTGGACGCCTCGCGGCATGCTCGCGTTCGGAGAGCTTTATCTTAAAGACGGGCGATTCGGCAAAAAACAGCTCGTGTCGGAATCCTGGATCCACCAGTCACTCAAGCCGCGCACTCGCTCGCACTGGAGTGGCCGCGAATACGGTTACGGCTGGTGGATCGATTCATTCGGCGGCCACCGAACCTATTACGCATGGGGACACGGCGGCCAGTTTATTTTTGTTGTGCCCACTTTGAAATTGGTGGTAGCCACAACATCGCTAGCGTCACCCGGTGATGGACGGCGGGAGCATCAGCATTCGATTTACGATCTCATGGAGCGGGATATTGTCCCCGCGGTGGTGATCAATCGGCTTGCAATCAGGACGGCGGCGCCAGGGATTTCATCAAGTCCAAGCGCGGCGGAGTTTCTTCACTAGCAGGTGTGCGGGAAAATTTGCCCACGCGAGTGATAGAGCCGTTTTTGATGACACTGAGAAATTTTTATACACAGTAAACTTGCTTAGCGTTAAATGTGATCAAACTGCACACGGCGGCGATTTCTTCGCGGGTCAATGATTTCTGGGCGGCGGAAGTGTGTGCGTTTTCACGAGTTTGTAATCCGTTCACAGTTGGCATCTTCTTTGCGGATACATTTGATCGAAATGACTTGCCGTCACGAGTTTCTATAAAAGCCTCACCTCGGAGATAATCGTGACGCCGGGTCACCCCAGTATGGCATTAAGCGGAGAACGCTCATGAAAGAATTCTTTTTGTGGTTGATTCCGGTCGTCGCGCTATGCGCTCTCGCTGCCGTGTATTTCTGGCCCAAAAGTGAGAAGCCCCAGCCGCAGACTGTCGGAGCGCCCGCGCCTGCGGCCGAGCCGACGATTCGCTACCCCGTGGAATCTGTTCCCGCGGAATCCGCCACTGAGCCGGCGGCGGAGTCGCTGCCATCACTCGCCGATAGCGACGGCGCAGTCGGCGACGCATTGACAGCACTGTTCGGCCAAAGACTGCCTAGATTTGTCAATTTGCAGAATATCGTCCACAGAGTCGTAGCGACCGTCGATAATTTGCCGCGGGATCATGTGGCCCCACGACTGATGCCGGTGAAGCCAGTCACAGGGCTTGCGGTAACGGAAACCGTCGGCGAAGATCTGGTTCTTAGCCCGAGGAATGCGGCGCGCTACCAGCCTTACTTGCGCCTGGCGGATGCCGTGCCCACAGACGCGCTGGTGGCGGTGTACGCTCGCTTCTACCCGCTGTTCCAGCAGCAGTACGAAAAGCTGGGTTATCCGGGCAAGTATTTCAACGATCGCGCCGTCGAGGTGATCGATCATTTGCTGGCCACGCCGGAGGTACAGGAACCACTGCTTCTCCTTCAGCCGAGGGTTCTCTACGTGTTCGCAGATCCGAAGCTGGAAAGCCTCTCGGCAGGGCAAAAGATTATCTTGAGAATGGGCCGCGAAAATCGAGAAAAACTCAAATCAAAATTGCGGGAAATTCGGCAGGCACTGACATCCATGACGCCTGAAAAATAACAGCCGGTGCGCACAAAGCAATTGCCTTTCCGGAACCGCCGCCCGCCAAGCGGGACGCTGATCGACGGGTTGCGCCGATGAGTTCCGACGCAACCCGGACACTAGCGAGAACAATGTCAATTACTTGGCTGTCAGAATGGCCTTCAGCTTGGATTTCAAGCCCTCATCGATGTTAAACATTTCGCCGACGGTTTTTTCGACGTCGTTCCCGGTCAACGGATCGATTTCCAATTTGGCCTTTTCGGCCTCCGCCATGAATGCTTTGTCTTTGAGGGTATTAGAGAAAGCTGTCTGCAGTATTTTCACGCGATTCTTGGGCGTGCCCGGCGTCGTCGCATAAACGCGCGTGACCGTCGACGGCAGCAACCCGCCGGCTCTGAGCAACTGTTTGCCTTCCTCGTTCTTGATCAGGTCAAACGCCAACGGCACCTTGGTCAGATCCGGATGCGGCTTTTGTGTCGCCTGAATGACAACGTTCACATCGCCGCTTTGCAAACCTTTGGACCAGGTCGGCTGGATCGACTGCCACGCCCAACAGGCACCCGCTACCTCGCCGCCGTCGGCCGCAAGGCGAATATCGGCCGTTCCTTTGTAACCTTCGACCATGTGGATCGGTAGATCAAGCGTCGCTCGCAAAAGCCGCGGCACGTCGCCGGTGCTGTTACCCGGGCCGAGGGCGCCGATCTTAACCGGCGTTTTCGCCGACTGCCAATCCTTCAGACTGGTCACCCCGCTGGATTTGTGCAGCGCGCAGGCCACATGGTCTTGCACTGGCACGCCGACCCATTCAAATTTTCTCACGTCGAAATCCAGCCCCTTCATTCCCAACACTCGTCCGAGCAACAAGTAACCGTTGAAAATCCCGAACGCCAGGCCGTCGGGTTGCGCCGCGCTGAACAAATACTTGGCCGCAATCCTGGTAGCTGCCCCCGTCATGTTTTCCACGACCAGATTGGGATTGCCGGGTATATGCCTTCCCATGTGTCGAGCTATAAGTCGCGAGTAAGTATCAAAGCCGCCGCCTGCCGATCCACCGACGATGATGCGAACGGTCTTGCCTGCGTAGAACTCCTGAGCAAAGACACTTCCTCTGGGCAAGACAAACAAACTCAACAACACTAAAAAAGTTGTGATTTTCATCGGGTCGCCTCCTTTTGGATGCGCATGTTATAGTTCGGCGGAGGCCAGAGTCAAGGCCGACTTGAAAAAGTTCCCATGCGTCTTTGCGCGATAAATCCGATAAGCTCAAATTGCCGAATCGGCAGGCCTTGATATCACTCCGACGCTGGAGAGCAAGTCTTCCCCGGGAATCTTTGGATGGCAGCAGATGAAAAATTCGTAACGCGATGGCAGAGCATCGCGGTCGCTATATATGCAGGCATCCTCAGGCCGCCGATTTGGATTTCGCCTGTGCCCGTTGCCGCAGTCGCGGCAAAACGTCGCGCCGGTAACCCTCTATAAACGCGCGCTGATCCGGACCCGCCACGTGAAGAAGATTTGATCGAAGCCGCCTTGAAAGGTCTGCGAATCCTTCCTCTGTGTCGAAATCAGAAGAGGGCAAGCTGTCTGGGGTTGTCGTCGAGGACGGAACGGCCATCGAGCGACCGAGAGATCGCCTTTTCATGGGCAACCACCGCATCGAAACTGGCTTCGGGTTCGAGCCTGGTTTCGACCTGGCGAACAAAGCGGTCGAGGCGGCGGAAACCCTCGAGTTTGTCCTTGTCGCCGAGCTTGGCTGCATCGAGTGAGGTTCGAAGATAGTTAAGCGACTCGTCGTAGGTCTTCAACGGCACTGGAAATGGATGACGATCTTTGCCGCCGTGCGCGAATGAAAACCGCGCCGGGTCGGAAAAACGGCTCGGTGCGCCGTGGACAACTTCGGCAATCAACGCCAGCGATTGAAGAGTGCGCGGACCAAGCTTCTCCAAGAGCAGCAGTTCGGCGAACTCGTGTAGATCGCGTTCATAGGCAACGGCGAGTATGGCTCCGAGTCGCTTCAGGTCGATGTTCACTGCGCGAACTTCATGATGGTCCGGCATACGGAGGCGGCGCGCAGCATCGAGAGTCCGCTCGGGGTGCTCCCGAGCGATGTCGAGCAGCGCGTCTTGCGCGCGCTTCGCCTGAGCATCCACAAGATTCATGATCGTGCCCTGATTCTCGCCGACTATTCCGGTATGCGGCTCGGCGACAAAGTCGCGCACCGAGGCGGAATGCCAGTGGTAGCGGCGCGCCATGCCGCTCCGATCGTTCAAACCCTGCTGCACAACTGCCCACTCGCCATTAGACGTTACGACAAAACTATGGAGATAAATCTGATATCCATCGGCAATCGCATTGTTGTCGATCCTCGCGGTAAGCCTACTGGTGCGGACCAGTGCTTCACCGTCAAAGCCACGACACTCGGCAATCGAGCGCAATTCCTGCGGCGTGTTGCGCGAGAACCTGCCGCGCCCGCCGCAAATATAAATGCCGAGCTCGTCCGCCCGCTGCACCAGGCCGCGCTTCAGGGCTCCCATGACAGATGTCGTGATGCCCGATGAATGCCAGTCCATCCCTATCACCGCGCCCAGCGCCTGAAACCAGAAGGGATCGCTCAGGCGCGAGAGAAAGACTGAGGTGCCGTAGTCCTGGACGATGGCTTCCGTAATGGCGGTGCCGAGTTTGGTCATCCGCTCGGCAAGCCATTGTGGCACGCGGCCGCCGTGAAGAGGGAGGTCTGCAATTCCAGAGCGTTTCATGCTGTGATTGTACCCCGATTATTTACCGACCAGCGTCTGCGCAACATCGTGTCAACGCGGCTCATGCAAGAACCCGCAAGATTCGTATAATGGCAAATTCCAATTTAGGAAAATCGAAACGTTTTGCAAGATCAATCATTCAGCCATGCTCTGTTCAATCCCCTCTGCGAATAAACTGCCGTCGTCGCCACTCCAAGCCAGTCGTCTAAGCAAATCAACCTCGAGAGACAACTTGTCTGGGCGAGAATTTTTGCCGCTGTGACATCTAATTTATTCATATTCGACTTCATTGGAAAGTACATTTTCGCTCGATCCTGATGAGAGTTGTCTCCTCAATTATCCCCGGTTTCCTTAAGTGCGAATGAATTAGCTCTAGAACCCCGCGGTATACGCCTTGCTTAGCTTTCGCGGTTAGCGCAACAGAGCAACGTTTGACCTGTAACAATCGACTAAACGAGGGAAGCATGAGCATTGACACCATCGGAGAGATCGGGAGAAAGCCAAGTAGCAGTGAGAATATGAAAATCTGCGCTGTCGCGTTTGCGATTTTTTTAATGTTAACCTCGGCCTTACCTACCCAGGCCCAGACGGCCCAGGGGCCGCAGGGGGAAGGTCGGACCCAGGAGTTAGTGGATGATTTGAAGGACTTGATCCGCGGAGCCGAGCAGGACCGTCGATCAAACTTCTCGATCACCAAGCAGCTTCGCGATCTGGTGCGCCGTTATGATTGGCCGTGGCGAGTTTCCCTTCTCTACGATGATTTTCGTGATGGCGACTATACCTACAATCCCCGGTGGGTTGCTAACCAAGGAGAATTTTGGGTGGCGCGAGGAGCAGGGCTCAGATCTAACTTCACTCCGACTACGTCCAGAACGTACCGCACATCCGAGCGCAGGAGCGACAGCCCCGCACTGGAGATATTGGGAGAGTTATTGCTGGGTGGAAGGGAACGAGATGCCGGCGAGCCACAAACCAGTACAAAATCCGAAGCTGAGATTTTTACGCGGCTCGGCATCAGTAATGCGTTTGCCGTTAAGCTTCAACTAAATATCGTGAGCCACAGAGAGCGGAACACCCGGATTGAATTTGGTCCGTTCCAAAGCGAAGAACGCACGTCGGGATATCGGATTGTTTACGAGTCCGGAAGGACGCCGACTCTCTCGCTCTTGCGCTTCGGGCTAAACCGTTCGGCGATCATCGAGATGGTCGATCACAAAATCGTATTGGAAGACGGAAACCCTCACGCCATCGAGTGGCGCCGAGGCCATGACGGCGAAATGGTCGTGCTGTTGGATCATAAGGAAGTATTGCGGACGGTCGATCGTGCCCACGACGGGTCATTCGACGGCTTCGCCATTGTCAACAAAGGCGGAGAATTCGAACTCAAACAAGTTTCCATCTTGGGCGCGCAGCAATAGCGAAACCCCGCTTGAATTGCATGTGAACTACTTCGGACGCACGTTCCCCTTTCTCCTCTCCTACGTGCCATGCCCGTTCTTCGATGGATAGACGCTTCACGACACGGCGCTGCCATATAGCCAGCAAGCGCTGTTCGACTGTTAAATCCACTTTCCTATACCTTGGAAGTCTCGGGATATTCGCCGTCTCATGCCTGATACAGACGCGCGGCTAAATTTCCGTATTTCTGACAGTCCCCTGGTGTTTCAAACGGTCTTAGAGTAAACGGGCTTTCGTCGGTGGTGAGCAAGATTGTGCGGCGAGACAGTGCCCTATCATTTACCACCCCTCAATTAAGGCCATTTACTCAAATTGGGTGCGCGGTAAAGCACCGGACTCCAATTTCCATGTCATCACAAGAGAGACGGATTGCGGACGCTTTGGCCGGGCAACGATCCCAATGAGAACTTCCTCCGCGACTGGCAAACGCCTTGCGTTAGATACGACCCGAATACCTGACCGGAGGGAATCATGAAGGCATTTGTCATCGCTTTTGTTCTGCTTTTCTTGACCGGCGTTTTTGCGCCTCTGTCCGCGGACGGCAACGAATTCAAGCAGCGGGAGGCAAAGATCAGCCAATTCAAGAAATGGCTCGACACCTTAGGACCTCAAGGTTCCCGATACTGGACGCGCCTCGACGCTCGACGGCGACCTCATCGCTTGTATGTCGGCGAAGGGTTCTATCGCGCCGACCTGCAGAGCCAAGAGCGCTTCGTCGATACATTTTCGAATTATCTTGCGGGGCACCCGGAAAAGTTCATGCTGATCGACATCTTCGACAGCGACACCAACAAACCCGTAGGCGAGTATGGATTCGGCGGGTTCAAACTTTACGCTAAGCCGGTGCGGACGGCCGAAGGTCCGTCAAAATAGTCTGAACCCCCCGAACTCACTCCGGGCGTAAGCGCGCCATCGAGCAGCGCATCATTGGGTTTGCCGATCCACCACCCTCGGAGGTCGGACCGCGAACTTCCAAAACTGTTACGACGTCGCGGGCCAGCGAGAAGAGCAATGCTAAATTAACGTTCAGCTCCTTCTCTTTTTATACTTGTCCTCGATGTAAGAACACCTGGGCATCGTTGTCCCAGTTGAATAATTCCTTGCAATGATCAAAACGGTAAACGGGACGCATTGAAGCAGGAATTTTAGCTACTCAACAACGTCGTAAATCCGCCCGAACGCCTCGGACTTGATTCAGTTACGGCAATTTGCGCTCGAGCGACGAGCCAATAACTCAATCCTCAGGCTCAATCCGAAGACTAGCAAGACTAGACGGCGAAAACAGTCCCTCAACAACCTTTCATCTCGAAATTACCCTCGCACTCACACTGGTCGGTTTGTGAATTGTCAAAGAACGTCTTGGCAATTCAATCACCATCGCAGAGCGTTCACACTGAAATTTGAGCGTTGTCATCTTTGACAGTAACCACAGGATGTGTCGACCGGGAAATTGGCGCGGCAAAACCCTGGACTGCATTTTGTGGGGTTAGAATTCCTGCATTTCCCTTCATCTCGCGAAGAACATACCTATTCCGCCCTAATTTGCAGCCAATCGATTTGGTCTGCAGCTTGCTTAGCTTCGAGTTTCGAACGGAAAGGTTGAAAATGTACAGCCTGTCACAGCTTAAGAAACAACTCACTTTGAACAACAAGGGTCAGGGGCAAGTTGAATACACGATTCTCGTACTTCTAGTTGCTCTGGTTTTTTGGCTCGGTATCCGAGACACCAATATCGGTCTAAGTTTACAAACCGCGTGGCAGGACGTTAGCGGAACACTTTCCCCGGGTGGCGGTGGCTCCGGCGGTGGTCCTGGCACGGGTTCGGGCGGCGGTTCGGGTGGTGGCTCTGGGGGCGGTTCGGGTGGTGGTTCCGTACTTGCTTCGTCCGGTGCGGTGGGTGGCGGCTCCAACAGTGGTTTGGGCGGTGGATCCTTTTTGGATGCTGCGACTACGGCTGAAGATGGTGGATTCGCAGGTTCTTACGGCAATCCGAATTCTCCACAACAACCTTCTGATTTTGGCATTTGGCTCCCCTTGTTAGTGATGTTGGCGTTGATTTCAGCTGCGATATGGATTTGCATGAAAGTAGCTCGCAACGGCGAAGCAGCACAGAACGAAGTGCCATACCAAAACCTAGACACGGAACAGATCCTCGGAAAAATATTGGAGAAGTAATATTTCTTTCTAGGCAATAGTTCGAATCGGTCTTATTCTTGCGTGCTGATTCAGTGCGCGAGGCCCTACGGCAGTTCAAAACGCGAAGATCCGGATCGCACGATCAGCACTTCACACCGAGGCTCCCGTAGCACGTGTTCAGCCACACTGCCGAGCAAAATGTGTGGTAGTCCTGTCCGACCCACGGTACCGACGCACACCAGATCGGCGTGCCGCTGGCGGGCAACGCCCGTGATGACCTGGGATGCGCGTCCATACCGCAGCAAATGCCCGACCGGCTTACCGTCGCAATCGATCCCGCGCAGAAAAACTTTCATCTCTTCTCGTTTTTCTTTTGCCAACTCGTAACGATAATTCTTAATCTCGGATGAGGTAAAATCCCCTCTCCAGAGCTGTCCCTCGAATCCTTGATAGGCGTGCCGGACGTGAAACTCCGCGGTGGGGGCGAGCCTGAAGCCAGCTTCACAGGCTGTCCAATTAGGAGTGGGTAACGGCGCCCCCGTACCGATCGAGCACATAGCGTGTCATCGTATGGGCAAGCTCGTGCTCGCCTAAGAACGCTTTGCCGGCGTTTGCTCGTTCCAGGGCCGCCGCGTCTTCCTCAGTGTGGGTGCGCACGACAATCTCGATACGGGGATTGACCGCGCGCGCGATCCCGGCCATGCGGCGCGCCTCGGCGGTGTCCGGCGTGGCGATCACCAGCATGCTCGCTCTGTGGATGTGCGCCTGGATGAGGACACCCGGTTCTGAGGCATTGCCGAACACCGCGGGCACGTCGCTTTCGCGCAATTTCTCGACAATTTCCCGGTTGTCCTCGACGACGACGATCGACACGTCGTTGGCGATCAGCGCTTCACCGATGCGGCGGCCAACCCGCCCATAGCCCACCAGCACTGTCTGTCCGGTAAGGCGCCTGAGATCGACCGTCATCGGCAGCACCGCAAACGGGTCGTCGGGGCGCGCCAACTTGTGGGTGCGCCGGTCATAATGACCGTGCAACTCGTCTATGATCGTCTGTTCCCACAGAGGCACGCCGACGAAGTAAGCGGCACGAGCGATCATATGCGCGGCGACGGGCGCGGTCAAAAAAATAAAGATAATCGTGGCGAGAGCGCGAGTGGTGATGCCCAGCTCGCCGAAATGAACTGCAACCGCAAAAACGACGCAGCTGATTCCCAGGGTGGAAGCCTTAGTGGCCGCTTGCATGCGCGTAAACAGGTCGGGCATGCGAACCACCCCGGCGCTCGCCAACAGCGCGAACGCGGCGCCGATAATCATCAGCGCGGAACTGACGATTTCGTTCATCGAGAACCCTGCCTCTCGAGATAACGCGCAAACGCCACGGTGCCGAGAAACGAAATCAAAGCCAGGACAAGCGCCACATCCAGGAAAACCGGTTGCTCCGCGGCAATGGCATAGACGGCCGTGATGCCGGCAGCCAAAATCGATATGAGATCGAGAGCAACCACGCGGTCGGGCAGGCTGGGCCCGCGTGCGAGGCGTATGAATGCGAGGACCAAGGCGACGCTCAGCATCGCCAACGCGATGACCGACGCGGTTGAGGAAATATCGGACGAGCTCATCTTAAAACCTCCAGCACACGGCGTTCGATGGTGTCTTTGATCGATTGGCGGAACTCTTCCACGTCGTCAACATACATGGCGTGAAGGTAGAGAAAACGCCGGTCGCTCGAGACATCGAGACTGATGCTCCCAGGCGTCAGCGTAATCAGGTTGGCCAGCATGGTGATCTCGGCATCGGTTTTGGCGTCCAGGGGTATGGCTACGACACCCGGTCGCATACGGTGCCTAGGCGTCATCACGTCGTAGGCAACCCGGAGATTTGCGAGGATAATCTCCCAGACGTAAAACAACACAAAGCGCAGCACACGATCGATCCTGCGGAAGTAGCTGGACGCGCCTACAGCGCGCTGGACTATGAATAAAACCAGATAGGCCAGGATAAAGCCGGCCAGAACATTACTCCATGTAAAGAGGCCGGTGATCGCAGCCCAGCTAAGAGCGAGTAAGATATGCCACAGAAACATGCTTACAACCTCCTCCCCAGCACAGCGTGGATGTATTCTGCCGGATTCATCAATTGTTCGGCAGCCCCGCTGGCCAAAAGATAAAGCGGTTCGGCGGCCAAACCGATGAATAGAATAGCCAGGGCCAATGCGGCGATGGGCAAGATCAGGAGATAACGCGAACCCATGACTTCAGAGGGTTGCGTTGCCGATCCTTCCGCGCCTGGAGTTTCGGGGGCCTCTTTCCAGAATGCCTCGTTCCAAATTTTTATCATTGAAAACAAGGTTAGAATGCTAACGACTAAGGCCGTGGCGACAATCGCGTACTGTTCGACCCTGAGGCCGGCTTGAATCAGCGCCAATTTGCCGAAGAACCCGGACAGGGGCGGCACCCCGGCTAAAGAAAGAGCTGGGATGAGAAAGAGTATCGCGAGGAACGGATGCCGCCCGTACAGACCGCCGAGTTTTTTCAAGTCGTAGGTTCCGCGAAGCCGATAAACGACTCCGCTGACCAGAAAAAGAGAGGCCTTGGCGATAATCACATGAACCATAAAATAGACCGCGCCTGCCAAAGCGGCTGTCGTCAGCAATCCAAGGCCCATGAGCAGATAGCCGATCTGGCTTATGATGTGAAAAGCCAGCAAGCGGCGGAAGTCGGCTTGAGCAACCGCGCCTAGCACGCCGGTCA
>Ga0209640_10001661_pt1 | contig 19095 bp, 15 predicted proteins | sample RifCSP10_1_FD_184018 | JGI IMG/M metagenome (GOLD analysis project Ga0209640, IMG submission 184018) | Soil microbial communities from Rifle, Colorado - Rifle CSP2_sed 10_1 (SPAdes) (version 2) | ecosystem: Environmental > Terrestrial > Deep subsurface > Rock core/Sediment | place: Rifle... | reverse complement strand
TCGAGGTCGCGCAGTTCGGCCACCGTCGCGGTGGCCACGTAGGGAATGCCGTGCGCCATGGCGATCCGCGGCAGGTCCTTGCCCTGGCCGAACACGTTGCCCGGCTCGGCGCCGACCGCGGCAGTGGTCGCGGTGCGCGCCGCCGGCGGCGTGGCCGAGGAGCGCTGCACGCCGGTATTCATGTAGGCCTCGTTGTCGTAGCAGATGTAGAGCACATCGTCGTTGCGCTCGAACATTCCGGAGAGGCACCCGAAGCCGATGTCGGTGGTGCCGCCGTCGCCGCCCTGCGCGACCACGCGCACGTCGCTCTTGCCCTTCACCTTCATCGCCGCGGCGATGCCGGTCGCGACCGCCGCCGCGTTGCCGAACAGCGAGTGGATCCACGGAATCTGCCAGGACGTTTCCGGGTACGGCGTGGAAAACACTTCCAGGCAGCCGGTCGCGTTCGCGGCGACGAGCCGGTTGCCGGTTGCATCCATTGCGGCATCGATCGCGTAGCGTGCCCCGAGCGCCTCCCCGCACCCCTGGCAGGCGCGATGCCCGGAATTGAGCGAATTGGTGCGGCGCATGTTCGCCTGCACCGAGCGCTCTTCGGGGGCGAGCAGGCGATTGCCGACCGTGAAGGTGCCCGTCTGGTAGAACTTGACCGGTTGAAAGGACATGTCGCGCCTCAACCGACGCGCGCGGCGACCACGCCGAGGTCGCGCAGGATGTTCTCGGCGATCGGCCCCGAGCGCCGCTGCTCGCGCTCGCGCGCAAGCGCGCGCTCCACCAGCGCCGCGTCGAGATCGAGGAACGTCAGCGGCTCGAGCCGGCCTTCGAGCGCCTTGCCGAACACGCGCGCAAGCGAGCTGCGCGTGATTGCGCGCCCGCCAAGTCCGGCGATCACGGTATGCACCGCGTCGGGGCTGCCGGAAAAGGATGTGCGCACGTTGGTCGACACGATTCCGCCCAGGCCCACCGCGAGGCTTTTTTCGATCACGATCACGCGCCTTGCGCGCGCCAGCGCGGCCCGGACGGCCGCCGCCGGCCACGGCCGGAAACAGGTGATCCCCAGCACGCCGATTTGCGCGCCCCGCTCCCGCATCCCGTCCACCGTGTCCTTGACCGTTCCGAGCACGGAGCCGAGCGCCACCACGACCGTCTCCGCGTCCTCGCAGCGGTAGGTATGCATGAGGCCGCCGGTGTCGCGCCCGAACGCGCTCCTGAATTCCTCGGCCCAGCCCGGGATCAGCTCGAGCGCGCGCATCTGCTTGGCGTGCGCAAGGTAGCGCACCTCCATGAACGCCTCGGGTCCGACCATCGCCCCGATCGACACCGGTTCCGCGGGATCGAGCACCTGCCGCGGCTCGAACGGCGGCAGGTATTCGTCCACCTGCTCCTGCGCCGGCATGTCCACCCGCTCGAAAGCGTGCGTCAGGATGAAGCCGTCCATGCACACCATGACCGGCAGCGACAGTTCCTCGCCGAGGCGAAACGCCTGGATGTGAAGGTCGAGCGCCTCCTGGTTGGTTTCGGCGAAAAGCTGGATCCAGCCGCAGTCGCGCTGGCTCATCGCGTCGGTGTGGTCGTTCCAGATGTTGATCGGCGCGCCGATCGCGCGATTGGCCACGGTCATCACGATCGGCAGGCCCAGGCCCGAGGCATTGAATACCGCCTCGGCCATGTACAGCAGCCCCTGGCTCGCGGTCGCCGTATAGGCGCGCGCGCCGGCCGCCGAGGCGCCGATCGCCACCGACATCGCCGCAAATTCGGACTCCACGTTGATGAATTCGCAGCGCGACAGGTGCCCCGTTTTCACCATTTCGCCGAGCGCCTCCACGATGTGGGTCTGCGGCGAGATGGGATAGGCGCAAATCACTTCGGGGCGGCACAGCGCGACCGCCTCGGCAACCGCGTGCGACCCCTCAATTTGCTTGAGCATGCGCGGCCTCGCGGATTTCCTTCATTACGTGCTCGAAAGCCTCGGTGGCGGCAGCCACGTTGCCGTCGGCGATTTTTCCGGAGAATGTTTCGCGGATCGCCGCCGCAACCGAGGCGAGCGAGATGCGGCCCGAGACGGCGGCAAAGCCGCCGAGCAGCGCCGCGTTCGGCACCGGCCGGCCGACGTGCTTGAGCGCCAGCTCGGTCGCGGGCACGGTGCAGAGATGCTCGGCGCGAAAGCCGCGCACGAATTCGCCTACGCCGAGCGCATCGAACGTGCGCGTGGTGTTGATCAGGATGTAGCCGTCCTTCGCGAGCCCGCCGAACACGTCCACCTGGTTCAGCAACGTCGGATCCTGGATGATCAGGGCATCGGGTTCCATCACGGGTTCGCGCAGCCGGATCTCGCGATCATCGATGCGGCAAAAGGCGACCACCGGGGCCCCCGTGCGCTCCGAGCCGAAACTCGGAAATGCCTGCGCATGGCGCCCTTCCCGAAAAGCGGCGATCGAAAGCATTTCGGCGGCCGTAACGACGCCCTGGCCTCCGCGCCCGTGAATGCGTACCTGAAACACCTTTTTTCCCGCCCATTCCTCCTTCGGCCATGCTAGAGGCGGGGCGAGGGCGAGACTTGAGCTAGATTAAATGGATGCGTAGTTCGGTCATCTGGGCGGCACTGTCGCTGTGCGTTCCGGTCGCGCTTCCGGCTCAGGCGCAGATTCCGGCCGGCCCGCCCGAAGCGGCCACCGGGCGCGAGGAAAAGCAGGCGGTCGCCGCCCGTCGCTTCATGGTCGTGACGGCGAACCCGCACGCGACGCAGGCCGGCGTCGAGGTCCTGCGCGCCGGGGGCAACGCCGTGGACGCGGCAATCGCCGTACAGATGGTGCTCGGGCTGGTGGAACCGCAATCTTCCGGAATCGGCGGGGGCGCCTTCCTGCTGCACTGGTCGCGGGCGGAACGGCGCGTGCGCGCCTTCGACGGCCGCGAGACCGCGCCGCGGGCGGCACGCCCCGACCGCTTTCTGGATGCTGCGCGCAAGCCGCTGGCGCATGGCGACGCGGTCGCCGGTGGGCGATCCGTCGGCGTGCCGGGTGCCTTGCGAATGCTCCAATTGGTGCATCGCCGCCACGGCCGCCTCCCTTGGGCGATGCTGTTCCGGCCGGCGATCCGGTTGGCGGACTCCGGCTTCGCGATGTCGCCGCGCCTGAATCGGCTGCTCGAGCAGGAGAGCGCGCTGCGCAATGATCCCCTCGCGCGCCGGCTCTTCTACCGCGACGACGATCGCGCCCGCCCGGTCGGCGAGCGGATCGTCAATACCGCATACGCGGCCACGCTGCGCGCGATCGCCAGAATCGGCGCCGATGCATTCTATTCGGGCGCGATCGCCGAGGACATCGTGCGCGCCGTGCGCGGGCATTCAAAACCCGGGGACCTTGCGCTGGAAGACCTCGCAGATTATTCGGCGCTGGAACGCGCGCCGGTGTGCGGGCCGTACCGCGGCTATCGCATCTGCAGCATGGGACCGCCGAGCGCCGGCGGGATCGCCGTGCTGCAGGTGCTGGGGATCCTGGAGCGCACCGCATTCGGCAGCGCCGCGCCCAATTCCGCCGACGCCGTGCACTACTTCTCCGAGGCGGGCCGGCTGGCGTACGCGGACCGCGCACGCCATATCGCAGATCCGGCATTCGTGCCGCAGCCGGTCGCGGGCCTGCTCGACGCGGCCTACCTCGACGAGCGCGCGCGGCTCATCGGCGGGCGCTCGATGGGACGCGCGCTGCCGGGCGCTCCGCGGCCGGCGCAGGCGGCGCTCGGCGAGGCGGCCGAGACCGAGCACGCGGGCACGAGCCACGTCTCGATCGTCGACGGGCGAGGCGATGCGGTCGCGATGACGACGACGATCGAGGACGCGTTCGGCAGCCGCATCATGGTGCGGGGGTTTCTGCTCAACAACCAGCTCACCGATTTTGCGTTTGTCCCCGAACGCGACGGGCGCCCGGTGGCCAATCGCGTCGAGCCGGGCAAGCGGCCGCGCAGCAGCATGGCGCCCACGCTTGTTTTTGACGCCGCGCGCGGCCTTCGCCTCGTCGCGGGCTCGCCCGGCGGACCCGCGATCATCAACTACCTCGCCAAGGTGCTGGTCGCGACGCTCGACTGGAAACTCGACGCGCAGGCGGCCGCGTCGCTGCCCAATTTCGGCAGCCGCAACGGCCCGACCGAGATCGAACGCGGGACCGTGTACGAGTTGCTCTCGCCGGAGCTGCGCGAGCGCGGTCACGACGTGCGCACGATCGACCTTACCAGCGGATTGCATCTGATCGAGAAGGTTCCGGGCGGCTGGCGCGGCGGTGCCGATCCGCGGCGCGAGGGAGTTGCAAGGGGAGAGCAAAGCGTGTCGCATTAGAATGCCGGCGATGAAGCAGAAACGAATCTCGCTTGGCAAGACCACCCGGCCGAGCCTGTCCGGAATCCTGCCGCGGACGCGCCTGTTCGCGCTTCTCGATGAGGGCCGAAAAGGACCGGTAGTCTGGGTGACCGGACCGCCGGGATGCGGCAAGACAACCCTCGTGGCGAGCTATCTGGACCACGCGCGGGTTCCGTGTCTCTGGTACCAGATGGACGAGGGCGACGCGGACGTCGCGACGTTCTTCTACTACCTCGGTCTCGCGGCGGCGGAGCACGATGACGGCAAGCACGAACGGCTGCCGCTGTTGACGCCCGAGTACCACGCCGGCCTCAGCGTGTTCACCAGGCGCTACTTCCAGGACCTTTTTTCGCGGCTCGAGCGGCCGTTCGCCGTCGTGTTCGACGGCTACGACGAGGTCTCCGCGTTTTCGCCGTTCCACGAAGTGCTGCGGGAAGCCCTCAGGGAGCTTCCGCCCGGCGGTTGCGCGATCCTCACCAGCCGGGGCGATCCGCCGCCGACGCTTGCGCGCCTGCGCGCGAACCGCGCCGTGAGCATGCTCGGCTGGGAGGAGCTGCGCCTGACGCGCGAGGAGACGCAATCGATCGTCGCGCAACGCAAGCGCAAGTTTACCGAGGAGGCGCTCGAAGAGATCTACGCCAAGACCCAGGGCTGGGCGGCCGGGCTCGCGCTCCTGCTCGAGCAGGCGAAGATCGGCGGCTCGATCGCGGATTCGCCCGATCTTTCCACCAGCCAGCTCGTCTTCGATTACCTGGCGGGCGAGATCTTCCAGAAATCCGGAGCGCGCACGCAGGAATTCCTCCTTCGAACCGCGTATCCCGCGCAGATGACCATCGGCATCGCCCGGGAGCTGACCGGCGACGAGAACGCCGCCCAGATCCTTGCCGAACTCCACCGCAACAACTTCTTCATCACGCTGCGCCAGGCGCGGCCCGAGCCCGTATACCAGTATCACCCCATGTTCCGCGAGTTCCTTCGCGCGCGCGTCCAGGAGGTGTATTCCAAGGACGACCGGCGCACGCTGCAAAAGGTCTCGGCCGCGTTGATGGAGGCCGCGGGCCATCCGGAAGACGCGCTTGCGCTGTACCGCGAAAGCCACGACTGGGACGAGATGGCCCGCCTCATCGCCGGTCACGCGGAGACGATGCTCGGCCAGGGACGCGGTGAAACGCTGCGCCGCTGGATCGAGGACGTTCCGCCGGAGGTTCAAAACCGCCATCCCTGGATGGTGTACTGGGCCGCGTCGAGCCAGGCGCAGCTTGCGCCGCGCGAGGCGCGGCTCCTGTACGAGAAGGCGTTCGAGCTTTTCCGCGCGCAGCCCCAGCCCGACCGCGCCGGGGTGATCCTCGCCTGCTCCGGCGCGATGGACGCGATCCTCTACGAGCTGGACGATTTCTCGCTGATGGACCGCTGGATCGCCGTTCTCGACGAGGCGTCGAAGAGCGGCGCGAGTTTTCCTTCGCCCGCGGTGGAAGCGCGCGTGGCGTGCAGCATGTTCAGCTCGCTCACCGCGCGGCAGCCTCACCGGCGCGACATCGGGCAGTGGATCCAGCGTGCGCTCGCCTGCTCGCAGGCGGCCCAGGACCCAAATTTGCGCATGTACGTTGCGCTGCTTGCCGCGCTCACGATGATGTACACGGGCGTATTCGGCATGGCGTTGACGCTGATCGAGTCGATGCGCCGGCTTTCGCAGCAGCCGGGCGTGACGCCGTTCTCGCTGACCACGCTGAAAAACGTCGAGGCGATGTACTACATGCTCACCGCCGACCAGGAGCGTTGCCTCCAGGCGGTACGCGAGGGTCTTGAGATCACGCGCGCGACGGGAGTGCGCACCTGGCTGTTCCAGCTCCAGGTCTACGGCTACGGCGCGGCGCTCGGCGGCCAGGATCTGGAAACCGCCGCGGAGCTTGCGAAGCAGTTCGAGGTCGAGGTCGCGAGCGCCGGGCGCTTCAACCTGTGCCTGGTGCACCACTTCCAGGCATGGGAGGCGATGCTGCGAAAGGACCTGATGCGGGCGCTGCAGCAGGAAAAGACCGCGCTCAGGATGGCCGTAGAGGTGGGATGTCCCTATTTCGAGGTCCTGTGCCGGCTTGCGCTGGCGGAGATCCTCGCCGAGTGCGGCGACGAGCGCAAATGCGTTTCGCACCTGCAACAGCTGCGCGCGATCGTGCGCGAGATCGACAACCGGCACCTGGAGTTCGCGTGCCTGGTCGGATTTGCCCTGATCGCGATCGAGCACGGCCGCCAGCGTCCCGGGATCAGGGCGTTGCGGCGCGGACTCTCGCTCGGGCGCGAATACGGCTATCGGCACTTCCTGTGGTGGCGGCCGGATGCGGTGGCGCGCGTCTGCGCGCACGCGCTCGAGGCCGGCGTCGAGGTCGATTACGTGCGCGACCTGGTCAAGCGGCGCGGGCTGGCGCCCGCGGGACGGGCCTCGGCGATTCAGGACTGGCCCTGGATGTTCCGCGTGCAAACGCTCGGCACGTTCCGCTTGCTCAAAAACGACGAGCCGCTCGGACTCGCCGGCAAGGCGCAGAAGCGGCCTCTGGCGCTGCTCAAGGTTCTCCTCGCCTGCGGCGGCGAGCGGGTGAGCGAGGCGCAGGTCACCGAGGCGATCTGGCCGCGCATCGAAGGCGATTCCGCGCACCGCTCGTTCACCAGCACGTTGCACCGGTTGAGGAAGCTTCTCGGCGAGGAGCGCGCGGTGGTGCTGCACGAGGGGCGGCTGACGCTCGACCGGCGCTATTTCTGGGTCGATGCCTGGGCGTTCGATCAGGCGCTGGGCGAGATCGACGCCGCATTCAAACGTTCGCGCGCGGAGCCCGACCCGGCGCGCGTGCAGAATCTGACCGAAAGGATGCTCGAGCTGTATCGCGGACCGTTCATGGCCGGAGGCGCGGACGAAGCGTGGTCGGTACAGCCTCGCGAGCGCATGCGCAGCCGGTTCGTGCGCGCGATGACCGACATCGGCCGCCATTGGCAGGAAGCCGGTGAGTGGCAGCGGGCCGTCGAGTGCTACGAGCGGTGCCTCGAGGTGGACCCGCTTGCGGAGAGCTTCTACCGCCATCTCATCGTTTGCCATCAGCGGCTCGATCGGCGCGCCGAGGCGATCGAGATCTACAACCGCTGTCGCAAGGCGCTGGCGGCGCTCGGGGTCGAGCCGGCGGCCGAAACGCGCGCCCTGTACGCCAGCCTTGCCTGACGGAGAGCAGGAAGCGTTCCGCTGCGCGGCGGCAGCATCTTTAAGCGATCCGTAACCAACCGGTAAGCGAGCATTCCCGACGCCCCCGGCATGATCGGGGTCATCAGGGCAGGTTGCCCTGTGCCCACGAAAAGGAGGCGTCATGAAAGTCTCGAAACGAGTTGCGATCGCTCTCACCGTCCCCGCAATCGGGCTCGCCGGCTGCTATGCGGTGCCCGTAGTGACACCGGAGGGCCATGCGTCCTGGTACGTCTACCCGCCGGGCGTGCCTCCCGGCGCGATTCCTCCGGGCGGGCCGCATCCGCAGGGCGCGACCGGCGCACCGATGCCCGCCACCTTGCCGGCGCGGCTTTATCCGGCGAACGACCTCGCCACGCAAACCGGCGTGATCCACGGCACGGTCACCAATATGATGACCGGCAAGGGACGCTTCCTGCTCACCTACCAGGGAGAGACGCTCTCCGGCGAAGCGACGCGGGTCGACGGCGATTCGCGCCGCGGCGTGGCCAGCGCCTACAGTCCGAACGGCGCGTACATGAGCTGCGAGTACCAGATGAACACGCCGCGCCAGGGCGCCGGCAACTGCGCCTTCTCCAACGGCGCCAGGTACCAGGTTCACATCGGAAATTGACGCGCGCATTCGACGCTGCGCCACCGGTCCAGCGACTTTCTGGCCGGGCCCACGCAGCTTGCACTGCCGTGAACGGGATTCGTTCATGACCCCGCTACCTCGACGCTCGGTGTGGTTCGCGTTGCTCTGCTTGCTTGTCTTGACCACGGGATGTTCCGTTCGGGAATACGCCGCGCGCTCGATCGGGGACGCCCTTGTCGGAGGTGGCGACGTGTACGCCGCGGACGACGACATCGAGTTCATCGGCAGTGCCACCCCCTTCGGCCTAAAGACGATCGAATCGCTGCTGGCGACCGTTCCCGAGCACCGCGGCCTGCTGCTCGCGGCAGCGCGCGGCTTCACGCAGTACGCCTACGTCTACATCCAGGTCCCCTCCGATGAACTTGAGGAGCATGACGTGTCGGCCGCGTACGCGCAACGCGCCCGGGCGCGGCGCATGTACCTGCGGGCGCGTGACTACGGCCTTCGCGGCTTGCGCCTCGGCGCAGCCCTGCAGGTCCAGGCACACCCCGCAGGCGCCCTCGCCGCAGCGACGCGCGAAGACGTACCGCTGCTGTACTGGACGGCGGTCGCATGGGCTGCGGCGATCTCGCTCGGCAAGGACGACCCGGCGCTGGTCGCCGGTCTTCCGGCGGTCGACGCGCTGGTTAACCGCGCCGCCGCCCTCGATGCCGATTACGACCAGGGAACGCTGCGCACGTTTCTGATTAGCTACGAAATCAGCCGTCCCAATGCCGCAGCCGACGCGGCGCAGCGCTCGCGGGCGCATTTTGCGCGCGCCGTGGAACTGTCGAACGGACAGCACGCGGGGCCTTACGTTTCGCTTGCCGAGTCGGTCGCCGCCGCAATTCGTGACCGGCGCGAATTTGAAGCGTTGCTCGATCAGGCGCTCAGGGTAGACCCCGCCGCGCGCACCGATTGGCGCCTCGCCAACGTGGTCATGCAGCGGCGCGCGCGTTGGCTGCGCGCGCACGCGGACGAGCTTTTCCCGGAGTGAACGCCATGAACAGCACCTTCTCTACCTCCCGCCGCATCGCGCGCTGGTTCGCGCTGCTTGCCCTGTTCACGGCAGGCGCGGCGCGCGCGGCCGAGCCTTCGCTCGTCAAGATGGCGACGATCGCGCCAAAGGGCTCGATCTACCATCGCGCGCTGCAGGACATCGGCGAGGCCTACCGCCGCACGAGCGGCACGCAGGCCCGGGCCATCGTCTACGCCGACAGCATCCAGGGCACCGAGGCGGACACGGTGCGCCGCATGCGGGTCGGCCAGCTCGACGCCTCGATGCTCACGGTGGTCGGCCTGAGCGAGATCGATCCCTCGGTCGCGGCGCTCCAGTACATGCCGATGATGTTCCGCTCGTGGGAGGAACTCGACCACGTGCGCGAGAAGCTGCGGCCCGAGCTCGAGGCGAAGCTCGCCGCCAAAGGCTTCGTGGTGCTGATTTGGGGCGAGGGCGGCTGGGTCCAGTTCTTCACCAAGGAGCGCATTCTCCATCCCGAGGAGTTCAAGCGCAGCCGGATCTTCGCCTGGTCGGGGGACATCCAGCAATCGAGCGTGATGAAATCGCAGGGCTATCACCCGGTGGCGCTGCCGCTCGCCGACATCCTGCCGGCGCTCGAGACCGGAATGGTGGATGTTGTTCCGGTGGCGCCGCTCTGGGCGATGATCGGCCAGTTCGACCGCATCACGCGCCACATGGTGCGCATCAATTGGGTCCCGATCGTAGGGGCGACGGTCATCCGCAAGCAGACCTTCGACGCCCTCAACCCGGCGGCGCGCGACGCGGTCATGGGCGCGTCGCAAAAGGCCACAGCCGAGCTGCGCGCTCACCGCGCGGTCCAGGACGAGGAATCGATCCGCGCGATGGAGGCGCGCGGTCTCACGGTGCAGGCGCTCACGCCGGAGGCGGAACGCGCCTGGCGCGCGGTCGCGGAGCTCGCCTGGCCGCAGGTGCGCGGCACCATGGTCCCGGCGGAAACGTTCGATCGCGTCCAGACGATCCTCGCCGAGTACCGGAGCGCGCGCAAATGAGACCCGAGAGCGGTGTGCACGCGATGCAAGCTCCCTTGACGTTCGCGGCTCACACACGGATGCCGCCCGCATTCGTGACGTTGGAGAACACGGTCCTTGCCGTCGTTTTCGCCGCGGCGGTGTTGCTGCCACTTGCCGAAATGGCCCTGCGGGCGCTGCTGCACGTCGGCATCGAGGGGGTCGGGACGCTTACCCAGCACCTCACGCTTGCGCTCGGCATGCTGGGCGCCGCGGTGGCGGCGCGCGAGGGGCGCCTGCTCTCGCTTGCCGTCACCGGAGCGTTCGGCGGCCGGCTTGCCGCGGTTGCGCGCTTCGCGAGCGGAACCGTGTCGGCTGCCATCGCCGCGCTGCTGTGCCTTGCGGCGATCGAGTTCGTGGGCATCGAGCGGGCGTCAGGGAACAAGCTCACCTACGCGATCCCGGTGTGGATCGCGGAACTTCCGATCCCGTTCGGCTTTGCGCTGATCACGTTGCGACTCGCCTGGCGCGTGGCGCCAACATGGGGCGCACGAGTTGCGGCGATTGCCCTTGCCGCGTTCATGGTCTTCGCCGTTCGCACAGCGACTTTCGATTTCGGGCAAACGCTCGTTACCTCGCTCGTCGCGCTCTGCGTGGCGACGCTGCTCGGGGCGCCGATCTTCGTCACGATCGGCGGGACGGCGCTGTTTCTCCTTCTGGCCCAAGGCGTTCCAGCCGCCTCGGTCGCCGTGAACCACTACAGCCTCGTGGTGAATCCCTCGCTTCCGGCGATCCCCATGTTCACGCTCGCCGGTTACCTGCTCGCCGAAAGCGGCGCGCCGAGGCGCCTTGTCGAAGTGTTCGACGCCCTGTTCGGCCAGTACCGCGGCGGCGCGGCGATCGTCACGGTGCTTGCGTGCACCTTCTTCACTTGCTTCACAGGCGCTTCCGGCGTGACTATCCTTGCGCTGGGAGGACTCGTCATGCCGCTGCTTGCCGGCGCGGGATACACCAACAAGAATTCGCTCGGGCTGGTCACGGCGGCCGGGCTGCCCGGTGTCATTCTGCTGCCGGCGCTGCCGCTCATCCTGTACGCCATCGTCGCGCGCGTCAGCATCGAGGACATGTTCCTCGGCGGCGCGCTGCCCGCGATGCTGATGACCGGCATCGTCCTTGCATGGGGCATCTTGCGGCAGCCGCGCCGCGTGCGAGATGCACGGCCCTTCGACTGGCCGCGCGCGCGCGCCGCGCTCGCCGCCGCGAAGTGGGAGCTGGGCCTGCCGCTCGTCCCGATCGTTTCACTGGCCGGCGGCCTCGCCACGCCGGTCGAAGCGGCGGCACTGACCGCGCTCTACGCATTCTTCATCGCCTCGGTCGCGCATCGGGACCTCCATCTCGTGCGCGATATCCCGCGGGTCATCGCGGAATGCGGCCTGCTGGTTGGCGGGATCCTCCTTATCCTCGGCGTGGCGCTCGGCCTTACCAACTACCTGGTGGACGCGCAGATTCCGGAGCAAATGGTCGCCTGGGTGAAACGGGCGATCGAGAGCCCGATCGTATTCCTGCTCGCGCTCAACGCGCTGCTGCTCGCGGCGGGCTGCCTCATGGACATCTTCACCGCGATCGTGGTGCTCGCGCCGCTCGTCGTGCCGATCGGCCTGGCGTTCGGCGTGCATCCCGTGCACCTTGGAATCATCTTCCTGGCCAATATGGAGCTCGGATATCTCACGCCGCCGGTCGGCATGAACCTGTTCTTCGCCTCGTACCGGTTCGGCAGGCCGATCGTCGAGATTTTCCGCGCCGTGCTGCCGCTCTTTCTTGCGCTCGGCGCGGGCGTTCTCATCGTCACCTACGTTCCCTGGCTGAGCACCGCTTTTCTTCCCGTGAGGAGCTGAGTATGCAAATCGACGCCGCAGGCACCACCCGCTGGAAATCGCTGCAGAACGTTCGCGTGGTGAAGGAAGAGATGCCCGATGCGAGCCGGGCGAGGGCGCCGAAAGCGGCGATCCACGTGCCTCAGGGCACGGAGCCCTACCGCGCCTACAAGCCGCGGCCGTTCACGCGCGCAGAGCGCGACCAGGTGACAATCCTCTTCGGCGGGCTGCACTGGAGGGCGGAACGCGTGATTCAGGGCTCGATGGAGAACCTCGGCTACCGGGCGCAGGTGCTGCCGACCGCGACCAAGGAGGACCTGCTCGCGGGCAGGGAACTGGCCGACATCGGGCAATGCTGCCCGACGAGCTTTACCACCGGAAACCTCGCCAACTTCCTCCGCACCGAAGCGCAACGGATCGGCGCCGAGGAGGTGGCAAAGAAGTACATCTACGTCACCGCCGGTTCCTGCGGCGCCTGCCGCTTCGGCCAGTACCACCAGAGCTACGAGCTGGCGCTGCGCAACGCCGGACTGGACTCCTTCCGCCTGTTCCTGCTCGACCAGGGAAACCTCGACCAGGGCGCGCAGGAGGGCGGCGGGCTCGAGCTCAACATGCCGTTCACGCTCGGCGCCGTCTGGGCGATCGTCCTCACCGACGTCGTGCAGGACATGGAATACCTGACGCGGCCCTACGAAGTGAAGCCCGGCGAGACCGAGCGCGCGGTGCGCGAATCGGTCGAGCACCTGTACGAGGTTTTCCGCCGTCGCCCGTACCGCGGCAGGAAATGGGCTCCGCTCTTGTGGCACCTCGGCACCGATTACTTCGCCAAGGCGATGCGCGAGGTGCGCAGGCACTTCGACTGCATCGAGGTGGACCGCACCCGCGTGAAGCCCGTGGTGAAGATCACGGGCGAGTTCTACCTCCAGACCGTCGAGGGCGCGCCGAACTACAACATCCACCGCTGGCTCGAGTCGGAGGGGGCCGAGGTCTACCCCGCGTCCATCACGATCTGGCTCGACTACCTGTTGCGCCTCGCGGGCCAGGAGTTCGAGGACCACATCGGCATCGAGCGCGGCGCGCGCGTGAAATTCGGCGCGGTGCGCGCCGCGCAGGCGCTGCTCAACTGGACGCACCGGCGCATGCGCCGCGCGATGGGCGGCGTGCCGCACGAAATGCCCGACCAGTACGAACTGCGCGGGCTCGCCGCGCCGTACTACCACAGCCGGCTGAACGGCGGCGAGGGCGACATGCTGGTTGGCAAGGCGCTGTGGGCCCACCGGCACAAGAAGGCGCACATGGTCTGCGAACTCTCGCCGTACTCGTGCATGCCGAACACCATGAGCATCGGCGCGATGGCCGGGGTGATCGGCAAGTACCCGGACCTGCTCTATGCGCCGCTGGAGATCAAGGGCGACGCCGAAGTGCACGCGCTCTCGCGCTGCCAGATGATCCTCACCGAGGCGAAGAAGCGCGCGCAGCGCGAGTTCGAGCAGGCGCTCGAGAAGACCGGGCTGGCCGCCGATGACCTGCGCGCCGCATCGGCGCAGAGTCCCGAGCTGACGCGCGCAACCTGGCGCCTGCCGCGCTACGGGGTCGCCGGCACCGCGGCAAACCTCGCGCTGCACGTGGCGGCGGGGAGGCGGCGATGATGATCGTCGGGCTCGATGTCGGATCCACCACGGTGAAGGCAGTGGCGGCCGAGAACGGGGCCGTCCGCTGGCAGGACTACCAGCGCCACAACACCAAGCAGGCCGAGATGGTGCTCGCGTTCCTCGAGCGGATGGAATCCGAGTGCGGCCTCGCCCCGGGGCGCGACCGCGTTTTTCTCACCGGCTCCGGCGCCGGGATCGTGGCGCCGTTCGTTGGCGGCAAGTTCATCCAGGAGGTTGTCGCCGTGTCTGCGGCGGTTGAGATGCTGCATCCGGAAGTGAACTTCGTGTCCGAGATCGGCGGCGAGGACATGAAGACCCTTTTTTTCGCGCCGAGCGGGGCCGGCAAGTCGAAGCAGGTGTACATGCAGTCCGCCTGCAGCGGCGGCACCGGGACCTTCATCGAGAAGACCGCGCGCAAGCTCCAGATCCCGGCGGAGCGCCTGGCACAGATGGGCTACGAGGGATATACGCTGCACAAGATCAGCTCCAAGTGCGGCATCTTCGCCGAGGCCGACTCGAACACGCTGGTGAAATCGGGCGTGCCGGTCGAGGAGATCATCGCCAGCCTGTTCGAGGCGGTGGTGTACCAGAACCTCGCCACCCTCACCAAGGGCAACACGCCGCTCCCGCAGGTGCTGCTGCTGGGCGGCCCGAACCTGTTCTTCAAGGGGCTGCAGGAAGCCTGGCAGCACCACCTCGCGAAGCTCTGGTCCGAGCGCGGCGTGGCGCTTCCCGACGGCGCAGATCCGTTGTCGCTCATCCTGGTGCCGGCAGAGGCGCTGTACTACGCGTGCCTCGGCTGCATCGAGATCGGCGGCGGCGAGCAGGGCGCGGTCGGCGCGTACGCCGGGCGCGAGAAGCTGCAGTGGTGGATCGAAAAGGGGCAGTGGGACGCAAAGGCAAAGGACGGCGCCAAGGGGCTGGTGGGGGACGAAGCCGATTTCGGCGAATTCATCAAATGCTACGGCGGGGAACGGACCTGCGTTCACGCGGCGCCGAGCGAAGCGCAGCGCGCGTCCCCCGTGCTCGTCGGCTGCGACTTCGGCAGCACTACGGCGAAGGCGGTGGTGCTCTCGGTCGAGCGGGAACTGCTTTTCAGCTGCTATGCGCAGTCGAACGGCAATCCGATCGAAGACGCGAAGGCGCTTACGCGCCAGGTGCGCGGCGCCGGGTTCGAGGCGATCGGTGCGCTTGCCATCACCGGCTACGGCAAGGACCTGCTGCGCGATATCGTCGGCGCCGACGTGGCGATCGTGGAGACCGTGGCGCATGCGACAGCGGCGCTGCACTACTTCCCCGACGCGGACGTGATTTGCGACGTCGGCGGCTGCGACGTGAAGATCATGCTCCTGCGCCAGGGCACGGTATCGGATTTCCGGCTCAACTCGCAGTGCTCCTCGGGAAACGGCGCCTTCCTGCAGGGGGTCGCCGAGCGCTACAACATCCCGCTCGATGAGTACGCCGGGCGCGCGTTCCAGGCGCGCGCGATTCCGGCGCTCGCGATGGGCTGCGGCGTGTTCCTTCAGTCCGACATCGTCAACCAGCAACGGAAGGGCTGGTCGGCCGAGGAGATCATGGCTTCGCTTGCCGCCGTGCTGCCGCTCAACGTCTGGGTATATGCGGGCCAACTCCAGAATCTCGCGGCGGCTGGCCGCAAGTTCGTGCTCCAGGGCGGAACCCACCGCAATCTTGCGGTGGTGAAGGCGCAGGTGGATTTCGTCCGCGACAAGGTTCCGAACGCGGAGATCGTGGTGCATCCGTACTCGGGCGAAGCCGGTGCGATCGGCGCCGCGCTCTGCGCAGGCGACTGGTTGAAGCAGGGCGCGCCGAGCCGCTTCCGCGGCTACGACACGATCGAAGCGCTCGAGTACACGAGCACGACCAACGAGCACACGACGTGCAAGTGGTGCCCGGTGAGCTGCAAACGCACCTTCATCGACGTGCGCCTGCCGGACGGCAAGGGACGCGCCTGGAGCAAGGTGCCGCTCGCGGCGGGCTGGGAGCGCGTCATCAGCGGCAATTCCTGTCCCAAGGGGCTGCTCGAGGACGTCAACGAGATGAAAGTGGTAAAGGCGAAGCTGGAGGAGACCAAGGATGCGTATCCTAACGTTGCCGAACTGGTTCGCACGCACGCGTTCCGCAGAGCCAGGGCCCCGGCCTGAGGGCGGGCACGAGGCGTCCGGCGCGCAAGCGGCGCTTGCCGGGGAGAAGCCGCGCGCGGCGCTGCGCGTCGGCATCCCGCGCGTCCTCAACATCTGGTCGACGCACCAGTTCTGGATCGGATTTCTCGACGCGCTCGGCATCGACGTGCGCCACATCGAGTTCTCCTCCGACACTTCGGAAGGCCAGGCGCGCGAGTTCGGCAAGGGCCGCGGCACCGTGGACTGCTGCTACCCGGTCAAGTGCATCTCCGGCCATTACGGCGAGCTCGTCCAGCTCAAGAAGCACAGGAAGATCGACATCCTGTTTTCGCCGATGATCTATTCGCTGCCCTCGTACCTCGGCTCCCACGTGCTCGCCGCGCTCGCCTGCCCGCGGGTCATGGCGGCGCCGGAGAACATAAAGGCCGGGTTCCTCAAGGAAAAGGACGTGTTTGCCGAGCATGGCATCCGCTACGCGGCGCCGCTCGTTTCGCTCGGCGACCGGCCGCTGGTGCCGAAGCAACTGTACCAGGGCATGAAGGACGTGATTCCGGGCCTGACGCTGGAGGAAACCCGGCGCGCGGTGCAGGCCGGCTTCTCCGCCCTCGATACCTTCAACGACGGTTTACGCGCCAAGGGTCGCGCGATCCTCGAATGGTGTGCGCGAGAGAACAAGCCCTGCCTGCTGGTCGTGGCGCGGCCCTACCACATGGATCCGGGCATCGGCCACGAGATCGAGGTGGACTTGCAGGCATACGGCTACCCGGTGCTCTGGACGCAATACCTGCCCACCGACCCGGATCTGCTCGGCTGGATGTTCGGCCCCGACATCGAGGCGGGCCACGCCAAGTCGCCGTTCGACATCGCCGACGTCTGGCCGTCTTCCTACAGCGCGAACACCAACGAGATCCTGTGGGGCGCGAAGTACGCGGCGCGCATGCCCTGGATCGCCTGCGTGGTGAGGATGTCGAGCTACGAGTGCGGCATGGACCAGCCCACATACTCGCCGGTGCAGCAGATCGTCGAGCGCTCGGGGACGCTTTTCTTCTCGTTCCAGGACCTCGATTCCACAAAGCCCGCGGGCTCGGTCAAGATCCGGGTCGAGACGATCGCGCACTACCTGGAGAAGCATTCGGCGGAGATCATCGCGAAGAAGAAGGCGGCGAGCCCGGCGCGGTGTCCGCTCATCCTTTGAAGTAACGCACCGGCGAAAGCCCATGCGTCGCTGGTGGTGGTCGGTGCCGCTCTGCGTGCTGCTTGTCGCCGCGGCCATCTACGGCGTGGCCATTCTGAGCGCGCAACCCGCGCCGGACCATGCGTTCTTCGCGCGCGCGAGCCCGAGGCCGCAAGTGATCGCACATCGGGGCGGTTCGCACCTGCGGCCGGAAAACACGCTTGCCGCCTTCTCCCACGCCGCGGAAGTTGGCGCGGACGTGCTCGAAACGGACGTTCGGCGCACGGCGGACGGGGCGATCGTTTGCCTGCACGATCCGGCCGTGGATCGCACGACCGATGGCCGCGGGCCGGTCGAGACGTTTACCCTGGCCGAGCTGCGGAAGCTCGATGCTGGCTATCGCTGGTCAGCCGACGGCGGGCGGACGTATCCGTTTCGCGGCAGGGAAATCCGCGTGCCGACGATCGACGATGTACTGGGAGGTTTCTCGGCGCTGCGGATGAATATCGAGATGAAGCCCGGCGATCCTGCCCTGGCGCAGTCGTTGTGCTCGCGGATCCGCAAGTTCTCGATGACGCGGAAGGTGCTGGTCGCATCGGTGAGCCACGACCTGCTCGGCGAATTTCGCCACGCCTGCCCGGAAGTCGCCACGTCGATGAGCGCTCGCGAGGCGCGAATCTTCGTCGGCCTCGCCCGCGCCTATCTTCCAGGCGTGTACAGTCCGGCCGCAGTCGCGCTGCAGATTCCGGACCGGCTCGGCGATGCGGTCATCGCTACGCCCGCGCTCGTCGCGGCAGCCCGCGGGCGCAACCTGAAAGTACACGTCTGGTCGGTGAACGACCCGGATCGGATGCGGGAATTGATCGCGCTGGGCGTGGACGGAATCATCACCGACCGGCCGGACGTGCTGGTGCATCACTTCACCCGAGCGCGGCGCTGATCGCCTCGACGCATGGCGCGCGCGCGAGCGCCATGCCGGCGCTCGTCCTGCCCGGTCCGACGCTACCGATCTTCATCGCGGCCTCCTCGATTGCGCGTCATCTATAATCCGCCGCAGGCGCTGGAGGAGTGCAGATCATGAGAAAGCCGCTTTGCGTCGCTGGGGCGCTGGCGCTGTCGGCGCATGCGCTCGTCGCAGTGGCGCGCCCGGAAGTCCAGGATCAGCTCTCCAAGCAGGCGTTCGAGGCCCGATCCTCGCCGGCCGCCGAACTTGCCGCGTACGTCCGCGAGCAGCTCGACGTCTGGGGCAAGGCGATCCGCGACGCGGGCATCCAGCCCGAATAGGGTGTGGACTGGATCGCCTGGAACCGCGCGCGCTACCGCGCCTACGCACCGCTCTACGACTGGTTTGTCGGGCGTTTCGGATTCATGGAGCGCGGCAGGCGCCGGGCGCTCGAACTCGCGGCGATCCGGCCGGGCGAACGCGTGCTCATTGTCGCGGCGGGAACCGGGCTCGACCTGCCGTGGCTGCCGCCGGAGGCCGATGTCACGGCGATCGACATCGCGCCGGCGATGCTCGCGCGGTTCAAGGCGCGTGCCTCGGCTCTCCGGCGCCAGGTGCGCGCGGAGGTCATGGACGCGGCGCGGCTCGATTTTCCCGATGCGAGCTTCGATTGCGTGCTGCTGCACCTTGCGATCGCCGTGGTGCCCGATCCGCTCGCGACGATCCGGGAGGTGGCGCGCGTTCTGCGGCCGGGCGGACGCGTATCGGTGTTCGACAAGTTCCTGCCCGACGGCGCGGAGGCTTCCGCCGCGCGGCGGGCGGCGGGGGCGCTTGCGCGCCTCATTGCGACCGATCTGAACCGCCAGCTCGGACCGTTGCTCGACGCGGGCGGCCTCGTGCTGCGCGAGCGCGAACCGGCCGGCATGGGATCGTTCTTCGTCGCCGCGCGCGCCGAAAAACCTAGCGGATGCGATCCGCAAGCGCTGCCGCGCCCATCGTCTCGTCAAGCGGCTGCACCTCCCTGAACGAGCGCAGCCAGGTCAATTGACGTTTGGCGAGCTGGCGCGTCGCCGCGACGCCTTGCTCGCGCAGCCGTGCCCGGTCGTACTCGCCCTCGAGATAGCCCCACACCTGGCGGTAGCCG
>Ga0209640_10001660_pt1 | contig 19102 bp, 18 predicted proteins | sample RifCSP10_1_FD_184018 | JGI IMG/M metagenome (GOLD analysis project Ga0209640, IMG submission 184018) | Soil microbial communities from Rifle, Colorado - Rifle CSP2_sed 10_1 (SPAdes) (version 2) | ecosystem: Environmental > Terrestrial > Deep subsurface > Rock core/Sediment | place: Rifle... | reverse complement strand
CAGGCGATGGCTGCATTCAAGGAAATCGTCGCCGCCAGCCGAGCAGTGGACGGCGTCATCAGCTTCGACATGGGCCGGGACCTCGCCGACCCCGACTCGTTCATCGCCATGGAGGTGTTCGAGGATCAGGCAGCGCTCGAGCGTCAGGAGTCGTTGCCCGTCGTCGAGAAGACGGTCGGTCTCCTCGAGGAGCTCCTTGCCGCCGAACCAGAAGCAACTATCTTCCACGTCTCCGCGTCCGAGCCGTGGGGGTCGTGAGGACCGACGCCGGGCGCGGGGCGGTCTCGTCGCTAGTCAGAACCGTTTAGGCCGGGGATCCAGTCCGTGCCGGCGAGGGGAACGCGCGCCATCGCAGCCGCCTCGACCGTGAGTGCGACGAGATCCTCCGGCTCCAGGTTGTGGACGTGCGACTTTCCGCACGCCCGTGCCAGCGTCTGAGTCTCGAGCGTGAGCACGCGGAGATAGTTCGCGATCTTCCGCCCGCCGACGACGGGGTCGAAACGAGCGGCGAGCTCCTCGTCCTGCGTCGAGATCCCGACCGGGTCGCGGCCGGCCTGCCAGTCGTCGTAGAAGCCCGCAGAGCTGCCGATCTTGCGGTAGGCCTCCTCGTACTCGGGACTGTTGTCGCCCATCGCGACAAGCGCGGCCGTCCCGATCGAGACGGCGTCGGCGCCCAGGGCGAGCGCCTTCGCCACGTCCGCCCCACTCCGGATCCCGCCCGACACGATGAGCTGCACGTGCCTATGCATTCCCAGCTCCTGGAGCGCTCCGACTGCGATCCGCGTGGCCGGGAGCGTCGGGATCCCCACGTGCTCGATGAAGACGTCCTGCGTCGCGGCCGTGCCGCCCTGCATCCCGTCGACGACGATCACGTCGGCGCCCGCTTTCACCGCGAGCTGCACGTCGTAGTAGGTCCGCGTGGCGCCGACCTTGACGAAGATCGGCTTCTCCCAGTCGGTGATCTCGCGGAGCTCGTGGATCTTGATCTCGAGGTCGTCGGGCCCCGTCCAGTCGGGGTGCCGCGAGGCGCTTCGCTGATCGATCCCCTTCGGGAGACTGCGCATCTCGGCGACCCGGTCGGAGATCTTGTGGCCGAGCAGCATCCCGCCGCCGCCCGGCTTCGCCCCCTGGCCGACGACCACCTCGATCGCGTCGGCACGACGAAGGTCGTCCGGGTTCATGCCGTATCGGGACGGGAGCAGCTGGTAGACAAGCGTCTTCGAGTGCTCGCGCTCCTCGTTCGTCATGCCGCCGTCGCCGGTCGTCGTCGATGTCCCGACCTCGGTCGCTCCGCGGCCGAGCGCCTCCTTGGCCGGCGCCGACAGGGCGCCGAAGCTCATGCCCGCGATCGTCACCGGAATCTTGAGCTCGAGCGGTCTTGTCGCGAAACGCGTCCCGAGAACCACGTTCGTCGCGCACTTCTCGCGATACCCCTCGAGCGGATAGCGGGAAATGCTCGCACCGAGAAAGAGGAGGTCGTCGAAGTGGGGCAACCGTCGCTTCGCACCGAAGCCGCGGATGTCGTAGATCCCCTCCCGCGCCGCACGCTGGATCTCCGCGATCACCGTGCGGTCGAAGAGGTACGACTCGCGGAGGCCCGCCGGACGCTGTGCTTCGGTGTCCATCAATACGCGCCTGCGTTGTCGATCTTGAAGTTGTAGAGCTGGCGGGCAGAGCCGTAACGCCGGAAGTCAGCAGGATCGGCGTCGATCCCTGCTGCGTCGAGCAGGCCGGCGACCTGTGCGACGTGCTCGTCGCGCATCTTCTTCTCGATGCAGTCGGCGCCGAGTCCCGCGACCGAGCCGCGCACGTAGAGACGCGCCTCGTAGATCGAGTCGCCGAGCGCATCGCCGGCATCTCCGCAGACGACGAGACAGCCCGTCTGGGCCATGAACGCGCTCATGTGCCCGACCGAGCCTCCCACGACGATGTCGATCCCCTTCATCGAGATCCCGCACCGAGAGGAGGCGTCCCCTCGAACGACGAGGAGCCCTCCGCGCCCGGTGGCGCCCGCCGACTGGCTCGCGTTGCCCTCGACCACGACCAGGCCGGACATCATGTTCTCCGCGATTCCCGTCGACGCGTTGCCGTGCACTCGGACCGTCGCGAGCTTGTTCATGCCGGCGCAGTAGTAACCGACGTGACCCTCGATCTCGACCTCGATCTCGGCGTCGAGCCCGCACGCGAGGGCGTGGGCGCCGCTCGGGTTGAGGATCCGGAAGCGACGGGGCTCGGGAGCCCTGCCCGCCAGGTCGTGTAGCCGCTGGTTGAGCTCGCGAACGGAGGTCGTCTCGAGGTCGACGACCTCGAGCTCGGCGGTATCGAGCGCGGGAAGGGACACTAGAGCTGCCTCCATGGTGAAGGCCCGCCGAAGAGCCGATGCTGGAGGGTGCGAGGCAAGGACGCAGGGAGCGCCCATGGCAGATTGCTATGGGCGCGACCGAGGACACCGCATCGTGCCCCCCAGCGCGGCTCGTCGGCATGGCCCTTTATCGTGGAGGTAGCTCTCATACCGGTGCCTTCTCCCAGACGTAGACGACGCCGGGCGCCGGCTCCCAGGCGCGAGCATCGGCTGCACCCGGCAGGACCGCGATCGACCGCCACTCCGAAGACATCGCCACCCAGTCGTCGGTCTCCGCCAGGACCGCCGGCTTGCACGCGATCGGGTCGCGCAGGACGGCGAACCCGTCGGCGGTACCCACGGCGAACGTGTAGAAGCCGTCGAGGTCGGTCAGGCAGCCCTCGAGCGCCTGCTCGAGAGTCGCACCCTCCCGCAGGCGCCAGGCGAGGTAGCCGGCGGCGACCTCGGTGTCGTTCTCGGTCTGGAACTCGATCCCCTCACGCCGGAGGTTCTCGCGCAGCCGATTGTGGTTCGAGAGGGACCCGTTGTGGACGAGGCAGAGGTCGAGCCCGGTCGAGAACGGGTGCGACCCTTCGGTCGTGACCCGGCTCTCGGTCGCCATCCGGGTGTGGCCGAGGGCATGGGTGCCCTGGAAGTCCTCGAGCGCGAATGCCGCTGCGAACTCCTCCGGAAGGCCCGTCTCCTTGTAGATCTCGATGACCTCGCCCGCACTCATGACGCGCAGGTCGGGCCGGTTCGCGCGGATCCAACTCTCCGCAGCGGCTGCATCGGCATCGACCACGAAAACGGCGTGGCTCGAGCGGATCGACGGCTCCTCGCACGCACCGAACGCATCGCGGAGGCCGTCCATTACCGCGCCCCAGTGCTCATGGGTGTCGGCCGAGTAGAGCGTCAGCTTGCTCCATCCGCTCGGCGCCGGGTCGCGGTAGACGGCAACCCCGGCTGAGTCGGGACCGCGACTCGACATCTGGACGAGCATCGCAGCGAGGTGCTCGCCGAGGTGTTCCTCGACCTCAGCGGACTTCGCGAACAGACCGACGATCCCGCACATCTATAGAAAGAATCTACATACTCAGATCGGCTTCATAGCCTTGGTTTCAACGATTTTGCATGAGTTTGCATGGAGCTTTCCTCCATATCTCTAGAATCGCGTGAGGTACTCCCGAAGCTCCCACGGGGTGACTTGCTCGTGGTAGCGATCCCACTCCTGGCGTTTCACTGCGATGCAGTAGTCGACGTAGTCCTCGTCACGGCCGCGTCCGAGCGCCTGGCGGAGAACGTCCGACTGCTTGAGCTCGTGGGTCGCCTCGAGCAGGTTCGCGGGAAGCGTCTCGAGTCCGCGCGACCGCAGCTCCTCGTACGGGATCGCGTAGAGGTTGTCCGTGTTCGGCTCCCCCGCGTCGAGCCCGTTCTCGATACCGTCGAGGCCGGCTGCGAGCACGGCCGTGGCCGCGAGGTACGGATTGCAGGAGCCGTCGATGGTGCGGTCCTCGATCCGCCCCGGCCCGGGGATGCGAAGCATCTGCGTACGGTTGTTGTAGCCGTATGAGATCCAGACCGGCGCCCACGTCGCGCCGCTCTGGGTAGTGCCGACCTTGAGGCGCTTGTACGAGTTGACGGTGGGCGCCGTCAACGCGCTGTACGCCCGTGCGTGCCTCTTGAGGCCGCCGACGAAGTTGTACGCCAGCTCGGAGAGCCCGAGCCCGCGCGGATCCGACTCGTCGAGGAAGAGGTTCGTGTCGCCATCCCAGAGCGACATGTGGAAGTGACAGCCGTTTCCGGTCAGGTGGGAGAACGGCTTCGGCATGAAGGTGGCGATCATCCCGTTCTGCTCCGCCAGTGTGTGCACCATGTAGCGGAAGAAGATCGCGCGGTCGCACGACACGAGAGCGTCGTCGTACGTGAAGTTCTGCTCGAACTGTCCGTTGGCGTCCTCGTGGTCATTCGCGTAGTTCCCCCACCCGAGGCCGTTGCAGTAGCGCGAGACGGTCGTCAGGAAGTCATACCGCCGGGTGAGTCCGGCCATGTCGTAGCAGGGCTTCTCGAGCGTGTCGTACGGATCCGCGATCTCGATCGAACCGTCGTCGCGCTGGGTGACGAGGAAGTACTCGAGCTCGAGCCCCATCCTGAACTCGAACCCCTTGTCGCGGGCGCGCGCGAGCATCCGGCGCAGGATCGTCCGCGGGCAGTAGGGCCACTCCTCGCCCTCGACCGTGACGTCGCATGCGAACCGCGCGAGATTCCCCTGCCAGGGAACGGGCACGTAACTCGCCAGATCAGGAATCGCCGCGATGTCCGGATCGCTCGGGACCTGCCCGATCTCGCCGGCGGCGAACCCGGCGAAGCCGGCGCCGTCCGCGAGCAGGCCGTCGAAGGCCTCGCGCGATCCGACCGGCACGAGCTTTGCGCTCGGCCGTGCGTACATGTCGACGAACTGCGCGAACACGAACTCGATGCCGCGGCTCTGCATGTCCTTCCAGATCGAATCGGCGGTTGCCGTCCCACCCATAGCTGCGCCTCCATCTGACGTCGGGGCCATACGCCTACCATCCTGGGGCTTTCGAGTGAAGGTGCGGGTTCCACACCTTCTCGGCGGCTATGTGTGCGGTTTAGCCGCCCCCGGCATTGCGCAAGACCGGAATCCGCTCGCGCGCAATTCCGGTCGCGCGAAGATCCCTAAAGCGCGTCCGCTTCGCGGCCCGCGGTGCTCGCGTCCGTGTGAGCCGTCCTTTCAGCGCGGCTTCGCTACTCCCGGGCGCGTAGCTCCGAGCGCCTGCTGGAGCTTCACCATCTTCACGGCGATCTCGATCAGCAGCCAGTCGTCACGGCGCAGATCGAGGCCGGAGAGCTCGCCTATCCGTCTCAACCGCTGGCGAAGCGTGTTCGGGTGGACGTAAAGCGCTTCGGACGTCGCGCTGATCGAGCCGTGTCGACGGAGGAACTCCTCCAGCGTCGCCACGAGCTGCGCTCCACGCTGCACGTCGTACTCGGCGAGCTTCGATACGGCGTCCACGGTCGTGTCGCGGATGCCGCCGTCGACTGCGACGCGGAGAAGGTACTTGTACGCGCCGAGATCTTCATAGGCGAGAACGGTGGGCTTCCCCTTGAGCACGACCGTGCCGAGCAGCGCCTGCTGCGCCTCGGCAAAGCCGTCGGCGAAAGCGGATTCCCCCTGGCACACGCTGGAGACGCCCACGGAGATCGGCTGCTCGAGATCGTCGTGCGCACGGCGGAGTCGCTCCAGAAAGGCGTCGCTGGAGGTCGTGGTGAGCTTGACGAGCGCACGGAGCGAGTCCTCGCGATGGTCGAAGAGCGACCCGGGAGCGGCGAGGCGGAGCGCGCGAGAGAGTGCCTCGCTCGCCGGCTCGGCGACGAGCACGACATGCGGCTGAGCCAGGTTGCAGCCAAGCCTCGCGGCCCGTCCTTCGAGGTCCCCACGAGGGCGACCGCCCGCGAGCTCCTCGAAGAAGTCCTTGATCAGGTTCTTCTCGGTGAGCTGCTCGATGACCTGGATCTTCTTGATCCCGACCGCGACCTGGCTCGCGACGGCACGGCCGAGCTCGACGCGGGCGCTGCCCTCCGCGACGAGCAGCCCGATGAGCTCGCCGTTCGCCACGAGCGGAACCGCGAGCCGGGTGCTGCGACCGCCCCGAGCGAGCTCCGGGCCCAGCTCCGCAAGCCCGAGCGTCTGCCGTGCGTTCCCCTGCTCCGGGTCGCTCGCGCGCCGATCGAGCTCCTCGCTCGCAGGGTCGAGCAGGTAGACATGGCACGCGCGCGCTGCAAGGAGTGGACGTGCGTCGGCGACGACGGTCTGCAAGAGCTCGTCGAGTGCGTCGGCGCGCGCGATCGCCTCGGCGAGCTCGGTGAGTTGCTCGAGCTCGGTGACGCGGAGCCGGGTCTCCTCGTAGAGGCGTGCGTTCTCGATGGCGCCGGCGACGAGAGAGGCCGACGTCACGAGAAACTCGACCTCGTCGTCGGAGAACTCGCGTGGCGCCTCCGTGTGGGCCATGATGACGCCGATCGCCTCGCCGTCGCGTCCGACGATGGGTACCGCGAGCAGCGACTGGAACCGCTCCTCTTCGAGCTCCGGGACGTACTTCACGCGCGGGTCGGCGAGCGCGTTCTCGCGAATGAATGCCGGCTCGCCGTGCTCCGCCACCCACCACGCAAGTCCCTCTCCGAGCTCGAGGGAGACCTTGCCCGTCTGGCGCACGTACGGAGGCGAGGCGGCGCGCAACACGAGCCTGGCGCCGCCGTCCTCCATGAGGTAGACGAAGCAGGCGTGGACGCCGCTCGCCTCCGACATCAGTCGGACCACGGCGCGAAGCACCTCCGTGAGCTCGAGCGACGACGCAACGGTCGAGACGATCTCGTGGAGGAACTTCTCGCCGGTTTGCAGCGGCATCGTGCCGGATCGTATGCCGCCGCAGGCCGCCGAGTCCAGTGGCGAACTAGTGGAGCGCAGCGGCGCCCGCGTGCCGGGCATACGCACCCGTTTCGAGAATCTCCGCGATCTGGCCGATCGCGAACGAGATCTCGTCGTCCGAGTTGTAGAAGTGCGGCCCGATGCGGATCCCGGCGCCAGGGCGGTAGTCGCAGAGGATGTCTCGTTCCTCAAGCTCGGCGTGGACGGACGCGGACTCGGGCACATCGACCGTGACGGTGCCGCCACGGCGCGCAGGGTCGCGCGGGCTCCGCACCTCGAAGCCAGCAGCGTCCGCAAGATCGATCAAGAGCTGCGTCTGGCGTAGCGAGCTCTCACGGATCCGCGCGATGCCGACCTCCTCGACGAGGTCGTAGCCCGCGGTGGCGGCATAGTGCGCGGCCGGGTTCGGCGTCCCTGTCAGGAAGCGCGCCGCCCCGCCTGCGTACTCCATCTCCTCCTCGAATGCAAACGGCCGCGCGTGCGCCTGCCAGCCGATGTAGGTCGGCTGTAGTTGCTCGGCGAGGTCCGGGCGGACGTAGAGCCAGCCGTTCCCCGGGCCACCGCAGAGCCACTTGACCGAGCCGCCGACCGCGAAGTCGACCTCGAGCGCAGTGACGTCCAGGGGGACGATCCCGGCGGACTGGTAGCAGTCGAGGATCACGCGGGCGCCCACCTCGCGCGCGCGGCGCACGATGGGCTCGACGTCCTGGATCTCACCCGACTTGAAGACGACGTGGCTGATCGGGACGAGGAGCGTCCGCTCGTCGATCCGATCGACGATCTCCGCGTCGTCCTTACACACGACGACCTCGAGATCGGGCTGCGCCTGGTAGAGGTAGCGGACGGACGGGAAGTTCCCGCGCTCGTAGACGACGCGGTTCCGAGCCGGGTCGACAGGGCGGAAGCAGGACAGCGCGACCGCCTCGGCGATCGAGACGTTCTGGTGCATCACGGTCGACCCCGGCGGTGCGCCGATGATGCGGCCGACCTGATCGCCGACCCGCAGCGGCGTCTCCCACCAGCCCTCGGCCCACGAGCGGATCCCCCGCTCCGCCCACATGCGCGCGTACTCGGCAAGGTGATCCGCAGCCTTCCGAGGCATCGCACCGAGTGAATGGCTGACGAGATACGTCGTGTGCGCGAGAATCGGGAACTCAGAGCGGTAGGCGAGGAGGTCGTGCATGAGCGGGAGTCTGCCCGAGATGGGCGATTGGGACTCGGTCTTCGACGACACCTACCTGCGAACGTACCTCCCGTTCGTCGACGAGGAGCGCACGCGTGCAGAAGCGCTCGGCGCCGCCTCGCTGGCCGGGATCGAGCCGGGCGCCGAGGTGCTCGACTGCCCTGTCGGCTTCGGCCGTCATGCGTTCGTTCTCACCGAGGCCGGATACCGAGTCACCGGGCTCGACAGGTCCGAGACGTTGCTGGGGGAAGCCGAGCGGCGCCGCGGAGGCGAGGAGTGGCCGCGGCTCGTTCGCGGGGACTACCGCGCGTTGCCGTTTCCGGACGCCAGCTTCGATGCGGTCTTCAACCTGTTCACGTCGCTCGGGTATCTCGAGCGCAACGAGGACGTGGCCATCCTCGGCGAGTTCCGGCGCGTCCTGCGGCCCGACGCAACGTTGATCGTGGAGACCACCCACCGGGACGCCCTCGCCCACGGATCCGTGTCACGTTCGTGGGACCGCCTTCCAGACGGCTCGCTCTTCCTCCAGGAACACCAGCCCGACTGGGCGACGGGTCGGTTCTCGACGCTCCATCTCGTCGTCTCGCCGGGCGGCGAGCGTATCGAGCGTCGGTTCGTCCACCACGCGTACACCGTGACCGAGTGGCTCGCGATGCTGCGCGAGGCGGGCTTCGCGGAGTCGGAAGCGTTCGGCGGCTGGGACGGCGCCACGGCGCCGACCCCTGCGACATGGCGACTGATCCTGCGCGCCCGCTGATGCCGATCGACTAGCGTGCGCGCTCGTGCGCGTTCGCTTCGACCGCTTCTACACCTACGCCGAGCTGACGGAGATGCTCGAGGCGTGGGCATCCGAGTTCCCCGGCCTGTTCCGGCTCGAGTCGATCGGAAGCTCGTACGAGGGCCGGGAGATCTGGCTCGCAACCGTCACCAACCTCCAAACGGGACCGCCGGAGGAGAAGCCCGCCGTCTTTCTCCACGCGCAGATTCACGCGGTCGAGTACACGGGGACGACTGCCGCGCTCAACCTGCTCGACCGGCTGCTCCACGACTTCGGCGAGGACGACCGCGTCTCCCGTGCGCTCGATACACGCTGCTTCTACGTCGTCCCGCGCACGAACCCGGACGGCCCCGAGGCCGCACTCGCCGATGGCCGCTTCCGCCGCTCCAGCGTTCGACCCTACCCCCACGAAGAACCCAAGGACGGGCTCCACCGCGAGGACGTCGACGGCGACGGCCGCGTCCTCTTCATGCGCATCCCCGACTCGAACGGCTCCTGGAAGGCGCACCCCGACGACCCGCGCCTCCTCGTCGCCAGGCAGCCGGACGACGCCGAGGGCGAGTGCTTCCGCGTTCTGCCGGAGGGCATGATCCGCAACTGGGACGGAGTGACGATCCGGATTGCGCCCGTTCTCGAGGGACTCGACCTGAACCGGAACTGGCCTGCCGAGTGGGCGCCCGAGGGCGAGCAGCAGGGGGCGGGGCCGTACCCGACGTCCGAGCCCGAGGTGCGGGCGCTGGTACAGGCGATCGTCGACCGGCCGAACATCACCTCGTACGTCGGCTACCACACCTTCAGCGGAGTCCACCTGCGCCCGTGGTCGGGCCGCTCGGACGACGACTTCCCCGTCCCCGACCTGCGCGCGTTCAAGCTCATGGGTGAGGAGGCGACGCGGCTCACCGGCTACCCGGCGATCTCCATCTTCCACGACTTCAAGTACCACCCGAAGATGGTCATCAAGGGCGGCGACATCGACTGGATCTACGACCACCTCGGTGCGTTCGCCTGGGTGACCGAGTTCTGGAGCCCGCAGCGCGCCGCCGGCCTCACCGACTACCACTTCATCGACTGGATCAGAGAGCACCCGCCGGAGGACGACCTCGCTCTCGTCTCACTCGCCGACGAGCTCGGCGAGGGCTATGTCGACTGGTACCCGTTCGATCATCCGCAGCTCGGCCCGGTCGAGCTCGGCGGCTGGGACATCGTCCACTTCTGGTTCAACCCGCCGCTCTCACGCCTCGAAGACGAGGTGAAGCCGCATGCGGACTTCGCGCTCTTCCTCGCTCTCGTCTCGCCGCGCCTCGAGGTGCGCTCGTTCGAGTCGACTCCGGTGGGAGAGGGCGCCTATCGCCTCCGGCTCGTGCTCGAGAACACCGGCTGGCTCCCGACGAACGTGACGGAGAAGGCTCTCGAGCGAAAGGCGGTGCAGCCGATCGAGGTCTCACTCGAGCTCCCCGAGGGCGCGCGCGTCGCGACGGGGAAGGAGCGCGAAGAGGCGGGGCAGCTTGGCGGGCGGGTCGAGCGGCGCTCGATCACGTGGTGGGGAGTAGACCATTCGACGAGCGAGCGGACGAAGGTCGACTGGGTGGTCGAAGCGAAGGCGGGCGACCGCGTGAGCGTCGTCGCACGCCACGACCGTGCCGGGACGGTCCGCGCCGAGCTCGTTCTGTAACGCAGCGTCGGGATCCGCTCGCGCGGATCTCGACGCGCTGAGAATCCCTGAAGGCGGCTGCCTCGCAGCCACTGTGTGCCCGAGGGCCTGGAGCCAGCGTGCTCAGAGCCGCTTCAGCATGTGCACGTCCTCGGGCTCCAGCTCGAAGAGCTCCGGAAGCGGATCGACCATGGCCTCGAAGCCGCGCCGCTTGTAGAAGCGCACGGTGTTGAGCGACGGCGTCGCGGAGACGACCATGGAGGTTTCGCCCGCCTCCCGCGCGATCCGTTCCAGCTCGTCCGAGAGCCTGCCGCCGATCCCCCGCGCCCGATAGCCGGCGCTCACGTGGAGGTAGGCGAGTTGCGCGACGTCGGGACGGACGTGCAGCGTCACGAGGCCGATGCCGACGAGATGGTCCCGGTCGAACGCCCCGAGAGCGATCGAGCCCGCCCGCACTCGCTGCTCGAGTGCGACCCGTTGCGCAGCGACCGAGTGCTCACCGTCTCCCTCGGGATCCCATGCCGGTGCACTCCAGTCACCCGTCTGCAGCTCGAGCCGGGAGCCGTGCTGCACATAGAGCGCGTCGATCTTCTCGGTTCGGTCGATGTCGCCGACGCGAGCGAGCTCCGCGAAGGCGAGCCGCCTGTACGAGATCGAGTCGTCAGTGCTCGTGTGCCACCTCGCCCGACTCGGCCGCGCGAACGGTTCGCCACGAGTCCCAGGTGATCTTCAGGATCACGAGCGTGATCGCGAGGCCCACGATCGGGTCGGCGAGCTCGGCGCCGAGCGCGACGCCGACAGCGCTCACAACGACGCCGAGGGAGACGAAGCCGTCGACGCGAGCGTGGTTTCCGTCCGCGACCAGCGCCGGACTCGCGAGCCTGCGCCCGGCGCGTAGCCGCACTTGGGCCGCGAGCTCGTTCCCGAGGAAACCAACGACCCCGGCGGCCGCGAGGGCACCGAGATGTGAGAGCGGCTGCGGGTCGATGAAGCGAAGGATCGTCTCGTAGAGCGCGACGCAGGCGGAGACGAAGATGGCGAGGACGACGAACAGGCCGGCGATCCTCTCGGCCCGGAACGAGCGCATGAAGAACGCGATGCCGACGGGAATCGCCGTCGCGGCGTCGCCGAAGTTGTGGATGAGGTCGGCGAGGAGCGCGACCGATCCCGTGACGACGAAGATCGCGACTTGAACTAGGGCCGTGGCGCCGAGGATCGCGAGACTCCACCCCACGGCGCGGAGGCCCGCTCGAGAACGCATGATCGACCGGTCCACGAGTCCGTGGGAATGGCCGTGCCCTCCGTGGTGATGACCATGACCGTGGTGGTCGTGGTCGTGCTCGTGGTCGCCGTGCGCGTGCGGGCTCACGACGCCTCCGGGAGATCGAGCGACCGCGCCGCGAGCCCGAGACGCACATGCTGGACGTGGAAGACGGCCTGCTCGAGCAGGTCGCCCACGTGCGGGTCGTGCAACGCATACACGGTTCGTCTGCCGACGCGTTCGCCCACGACGAGCCCGAGATGCCGGAGGAGTCGCAGCTGATGCGACACGGCGGACTGCTCCATGCCGACTGCCTCGGCAAGCTCGCCGACCGGGCAGGGCGACTCGTGCAGCCGGGCGAGGATGCGGACCCGGCTTCCCGCCGCGAGCGCCTGCATCGTCTCCGCCACCTGACGTGCCGTCTCGGCATCCAGCAGGCCACGCCTCGCACTACCGCTCACGCCATGGCTCATTATAGGATCATATGCACAATCGTTCATCAGTCGTCGCACGACCCCGGAAGGAACGCGTACACGGTCCGGCGAAGACGACACGGGCCTCCGATGACGGCGCTCCGAACCGTTGGCATCTTCCTCGTCGCCGTGCTCGCCGAGCTCGGAGGGACGTACGCGGTCTGGCGCTGGCTTCGCGAGGACGCGACTGCGCTCCTCGCGGTCGTCGGCCTGTCGGCGCTCTTCGCCTACGCGGTCGTCCAGACTTACCAGCCCGAGGATCGCTACGGACGGGTCTTCGCCGCCTACGCAGGCGTGTTCCTCATCGGTGCCACGCTCTGGGGATGGTTCGTCGACGGTCGGCGTCCCGACGCCTTCGACGTGATCGGCGCCGGCATCGTTCTCGTCGGGATCTTCGTGATTCTCGCGGGCCGGCGGGTCTTCGCCTGACTGGGGAAGCCCGCTTGCTGCAAGCTGCAACCCAATGAGGGCGATGGTGCTCGACGCGGGGCGCACGCCGCTCCGCCTCGCGGATCTCTCCGACCCCGAGCCGGGGCCCCGGCAGATCCTGCTTCGGGTGCGGGCCTGCGGCGTCTGCCGAACCGACCTCCACATCGTGGACGGCGACCTCGCGCAACCGAAGCTCCCGCTCGTTCCAGGCCATCAGATCGTGGGCGAGGTGCTCGATGACAGCTCGCGATTCGAGCCCGGCACGCGTGTCGGGGTCCCGTGGCTCGGCTGGACGTGCGGGGAGTGCCGCTACTGCCTCACAGGCAGCGAGAACCTCTGCGACCGTGCCCGCTTCACCGGCTACGACATCGACGGCGGATACGCGGAGCTCGCGGTCGCGGACGAGCGCTACTGCTTCGCGCTTCCGGAGGGTTATGCCGACGAGCAGGCGGCACCACTTCTCTGCGCAGGACTGATCGGATATCGCTCCCTGCGCCTCGCTGGTGACAGCGAGGCGATCGGCCTGTACGGCTTCGGAGCGTCCGCGCACATCGTCTGTCAGGTCGCCGTGGCCCAAGGACGGCGCGTGTTCGCCGGAACTCGCAAGGGCGACGCCGAGACCCAGGAGTTCGCCCGCTCGCTCGGCGCGGCCTGGGCCGGCGACGCGGCCGCCGGGCCGCCGGAAGAGCTCGACGCCGTAATCGTCTTCGCGCCCGCAGGCGAGCTCGTTCCGGCCGCGCTCCGCCACGTGCGAAAGGGCGGCGCGGTCGTGTGCGCCGGAATCCACATGAGCGACATCCCGTCGTTCCCGTACGAGCTCCTCTGGGGCGAGCGGGTGATCCGTTCGGTCGCCAACCTGACCCGGGCCGACGGCGAAGAGTTCCTCGCGCTCGCTCCGACCGTGCCCGTGCACACCGAGGTCGAGACGTTCCGGCTCGAGCAGGCGAACGAGGCACTCGACCGGCTCCGGCAAGGCGCGCTCCGCGGCGCCGCAGTCCTCGTTCCCTAGCAGACTCGCTTCAGCAGCAGTCCGCGCAGCCCTCGCCGCGCCAGCTCTGGACTCCTTCCCGGACCGCAACCCCGGCCACGACGAGCGCGGCGACCGGATCGAGCCACCAGAGACCGAAGAGCGCATTGCCCACCAGCCCGACGAGGACAGCTCCGGCCAGGTACGCGCAGAGCAGGTTCTGCGTTCCCTCTCCGCGAGTTGCGACTGAGCCGAGAGTGTCGGCAAGACGGCGCTTCGCAACGCCGAGAAGCGGCATGCCCACGAGGCTTGTCGTCACGAGCGCCATTCCGAGCCAGCTCGTCTCGGGTCGCTCACCCGTGGCGAGGTTGTGGAGCGCCTCCACCGTCACGTAGGGGGCGAGCAGGAAGAACTGGATCGCGACGAGCTTCTGGGCGCGCCGCTCGGCGCTCTCGGAGTGCAGTCGCCGCCCGGTGAAGCGCCAGACGATGACGAGGCTGGCGAAGCCTTCGATGGCCGAGTCGAGCCCGAACGCGACCAGCGCGATCGAGCCGGCCAGGATGCCGGCAGTGACAGCGATCGCGCCCTCGACCCCCATCCAGGCGAGCGAGATCCACGAGAGAGTTCGGGCGCGGCGCGCAGCTCTGAGCCACTCGGCACTGGGATCGGCCCGAGACGGCCGAGCGACGACGGAGAGCTCGGGTGCGCTCACGATCCCATCTTGCCGAAGCGGCTGAGCTCGACGAGGCCGGCTTCCCCGACATGGTCGACCTGAAGCGTCGTGTGCTCGATACCGAACTCGTCGCCGAGAAGACGCTCGAGCTCGCGACGCCGCAGATGGCAGTCCTCCCCGCGACCCACGAGCACATGCGCCGAGAGCGCGGGAAAGCCGGACGTGATCGTCCAGATGTGGAGATCGTGGACCTCGACCACGCCGGGGGCGGAGGCAAGCCTCGCGCCCACCGCGCGGGTCTCGATGCCCTTCGGCGCTGCCTCGAGCAGGATCGTGGTCGCATCGCGGAGGATCGACCACGAGCTTCCGAGGACGAGCACGCCGATGAGGATGCTCACGAGCGGGTCCGCCGCGAGCCAACCGGTCGCGAGGATGATCACGGCCGCGGCCGCAACGCCGAGAGAGCCGAGGAGATCGGCGAACACGTGCCGAAAGGCAGCCTCGACGTTCAGGCTGTGGCGGCGCGCGCGATGCAGGATCGCCCCCGCGGCGACGTTGGCTCCGATCCCGACGATGGCGATGACGAGCATCCAGCCACCGAGGACGTCCGGGGGGTCCTCGAGACGCAGAGACGCCGCGAAGAAGATCCAGATCGCGAGCGCGACGAGCGTGACCCCGTTCGCGAGCGCGGCGAGCACCTCTGCCCGCTTGTAGCCGAAGGTCCGTTCGGGCGTCGCCGGCTTCGCGGCCAGCCAGACTGCCACGAGAGCGAGGGCAATCGAAACGTTGTCCGACAGCATGTGCACCGCGTCTGCAAGAACCGCGAGGCTCCCGGTCAGGATCCCGCCGACGACCTCGACGACGGTGAAGCTTGCGGTTATCGCAAGGGCGAGTACGAGCGCATGGCGGTTCGCCGTGCCTGCACCGTGCTCGTGACCCATCCCCATGGATGCAGTTCTACCGGCCAGACCGAGCCGCGCTCGGCCCGGACTGGACCGGAGGCGGCGTCGCGTTCGTGAGCACGGCCGCCGCGAGGAGCACTGCCAGCGCCACGAACGTCTCGCCGACGAGACTGGGGCGCACGCGTGGCTGCTCGCCCGCCTCGAGGCGCGGCCGGACCAGGAAGTGGTGGACTCCGCCCCAGGAGAGCGCGAGCCCGACCACGGTGAGCTTCAGAAGCAGCACGAGGCCGTAGTCCGTCTCCCACACGTCCGCGAGCGCGGGTAGCCGGACGAGGGCGAGGTACGCCCCGGCGAGCACCATCACGGCGACGAGCCCGACAGCCAGTCGGGAGAAGCCGAGGAACGCGCGGGCGCGCAGCGCCGGAGCGCTCGGCCAGACGAGGAACGCGAGCGCGAATAGTCCCCCCACCCAAACGGCGGCCGAGACGAGATGGAGCCAGTCCGCGAGCTCCGACACCTTCGTCGAGTTCGGCTCGGTCGCCTGGTGGCCGGAGAGCGAGATACCGGATGCCAGAACCAACGCGAGCGCGAGCGCGGGTGGACGGAATACGAGCAGGTCGCTGACCCACGCGAACAGGAGCAGTGTGGCCACGACCCCGAAGCCGAGCGTCAGCGCGAGGAACGCGATCCCGAAGCGGGTCTTCTCGGCGAACGGCTGGAGATCGCCGTAGAGCAGGTCTGGAAGCGGCAACTGCAGCGCATTCGATGCCCGGAGGACGAAGGCGGCGATCCCCACGTTGATCACAGCAAGGGCCGCGACCGTCGTCACGAGATGAAATCGCCGCTCGAGGGGCTCAGGGACAGGGCCACGCAGAACGAGCAGCCGAAGCGAGAGCGGACCGATCAAGAGCGCGAGCGCCGCGAAGAACAGCCAGCGCGAGAGATCGTCCTTCCACGTCGTCGCGCCTGCGCCGACTGCCTCCGTGGGCGGCGGAGCCGTGACACCGACACCGAACGTGAACACCCCTGCAGGTGAATGCCCGTCCTGGCCACTCACGCGCCAGCGCACCGTGTACGCCGAGCCTCGAGCGAGCCCGGAAACCGGAGCGATGACCACCCGGCCTCCCGCGGCAGAGCGCGCCGGCGCGGACAGTACGCCTCCGTCACGCGCGAGAACGCGGACGGCATCCACGGAGATCAGCACCGGCTCGCTGAAGCGCAGCTCGATCTGCGAGGGGGCGGACTCGACGGTGGACTGCTCCTCGGGGCTCGCACCCATGAGCACGACGTGACCGTGCGCAACAGCGGGAACCACGAGCGCGCAGGCGAGCGCTGCGAGAACGACGAGAGGACGCCTCATCCTCCGGCGATACCTCCGAACCGGCCGAAGATGGGCGCTGCATCGCGGTCCGCGAAGAGGAGGAGCGCGAGGACGATGAACGTCAGCGCGAAGCCCGTCCTCCACACGAGCCACCTCGGACGCAATGCGTGGCCGATCGGGAACAGCGCCGCGACCACGAGCATCCAGCCGATGGCGTGGTGGAGGAAGGCCGCGCGGGAGTAGAGCCACGGATTCGGCTCATGCACGAGGAACGCCGCACCCGAGACGAGCAGCGCCGCGGCTGTCACGAGCGACCAGCTCGGGCTGCGCAGCTTGCCGCGCACGACGGCGAGCTGAAAGCCCCCCGCGATCATCGCGGCCTCCGCCCAGAGCGCGTGGGCGAGCAGGTGGATCGTCGAAAAGGTCGAGAAGATCGTGATGACCCAGAGGAGGACGCCCGAGCCGAGGGCGAGCGAGGGCCACAGGTAGGCACGCCACGGCCGCCGCCGGAAGACCGGCGTACCGACGATCACTTCGGATACGAGAACCAGGCCAAGCAGGAGCACGAACGAGCCGGCCAGCCAGTGCGCGGTCTCAGCTCGCGGGACCATGTTCCTCGGCTTCGAGATCCTCGACGAGCCCGGGAGCGATTGCGATCGCGTACACGAGCCCCACGACGACGACGAGGAGCGGCGGCTGGACGAGGTAGTCGTACAGCCCTTTCCCATCCGCATGCATGAAGACGACGCGGTAGGGCTGTGCAATCGCCCACACGAAGCCGGCGAGCATCGTGATTGGCCCGAGGATCTGAACCGTGCGCACCTTCAGCCGCCGATGCGCGGCCGGCCGCGGACGCGGACGCGGTACCTCACGCTCCGGGATGCCGGTCGCGATCTCCGAGCTCACCCACCACCTCCGTCCGAACAGTCTCGCCCGACAGGGGTGAGCTGCGCAACCCACACCGGCCGGCCAGGGTCCCGTGGAGTCTGCGGACTGTTTAAGAATTGCTTCACGCCCGGCCTCTTCATTCGAGCGGATCTCCCCGGCATGATCCACCCATGCGCCGGAGGATCGTCGCAATCGTTGCCGTCGTTGCCGTCGCCGCATCGGCAGTGGTGGTGGCTGTCGCGTCGACAACGGCCGCCGGCCTGCCGTCGTACACCGACGGCTACCAGAAGTGGCCGCGAATCAACAAGAAACCGTTCACGAGGTGCGGCCCCCCGTGTGCACACGGCGGAATCAAGAACGTCTACGCGAGCAAGAAGAAGGTGGGCGCGAGGTACCCGAACGGCACCGTGATCGTGAAGTCGATCGCGCAGCCAGGCCAGCAGGGAATGCCCAACCAAGTCGCGGTGATGCGGAAGATCAGCGGTCGGTGGCGGTACGTCGAGTACCAGCTCTCCGGCAAGCGTTACTCGGAGATCGGGCAGGGTCAGTTCTGCGCCTCCTGCCACGCGCAGGCGAAGGCGAACGACTACGTCTTCACGAAGTAGCTGCGGCTCACGACGCCGGCCTGACGCGCCTGAACGCATCGATCGCGCGCTCGAGGTGCTCGGGCTCGAGGGCGGCCGACATCTGGACACGGACACGCGCCGTCCCCTCCGGAACGACCGGGAAGCCGAAGCCGGTCACGAAGACGCCCTCTTCGAGCAGCCGCTCGGAAAGCGCGATCGCCTCCGCTGTCTCTCCCACGATGATCGGGATGATCGCAGCCTCACCGTCGAGCGGCCGGTAGCCGGCTTCGACGAGCATCTCCCTGAAGGCCCGCGTGCTCTCGCGCAGGCGCACGAGAAGCTCGGGTTGCTCGAGCATGAGCTCGACGGCCCGGCGCGCGCTGCAGGCGACGGTCGGGGGGAGCGCGTTCGAGAAGAGCTGCGGCCGTGACCGCTGCGCAAGGAGGTCGCACACCTCCTCCGACGAGGCGACGTACCCGCCGGCGGCGCCGCCGAGCGCCTTCCCGAGCGTTCCGGTGATGACGTCCACCTCGCCGAGAAGCCCGAAGTGCTCCACGGTCCCGCGTCCTGTCTCCCCGAGGACTCCCACGCCGTGCGAGTCGTCCACGATCACGACCGCGTCGAACTCGCGGGCGAGCTCGGCGATCTCGGGCAGCCTCGCGAGGTCTCCCTCCATCGAGAAGACCCCGTCGGTGACGATCAGCTTGCGCGCGTCACGCGGCGACGACGCGAGCCCGTCGCGGAGCGCGCCCATGTCCGAGTGCGGGTAGATGACCTTCTTCGCGGGCCGCGAGAGCCGGATCGCGTCGATCAGGCTCGCGTGGTTGAGCTCGTCGGTGAGGATGACCGTCGTGTCGTCGGTGAGGCTCGGGATCACGGCCTCGTTCGCGTTCCAGCACGAGACGTAGCTCAGCGCTGCCTCGGTGCCCGAGAGGTCTGCGAGGGCGCGTTCGAGCTCGTGATGGGGCTCGAACGTGCCGCAGATGAAGCGAACCGAGGCCGTCCCCGCGCCGTAGCGCTCGAGTCCTTCGATCCCGGCCCGAACGACCTCGGGATGGGACGCAAGCCCGAGGTAGTTGTTGGAGGAGAGGACGACGACCTCGCCGCGTCCCGCCATCTTCACGACAGGCCCCTGCGGTGACTCGAGTGTCAGGAAACGCTTGTACGTACGCGCCTCGCGAAGCGCGTCGAGCTCCCCTCCCACCTGCTCGTTCAGCACTAC
>Ga0209640_10001658_pt1 | contig 19110 bp, 19 predicted proteins | sample RifCSP10_1_FD_184018 | JGI IMG/M metagenome (GOLD analysis project Ga0209640, IMG submission 184018) | Soil microbial communities from Rifle, Colorado - Rifle CSP2_sed 10_1 (SPAdes) (version 2) | ecosystem: Environmental > Terrestrial > Deep subsurface > Rock core/Sediment | place: Rifle... | reverse complement strand
GCCCCTCCGGCGGGGGAACGCCGCCCGGCCAGGATCTTGCTCGTGTACGTCACGATCTCCTCTCCCCGCTGGTTCGTCATGCGCTGGGTCATCGCGATGTCCGGCTCGACCTTGGCGGGCGGGGAATCCAGCGCGGCACTCGGCACACATATGCCTCATACGACGACCCGAATCGTTTCCGCAGCAGCGGCTCCTCCAGCAGCACGACCTGCATGTGGGCCAGCGGGAGCCCGAGCAAGAACAGCAGGAACACGCCCGTCGACGACAGCGCAATGGCGAGACCGAGGATGGCCCCCGCGAGGCACGCGGCGACGGGATTGCGCACCCAGCGGTAGGGACCGCTGGCGACGAACTCGCGCGGCGGATCGAATTCCACGAACGGGCCGCGGCCGCGGCTGCTGAGCACGTACGAACAGAAGATGTACATGCCGAGAAAGCCCACGAAGAGAACCACCCCTACGATCCGCAGCCGGCCGATCTCGATATGCCAGCCCGGCGCGTACTCGTCGATCCGGTACGCGAGCCACGGCAACGCGACGAGCATGAAGGAGAGAAAGGACACGCCGTAGCAGAGCATCCGGATACGGAGAGGGATGCGCTCCAGGACGCGCTGGAGGGATGAGAACCCGTTCTCGTTCGTGGCTATCCTGACCGCCCCTTGCTAGCGCGCCCCGTGCGCGCCGCCGGAATCGGGTGAACCCACAACGCGAGGCGCCCGGTTAGACGCGCGCACTGCTGGCGGGCGCGGCCCCGGGGAACCAGCGGATCCTCGACGCTCCCTCAGCCACCGGGGCGGCCAGGATCTCCCGCGAGCCAGAAGGCGAGCCCGAGGGCGGCCAAGCCCACGAGGTGAGGCCACACGGGAACAGTCACCCCAGTCTCCATCCGCACCCGGATGGCGCCGATCAACAGCGGGATCAGCGCCGTCAGAGCGACCACGAGGATGGCCCAGCGCGACCAGCTCTCGTGCCTCGCAAAGGGAATGGCCAGCAGCACAGCCAGGGACACCGCCGTAGAGACTCCCACCAGACCCGTGCCCTTCATCAAGGTCAGCATCAGCGTCCGGGCCGACGGCGGGAGATCGTTCCATGCCGCGCCGAGGACGCGCAGGTGGTGGGGCATGAGATCGGTCGAGATCAGATAGCGCACACCCACACCGAGCATCACGGCGGCAACCAGCCAGTTGAGACCGGCCGCGATCGCAAACCTATACGTCATCGGTCGTCCAGGGTGGCCATGATACCTTCCAGCGGACGGCAGTCGAACCGGGGGCCCAGTTCATCCCGGAGCCGGTCGAACACGTCCCGCAGCCCTTTGCTTCCCAGCTTCCGCATCTCCTGCAGCGGATCCAGCTTCAGGCCGAGTATGTCGATCATCCCGAGGGACAAGTCGCCCAAGTCACCCAGCCCTTCCTGCGCCACTTTGAGCGCGGAGAAGTAGATCGGAAATATCAGACGTTCGTGCAATGCCATCTCGTCCGATCGCGCGTCAGCGGGGGTATGGGTCTGCGTCGGGTTCAGATAGTACTCGGGCACGTCGTCCGTCGGCCCGTCGTCCCGGTAGATGTAGATGCCACGTGTGGCATGCTTCCCGAAGCGACCGTCACGGATCAGCCTGTGGCACAACTCGGGCACCGCCTGGTCGGGATCAAACGCCACGAGCGTACGTCGGAGCAGGTCGGTGACGAGAGGGAACCCGACCGCGTCCATGGTCTCGCAGGGACCCAGGCGGGCGACCTGCCCCGCGGCCTTATCGATCCCGGAGGGTGAGGCGAGTCCTTGCTCCAGGATGTACAGCGCCTCGCAGCAGTGAAAAATGAGGGGGACGTTGACGCACGAGCCTGACCGGTCCTTCATCACCAGCGGCCTCCGGCCGATGTCTCGCGAGACCTGCCGCAGCAGTTCGACGATGCGAAGCGAGGTCCGGTGTGAGGTGATGATCTCGACGATGCTCGTCAGCTGGACCGGGTGAAAGAAGTGAAAGCCGCAGAACCGTGTGGAATCCCGGAGGTGCTCCGCCAGGCGGGTGATCGACAGGCTGGACGTGTTGCTGGTCAGAACGGCCTGCGGGGAGATCGTCTCCTCGGCCCGGCGCAGCACCTCGATCTTCGTGTCGAAGTTTTCACTGACCGTCTCGATGACCAGATCGCACTCCTGAAGATCGTCCCAGGACGTGGTGAACCGGAGGGCGGCCAGACGCCGGGGCAGACCGGCTTCGTCCAGCATCCCGCTGCTGACGGCTCGGCCCAGACGCTTTCCCCACCGTCGGTTTTGGCGATCCATCTCGGCCGAATCGCGGCCGAGCACGGTGACTTCCATGCGGGTCCCGCCGAACAGGCTGAGGATGCCACGCCCCATCTTCCCGCAGCCGATGATCCCGGCTTTCACTAGTCCGCCTTCTGCAGGACAAGCGTGGCGTTGTGACCGCCGAACCCGAAGGAATTAGAGATCGCCACTTTCAGGCCCTTGACTTCCCGGGCTTCGTTCGGGACATAGTCGAGATCGCATTGCGGGTCGGGCGTCTCGTAGTTGATCGTGGGCGTCAGCACGCCGTGGTGGAGGCAGAGCGCGGCCGCCGCGCATTCGATCGCGCCGGCGCCGCCGACGGAGTGCCCGGTCATGGACTTCTGAGAGCTGACGGCGAGAGCGCGCGCGTGGGGACCGAACGCCACCTTGATGGCAAGCGTCTCGTCCGCGTCGTTCTGGGGCGTGGACGTGCCGTGCGCACTCACGTACCCCACCTGATCGGGCGCGATGCCGGCATCGTCGAGGGCGAGCCGCATCGCCTTCGCCATCTCCTCGCCCGACGGCATAGGGGCAACGATATTGTAAGCTTCCGAGCACATACTGGCGCCCGCGAGCACGGCGTAGACCTTGGCGCCGCGCTTTCTCGCCGCCGCCTCTCTCTCAAGCATCACGGCGGCGCCACCGCTCGACAGCACGAAGCCGTCCCTGTTCCGATCGAACGGGCGCGATGCGCGCTCCGGGCTGTCGTTGCGCTCGGACAGGGCGGACAGCTGGTTGAACCCCTTGATGGTCTGCGGCGCAAGCATCACGTCGGCGCCGACGGCGAGGGCCGCATCGCCGCGGCCGGAGACGATGTACTCGTACGCGGCGGCGATGGCGTAGGCGCCCGACGCGCACGCGGTGGCCACGTTGTACGAACGTCCCTTGAAGCCGTGGCCGATCGAGATCCAGGCGGCCATGGCGTTGGCCATCTGCTGGATGATCACGAACCGACCCGGGTTCTTGAAGAGGTTGAGGATGTCTCCCTCCTCCGGGTACCCCGTCTGGCCGGAGCCGGTGATGACGCCGCAGCGATAAGGGTCGTGCCCCTCCACGCTGAAGCCGCTGTCGCTGAGCGCCTCCTTGGCGCACAGTAACCCGAGGCGCGTCGTGCTCTGGGTCTGCTTGAACATGCGCCTCGAGAACTCGGCCTCTTCCAGGGCGTAGTACTTGTCCGGCAGCTCCCCGCCAAACCGCGTCACGCAGTCCTCCGGGTCGAACCGCGTGATGCGCCGGATCCCCGTCCGCCCCTGGAGCATCTGTGCCCAGCACTCGCCGACACTGGTGCCCAAGCAGGTGATCATTCCGAGGCCCGTGATCGCGACCCTTTCCCCCGCTCTCAACATGCCCTGCTCTCCCATGTCAGTGTCCGTGGATGAAACCTCTGGCAGCGCACGCGCCGGACTAGGCAGCCGGCGCGCCCGGTTCGGCGTCGGACATCAAGAGCGATTCGCCCCGCTCGACGATGTCGTAGACGGCCTGGGCCGTTTGTCCGACAGTGTAGATGGGGTGCTTCTGAAGGTATCGACCGATTACCGCGATCTCCACCTTGACGTCGTACTTCTTCTTGAAATCCTCGACCAGCTCCAGATAGATCATCGAGTCTCCCTTCAGATCATCGATGATCTTCGTGTCGGGTCCGATGTCGTCTAGACTCACGTCGAGCTCGTCCGACAGGAACTGGCGGATGTGCTCGTAGATTTCCTTCTTGTCCTCTTGACTGAGCGATCTTGACATGGTCAGTGTCCTTTCCTTTGTGATTGTACTTCTTCCGTCCGAAGGCACATTGCAATGACATATCCGTCGTGCAGGAAATCCCGCGCTTGGAACTCAAGGCCTTCGTCCGTCCACACCTGGTGCCGGCCTTCGGCCGTCTCTTCGCAGCTGACGTGCCTCAGCGCCATCCCGATGCCGCCGCCCACCGCTTTCGCGCAGGCCTCCTTCACGGCCCAGAGGAGTGTCAGTCGCTCCTCTGGCGGACGGGGGCGGATCAGCGAGAGACGGTCACCTGCGAATGCGCCGGCCATCCTCAGCAGACGCGGGGAGACCTTCTCGACGTCAACCCCGATCCTGGTGTCCACAAGGCTCGAGGCGCCGGCACAGGCGAAACGTCCCTTGTGGGAGAGAGAACAGTCGTGAACGATCTTCCCCGGCAGCCCCGGCGCGAAGGAGAGCCACGGCCGCCCCCGGGCGTCCTTCATGATCGCGCACTGCATCGGATCGCTCACGCAACCGCGCCGCAGCAGCATCGCCTTGAGGCAGATTCTCGCGCCCAACCATTCCCGGCGACGGGACGGATGCCCGAGCCGCGCATATTCTCCCCGCTCCTCGGGCGTCAGAACCCGAGCGGCGGTCGATTCCATGCCCACCAACCCCGCCAGGTCCAGGAGGGACACCTCGACGCCCTCGTCCCCAATCGGGAGCGGCATCAGCTCTACGTCTTCGGCAAACACGACCATAGCTCGACGAAACTTTCGGTGGCCTGACAAATGTTCTTTTCTTCTCCCCGGCTCACGCTGCACGCCGCCAGCCGAAGGACTTCCCGTATGACCTTCCGGTTCGCCGCGGTCAACGCACTCACAAACGAGGCGACGCGTTCCGCGAAGTCATCCCGAGGAAACACCCGGCTGACGATATTCAAACGCAGGGCTTCCTCGGCGGTGAGCAGGTCGCCGAGGGCCACCAACTCCAGCGCTTTGGCCGCACCGACCAGCCTGGCCAGTCGGTAGAATCCACCCAGGCCTGGAATCAGATTGATCCACACTTCTGGCAGACCCAGGCGCGACTTCTCAACGCACACCCGCAGGTGGCAGGCTAGGGCGAGCTCGAGCCCCCCGCCCAGACACGCTCCGCCGATGGCGGCCACCGTAAGCTTGGAGGATTGAGCGATACGACTGAAGACGGCGTTGGAGAGAACCAGGAGCGGGCGGAGATCTGACGAAGCGCGGTATGCCCTCAGCGCATCGACATCGAAGCCTTTGGAGAAGACTCTCTTGGAGCCCGTGATCACCAGCACGTCGAGATCCTCGGACTCGAATTGGTCCAAGGCCTGCGCGAGTCCCTCCACCATCCCCGGCGTCAGCCGATTGTCGGGGGGGTTGGCCAGGGTGACTGTGAGAATCCGATCCTTGGCCACGACCTCGATTGCCCCACGCGTCTCTCCTCCCGACGCTTCGGCGCTCACGGCCGCTCCGACACCGGATTCTTGGCCCGCGGATGGGCCGCCGCGCCCGCCAGCAAGAGACCCATGCCCCCATCGATCGGCACCGTCGCACCGGTCACCGCGCTAGAGATGTCGGCCGCATACCAGACGGCCGCGTTACCCACGTCCCGCGGTGTGATGGAGCGGAGCAGCGGCGAGTGCGTCGTTGGGATCTGAAGAGATTCTTCGAACCCCTGGATGACCATGCCGGACACCGTGGGAATCGGCCCCGGCGAGAGAGCATTGACGCGGATGCCATCGGGCCCGAGGTCGTAGGCGAGATAGCGCACCGTGGACTCCAGGGCCGCCTTCGCGACCCCCATTATATTGTAGCCGGGGGCTACTCTATTGCCCCCGGCAAAGGTCAGGGTCATGATCGACCCCCCTCCGGCCGCCTTCATGAGCGGCCGTGCGGCTCGCGCCGTGGCGACGAGCGAGTATGCGCTGACTTCGAGGGCCAGGCGCCAGCCCTCCCTGGTCACGTTCAGGAACTCTCCGCTCATCTCCTCCAGCCTGGCGTATGCGATAGAGTGGACGAAGACATGCAGCTGACCATCGAAGGCTTTGCCCGCCTTCTCGAAGGTCCGAGCGATATCTTCGTCATTGGCGACGTCACAGGGAAAGACTAGGTCCGAATCGAGCTCGGCGGCAAGTTTGGTTACCCGCCGTTGAGTAGATTCGAGACAGGTGAAGGCGACCCGTGCTCCATGCTCATGGAACACCTGGGCGATGCCCCAGGCGATGCTCCGAGGGTTCGCCACACCCGACACCAGCGCCTTCTTCCCGGTCAGGAGTCCCATGCCGCCGCGCTCTACCCGAGGTACTCGAGCACGAACCCGCCGAACATCCACTTGCTCGACTCGGCGACCACGCTGGCCAGGATGTCGCCCTTCTCAGGGGGGGTCTCAGAGAGGAAACCGTCCAACGCGTGGATGATCGCACAGGCTCCAGGATATCCGCGGTCCCCGAGCTTGCTGTAGAACTCGAGGCCTGGATTCCTCTGAACCTTCCTCATTTCCGACACGGCCTCATCGAGGATGTGCCTCGTCGGCACATTCATGAACATGTACTTGACCTGCCGCCAGTCCATCCCCAGTCGATCCATCAAGCGGTCGGCGGCTACCCTGCCGAGCTTGATGGCGAGCGAGCCGACCTGGTCGAAATTCTGGCTCAAGTGGTGCCAGCCGTTTTCGTAGACCTCGAGGGGATTGACGCGGTGCCCGCCGACGCGGCAGTACATGTCCGGCCCGAGGCCCAGCCCCACCGAGTCAATGTAGGTCCCGAGGACGCGCAGCCGCTTCTGCCCGATGTTCGGGTCGGACGTGAGCACCAGGGCGCCGGCCCCGTCGCAGAGAAACCAGCGGAGCAGGATCTCCGCTTTTGTGAGGACCTTCGCGTTGTAGTGCTCGGCCCTCAAGACAGGGGAGGCCAGCGTGGAGGTCATGATCAAGGCATTCTTGTACCGCCCGAGCTGAATCTGATCGGCGGCGAGCTGCAGCGCCTTGTAGATCGACGTACAGTTGGAATGGATGGAGTACTCGGCGCACGCGGGGATCTTGAGCTCTTCCTGGATCAGCGTCGTGGTCGGCGGGCACGTGTACTCCATGATGTTCCCGCCGTAGACGAGCAGGTCCATGTCCGTGGGCTGGAGGCCGGCCATGTCGAGGGCCCGCTGGGCCGCCTTGACCGACATGACCACGTTGTCCTCGGTCGGTTGCCGGTTCTGGGGGTCGATTGCGTAGTGGCAGAACTTCACGCCCAGCATCTCCTTCATGATGGGGCGCATACGGTCGATCCACCTCTCAAGCTTCGGCGGCGCTCCCGTGATTCGGCCCAGCACGTCCTCGATACGTTCGAAGGGAATCGGTTCTCCGGGCGAGTGCGAACCGATCCCCGCGATATAGACGTCCCTTCCCTCCTCGGTCCGGTCACTTCCCACGTGCCCTCCTCCGGGCGGTTCCGATTCGACCGACTTCCGATCGCTTTCCCTGCCCGGCCGCACCGACCACCAGCCGGTCGAACGCCTCCGAATTGATGGCGCGATACTGCGCCGCGAGAAAGTGCCCCAGGAAATTCTCGTAGCTGGTGGCGTACGACTCGTCCAGCAACCGCCGGGCCATTTCCAGCGCCACCGGATGGAACGGCAGGAGGTCGCTCACCGTTTCCGTCAAGGTCTCGTCGAACGACACCTGGTCGCAGACACGATCAAGGATACCCCAACTCAGCGCTTCCTCGGCACGGACTTTCCGGCCGGTCAGGATGATGCTTTTGGCCCGGCCGAACCCGATGTACTTCGCGAGCCGGAAGGTCGCCATCCCGGGGAGAAACCCCAGCTTGACCTCGTCGAAGCGGAAGACGGACCGTCGCTCGGCGATCCGCATGTCGCACGACAGCGCAAGCTGGAACCCGCCACCCGTGCACTCCCCCTGCACGGCAGCAACGGTAAACTTGTTGAGCCGCTCCAGTTCCCGACACACATGCTCCCACTTCTGCAGTCCGTAGATGTTGCGCTTCTCGTGGGCGGCGAACTCGTGGAGGTCGATGCCACACGTGAAGACGTCCGTGCTGCCCCGCAGGACGAGCACGGAGACGTCCTTGGCGTCGTCGATGGCGTCCACCAGATGCGAGAGATCGTTGACCATTCGCATATTGATCGAATTCCGCGAGTCCGGGCGATCGAGGAACGCCGTGACCACGTTTCCTTGTTGCACGACTTTCAGGGTCTCATAGGGATGCATGATCGTGTCCTTCGTTGCGGGTCACCACGTCAGCAGAGCCGTTTCGATCGTCGTGCCGGGTCCCATCGCGATCGCGATCCCCAAGTCCCCTTCCCCAATGACTCCTTCGCGGCACAGTTCCTTGAAGGAAAACAGAATCGAGCCGGAGGAGAGGTTACCGAAGTTCCTCAACACGGCCAGCGTGTGCCGCATCTGATGCTCCGTCAGGCCCACGTTGTACTGGACGGCATCGATGACCTTCGCTCCCCCCGAGTGAACGAGCCAGTGGTCGATATCCTTGCGTTTGAGGCCGTGGCGCCCCAGCAGGCGGTTCAGGGGCTTCTCGACGTTGGCACCGATTTCATGCGGAATGTCACGCGCCAGGAAGAACGACAGCTTCGTGTCTTCCAGGGTGTAGCGCATCGCCATCAGGGCTTCGGGAATGATGTGGGGCTCGTAGTCCGCTACGATCGGTCCCTGCTGCCACGCGTCGGCGCCGTCTTGCCGGACCACGACCGCGGCCGCCCCGTCGCCGAAGAGCGAGTTGACCACCGCTGTGACCATGCTGCCGTTGTATACGTATGCGGCCGAGCAGATCTCCACGCACAGCAACAGCGCCAGCTTGCCCGGGTTGGCGCGGGCGAACGCCGTTACGACTTGGAGCCCGTTGACCGCCGCGTTGCACCCCATTCCGAGCACATCAATCCGTTGCACGTTCTCGCGGAAAATCATCTTCTTGATCAGATGAGCCGTGAGGCTCGGAACAACGAAGCCGGTCGTGCTGACGCAACAGAGGAAGTCGATATCGTACGGCGCCAGTCCCAGCGGCTGCAGGCATTCCTCGATCGCCCGCGGACCGATTTCCAGGGCTCCGTCCAAGTGCCTGTCAAGCAGTCCCTGGTTGGTCTCCTCGGCCATACGGCCGTCGATGGCATCGGGCAGGTACAGATAGCGGGTATCGATGTGGCTGCTCTGGAAGAGGCGGCGGACCTTCGGATCCTTCTCCTGGAAGAGATCAAGGACCTCGTCCTGCGTGTACTTCCGGGGAGGCGTGGCCGTACCGACGGATACGATCCGCGGACCTGTCGTCGGACGCCGATACGCCGCCTTTCTCGGGGACACTATGTTCCGCACGTCGATCATGGCCGCTCCCGGTAGTTGGAACTTCTTCTCGGCAATGCTCAGCTTCTGAGGCGGCGTCTCAATTCAGCGACGCGATGAGGCGGTCGAATTTCCGAGGGTGGTACGTCTGGAAGTCCCCCTCGACGTTTCTTGCCAGGGTGCACAAGCTGTCGCTCAGGCCGCATTCCAGGAAGACATCGACTTCGAGGTCGAGCAAGCGGCGCATTGTCTTGTACCACCTGAGTGGTTGCCACAAGTTCCCGACGGCCTCTGCCTTCACGTCTTCCTCCGACACCAGGACCCTCTGGTTGACGCCGGAGACGATGCCGCACGCGGGGGTTCGGATATCGATCTGGCCAAGGAAGCGCCTGATCCTGTCTTCGGCCTCGCGGAGAAACACGGAATGGAAGGGAATGGTGACGGGGAGGAATCTCGAGTGCAGGCTGCCCTTGGCCTCGGAAACCTCGAAGAGTTTCCCCAGATCGCCGCGCGTCCCGGACGCGATCACGACCCGAGGAGCGCAGACGTCCGCCACTTCAACCTCCGGGCAGTTCTGAGCGATCAACGCGGCGATCTCGTCGGCCGTGAGACCCACGACGACCCCCATGCCGTACGCGCCGCCTTCAACCGCCTCGTGGGCGAACGTGCACACCTGGTGCAAGAGCTGCAAGCCGTCTTCAAAGGAGACCGCGGCGCCGTGGTGCAGCGCCGCAAACAGGCCCATGCTGTACCCGGCGACGAAATCGCAGCGCATTCCCCGCCTCTCCAGCAGGCTCGCCAGCGCGCAACTCTCCACATAGGAGACGTAGTGCTCTTGAAGGTCATCCTGAAGCTCGTGATCCAGGTCGAACTCGCCCGGCACCTCGAACTTACGCTGGTCGATTTCGACGACCGCCGAGGCCCGCGTCAGAAGTCTCGCCACCTCATCCGCGTAGCCGTCCACGGGCTTCGGGCTGGCATCCCGATATTTCATGGAGAACGCCGGAAACAAGAATGCGACTTTCCCGTTCACGGATCTCACGCTTGCCGCCCCTCAGCGTACTTCCGGAAGGCCAGGGTGGCGTTGCATCCGCCGAAAGCGAAGGAGTTTGACAGCGCGATGTTCACATCGCACTCGCGGGCATCATTGGGAACATAGTCGAGATCGAGCTCCGGATCCGGCGTGTAGTTTATGGTGGGAGTCAAGACTCCGTTCAGCATGCTCATCATGGTGATGGCCGCCTCGATCGCACCCGAGGCTCCGGCTGTGTGGCCGATCATGGACTTGGACGAGGACACCGGGACGCCGGAAGCGCAATTTCCAAAAACGTCCTTGATGGCCGCGGTCTCGTACTTGTCGCCCAACTGGGTGGAGGAACCGTGAGCGTTGATGTACCCTACTTGCTCCTTGGCGATCCCGGCACTCGCCAGGGCCATGCGCATCGTCTTGGCCATTCCAACGCCCCCGGGGCGCGGGGCCATGATGTTGTACGCCTCGCTGGTCAGGGCGTACCCGGCCACTTCCGCGTAGATCGTCGCTCCGCGAGCCCTGGCCGACTCCTCCGATTCCAGCACCAGGACCCCCGCCCCTTCTCCGATCACGAATCCGTCCCGGCCTAAGGAGAAAGGCCGGCTCGCCTTCTCAGGCGTCTCGTTCGCGACCGACAGCGCTCCCAGCTCGTTGAAACCGCTCAGGTGTTCCGGGTTGACGATCGAGCTTGCCCCCCCGGCGATGACGGCGTCGGCCTTGTTCGTCGAGATCAGGTCGTATCCGTACGCGATGGCATAAGCCGACGACGCGCAGGCGGCGGAGAGCGTGAGATTCGGGCCCTCGAGCTGGTACTCCTGCGAGATCCAGGCCGACGCGCCGTGAGGCATCGTCTTCATGATCCAGTACTTGGGGTCGTGGATGATCGAGTGCCCAGTATCCGCCGCCCCAAAGACCACGGCGCACCTGGTCCGGTCATAGGCACCGAAGTCGATCCCGCTCTTGTCAACGGCCTCCTTGGCGCAGACGTAGCCCATCTTGATCGCCCTGCCCATCTGGTTGGCCAGCCGCCGACTACAATACTGCCGCGCATAGTCATCGAACTCGGAAGGGACTTCACCGGCAATCCTGGTCTCGTGTTTTGAGCTGTCGAACAGCGAGATCGGGCGGATCCCGCTTCTGCCGGCCACCAGACCTTTCCAGCCGGCCTCGAGGTCGACCCCGAGTGCCGTGACCATGTTCAGCGCCGTAACGACGACTCTTCGTTGCAAGCAATATCCCCGCTGGTGAGGCACTGCATCGCCAACTCCAATTCATAACTGAAAAAAGAGTGGATATTCACACTAATCTATTGGCACTATAAGTCAAGATGAAAGTGGCTCAAATACATTAGATATCCAATAGATATCCAATAATAACAAGGGGTTCGTAGGGTTCGTAGCGTTCGTAAATAATTCGGACGCAGGAGTAGTAGTGAGGGCTTGGGTGACAGACCCCTTGTTCCTGACCCAAACGCGAAGTAACGCGAAACGACTATCCGCTTCACCCGACCGGTCTCCACAGACAAGCCTAACACGCAGTATCCATGCCGGCGTGCGCCGGCCCCGCAGGGCGCGGTCAAGTGCGCAGACGGGGCTGAGAGAGAGCGTCTGCTTCGGAGAGCAAAGCGCGCCCTGGGACCGATGAGGACGCGCCTCGTCACTACGGGGTGACCGAAATCGGTGTAACCAAAATTCGGATCAGGTCTTTGTGCTAGAATTCTTCCGGAGTTAGAGTTCTTGCGCGAGAGGTAAGACGCTGTTCACTAGGGAGAAGGCTCATGAGAGCATTCCTCGTCGCCACGCTCGTGGGGCTCATTGTCGCCGTGTCGGGCCCAGCTGCGATCGCGCTACCACCGCTGCCTACCCAAGTGATCATAGATTCGATCGGTGACTTCGACTGCTTCGGCCACGGTGTCCCTCTCGTTCCGCGGGATCCCCAGAGCCCGTGTGGCACGCTCCCGGGTCCCCCCATTCAAGAGATCGATGATTCCCTTGACACCGACGTCACCGTAAGCTGCCCTGCTCCATCCGCACTCACGTTTACTCACACCTACACCCTTCCCGCGGGGGCGACCATCTTGGGGGCCGTCTATTTGATGAATCTGGGGGGGATCGAGAAAGCGAACTTCAATACGACGTTATTGCTGGGCGCCATTCCCCTCCCTCTCCCCGAGACCGGGGCCCTGGGAACTGCGCTGATCGCGCTCCCGCTCATCCCGCCTGCCACCAGCATCCTTGAAAATGGCCAGCTGGTCGTCCGCCTTAACCGCGGGTCGAGTCGGGGGGGGTGTGATGACGTGTTCGTGGACTTCAGCCAGCTGATCATTCTGCTCTCAGCGCCATGATGCCTCCGCATTCTGGTCCGGCGCTGGCGGGGTGTCGGTTGCCCTCAGAGCCTACGCGCGGCTATGCATTGAGGATCGTGATCTAGAGGCGTCGCAGTCGGACCTACACGGATCCAACAGCGCCCCTCTCCTCCAAGATGGCGATGATGTGTTCGGCGGCGCTCTCCGGCGTGTGCGCGGTGGTGTCGACCCGGATCTCTGCGTGTTCCGGCGGCTCGTACGGTGAGTCGATGCCAGTGAAGTTCTTCAACTCACCGCGCCGCGCCTTCCGATAGAGGCCTTTCGGGTCGCGCTCCTCGGCGACGGCGAGCGGCGCGTCGACGAAGACCTCGATGAACTCGCCGTCTTCGACCAGGCCCCGCGCCATCCTCCGCTCGGACCGGAACGGCGAAATGAAGGACACGAGCACGACCAGGCCGGCATCGACCATGAGCTTGGCCACCTCGGCGACCCGTCGAATGTTCTCGACCCGATCCTCGTCGGTGAAGCCGAGATCCCGGTTGAGACCGTGGCGCACGTTGTCGCCATCGAGGAGATACGTGTGGCGGCCGCGCGCGTAGAGCTTTTTCTCGACGAGGTTGGCGATCGTCGACTTGCCGGCGCCCGAAAGCCCCGTGAACCAGAGGAGGCAGCCCTTCTGGCCCTTCTGGATTGCACGGGCCCGCTTGTCGACGTCCACCGCCTGCCAGTGGATGTTGTCCGACCGCCGCAGGGCGAAGTGGAGCAAGCCGGCGCCGACCGTGTTGTTCGACAGGCGGTCGATCAGGATGAAGCCGCCGGTATCGCGGTTCTCGCGGTAGGGGTCGAAGGCGATCGGGCGGTCCACGGAGACGTTGCACACACCGATCTCGTTCAACTCCAGGCGCTTCGCGGCGAGATGCTCCAGGGTATTGACGTTCACGCGGTACTTCGGGTGAGCGATCGTCGCGGTGACGGTGTCCGCCCCGATCTTCAGCCAGTAGGGCCGGCCGGGGAGCATCGGCTGTTCGTTCATCCACACGATCGTCGCTTCGAACTGGTCCGCCACCCCCGCGGGAGCATCCGCGGAGGAGATGATGTCGCCGCGGCGGGCGTCGATCTCGTCGGCCAGACTGAGCGTGATCGGCTGCCCCGGCACGGCATGCGTGAGATCACCCTCATACGCGATGAGCCGGGCCACGCGGCTTTCCCGCCCCGAGGGCTGTACGCGGATGCGATCACCCGCCCGGATGATGCCGCTCGTGACGATGCCGGCAAAGCCCCGGAAATCTGCATGCGGCCGGTTGACCCACTGGACGGGCATGCGGAAGGGCGCCCGCTCCAGCCGGGCGTGATCGACCTCGACCGTTTCGAGATATCCCATCACGGTCGGCCCGTGGTACCAGCGCGTCATGTCGCTGAGCGTCAGGATGTTGTCGCCCTTGAGCGCGGACACCGGGATGCAGCAGATGTCCCCGAGGCCGATCTGCTTGGCGAAGGCGCGGTACTCGTCCTCGATGGCCGCGAACGTCGTGCGGGCGTAATCGACGAGGTCCATCTTGTTGACGGCAAGCACGACGTGGCGGATCCCGAGCAACGATACCAGGTAGCTGTGCCGTCGCGTCTGCGTCAGGACGCCCTTGCGGGCGTCGACGAGAAGGATCGCGGCGTCTGCCGTGGAGGCGCCCGTGACCAAGTTCCGGGTGTATTGCTCATGACCGGGCGTGTCGGCGACGATGAACTTGCGCGTGTCGGTGGAGAAGAAGCGGTAGGCGACGTCGATCGTGATCCCCCGCTCGCGTTCGGCGGTGAGCCCATCCAGGAGGAGCGCGAAATCGAGGTCGCCGCCCTGGGTGCCGACCTTCTTCGAGTCGGCCTCGAGGGCTGCCAGCTGGTCGTCGTACAGCATGTGGGCTTCGTAGAGCAGGCGGCCGATGAGCGTGCTCTTGCCGTCGTCGACACCGCCACAGGTGATGAAGCGGAGCAGCCCCTTGTGCTGCTGGGCCTCCAAGTAGTGCGAGATGTCTGCGGCGGCCATCAGAAATACCCTTCTTGCTTCTTCTTCTCCATCGAGGCCGTCGCGTCGTGGTCGATCACCCGCCCCTGCCGCTCGGACGTCCTGGCCAAGAGCATCTCCTGGATGATGGCGATGACCGAGTCGGCCGTCGACTCGATGGCGCCCGTCAGAGGATAGCAACCGAGCGTACGGAATCGAACCTTCCGCATGCCCGGTACTTCGCCATGAGCGAGGGGCATGCGATTGTCGTCCACCATGATGAGGCCGCCGCTGCGCTCGACCACGGGACGTTCCTTCGCGAAATACAACGGGACGACGGGAATGCTCTCGCGGTGGATGTACTGCCACACGTCGAGCTCGGTCCAGTTGGACAGCGGAAAGACACGGATGCTCTCGCGCTGCTGCTTGCGGCAATTGTAGAGGCGCCACAGCTCGGGGCGCTGGTTCGTGGGGTCCCAGTGATGCTGTGCCGAGCGGAAGGAGAAGATTCGCTCCTTCGCCCTGGATGTTTCCTCGTCGCGGCGGGCGCCGCCGAGCGCCGCGTCGAAGCCGTACAGGTCGAGCGCCTGCTTCAACGCCTGCGTCTTCATGATGTCGGTGTGGATGGTCGAGCCGTGGACGAAGGGATCGATACTCATCTTCAGTCCCTCGGCGTTGACGTGCACGATGAGATCGATCCCCAGCTGCTTCGCCATCCGGTCGCGGAACTCGTACATTTCCCGGAACTTCCAGGTCGTGTCGACGTGGAGCAGCGGAAACGGAGGCCTGGCGGGATGGAACGCCTTCACGGCGAGATGGTGCATCACCGAGCTGTCCTTGCCGATGGAGTAGAGCATCACCGGCTTCTCGGCCTCGGCAACCACCTCCCGCATGATGTGGATGCTCTCGGCTTCGAGCTGCTGTAGGTGCGTCAGCGCCATGCCGGGACCCTACGACACAAGCCAGATCGTAAAGCTATGACGTCTGAGCCGGCTCCTGCACTGCTCGGTCTGAAGTTCCCGATTCATAGCCCAATAATTTTAGCGTATCACCGGCGACGCAGCCCGAGAATATTGGGCTTCGCTCGCTGCGTGGGTCGTTTCCATCCACTCCGCGCCCAAACGGGGGGCTGGACAAGAGCAGGCCCGCCGATGTCTACTACACGCTCTATGACGAGGTCTAAGGCATGGCTACGCGCGTGATGAACGGAGCGTGCCTGGCCGCGTGCGGCTTGGTCGCCCTGCTGCTGACAGGGCCGCCGGCCCACGCGCAGGAGCCCATCCGAGGCATTTCGGTGTTTCCGGAGGCAGAGACCACGGGTGTGATCCCGAATACGACCATCTCGGAGCCGCCGGAGTTCTCGTACGTCGTTGACGCCGTCCTTGCCAAAGGTTTCATGTTCCCCGCGATGACGGTGAAGTGTTTGTCCGGGGATATCCTCGGGTTCTTCGTTGGCTCCGTGTTCCGAGTTCCCGTGTGGACGGCCACGCTGGGAGACCGGACGGGTATCGGCGAGAGGCTCGACCGGCTGGGCACGACGATCGTCGAGAAGGCCTGCTCCGAATCCCTGTTCATGAGTCCCGGAGATCTCGAGCGGGTGGACCCCTCCCCGGAGCCAATGACAGCAGCTCCTCCCCCACAGGGCCCGTAGGGGACGTCGAGAGCGGCGCGCGCCGCTCCCGCCCGCTCAATTGGACTGCTTCGCACGGATGGCCTTGGCGCGGGCCTCCAGGGCGTCCGCCTCGGCGCTCCTGTGCATGTTCCTGAGCAGCTTGGCGTACTCCTCGAGCGTCGCCGCCACCTTGGGATGGTTGGGACCGAGCGCCCGCTCCTGGTTCTCGAGCAGCCGGACGAACATCGCCTCCGCCTCCGGTTTTCCCCGGCGCGCGTAGAGCGTTGCCAGGCTCTGGAGGTTGTTAGACACACCGGGGGAGTCCGGTCCAAACGCCCGCTCGACGATGGCGAGGGAACGCTGAACCAGAGGCTCTGCTTCCGCGTATTTGCCCTGCGCTCGCAACACCTCGGCCACCACATTGAGCGCGCTCGCGACTCGCGGGTCGTCCGGGCCCACCGCCCGCTCCCATTCCCCAAGCGCGCGCTCGAAGATGCGTGCGGCTTCCGCGTAGCGGCCCTGGCGCAGGTAGAGTGCTGCCAGGTTCGTGAGCGTGTCGGCCAAGCTGGAGTCCCTCGCCCCGAGCGCCTTTTCGTCGATGGCCCTGGCGCGCCGCTGCAAGGGCTCGGCCTCGGTGAACCGGCCCTGGCTGTAGTAGAGCGTGACGAGGCTTTTCAGCGTGCTGGCGACGCGTGGATCTTCCGGCCCAAAGCGCTCAGCCTCCTGCCGGGCACTCTGGAGCTCCGCCTCGGCGTCAGCGTAGCGGCCCTGCCGGTTCGCGGCGATGGCCGCGTCCATGTGCTTGTCCCAGACAGGGGGCTGCGCGGCAGCGCAAGCACTCAGGCAGAGTGTCGCCACCAGCAGACGGCGAATCCAAGTCCCGGCAATCATCCGTCCTTTGTGGAAGCCCCGCGAGAACGAGGAGCGGGCGTAGCCTGAGGATTCTAGCAAAGTCCGGACGGATCTCGCTCAACTCTGTGTTCGAGCGCCAGGCATCGCCCCCGCGCCCTGCCCTCTCCCCCGGTGGGGGACAGGGGAATAAGGTTAGAAACCGCTCCAGGCCCCGTCGGCGGCCATCGCTGACAATGCCTTCTCGTAGGCCGCAAGCGTCCGCGCGACGTCCTCGTCGCTGTGCACGGCGGAGAGCCAGCCGTGGTAGGCGGAGCAGTCCACGCCGTTGTTGAGGAGGGCGCAGCGGAGCATCTGGTAGAGGTCGCCGCGCCGCGGCCTGTCGAAGCCCGCGAGCCCGGGCCGTCCCTCGAAGGACACGTGGAAGATAGACGACTCGCCGAAGCAGGTGCCGGGCGCGCCGACGCGCTTCATCACATCCGCGATGCCCGAGCGTAGCTCGTCGGCCGCCTTGTTGGCCCGCGCGTGCAGTCCGCCGTCGGCAACCAGCTCGAGCGTGGCGATCGCGGCGGCGGCGCAAACGGGGTTGGAGTTGAAGGTGCCGTTCTGCGCCACGCGCTCGGCACGGTCCCAGACGGAATCGCCGCGGTGGGCCATGGTCGCCATGAGCGGCTTCTTGCCGCAGACGACGGCGCCGGGAAGGCCGCCGGCGACGATCTTCGCCAGCGTGGTCAGGTCAGGCGTGACGCCGAAGTACTGCTGGGCGCCGCCGGGGGCGTAGCGGAAGCCCGTGATGACCTCGTCGAAGATCAGGACGACGTTGTGGCGCTCGGTCAGCGCGCGCAATTCCTGAAGGTAGCCCGGGATCGTCGGCGTGGTGCCGGACTGCCCGCCCGCGGGCTCGAGGATCACCGCGGCGACGTCGCCACGCTGGAGCAGCCCGTCCACCGCCTTGATGTCGTTGGGCGGACAGAGCAGGAGCTGGTCGAGGATCTGCGAGGGCACGCCCGCGGACATGGGCACATCGAAGGGTGGGTTGACCGCCGCGACAACGCCGTCGTGCCAGCCGTGAAAGTGGCCGTGGAACTTCACCACCTTCGGATGCCCCGTGTAGGCGCGCGCGATACGGAGCGCCAGATGCGTCGCCTCCGTGCCCGACATGGTGAAGCGCACCATCTCCGCCGAGGGGACGAGCTTGCAGACCAACTCAGCCCAGCGCACTTCCAGCTCGTGGCAGGCGCCGAAATGCGTGCCGCGGGGCGCCTGCTCCTGGATGGCCCTGACGACCGCCGGGTGGCAGTGGCCGAGGAAGAGCGCGCCGTGGCCCATCCAGTAGTCTACGTACTCGTGGCCATCCACGTCCCACTTGCGGGAGCCGAGGGCGTGGTCGACATAGACCGGGAAGGGCTTGAGGTGCCGGCTGTCGTGGGTGATGCCGCCGGCGATCACGTCACGCGCCCGCTCGTAGAGCGCCGCCGACTTCGGGTGCATGGCGCGGTAGGTATCGAAGACCTTGGTCGGCTTCGCGGGCTGGCTCATCGGATCTTGCCTCCGTGGGGGGTCGAATCCTGGATCAGACGCATCAACTCTACCATGCCCGCATGCGCCTCCAAAGGGAGCGCGTCCACGGTCGCAGCACGCTTGCGCGTGATGCCGTCAACCGCGCCGGCCGCGACGCAGGCACGGACCATCTGGCGTTCTTCCTCGGCGGTATGCAGCAGAGGGCGCTTCGAGAGCCCCGCGAGCTCGACGACGATGCCGTACGCGCCCCAGTTCGACACGCCGGCGACGACCACGTGCCGCGCGGGAACAACCGAGGCGACCTTCCTGATCCGCGCTCCCGCGCCCCGGAGGCGCGCACTCAAGGCGCCCATGCCGATCTCGTTGCCTCCGTCGCCGACGCCGACCGTGACCACCCGCCGCGGGGCTTCAAGAAAGAGGGCGTCGAGCGGCCCGTTCCACTCGCGGACGGACTCGCCGCGCATGCTCAGGTAGTCGCCGCCGCGCGTGCGCCCC